>VYKR01000070.1_pt1 | contig 22830 bp, 20 predicted proteins | sample 5109561 | NCBI WGS metagenome assembly VYKR01 (sample SAMN12291799, study PRJNA351875) | freshwater metagenome | isolation source: freshwater lake | place: USA: Michigan, Ford Lake | collected 2015-08-15
CGAGCTTGCGCCAGACCGAGTCCGCCGCCGCGACGCTGACCTGCTGGCCGACGATGGTGCGCAGCAGGGTGGCGTAGCCGCGCTCGCGGATACGCGGGGCGGGGTGGCCGACCCGCTCGATCGCGCGGGCGAAGGCGGGCTCGACGGCGGACAACGCGTCGAGGTCGGCGCGCAGGCGGTCGGCGCTCAGGCCCATGCGGCTTGATCCGCGCGACCGGGGACGGCATGGCGCCCCAGCGAATTGGTGGAGTGGAACATGCCCAAGCTTATCGTCGAGTTGCGCAGCGGGATCGAGCGCGAACTGAACGGCGAGGCCGGGCTGTCGGTCATGGAAGTGATCCGCGACGCGGGGATCGACGAGATCCTGGCGCTGTGCGGCGGCAACTGCTCGTGCGCGACGTGCCATGTGCATATCGACCCGGCGTTCGTCGACCTGCTCAAGCCGATGAGCGAGGACGAGAACGACCTGCTGGATTCGACCAGCGACCGGGATGCGACCTCGCGGCTGTCGTGCCAGGTGCAGTTCACGGCGGCGCTGGACGGGATGCGGGTCCGGATTGCAGAGGAAGACTGACAGCGTCGGCCCGGCCGACGGGCCGGCCGGGGCCGGACCCGTTCGACATCGAACGGCGGCTTTGCCGGCGTCGGGTGTGAGCGCTAGGTTTCGAGTGTTCACAGGCCGGCGTACGTCCGCTCCCGCCCCTCTACCACCGGCCCAAGGGGGCCGGCGGTCCCCCTCCCCGAGCTTAGCTCGGGGAGGATCAGGGGAAGCCTATCGCGTCGCCACGGCGTAGAGGGCGATCGCGGCGGCGTTGCTCACGTTAAGACTTTCGACCTTGCCCGAGATCGGCAGGCGGGCGAGCTCGTCGCAGTGCGCTTCCGTGTTCTGGCGCATCCCTTCGCCTTCCGCGCCGAGCACGAGGGCGATGCGTTGGTCGCCGATCGTCTCGGCCAGCGTGCGCGGGGCCTCGCCGGTGAGCCCCACGCGCCAGAAATCGGCGTCCTTGATCTCGTCGAGCGCGCGGGCGAGGTTGACGACGCGGACCCAGGGGACGGTTTCGAGCGCGCCCGACGCGGCGCGCGCGACGACGCCCGATTCCGGGGGCGAGTGGCGGTCCTGCGTCACGATGCCGAGCGCGTCGAAGGCGGCGGCCGAGCGCAGGATCGCGCCGACATTGTGCGGATCGGTGACCTGGTCGAGCACGATGAGCGGACGCCGGTTGCCCTCGCCCTGCATCAGCAGGTCGGCGAGCCACATATCCTCGAGCGGGTCGACCTCGATCACCAGCCCCTGATGCGGGGCGTCGGTCGGCACGAAGCGGCCGAGATCGGCGACGTCGGCATAGACGACCGGGATCGCCGGGTCGATCGCGAGCCCCGCCGCCGCCTCCCGCGTCGCCCATAGCTTGCGGATCGTGCGCTCCGGATTGGCGAGCGCGGCGGTGACCGCGTGGCGGCCCCAGAAGCGCGGGCGGTTGGCCGAGCCGACTGAGGGCCGGCTGCCGCGGTTATGGCCGTGCTTGGCCATTAGTCGTCATCCTCGGCGGGGTAGGCGAACGGGTCGGTCACGACCGGCTGGGTCGGGAGCGGCGGGCGCGGCAGCGGTTGGTCGGCGTTGGCGGCGCTGAGCAGCACGGACGCGAGGACGATCGACGCCTGGCGCAGGTCCTCGGCCTTCAGATGGTCGAACGTATCGACCGAAGTGTGGTGGACGCGGCTGTCGTAGTCGAGCGGGTCCTGGATGAACTGAAAGCCGGGAATGCCGACCGACTGCATGAAGACATGGTCGGTGCCCGTGGTCGGGCTGACCGCGACGGTGGACGCGCCCATCGACGAGAGCGGGGCGAGCCAGCCTTGCAGGATCGGGGCGGCGGCCGGGTTGCGCTCGGCATAGATGCCGCGGATCTTCCCCGACCCGTTGTCGATGTTGAAATAGGCGGCGAGGTCGCGGTGGCCGGGCAGGGGCGTGATCGGCCAGCTATTGGCGAAGCTGTAGTAAAGCCGGTCGCCGGTGAGCGGCGCGGCGCCCGCGGGCCCACGCGTCGCGAGATGGCGCTGGATATAGGCGATCGAGCCGAGCAGCCCCTCCTCCTCGGCGTTCCACAGCGCGAAGCGGATCGCGCGCTTGGGACGGACGCCCGATGCGCGCAGGATACGCGCCGCCTCCATCACCACGGCGCTGCCCGCCGCGTTGTCGGCCGCGCCGTCGCCCGCGACCCAGCTGTCGAGATGCGCGCCGGCCATGACGTAGCCCGCGCGCGCGTCGGTGCCGGGGATGTCGGCGAGGATGTTGTACGCCTGGGTATCGTCGTCGTGGAAGCGGACCGCGCTCTCGATCTCGAGCGTGGGCGCCGTGCCGGACTTGGCGAGGCGGGCGAGGCGGCGATAATCCTCGGCGGCGATCTCGACGCCGGGGACCGTGGCCGGGCGGCCGGTCTCGAACGCCCAGCCCTCGCCGTGGACGAGCTTGCCGTCGAGGCGCGACATGGTGGCGTAGGCGACCGCGCCCTCGGCCTTGAGGAAGGCGTCGAGCTTCTCGGCGAAGTCGGCGCGCTTGAGGTTGCGCGGGAGCGCGGTGGGATCGAAGCGCGGCTGCTCGAACTTGTCGAGCTTCGCCAGGTCCTCGCCCGACAGCCGCTGGACGACGGGGTCGGTCGGGTCGCGCGCGTCGGTCGGACGGGTGACCATCACGACCTTGCCGCGCAGCTGTCCGCGCCACCGGTCGAAGTCGCGCTCGCGGCGCATCGGCGCGACGATCACGGGCGCGGTGACGCGCGCGGCCGGGGTCCAGGCGATGGGGATGGCGGTGAGCTGGACCGGGCGGGGCGCGGTCATGCGGACCGAGGAGCGGTCGATCGACCAGCCGCGGCCGAAGGGGAAACCTTCGCGGCGGACGTTCGTCAGGCCCCATTCGCGGAACTTGGCCTGGGTCCACGCTTCCGCCGCGCGCATCTGGGGCGAGTTGGGGAGGCGTGGGCCGATCACGTCGGTCAGGTGCTGCGCGGTGAGCATCACCTGGCTATGATTGGTGCCCTGGTCGATCAGGCGGTTGGTGGCGGCGTCCTGCCCGGAGGCGGGGGTCGCTGCGGCGAGCAGGGCGGCGGTGGCGAGCAGCAGGTGGCGCAAGCGTCGGGTTTCCTTGGATGTGCTGCTCGCGTGCTATGCGCGCCGGCCGGTTCGCGCAACAGGGCGCGCCCGCGTTGACAGCGCCGGGACGCTTCGGCATGGAGCCGCCTCGCTTTCGGGCGGCGGCGCCCCAGGGCGTTTGGGACAGGTGGCCGAGTGGTTAAAGGCAGCAGACTGTAAATCTGCCGGAGTTTCTCCTACGTAGGTTCGAACCCTACCCTGTCCACCATCAACGAAGTAGTTGATCTTACGGTTTAAAACATCAATCTTTCTCGCCCGTCTTGGCCTCCTTAGGAGGTGAGTGCGTGTAATTTCGGTGTAACCTCTAGGCCAAGCCCATCGTTTAAAGCCCCGATCGCGGCATCGATGTGAGTACCGTGGACGTGGGTGTAGTGAAGCACCATCGCCGTCGTTTTGTGCCCGGATATACGCTGGATCGTCGCTATGTCCGTGTTGGCCTGAACAAGTCGGGTGATGGCAGTATGGCGCATTGTGTGTGGCGTCACTTTCGTCGGGTCTAGGCCCGCGCGTTCGACCGCTCGTTGAAATCCGCCCCGCATATCTTGACGATGACCCTGCTTGCCGCCGTGAATAGCCGGGAAAATCCAACCGTCCTGGTCGTCCTCCATCGCCTTCTGTTTTCGAAGGGCGTCCGCTAGCGATTGGGTGATTGGCTGCTCGCGTTCCCCTGACTTAGCTCGATTGATCCATAGGCGGCGAGTATCGAAGTCTATGTCCTCATATCGAGCGCGCACAATCTCGGAATGTCGCATCGCTGCGCCTAGTCCAAACGCCACAAACAGCCACAATCGGCTGTCCTGATCGGCTTGCGCTGCTTTCATGAGCGTTCGGCTTTGCTGTTCTGTCAGCACTCTAATCTGCTTGCGGGTCTCGCGTACCTGTTCGATCTTCGGCTTCCGGTCCAAGGTGATCCACCGCCAATCCACCGCGCGGTTCAGCATGTGCTTCAAGGTCGAGAACTCGCGATTGATGGTAGCGTCCTTCGCTCCATCATCCGAGCGCTTTCGACGGTACTGCTTGAGTCCGAATTCGGTAAGCTGGTCGAGCCGTTGATCCCCGAAGTGGGGGATCAAGTAGACCCCCAGATGGCGGCGCTTGTTGACCATATCCTTGCCGTCCGTGCTCTCCATCCGATGTAGGTACTCCTCTGCCGCTTCGGCAAAGCTGCGGTGAAGCTTCCGTCCGGTAGGTAGGTCTAACCGCTCCTCCCTTGCCCTGGTCCGCAGTGTCTCGATTGCGCGCTCCGCTTGCTCGCGTGTGACCCCCTCGCTTTCGCGCCCAATAACGCGGTGAATGCGAGCGCCGTCGACCATGACGTTGAGGCTGTAGCTTAGGTCCCCGTTGGCAGCGCGCTTAACGGTTATGCCGTGCTCCGTGATTGAGGTACCGGACGCTAGTAAGTTGATCGCCTTTCGGCTCATCTTCATGAAACGAATCGCCATATCTCATAACATAGTCGGATGTTCGGAAGAGTCAAGGCGAGCTAGCTAGTAGTAATGAACTTACACTAAATTGCTTTTAGTTCTTTAAACTACTTCAGCATAAAGCCTTGATGATCTCGGTCTTGTGTTCGTGACTTCGATTTTGTCTCGACGGGGCTTGACTGTGCTGTTTGTGAGGCTATTTGGTGCTGCCGGTCTAATCATGTTTAAGGGTCTACTGTCAGATGCCTCGACGTAGCAACGTAAGCGTCAGGATTCTTCCTGACGGAAGGCTGTCCCGTGCCTGTGCTTCTCTCTATCTGGGCCTATCCGCCAAAAGTCTGGCAGAACGTCACCGCAAGGGCCTACCTCCGATCAGTATAAAAGTAGGCGGGCGCCGCTTTTACTACGTTCAGGAGCTTGATCGCTTCATCGCTAATCAGCAGTCCAACGCCGGAGTACGTAATGACCTATCCGACGATTAAGCGTTTCCGCTATGAGTACGACTATGATTTAGGCGACGGTTGGGCCGCGCCGTCGAAATTAGAGGGCGTAGCCCCGCCGCGCAGTTTGACCGGCGTGTTGATCATCGAAATTGATAAGCCAACCAAGCCCGACAAGCTCGGCATCGCGGGCGTCGATGGAGTGGATATCAATCACTTAATCCGATTTGGTGAGCAGCACCTTGAGAACGAAGGTGAGAGGGATTTCATCCAGCGCATTCGGATCGAGGAATATCTGCCGAGTGCTCCACTCGCACCTGACGCCGGTTCGGAGTAATAGTTACGACACCAAGTCTGATTTAAGGGCTAAGGGGACCTACCGCGCTGGTCGAGGTAGGTCGACCGCCTAATCACCCTGATCGCCGCTCTACGGGCCTTAATTGGGCAATTCTAAGCTATGTTCCTACCGGGCAGCTTCAAACGCTGATCTTGAGACGGGAAAATCGTGCAATGTGTGAAGGCTCACGCTCAAACCAGTCAATCTGTCTAAGTATATGTATTTCATCTAAATCACCGCAGTAGTTGCAGCATCAGAGCAGACTACGTGTACCTGTCAGGTTTATATAGTAGAATTCAGTACTAAATTGGCTATCTCCTGACCTCTTTATGTTAACTGATTTAACTATCGACTTGAATATAGGTAAATATACTTAAACCGGACTTTCGCAAATACAGTTCACAATCTCTGCAAACGGTAACTACTATGTTACACGCCCTCTACTCTCCTATTTCTTAATATAAAGAAAGATGATGATTTCAGAACAGCAGTCTAAAGCAAGCTCATTGATTTCGGACAAGCTCAAAGATCAAAACCTACCTTACTCTGCCCTAGATAAGTACATGGCATTAGATAGCGAGCCATTTTCGGAAGGCTCCAATGCCCTTTGCAAGGCAATCCTATCTCTAATCAATGCAGAATCAAAAGGCAGACGTAAGCTAAGCATTGAAAGGCAACGGGCTGTCGGGGCGTTGCTTGCAGACCTGATGGCAATCGCGGTCCATGGCTTAGATCGCTATGGCTACCGGGAGGTCGGGTTAGCTACCTTCACCGGTATGTATGTAGGCTATAAGCCGTTCAAGGCCGTGGTGGAGGGGATGCAAAGGCTCGCTCTGCTCACTGTCATCACCGGTGATAAAGGTGGGCCAACTGCAAAGAAGCTAAGCCGGAATGCTACCCGCTTTCGGGGCACACTAGCGCTCTTCGAATTAGGTTTAGATCATGGAGTCACTCCGGCTGCATGGGCCGATCATTTTCATAAGATACCCCGGCAGTCCCGCGTAGCGCATCCAATCCTGCTAAGGTCATCATCGACCACCAAGCGGTCGGAAGACAATCATTTTAGAGAGTACAAGCTACCGGGAATACGCATGAAGGTTGATAAGGAAAACCCAGACGTAATTCGAATGTCGGAACAGGTTCACGACATCAACACGTTCACTGCAGGGCAACATCTTGATCTAGGCGAGCATGAACACAGGTTCTTCCAGCGCATCTTTGGCCAGGGTGACACAATCGGCTTCGATTACACCAAAGGTGGTCGCCTATATAGTCCGGGCAAAATGAGCTACCAGAATATGAATAAACAGAAACGGCCATTCATTAGATTCAATGGCTGGCCAACCGTAGAAGTTGATATCGGATCAAGCTTCCTGACCATCTACCGGCAACTACTAGGTTGGTCGTTCGACCCCCACCGTGATCCCTATGAAGGTATCGGTGAACTACCCCGCGATGTTGCGAAGGCATGGGTTGTGATGACCTTCGGCTACGACAGGCATCACACCCGTTGGCCCGACGGGGCAAAACGGAAATACCGCAGGGATTACGAGGAGCATGGAAAGCCGGAAGGCGGGACAGGCGACCTACAAATGGATCACCCAATCGGGCAGACGCGAAAGACGATGCTTACGGCCCTGCCGGAACTATTAGATTGGCCCACCAGCACCATACGCTGGGGTGACCTACAGTTTATTGAGAGTAACTCGATCGTCGAGGCCGTTCACACCCTGAACATGCAGCATGGTGTCACCGCCTTGCCAGTGCATGACTCGATCCGGGTTCCTGTTTCGGAGCAAGCGTTGGCAGCGTCCGTGTTGTCCGACGCCCTCCTCAAACACGTCGGGGTCCGGCCCGCTATCAAGTTCAAGTAAGCTACGACCCTCGCAACCCCGCAAAGGCACCAGCCCCCTACCGGCCGACGCCGAAACGCCGGTAGGGGTAGCTCGGATAGTCTATAGTCCTCAACGTGCTGTACGGGGCTTAAAACGCCATATTCCGTACCCGTGGGCCTGTGGGCCTACCACGCCGCTTGGGCTTGGCTCCACAGGGATTGCGTGAGTCATGCAGCACACAACATAGGGTATCGGTCATTCACGCCGACGCTCCCCACCGCTTCTGCAAGCTCTGGCTGGTGAGTTTCCTTCATTATCGATAGCGCTGCCCAGTTTCCCCTTTCGCCATCCGCGCAATTCGATCGAGGGAAACCGTTGCCTAACCTCCCCGACGACATAACCACCAACTCTCCGTGATGATCGTTTAGTGGCACATAGCCTAATCAGCCACGAAAAGCCCTCTATCATCGCCTCGCACGCGGGTTCGGGCGAGGTGTTTGAGCGGGTTAATCCGACGCATCCTACCACATCGGCATCAAGCCCGGCCTGATGCAGGTGACGACCACCGAGCGTATAAAGTATCAGAGCCGATAAAGCTTTGGGCAAAAGCGGAAGTGACGACCCTGCGTAGAATAAGCAAGATCGCCGCTTTCACCAGTCGATAGTACCCATTGTAAACAAGACGATTAGCTTGTGATCGTTATTATCACTGAACTTTCGCTATTACCCCTAAGCACTTTACTCGGATCGTCATAGAGGCCGTCGGTATCGGTAATCCCGTGCTTCTTTAACAACTCTCCAATACCTTTCAGCATTGACTTCCGCAGATCGGGATCGGCATTAATCTTGGCGATCTCTGTGTTTAGCTTGGGTGTGTTACCTGGCATAACGAACATTCCTTTCTAAAAGTAGGTTTACGCACACTCCAACTTCGAGTTAAGTTCCGCTAGCTTATCGATTTCGAACAGCTCCATGACTTGTTTGATCCGCGCCGTCAAATCCGGTCTTTTAAATATCTTGTTACAGAGAGAGCAAGCTCCTCCATCAAAATCAATCATCAACATATCAGTCGCGAGTTGCGTATCATATCGGTCAATGATTGAGACTAGGTGCGCAAAACTGTGCCGTTTGATTGAGCGAAAAAGAAGGCCGCCTAGTAATCGATCTATGACAGCCCCCAAACCCTCTTCAAAGGCGTTTCCAAGTACCAGGCCTGACGTAGCCCGGTTGAACGTAGAACAGCAAGGATAGGCTTTTCCGTCGTAAAAGATCACCAAATCGCTATAGTATGATCTGTAGCAGCTAAGACCTTCAAATTCCTTTGCTGTACCATAGCTAACGAGAGCTGGCTTGGCTCGCCCAGTCTGAGCAACAAGCTTTTTGAGGTGAAACACACCCTTTTCTGGCTCAGAGAAGTCTACAACCTTGTCAAATGCAGCCCTGTCGTACAATGTTGACACAATGTAGAGCGGTATCGTCCGAGCTTCGAGCGCCGCGATGATGTTCTCGATGTTCTTACGCGGTACAAATGCCTCATGACTGGGATCGTAGCTGACATTCAACCGATTTAAGCCGTTTTCTACCAATGAGTCGATAATAGCGTTGGCGCTAAAGAAGCTATCCGCCCAATGGCCAGCCGTCGCGATCGTACTATTTTTTCCGATAGACTTTGCTGTGCCGGCGAGCTCGATGATCTCATCTGGAAAAAGTAAAGGCTCTCCGCCCGTAAAGCCGACCGAGGTAAACTCGGGCTGATCTGCAAGATGAAGAATCAATCGACGCGCTTGTGCGATATCCATCTTCTGCGTCTTGCTAGGAGAGCAACCATAGCAGCAGAAGTCGCACTTCAAAGGACAAGCAGCAGTATAGTTAAGTACGAGAGTATTCTTCTCGCGACTACCCCACTCATGAAAATCCGTTTGCGGAAGACTAGAAACTTCCATGCGATTACCTCAAGGCTTGGCCGATGGTTCCGACTCGCAATCTCTCCAAGTTCGTTCTGACTGATATCATGCTTAGCAAAACTAGCGATAGTAATTTTTTGCAATGCTAGAAGGACGAACCGGCATGACAGACCCGCTCGCGCCAACGAGGTAGAGAAGGGGGGTTATAGCTTAGCCTATCGCGGCAGAAGCTGCGCCAAGCTGTCTACCAGCCACGGGCCTACATGCAGCATTGTGACTGTATATTACCGAACCCCCTTGCGCCCCGCTGGACACTACGTGCTCTCTCCTAATAAGCCATGCCGCTCGCAGTTAAAGCGAATCCATCGCAACATTCTGCGTGATCGGCGTCTACGCTTAACTAAGCGACCATCGCTCAACCGATGCTTTAGCGATAATCGCGGGCCGATACGGCTGGCCTATAGTCTTTTTTCCGCAAGCCGTATCTGGCGGGTGTCCTTCATCATGGCGAGCAATTCCCTACCCGCCGCATCCGCCAGTTTACGCATCCCCATCGGCGTTGCCGCCGCTGGGCTGATCTCCAGCAAGGTGGCCAGGATTAGCAGAATGGCGTTGGCGGTATCGGGGGCATTCACCGCGACCGTCACATCGACTTTCAGCTCTGCCCCACGCACGTCGGCAATAGCTTGCTGAATGGCGGGTATAAGCCGCTCGACCAGAGCATCATCGGTTATGGCGGGCCATTCGGGTTTCGTCATGGGCGAGACCATACAGGCCGTCACCCGGTTCCGTCATGTTAGCTAATGTCAGCTATGGGTGGTTAGCGGACATTCAGCCTCGCATCCGCCGCCACAATGCCTTCCACTGATCCTCGGTACGCGGGAACGGGTCGGCGGGCGTCGGTGGGCTTGTCACTGCCCGAAGGTGTGGATTGCGCCTCCGGCACTTCCGGCATCGAAGGTGATGCCCAAGGGCCTCAAGGTACGTATTCCGACCCCTAAGCAGGGCATAGCGATGTAGCCGCTCTGCATCAAAGACGTGGATCGCCCCGCACGGACACGTCACCTGCAAATTGGCTTTGTGCTTGGTCAGATCGGATAGCTGATCCATCCGCGTGTTGGCGGACACGACCTAGAGCGGGAGCGGTATCTGGCTAGCGTCGTAAACGGTCGGGGGCTGCTCAAGCCGTGCCACGATCGCCAGCGCCAGCTCTTCGGCCGCACGCTCCCGCATACGCTCGTCGGGCATGGTGATCCCTAGGCGCGCCCACGCCGGGGCAGTGAGGATCGAGTGGGCGATGTAGGAGGGGTTGGGCGTTGTCATGCGCCCATGTTCCTGCTTTGTACTGGTTCGTCTATAGGAATTGTGAGCGGACGTGATTGGACTTCACGGCCTGACGCCCTGCGCAATTCACTTGAGCGTGATGCCGGTCCTCCTCGGTGCGCTGGTTCAGGGGTGTGAGCTTCGCCTCGAAAATGGGTCGGCAGAGACTCCATCCGATAAGCCCGTCTGGCCTTATCTCTAGGACTTCGGTCCTTCTGGCGTTTGCCGATGTTGCGAGGCGTAGCGTCGTGCGCCATGATCCCACCGCGTTCGGCGAAATACCGGGCGTGGGGCGTCGTAACCTCCTGTCGCAAGGTCCGGTCGAGTTTCTCGGCCGGGTGGTATGCGCGTATGTCCAACCGGCAACGGTAAAGGCGCATACGCCTTGCCCTTGCGCTTGGTTACGAACATCCGGCTTCAACGCCGGGATGCCCCTAACAATCGGGGGCAGACATGGACGATGTTAACGGCGCGAAATCAGGGACAGAAAACGCTGCCCTAGGTTCTTGGCAGTCCCCTCGGGCGGGAAACTTCCGTCCGGTCGATCCAACAGCACGCGTTCCGATCTACATTTGGCTTCTAACTGGGATCATTGTCGCTGGCTTGTTCGCCGTCATCGCGTGGTCGGCATCGGTTCATCAACAACGGGAGAACCGGGTGGTGGGGATCAATCCCGAGTTAGAGGAGCGGGGGAAGAGTTACATCGCTAATCTGTTACGCGATCCGTCATCCGCTCAATTCCGAAAGACGCATGTCTACGGCGAGTGTTTGACGGGCGAGGTCAACGGACGCAACGGCTTCGGCGGGTATGCGGGCTTCGGTGAATTCTTCTACAATGACGCGACTAAGTCGGGTAGGCTCGCGCCTTCGACCGGACTCGCGCCCAAGGGCAGCTTAGCCGCTCTGGACGAAACGCTTGATGGCGCGAGCTTTTACGGTGCAACGGCAGACTGCATCGGGACAGGTCAACCCAATAGGCCCTAAGCTACTGTACGCTTCTCGATCCGTTGAATAGCGGCCCGGCTAACCCCGTGCTGTTTGGCAAGGACGCCCAAGGACGCACCATCACGTCGCGCCGCGACGATGGCGCGTTGTTGATCCGCTGTAAGCGCCTGTGGGCGTCCTAGCGCCTTACCGGCGGCCTTAGCGCGGGAAAGGCCCGCTTGGGTGCGCTCAATAAGCAGGTCGCGTTCAAACTCCGCGACCGCCGCAATCACGCCCATGGTCATCTTACCGGCGGGCGAGGTTAAATCGACGCCACCAAGAGCAAGGCAGTGAACCCGGACTCCTTCGCCTTCTAGCCGGTCCACCGTGGACCGAACGTCCATGGCGTTCCGCCCAAGCCGATCCAGCTTAGTGACGATCAACACGTCCCCGGCCTCAAGGCGGTCGGCGAGCTTGGCAAAGCCTTCGCGCTCCATAGCAGCAACCGAACCGGACACCGTTTCTACAACGACCCGCTTGGGATCGACCTTGAAGCCGGAGCCTTCAATCTCCCGAACCTGATTGTCCGTCGTTTGGTCGCCAGTGCTGACGCGGCAGTATGCAAAGGTGCGGCTCATTGCCCGACTCCTGTATCGAAATCCTGCATCGCATTTACGGGTGTATCGAAAGGAAGTCGAGTCCTATTTACGTTACAGCTTGGGCGTGTGTATCGGAACCGACCGATTTTGTTCTGTCACTGATTGCCGGGCGGTGTAGGAATCGAGCCTAAGAGTTCGGACCGCAATGGTTTGCTATGCAATGAAGCGGGTTAGATGGAGGGTTGGATTGGATGGTCGGTGAGCTTGCGACTGGACTAGTCGGGGATTTAATAAACACCGGATTTAAGCGCGGCGTGTCGGTCATTTTTCAAAAGATCGCCCGACTTGAGAAAGTTGATCTTTCTAGTAAAGGGGTTATCTCGAAAAATCCTCTTGTAGTCGAAGCGATCCGGGACTTTGAAACTGTAATTGGAACGTATCAGGGACGATTCACAGTTACATTAGATGCGTTCTTTAAAGAGCTTTCACAGACCGGAATACTGGACTCGATGGTCGAGAATGCACTCATAACTCGAGTATCGGAGCCTACTGAACAACTATTCCGCCAATTATATAGCAAGTTTTTTGAATCAGATGCTGATGTACACGCTCTTTATCAGTCGATGATTGCGGCTTTTGAGACTACTTTACGTGAGCTATCGAAAGATCATGTGCTATTCGCTCTAGCTCAAGCTAGCCAGAAGGATTTGGGAGCTCGGCTCGACAGAGTGGATCAAGCGCTAGTTGGTTTAATCAATGGTATAAATAGCGGCCTGAATTTAACAAAAGAGGAGCTTCATGCGAGCACATTACGAATCGCAAGGGGTCTTCAACTATCATATAAAACAGTCCGAGTTGAGACTAACCGGGGCCCGCGCGAGGTCGAAATAAATCGTATTTATGTACCGCCAAAACTCTCTTATCGCGATGGGGGAGTAAATGGGAGACGGCTTGAGACACTTCTCCGAGCGGCTCGACGCGCGTCGACGTCAAGTACTGATCATCAGATACGAGCTTCGTACTTTCATTCCGGTCACCTTGGTACACTCAATTATGGCGAGCTAACAGATACTTTCCGTCGAGTCGTGGTTCTAGGTGACCCTGGTGGTGGAAAGAGCACTCTCTGTCAAAAGTTTTGCTATGACATGGCGAAGAACTGCGCACTTCAGATGCAGTTTAAGGAAAAGTCGTTCCTGGACTCTGGATCATATCGTCTTCCGATAAGAATAATTCTCAGGAAGTTTGAGCAGGCTCGTGCAACTGACCCTCAGTTGACCATCTTTTTGTACATGGTTCGTGACTTAGTGAATATTGCGGGCGGCGAACTGGAAGAGGTCAGTCGCACAATCCGTGAGTTACTTGCGCGCGGTAGGATCGCGCTGGCGTTTGATGGCCTAGACGAAATCCTTGATACGTCTATGCGACAAGACTATGTCGATCTAGTTGCAGCGTTCTGCAATCAGCACCCACTATGTCCCGTACTAGTAACATCGAGATTCGTTGGGTACGACGATGCTCGCTTACCAGACGAATTTGAGGAAATAATTCTCGAAAAGTTTGATGACTCGGAGGTTGAAGCATACCTGATCAAATTTATGCGAGTTGTGGCTGGTAAAACAATCGCTGAATCTCAAGTCGCGGCAACTGCATTTTTAAGCCAAACTGTAAACACAGCGAAAGACTTGAGGCGAAACCCGTTGATGCTAGGGTTGATGGGCTGGCTCTTTATCGCGAGTGGAGATGTTCCGTCGAATAGACCGGAGATATATAAAGAGTGCTCGATTTTAATGTTTGAGCGCTGGGACCAGCGGAGAGGGATCATTGCAGATGCCATGAGTGACTTTGATCGATCTCAGTTATTTATTAAGCTTGCATCAGATATTTATGGAAAACCCAAGTATGCCGGGGGCGTTACTAAGGACTGGCTTGAGTCGTCATTGCGAGAGAGTTTCACAGAGCTTTACGAAAACAAGGCGCGAGCGTTTAAAGCAGCAAAAGAATTTGTTGCATTTATCACAGGTCGTGCTTGGGTAATGTCCGAAGTGGGAGACTCTGTTTTCTCCTTCACACATCAGACGTTTCTTGAATACTTCTTCGCTCGGTATTTGGACGATAAGTATGACTCTGTGTCTTCGCTTCTTGTTCTTTTGAAACAGCGAATTATTAGAAGTGAATGGAATGAAGTAGCTCATTTGGCACTTCAGCTTAAAACACATCGCAGTCTTAGAAAGCAAGAAGAAGCCTTGGGCATACTCCAGCGGTATGCGCGAGAAGCTCGTTCAGCTAAATCCTTGAATGCTATACTTGGATTCACATCAAGATCGCTGGAGTACTTGAGCCCACCGGAAAGCAAAATAACATCATTTGTCGATGAGGCATATGCTATATCGATCGAGCGAGGAAGACTAGGTGACACGACATCGCTGTCATTCATTGCTGTCGCAGCAAATAGCGCCAGAGAGCGTAAAGATTTCCTAGATCGCTGTATCTGTAACAAGCTGGCTAGTGATATATTCTCGACCGATCATCAGACTAGAGAACTTATCGTTCGCGTTATAAACAATCAATTGATTCGATATGTGGAACGTGAATCGGACAGTGCTGCATCTCTTTTTCTGCCACTGCGTATCTCTAAAGAGATCAGAGATAGGGTATCGGATAAGATATCGGAGAAGGCAGGAGATAGTAGATTCTATTCCGGTCTTAACTGGCAGTGGTACGGCAGAGTCGCGCCGGATGCGCTGGAGCGATTTGGGTTGTCGCTGATCTTCAATCATCCTCATCTGGGTTCGATTGGCGATTTGGACGGGCTTACCTCGCTCGCTGTAACTGCCTCTGGGTTGTACGGCGAACCCGAGAAGAGGTCGATAGTATCGCCTGATGCAGCACGACGCGTTCTCGCTATGATAGCGCATTTAGCACCGGTGCTGTTTCCGATGGATCGTCAACCGTTTCTAATTAATCATTTTACAGCTTTCCCCCCTCCACACGTCTGGACCGAGATCATTGCGTCTCTGGACGGCGTGGAGGGTGCTGCTACAGGTGTGGTGTTGGCACGTCGTATTGTGGATGCTCTAACGGTCCGCAAGCATCGGCAGAGCCCAGGAGCCGAGAACCGGACTTCAGCAGTCGTCCGCAATCGCGATAGAACGGAGCTCCAGGTTGCGTCAAAAGATGTTGGCGAAGGCTCGATAGCGGTCGAGACGCTTACTCGCTTGATTGCTAGAACGTTGCCGCTTTTTCACCCTAGCGATCGTCAGTCCATGTTGAATCTGCAGCAGGTGGGTGTCGCAGCCTCATGATGGTAAGCCCGTCAACGATATTCCCGAAGGCGAAAGCTACTAAGGGAGCTCGCTTTGCTCATGTGAGATCGCAGGGCAGACTATGACTTTGCCCCAACTTAGTCCGGTAGAACTAGGTATGCTCGCTGATCCAACGAAAGGATCGGTGGAGATGATGAGATACGAAAGGCTAACCGCATCGGTGTAAATCCTGTGTAATCATCCCGAGATATCGGCGGAGCTCGCGGGTAAAATCAGGTAAGTGGAGGAGCCGCCTAACGCAGCTAAGCCGCTGTTTTATGGCGCTTCTGGGTCACTTAAAGACCTTTCCACCACTCGACTGTAAATCTGCCGGAGTTTCTCCTACGTAGGTTCGAACCCTACCCTGTCCACCAAGCCCGCCGGGCAAGCATAGGCAGCGGGCCGGCCGGCGTTGCCACGGCGGCCGATGACGCGGCTTTGCCGCGGCGCTCCCCGCGCTACATGGCGCTTCATGACCGAACTCTCCCTGGCCGTGGTCGGCATCGACTTTCCCAATCCCGACAAGTCGCGCTCGAACCGCCGGTTCGAGATCGCGCTCTGCCGTCCCGGCGATCCCGTAGAGCTGCGCCCCGAGCCGAAGAACCCTGCCGACCCGCGCGCCGTGGCCGTGCATAGCGAGCGGGGGATCAGGATCGGCTATCTGACCGCCGAGCGGTGCGGCTTGATCGGCAAGTGGCTGCGCGAGGGGGCGGAGTGCCGGGCGGTGTTCCAGGAGGCCGGACGGTACCAGGCGGTGATCCGCGCGCGCTTCGGCGGCGGAGCGCCGACGGTCCCCGAGCGTGCCGTGGCGGCGGAGCCCGACGAGTACGCCCAGCCCGATTGGGACGAGTGAGCCTCCGCCTGCGCCCTCCCCGGCGTAGGCCGGGGCCCAGCGCCGGCCCGTCGGGCGACCCGGAAGGCGCGGCCGGGATGCGCCTCCCGGCTGGGCCCCGGCCTGCGCCGGGGAGGGAAAAGAGCGCGGCGAACAGCGGGTTAGTTTCGCAAGGTGCGAGAACGAAGGGAACGCCCGGCCACCCGAACGGTTTGCCCTCCCGAATGCTTAACGGGAGCACCCCATGACCGAGCCGTCCCCCCATCCGGCCGATAGCGGCCCCGCCGCCACCTCCAAGCGCGACGCCGGCGGTGAGACCGCGGCCACCCTGCCCGAGGCCAAGGGCAAGAGCGCGACCGTGCAGGCCGTCACTATCAACAAGCCGGTGAGCGAGGTGTACGGGTATTTCCGCAACTTCGCCAACCTGCCGACCTTCATGGAGAATGTCGTCTCGATCGACGTGAAGGACGACAAGCTGTCGCACTGGGTCGTCAAGGCGCCGGCAGGCCAGACGGTCGAATGGGATGCGCGCGTGACCGAGGAGCAGGTCGACCGCGCGATCGCGTGGACCAGCGAGCCGGGCGCGAGCGTCGCGAACTCCGGCCGGATCGAGTTTCGCGACGCGGGGCGGCGCGGCACGGTGGTGTCGCTGACGATCCTGTACGATCCGCCCGGCGGGATCATCGGCAAGATCATCGCCAAGATGTTCCAGCGCGAGCCCGCCATCCAGGCGCGCCGCGACCTGAACCGTTTCAAGCAGCTGATGGAGACGGGCGAGATCGCCACCTCCGCGATGAACCGCGTCCAGCGCGAAGAGGAGATGGCCTGATGCGCGCGCTAACCTGGCACGGCAAGCACGACGTCCGCATGGAGACGGTGGACGATCCCGAGATCGTCAACCCGCGCGACTGCGTCATCAAGGTGACTTCCACCGCGATCTGCGGGTCGGACCTACATCTGTACGACCATTATATCCCGACTATGCAGGCGGGCGACATCCTGGGCCATGAGTTCATGGGCGAGGTGGTCGAGGTCGGGCCGAAATCGACCTTGAAGAAGGGGCAGCGCGTGGTGGTGCCGTTCACCATCTCGTGCGGGTCCTGCTACCATTGCTCGAAGACGCAATATTCGGCCTGTCCGAACGGACTGCCAGCCGACAACCAGGATCTCGGGCGCCAGGGTTATGGGCACGAGATGGCCGGGCTGTTCGGCTACAGCCACCTGACCGGCGGCTATGCGGGCGGGCAGGCGGAATATGTCCGCGTGCCGTTCAGCGACGTCGGCCCGATCGTCATCCCGGACGGGGTGGCGGACGACAAGGTGCTCTTCCTGTCGGACATCCTGCCGACCGGCTGGATGGCGGCGGACAATGCCGGGATCGAGCCGGGCGACACGGTGGCGGTCTGGGGCTGCGGCCCGGTCGGGCTGTTCGCGGTCCAGTCGGCGTTCCTGATGGGCGCGGAGCGGGTGATCGCGATCGATCATTTCCCCAAGCGGCTGGAGCTGGCGAAGAAGTTCGGCGCGGAGACGATCAACTTCGAGGAAACGGCCACCTATGACGCGCTGATGGAGATGACGGGCGGGATCGGTCCGGACGCCTGCATCGACTGTGTCGGGCTGGAGGCGCACGGCGCGTTCTTCGACAACATCGTCGACCAGATTAAGGCGTCGACCTTTCTCGGCACCGACCGCATCCACGCGATCCGCCAGGCGATCATCGCGTGCCGCAAGGGCGGGCGCGTGTCGATGCCCGCCGTCTATGGCGGCTTCGTGGACAAGTTCCCGCTCGGCGCGCTGATGGAGAAGGGGCTGACGCTCAAGACCGGTCAGACGCATGTCCAGCATTACATGCCGGCGCTCCTCAACGCGATCATGGAGGGCAAGATCGACACCGAGTTCATGATCTCGCACCGCATGGACCTTGAGCACGCGCCCGCCGGCTACAAGGCGTTTCACGACAAGCAGAACGAGTACACCAAGATCGTGCTCAAGCCGGGCTCGGGGCTGCCGGCGTAATTTCCTCCCCTCCCCGGACGGGGAGGGAAGCAGTAGATGGAGAAATACCATGGCCGACAAGTTCGCGATCATCACCGGCGCCTCGACAGGCATCGGCTTCGAGCTGGCGACGCTCGCCGCCAAGAACGGCTACGACATCCTCGTCGTCGCCGACGAGCCGCTGATCGACGCGGCGGCGGAGGACTTCAAGCAGTTCGGGACGCAGGTGTCGTCGGTGATGGCCGACCTGTCGACGATCCAGGGCGTCGACCAGCTGCTCGACGCGGCGAACGGGCGCAAGGTCGACCTGCTCTGCGCGAACGCGGCGCACGGGCTGGGGCACGCGTTTCTCGACCAGGAGGTGAAGGCCTGGCGGCACGTGGTCGACACCAACATCACCGGCACCATCTACCTGATGCAGCGCGTGCTGAAGGACATGGTCGCGCGCGACGAGGGCAAGCTGCTCGTCACGGGATCGGTCGCGGGGTACATTCCGGGCGCGTTCAACGCCGTCTATAACGGGACCAAGGCGTTCATCGACAACTTCGTCGCGGCGATCCAGAACGAGATCAAGGAGTCGAAGGGCGTCACGATCACCAATCTTATGCCCGGCCCCGTCGACACCGAGTTCTTCGCGCGCGGCGACATGCTCGACACCTCGGTCGGGTCCGATCCGAACAAGAGCGATCCGGCCGATGTCGCCAAGGACGGCTGGGACGCGCTGATGGCGGGCAAGGCGTCGGTGTTCTCGGGGCTGAAGACGAAGATCCAGGGCGTGCTGGCGAACGTGACGCCGGCGGCGGTGCTGGCGGAGCAGCATCGCGGGATGGCGGAGCCGGGGTCCGCGAAGGACGGCTAGGGCGACGCTCGCCCTAGACTCGTCCGAGCGCGGCCGGCGACCGTGCGGGGCTTGTCCGCACGTGTCGACCGACGACGCGGCTTTGCCGCGGCGCTGTGCCGGTTCGTGGATACCCACCTACGCCGTAAGCTGAATCGCCGGAGAAGGAAGAGCGCGGCGGAGCCGCTTCGTCGGCCGAGTCGCTAAGCTTCGCTTCGCGCTCGCCGGCCGCGCTTTGGCGAGTCTTGCGCCGGGGCGGCGCAAGCCGCCATGCGCTGGAGCGGGTGAAGGGAATCGAACCCTCGTCATAAGCTTGGAAGGCTTCTGCTCTACCATTGAGCTACACCCGCGTGCGAGCCGCCGGATAGCCAAGGCTCCGGAAACACGCAAGCTTCACCGCCCGCTTACCATTCCACCCTAAACCGGCGAGCATGTTCCAGCCGCGCGCGATCCGATCCGACAGCACCGACCCCCGCCCGCCCTCCGCGGTCGGGCACGGCGTAGGACTGGCCGGGCTGGTCGGGACCGCCGCCTGGATCGCGGTCGCCAAGATATACCGGCTCGACGGGCCGTATTCCGCGCTCACCAACCTCGTCGCCTGCGCGGTGCCGATGGTCCTTTGGTCGCTCCTGGTCGACAAGGTCCACCGGCGCCCCTCGACCGGGATCGACTGGTCCGCGCCCAAGCCCTGGCGCGAGACGTTGGACGACAGCCTGACCAAGCTGGCCGGGCTGTGGGCGACCTGGGCGGGGATCGCGCTGATCTACGCGACCGGGCGCTTCTATTGGCAGGGCGGGTTCCAGTTCGCGATGTGGTGCTTCACGGTCGCCGCGCCCGTGCTGTTCGTGCTGTCGGTGCCCTATGTCCTGTGGATCGACCGGCGCCTCGTCGAGCGTCGCGACGGCGCGCACGCGCTGGGAAGCTGGCTGATGGGTCAGCCGCATGACGCCGAGGCCATATACGCGCACCTGCGCGCCTGGGGGGTGAAGGCGTTCTTTCTCGCCTTCATGCTGGCCATCGCGCCGCCGGGGTTCCGCGACCTGATCCGCGCCGACTGGCACGGCTCGCTCGGCGACCCCGTCGCGCTCGCGCGGCTGCTGATCACGCTGATGTTCGTGGTCGACGTGGCGTTCGCGAGCGTCGGGTACATTCTGACGATGCGACCGCTCGACGCGCATATCCGCTCGGCCAACCCGTACGCGGCGGCGTGGATGGCGGCGCTGATGTGCTATCCGCCGTTCATCCTGATGTCGGCGGGCGGGCCGCTCGATTACCATCCGGGGACGTCGGACTGGGTCTACTGGCTGCGTGAATGGCCTTGGGTCCAGGCGGCGATCGGGGCGGCGCTGGTGGCGCTGACCGCGATCTACGCCTGGGCGACGGTCGCGTTCGGCCTGCGCTTCTCGAATCTCACGCACCGCGGCATCCTGACGCACGGGCCCTATGCCTGGTCGCGGCATCCGGCCTATCTGTCGAAGAACCTGTTCTGGTGGCTGTCGACGATCCCGATCCTGTCGACCGCCGGGCTGGTCGAGGGCGCGCGCGCGACGCTGCTGCTGGCGGCGGTCGCGGGGGTCTATTACTGGCGCGCGCTGACGGAGGAGCGGCACCTGCGCGCCGATCCGGCCTACGCCGACTATCATGCGTGGATGGCGCGCAATAGGCCGGTGCCGCGCTTCTTCGCGTGGGTGCGCGGCTAGAAGCTTTCCTCGGCATAGACGTTGGACACGTCGCCATTCCAGGCGCCGTGATAGCGGTCGAGCATGCGCTCGGCGTGGGTCTTGCCCGAGCGGACCACGTCGCGCAGCGGGTCCAGGAACCCCGTCTCGTCGTCGCCCGCGAAGTTGCCGCGCCCGCGTGCCTTGAGCCCGGCATGGGCGATGTCGAGCACCTCGTTCGCGATGTCGCGAAGCTTGCCGCCACTGGGTAGGGGTGCGTCGAGGGCTAGCCTCGGCACAGCGTCGCGGAGCGTCTGGCGGTCGTCGAGCGACCAGCCCTTGACCAGGTCCCATGCGGCGTCGAGCGCACCCCCGTCGTAGAGCAGTCCGACCCAGAGCGCGGGCAGCGCGCAGATGCGGTTCCAGGGACCGCCGTCCGCGCCGCGCATCTCGAGGAAGGATTTCAGCCGCACTTCGGGAAAGGCGGTGGAGAGGTGGTCGGTCCAGTCCTCGATGCGGGGCTTCTCGCCGGGCAGGATCGATAGCTCGCCCCGCAGGAAGTCGCGGAAGCTGAGGCCCGCCGCGTCGAGATAGCGGCCGTCGCGGTAGACGAAGTACATCGGCACATCGAGCGCGTAGTCGCAGTAGTGTTCGTACCCGAAACCGTCCTCGAACACAAAGGGCAGCATCCCCGTGCGGTGCGGGTCGGTGTCCGACCAGATATGGCTGCGGTAGCTGAGCATCCCGTTCGGCTTGCCCTCGGTAAAGGGCGAGTTGGCGAACAGCGCGGTGGCGAGTGGCTGGAGTGCCAAGCCGACGCGGAACTTCTTCGCCATGTCCGCCTCGGACGCGTAATCGAGATTGACCTGGATGGTGCAGGTGCGCAGCATCATGTCGAGGCCCATCGTGCCCACGCGCGGCATGTGGTCGAGCATGATCTTGTAGCGGCCCTTGGGCATGCGCGGCAGGTCGGCGCGCGTCTTGTCGGGCCACATGCCGAGACCCAGGAAGCCGAGGCCGAGCCGGTCGCCCACCGCCTTGACCTGTTCGAGGTGACGGCCCGTCTCGGCGCAGGTCTGGTGCAGCGTCTCGAGCGGCGCGCCCGACAGCTCGAACTGGCCGGCGGGCTCCAGGCTGACCGAGCCGTCCGCGCCCGACAGCGCGATGACGCGGCCGTCCTCCTCGACGGGGGTCCAGCCGAACTCGGTCAGCGCCATCAGCAGGTCGCGGATACCGCCGGGCTCGTCATAGGACGGGGCGCGGTGGTCGGCGGTGCGATAGACGAACTTCTCGTGCTCGGTGCCGATGCGCCAGCGTTCGGGCGGCTTCTCGCCCCTCGCGAAGGTCTCGATCAGCTGGGCGCGCGTTTCGATGAGGGGCGAGCGCGCGTCGGTGTCCGTCTTGGTCGTCATGACCACGCGCCTTACGCGCGGGCGCGGTGGCGGGATAGGGGTGGGCAGGGTCGGTCGCGTCTTCCCTTTTTGCCGACCGAAAGTCACTAAAGTCACACCCCTACGCACATGCGCGCGCGCGGGGCCGATCGCTGCGGTACGCGCCTGCTCCGCGGACGCGGCGCGGGTATGGCGGTCGATGCACCGGTGAGAAAGAGCGGTGAGCCGGCGTGGTCCGAGTCGCGGCCAAGCTGCACCGGACCGGGGCTTGTAGGATAGCGGTTTATGCGAGGTCAGCTGTCGACCCAAATCGGACTTTCGCGGCTACGGCGCCTGTGCTCCGAACTTGACCCAAAGACGCTCAAGCCCGTGGGGTGTGACGGGTTTTGAAATCCCTGCGCGGTCTACTGAGCGCATCCATTTATGAAGCGCGAAGAGGGCGAACTGCTGCCCTTCCGCTGTGAGGTCGGAGAACCGCAGTTCGAGATCCGGGCGTCGTGCCACATCTACGGCCGGGCAAAGCAAGTCCCTGGCGTTCATGAACTCGGCAAATACGAAAACCACTTCGGCTCCATGGCGCTGAAACTGCCCTGTGTCAGGCTCTTCGACACCTTCAGCATTATAGGTGCTGACCTGCTGATTGAGCATCCAAGAAACGGAAATGAGCGTGAAGTCCTGCAAGTCCAACCTCCGGGTGCATGGGCCTTATCGTAGCATGCTGCGTCCACTTTCCACCCGAAGCCGACAGCGTCGCTCACCAATCGCCCGCCGCGCTCATCCAGATCGCGACCGCCGCCGCCGCCGCCGTGTCGGCGCGCAGGATGCGGGGGCCGAGGCCGATGCCGACGGCCTGGGGCAGCGCGCGGATCGCGTCGCGCTCG
>VYKR01000071.1_pt1 | contig 22700 bp, 24 predicted proteins | sample 5109561 | NCBI WGS metagenome assembly VYKR01 (sample SAMN12291799, study PRJNA351875) | freshwater metagenome | isolation source: freshwater lake | place: USA: Michigan, Ford Lake | collected 2015-08-15
CGCGCCGCCTGCGCGCGCCCGACCTCGCTCAGCGGGACGCCCGGCATCCGACCCGACAGTGTCCGGTCCAGATGGATGTGCGCGGCGTGCCGCACCAGGATCAGCGTCGCCGCCACGAAAACAATCTCCTTTGATGACCTGAGGTCCGCGCAGCGCGGCACCGCCGTTCGCCGGGGGTTGGAGTTCCCGCAGCTTCTACTTACAAGGAACAAAGAAGATGCCGCTCCGTTCCGGCAGCGATACGTCTGACAGGGGGAAGCATGGCGCGATCGGTGGTGGACCGCAACGGCGGTCACACACAAGCTGTTGAGGTGGTCAGGTGAGCGAGACGATCCTCGTCACCGGCGGCGCGGGTTTCATCGGGCGTTTCGTCACGTCCGAACTGCTTGCGCGCGGCCACAAGGTGCGCGTCCTCGACAGCCTGATCGAACAGGTTCACGGTCATGTCGACGGGTCGAAGATGCTCGACCCGGGGGCCGAGCTGATACGCGGTGACGTGCGCGACGGCGGCGCGGTCGCCAAGGCACTGGCGGGCGTCGACTCGGTGATCCACCTCGCCGCCGAGGTCGGGGTCGGCCAGTCGATGTACGAGGTCGAGCGCTATACCTCGACCAACGACGTCGGCACCGCCGTGCTGTTCGAGAAGCTGATCGACCATCCGGTGCGCCGCGTCGTCACCGCCTCCTCCATGTCGATCTATGGCGAGGGGCTGTACCGCGACGCTGACGGCGAGCTGGTTCAGGACGCCGAGCGCCACGGGCTGAAGGACGGGTTGACCAACTGGGAGCCCGTCGACGCGCAGGGTCGTCCGCTCGAGGCGGTCGCCACCCCCGAATGGAAGCGTCCCAACCTGTCCTCGATCTACGCGCTCAACAAATACGTGCAGGAGCGCACCACCCACATCATGGCCGCGCCTTATGGCATGGAGGGCGTGTGCCTGCGGCTGTTCAACGTCTACGGCCCCGGCCAGGCGCTCTCCAATCCCTATACCGGCGTCCTCGCCATCTTCGCCTCGCGACTCCTGAACGGTCAGCAGCCGATGATCTTCGAGGACGGGGAGCAGCGCCGCGACTTCGTCCACGTCACCGACGTGGCGCGCGCCTTTGCCGACTCCCTATTCCTGGCCGAGGCCGCCGGTGGCACGTTCAACATCGGGTCGGGCCATCACCGCTCGGTGACCGAGGTCGCGACCGAGCTCGCCCGCGCCATGGGCAAGAACGACATCGCGCCGCAGATCGTCGGCAAGGCGCGGATCGGCGACATCCGCCACTGCTTCTGCGACACGACGCTGGCCGCCGAGCGCATCGGCTTTCGCGCCGCCCAGGATTTCGGGCGAGGCCTGAGCGAGCTCGCCGAATGGGTCGCGGTCCAGACCGCCCCCGACCGGGTGGAGCAGATGCGCGCCGAGCTCGAAGCCCGGGGGCTCGTGGCGTGAACTCGGGCGACCTTGGGCACCGGACTGCTTTCGATGCCCCCCCGGCGAAGGCCGGGGCCCAGCCGCTGTCTATGGGCCAGGCTCACCCCCACCGAGCTCCGCTCGATGCGCACGGCTGGGCCCCGGCCTTCGCCGGGGTGGCGCTTGAGGTAATGGGCAAGTGACCGACGCGCCCATCCTCATCACCGGCGGCGCGGGGTTCATCGGCTCGAACCTCGCCGACCGGCTCCTGTCGGAGGGCCACCGCGTCCGCCTCTACGACGCGCTGGCCCGCGACGGCGTCGAGCGGAACGTCGACTGGCTTACCGGCCGTCATGGCGACCAGGTCGAGCTGATCGTCGCCGACATCCGCGACCGCGACCGGCTCACCGCCGCCGCGTCCGACGCCAAGGCGGTGTTCCACCTCGCCGCGCAGGTCGCGGTGACCACCTCGATGCTCGATCCACGTGACGATTTCGAGATCAATATCGGCGGCACGCTCAACATCCTCGAGGCGCTGCGCGCGCGGGGCGATGCCGTCCCGCTGATTTTCGCCTCCACCAACAAGGTCTACGGCGACCTTACCGACCTCGACTTCGCGCTAGAGGGCGAGGCCTATGTTCCAACCGACCCGGACGTCCGCGCCCACGGCATCGGCGAGGCGCGCCCGCTCGACTTCCACACTCCTTACGGCGTGTCCAAGGGCGCGGCCGACCAGTATGTCCTCGATTACGCCCGCAGCTTCGGCATTCCGACCGCCGTGCTCCGCATGAGCTGCATCTACGGCCGCGGCCAGATGGGGACGGAAGACCAGGGCTGGGTCGCGCACTTCCTGATCCGCGCGCTGGAGGGCAAGCCGATCACGCTGTACGGCGACGGGCACCAGGTCCGCGACATCCTCGACGTGTCCAATGCCGTCGACGCCTATGTCCAGGCGTGGCGGCGCATCGGCGAGGTCGGCGGGCGCGCCTATAATCTCGGCGGCGGACCCTCGAACGCGGTCAGCCTGCGCCAGCTCCTCCGCCACATCGGCGACCTCACCGGGCGCGAGGTCGACCTGTCCTTTTCCGACTGGCGCGCGGGCGATCAGCGCTATTTCGTCGCCGATACCAGAGCCGCCGAGCGCGACCTCCATCTCGCGCCCAAGATCGCCTGGCGCGAGGGGGTGGCCGAGCTCGCCCGCTGGCTCGCCACCGAACGCCGCCTCAACGCTCCGGTCGGGGTGGCGGCCGAGTGACCACCCGTCTTCTCATGACGGCGGACACGGTTGGGGGCGTGTGGCAGTACGCGACCGACCTGGCCCGCGCGCTCCGCCCGCACGGCGTCGAGACGACGTTGGCGGTGCTCGGGCCCGCACCGAGCCCGGCGCATCGTCGGGAGGCGGCCGATCTGTCGGTCGTCGAAACCGGCCTGCCGCTCGACTGGCTGTGCGATGGTCCCGATCCCGTGCTCGCCGCGGGCCAAGCCATCGCGAACCTCGCCCGCGACAGTCGCGCCGACATCGTCCAGCTGAACTCCCCCACGCTCGCCGCCGCCGCGGGCTTTCCAGCGCCCGTGATCGCCGTTGCCCATGGCTGCACCGCGACGTGGTGGAACGCCGCGCACGGCACCGCGCCCGATCCCGCCTATCGCTGGCATGCCGAGCTGATGCGCGCCGGCCTCCTCGCCGCCGATGCCACCGTCGCGCCCAGTGCCGCCTTCGCCGCCGATCTCCAGCGCACCTACGGCCTCCCAGCCGCGCCGCTCGCCATCCACAACGGCCGCGCCCACGGCCAGGCCGGGCAGGGGACGCCCGCCCCCCACGCCTTTACCGCCGGCCGCCTCTGGGATCGCGTGAAGAACACCGCCGTCCTCGACCGCGCCGCCGCCCCCCTGTCCGTGCCGATCCGCGCGGCCGGCCTCGTCAGCGGACCGCACGGCGAGACCGTCCGCCCCGATCACCTCCAGCTGCTCGGCCATCTGTCCGCCGAGGCACTCGCCGCCGAGCTCGCCCGTCGTCCCGTCTTCGTGTCGTGCACCAGCTTCGAGCCCTTCGGCCTCGCCGTCCTCGAGGCCGCCGCCGCAAGCTGCGCGCTCGTCCTGTCCGACATTCCCACTTTTCGCGAATTGTGGGACGGCGCGGCGCTGTTCGTCACGCCGCAGGACGACGCCGCGATCGCCGCCGCGATCGAGGCGCTGCTCGCCGACCCCGAGCGCCGCGAGACGCTCGCCCAAGCCGCCCGCGCCCGCGCCGGTCGTTATACGCCGGATGTGACTGCCGCCGCGATGGCCGCGCTCTATGCCCGTTTGGCCCCGGCGCGGAGGGTTGCGGCGTGAAGATCGCCTACTTCACCCATTCGCTGCTGAGCTGTTGGAATCACGGCAACGCTCATTTCCTGCGCGGCACCCTGCGCGAGCTGATCGCACTCGGCCACGACGTCCGCGTCTTCGAGCCCGAGGGCAATTGGAGCCTCGCCAATCTCCTGGCCGATGCGGGCCAGGGCGGGCTGGACGCGTACCGCGCCGCCTATCCCGAACTTACCTCGACCACTTTCGCCGCCGACACGCCGCCCGACGAGCTGATCGACGACGCCGACGTCGTGATCGTCCATGAATGGAACGAGCCCGCGCTCGTCGCCCAGATCGGCCGGCTGCGCTTGGCGGGAGGGCGGTTCACGCTCCTGTTCCACGACACCCACCACCGCGCGGTCAGTGATCCCGACGCCATCCGCGCCTTTGACCTGTCCGGCTATGACGGCGTGCTCGCTTTCGGCGAGACCCTGTCGGAAGTCTATCGCCGCTGGGGTTGGGGCGGGCGCGTCTGGACCTGGCACGAGGCCGCCGACACTCGCCTGTTCCACCCGCCCGCCAGCGAGAGCGAACGCGAGGGCCTGGTTTGGATCGGCAATTGGGGTGACGGCGAGCGGACCGCCGAGCTCGAACGCTTCCTGTTCGCCCCCGCGGCCGAGGCCGGATTGCCGCTCGACATCTACGGCGTCCGCTACCCCGACGCGGCGCTCGCGATGCTGGCCGGCCACGGCGCCCGCTATCATGGCTGGGCCCCGAACGCCCGCGCGCCCGAGGTCTTCGCGCGTCACCTCGCCACGGTTCACGTCCCGCGCCGCTATTACGCGACGATCCTGCCCGGTATTCCGACCATCCGCGTGTTCGAGGCGCTCGCCTGCGGCATCCCGCTCGTCTCCGCTCCCTGGGAGGACAGCGAAGGGTTGTTCCGATCCGGCGATTTCCTCACCGCGCGCGACGGCACGGAAATGGCGGACCAGCTTCGCGACATCGCCAGCGACCCGCAGTTGCGCGCCGCCCTGGTCGCGAACGGGCTTGAGACGATCCGCGCCCGACACACCTGCGCTCACCGCGCCCACGAACTGCTCGCCGTCATTGCCGAGCTGACCCAGACCCAAAGGATCGCCCAGAGTATGCCGGCATGAAGATCGCGTTCTACGGCTCCAGCCTGCTTTCCTCCTACTGGAACGGGGCCGCGACCTATTATCGCGGCATCCTGCGCGCGCTGGCGGGTCATGGCTACGACATCACCTTTTACGAGCCCGACGCCTTTGATCGTCAGCAGCACCGCGACATCGACCCGCCTCCTTACGCAAAGGTCGTCGTCTACCCCGCCACCGCCGAGGGGCTGGCGTCCATCCTCGCCGAAGCGCCGCGTGCCGATATCGTCGTCAAGGCGAGTGGGGTGGGGGTGTTCGACCGCGAGCTGATCGCGGGCATCGTCGCTCACGCCGCCCCGCACGCGCTGAAGATCTTCTGGGACGTCGACGCCGCCGCCACGCTCGACGAGATGCGGGCCGACCCCGACCACCCCGTCACCGCCGCGTTATCCGCGCTCGACATGGTGCTGACCTATGGCGGCGGCCCTCCGGTCGTGAACGCCTATACCGGCTTCGGGGCACGCGCTTGCGTCCCCGTCTACAACGCGCTCGACCCGGAGACGCATCACCCGGTCGCCCCCGACGAGCGCTTCGCCTGCGACCTCGCGTTTCTCGGCAACCGACTACCCGACCGCGAGGCCCGTGTGGAGGAGTTCTTCCTCCGCGCCGCCGCCGCGCTTCCCGACCGCCGCTTCCTGATCGGCGGCAATGGCTGGGAGACCAAGGACATGCCCGCCAATGTTCGCCACCGCGGCCATGTCTACACGGCCGAGCACAACGCCTTCAACTGCACCCCCGCCGCCGTCCTCAATGTCGCGCGCGATTCGATGGCGCATATCGGTTTCAGCCCCGCCACTCGCGTGTTCGAGGCCGCCGGCGCCGCCGCCTGCCTCATCACCGACGCCTGGGAGGGGATCGAGCAGTTCCTGATCCCGAATGAGGAAGTGCTGGTCGCCCGCGACGGTCAGGACGTCGCCGACCACCTGGCCGCGCTCACCCCCGAGCGCGCCCGCGCCATCGGCCAGGCGGCGCTGAAGCGCGTCCTCGCCGAGCATACTTATGCGCTGCGCGGCGAGCAGGTCCACGCCATGTTCCAGGATCATTTCGCCCGGGCGCGCGAGGCGGCATGAAGCTCGTCGTCCTTGGCCTGTCGCTATCCTCGTCGTGGGGCAACGGCCACGCGACCACCTATCGCGCGCTCCTCAAGGCGTTCGCCGCGCGCGGGCACGAGGTGTTGTTCCTTGAGCGCGACGTGCCCTGGTACGCCAAGCAGCGCGACCTGGCCGACCCGGACTGGTGCTCGCTTTGCTTCTATGCGGACGTGAACGATCTGGCCCGCTTCACGCCCGAGATCGCCGAGGCCGACGCGGTGATCGTCGGCTCTTACGTGCCCGACGGTGTCGCAGTGGCCCACTTCGTCCAGGAGACGGCGGGACTCACGGCCTTTTACGACATCGACACGCCCGTGACCCTCGCCAAGCTCGCGCGCGGCGACTTCGAATATCTCTCGCCCGAGCTGATCCCCGGCTACGACCTGTATCTGTCCTTCACCGGCGGCCCGACCCTCGCCCGGATCGAGCGTGACTACGGCTCGCCCGCCGCCCGCGCGCTCTACTGTTCCGTCGATGCCGAAGCCTATAGCCCCGCGGACGTGTCCAAGCGATGGGATCTCTCCTATCTCGGAACGTACAGCCCCGACCGCCAGCCGACGCTGGAGCGGCTGCTGATCGAGCCCGCCCGCGCGCGGCCCGACCTGCGCTTCGTCGTCGCCGGACCGCAATATCCGGCCGACATCGACTGGCCGGCCAATGTCGAGCGGATCGAGCACCTCGCCCCCGTCGACCATGCCGATTTCTACTCCGCGTCGCGCTGGACGTTGAACGTCACCCGCGCCGACATGATCGCGGCGGGCTGGTCCCCCTCGGTCCGGCTGTTCGAGGCCGCGGCCTGCGCGACTCCGATCATCTCGGACATATGGGACGGCCTCGACACGCTGTTCGAACCGGGGCGAGAGATCGTCCTGGCGCGCGGGCGTGAGGACGTGATCGCCGCCTTGTCCGGCGCCGACGCGCTCGCGCTGGGCGAGGCGGCCAGGGCACGCGCGCTCGCCGCGCACACCGCCATTCACCGCGCGGCGGAACTCGAGTCGCACTTGCTCGAAGCCGCGATGCGACAAAGCCCCGCCGACGTCGAAGCGGCATGATGATGACGAACAAGGGAGAGAACAACATGGCGGGAACGGTTGACGACCTGATCCTGGTCGCGGGCGGCGCCGGCTTTATCGGCTCGCACCTCGTGCTGCGGCTGTTGTCGGAAGGGCGGCAGGTCCTGTGCCTCGACAATCTTCAAACGGCGCGGCCATCGAACCTCCGTCTGCTGGAGGGACGCGCGGGCTTCCGCTTCGTCGAGCACGACATCGTCGCCCCGCTGCCGCGCGTCGTCACCGACGAGGCGCACCGGATCACGCGCGTCTACAACCTCGCCTGCGCCGCCTCGCCGCCGCAATATCAGGCCGATCCCGAGCACACCATGCTTACCAACGTGGTCGGCACGCATCACCTGCTCCGGCTGGCGGAGAAAGCGGGGGCACGCTTTCTCCTGACCTCGACCAGCGAGGTCTACGGCGACCCGGAAGTGCATCCGCAGGTCGAGGAATATCGCGGCTGGACGAACTGCACGGGCCCGCGCGCCTGTTACGACGAGGGTAAGCGGGCGGCGGAGGCGCTGACCTTCGACTATGCGCGGATGAACCGGGCGGCGGTGCGGGTGGCGCGCATCTTCAACACCTATGGCCCCAACATGCACCCCGATGACGGCCGCGTGGTGTCGAACCTGATCTGCCAGGCGCTGTCCGACCGGCCGATCACTATCTATGGCGACGGCAGCCAGACGCGCAGCTTCTGCTACGTGTCCGACATGGTGGACGGGCTGATCCGCCTGATGGAAAGCGACGTCGATCCGCTCCAGCCGATCAATCTCGGTAACCCGATCGAACTTACCGTGCGCGAGTTGGCCGACCGCGTCGTCGCGATGACCGGCACCCGCAACGCGCTGGTGTTCCAGCCGCTGCCGCAGGACGACCCCCGCCGCCGTCGACCCGACATCACGCGCGCGCGCGAGCAACTGGGCTGGAGCCCGCGCGTGCCGCTGGAGGAGGGGCTCGCCAAGACCTGCGCGTGGTTTGCCGAGGAGATCGGCGCGGATCGGGAGGTACTCGCGGCGGAGTGAGGATCACCGCCGCTCCCTGTGCGTTCGGGCCCGTGAAGGAGCTGGATGCATGAAAGAGAATAGCGGGAACGGCAAGGCGACCAACAACGACCGCGATCCGACGCTGGACGAGCACAAGGCGGCGGGCGGGCACCATGAACCCGCGCGCGTGCCGGGCGACGACGACTCGATCGGCATGCCGAACGGACCATCGGGCAAGGTCGGCGAGCGCGGGCGCGGCGAGACCGACTCGAACACACCGGCCGCGCCGATCGACCTCTGACCGGACGCGGATCCGACGCTAGCGCGCCTTGATCGCGCTCAGCGTCGTGCCCGCGGTGATCGCCTCCACGTCCGTCTTGATGTGGAGCAGCTTCACGCCCGGCTCTGCCATCGCGCGCTCAAGGGCAGGCGCGAAGTCGGAGGTCCGCTCCACCGTCTCGGCCCAACAGCCATAGGCGCGCGCGAGGGCGGCGAAGTCGGGATTGCGGAGCGCGGTTCCCGCCACGCGACCGGGGAACTCGCGCTCCTGATGCATGCGGATCGTGCCGTACGCGCCGTTGTCGATCACGAGCACCAGGATCGACACGCCGTACTGGACGGCGGTCGCCAGTTCCTGCCCGTTCATCAGGAAGTCGCCGTCGCCCGCCAGTGCGACCACGCAGCGCTCGGGATATCGAAGCGCCGCCGCGATCGCCGCCGGGACGCCGTACCCCATCGCACCGGCCGTGGGCGCGAGCTGGCACCCCGGCCCGTCGTAACGCCAGTAACGGTGCCACCAGCCCGAGAAGTTGCCCGCGCCGTTGCAGATGATGGTGTCGGCGGGCAGTCGCTCGCGCATCGCGGCGACGCATGGGCCAAGATCCATCGCTAGGTCGCGGAGGGCCGGGGTCGACCACGCGACCCACTCCGCGTGCGCCTCCACGCCTGCTGTGAGCGGCGGCACGTCGATCGCCAGCACCGCGTCGGCGAACTCGGCCATTCCGGCGCAGATCGCCAGATCGGCGCGGTAGGCGCTGCCCAGCTCTTCCGGGTCGGGGTGGACATGGACGAGCATCTGTCCCGGATGGTCGGGCGTGATCAGCTGATAGCCGTCCGTTGTCGCTTCGCCCAGCCTCGGTCCGACCACGAGCAGGAGGTCTGCCTCGCGTACCCGCTCCAGAAGCTTGGGATTGGGGCCGTAGCCCAAATTGCCGGCCCATACCGGACAGTCATTCGCGATCGCGTCCTGTCGCCGGAACGCCGCCGCGACCGGCACCCCGGACCGTTCGGCCCAATGCGCGAAACCGCGCGCCGCGTCCGCATTCCAGCCCGCGCCGCCGACAATGGCGACCGGGCGCTCCGCCGCGCCGATCAGGCCGCCCAGATCGCACATCGTGACCGGATCGCAGGCCTGCACGGTGCGCGCCACCCTTGGCCGGTCCGCCGCCTCAGCCACGTCCAGCAGCATGTCCTCCGGCAGCGCGAGCACCACCGGTCCCGGCCGCCCGTTCATCGCCGTCGCATAGGCGCGCGCGACATATTCCGGGATGCGCCGCGCATCATCGATCCGCGCCGCCCATTTCGCGATCGGCGCGAACATCGCCTGAAAGTCGATCTCCTGGAACGCCTCCCGGTCGCGGGTGCTCCGGTCGACGTCGCCGATGAACAGGATTATCGGCTGGCTGTCCTGCCGCGCGACATGAACGCCGATCGACGCGTTGGTCGCGCCCGGCCCCCGCGTCACGAAAGCGATGCCGGGCCGCCCCGTCAGCGTCCCGTCGGCGCAGGCCATGAAGGCGACCCCGCCCTCCTGCCGGCATACGATCAGGTCGATCGCGGGCGTGTCATGGAGCGCGTCGAGCACTGCGAGAAAACTTTCGCCCGGCACGGTGAAGATCCGCTCGCACCCTTGCGCCACGAGCTGGTCGACGAGGATGCGGCCCCCGATTCGTTTGGTCATTCTACCCCCAACCGTCACCCCGGACTTGTTCCGAGGTCCATCGTCGTGCGCGCACGGCGGCGGGAGTGTTCGCACGACGATGGATGCCGGAACAAGTCCGGCATGACGGTGAGGGCAGGACGGCTCGGCGCTCTAAGCCTGGTGGATCGCCTTGGTCACGAGATAGCTGTCCAGCCCCTCGCTCCCGCCCTCGCTGCCGAAGCCGGACTGCTTGACGCCCCCGAACGGCGCGTCCGGCACCGAGATGGCAAAGCTGTTGATCCCGACCATCCCCGCCTCGATCGCGTCGCCCAGCATGTTCGCGCGTCGCCCGTTCTCCGTAAAGGCGAACGCGGCCAGACCGTAAGGTAGGCGGTTCGCCTGCTCGACGGCCTCGTCCATGTCGGCAAAGGAGCGCGTCACCGCGACGGGCCCGAACGGCTCGTTCGACATGATGTCCGCCTCGATCGGCACGTCGGCCAGGAGCGTGGGCTGGAAGAAGTAACCGTCCGCCATCCGCTCGCCCCCCGCCAGCGTCCGCGCGCCTCGGGCGGTCGCATCGCCTACCAGCGCCTCGATCGCGTCCGGCCGACGCCGGTTCGCCAGCGGCCCCATCCGCGTCGCCGGGTCGAACCCGTCCCCGACCGGCAGCCTGGCCGCGCGCTCGGCGAAGCCCTTGAGGAACGGCTCGTACACCGCCTCCTCGACATAGAAGCGCGTCGGCGAGACGCACACTTGCCCTGCGTTCCGGAACTTCTGCGGCACGACCATGTCGAGCGTCTTCCCCAGGTCGCAATCGGCGAAGATCAACACCGGCGCATGCCCGCCAAGCTCCATCGTCGTCCGCTTCACGCCCTCGGCCGCGAGCCTCAGTAGATGCTTGCCGACCGGCACCGATCCGGTGAAGCTCACCTTGCGGATCACGGGCGACGCGAGGAGGTGGCGCGACACCTGGTCGGGCACGCCGAATACCAGCTGCGCGACGCCCGCGGGCAGCCCCGCGTCGATCAGGCACGCGAAGAACGCACTTGTGCAGCCCGGCGTCTCCTCCGGCGGCTTGGCGATGACCGAGCAACCCGCCGCCAGCGCCGGCGCGAGCTTCTTGGCGAGCAGATAGACGGGGAAGTTCCACGGCGAGAGCGCCGCGACCGGGCCGACCGGCTGCCTGAGCACGATCGACCGCTGCCCGGTCGGCCGCACCAGCACGCGGCCATAGGCGCGCTTCGCCTCCTCGGCATACCAGTCGAAGAGTTGCGCCGACCCCGTCACCTCGGCCCGCGCCTCCGCGATCACCTTGCCCTGCTCGCGCGTCAGCAGCGCCGCGATCGCCTCGGTCCGCTCGCGCATCAGCTGGGCGGCGCGGCGCAGGCTCGCGCCCCGTGCCTCGACATCGGTCGCGCGCCAGAGCTTGAAGCCGCGCTCGGCCGCCTCGAGTGCCGCGTCGAGATCGCCCGCGCTCGCCAGGGGGACGGCCGCGATCTCGTCGCCGGTCGCCGGGTTGTACACCGGCCCGGTATCGCGTCCCTCACCGGCCGCCCAGGCGCCGTCGATATGGAGGCGGAGATCGGCGTCGTATCCGGTCGCGGGCATGGATTTGGTCCTTGGCTTGGGCGCTCGTCCCGGCGCACATAGCGGCACGGTTCAGCGGGAGCGAGAGGCGCATGATCGAGTTCACCACCGTCGCGAGCGGATTGCGCTTTCCCGAGGGGCCGGTCGCCATGCCGGACGGGAGCGTGATCCTCGTCGAGATCGCCGCCGGTCGCATCACCCGCGTCCGCCCCGACGGCTCGACCGAAACGGTCGCGGAGCCGGGCGGCGGCCCGAATGGGCTCGCGATCGGGCCGGACGGGAAGCTCTACTGCTGCAACAATGGCGGCTTCGACTATCTGGAGCACCCGAGCGGCCTCCTGATCCCGCACGGCCAGCCCGCCGACTATTCGGGCGGTCGGATCGAGCGGATCGACCTCGCGACTGGCGCGATCGAGACGCTCTACCAGGACGGCGATTTCGGGTGCACCCTGCGCGGTCCCAACGACCTGGTGTTCGACGGGCAGGGCGGCTTCTGGTTTACCGATCACGGCAAGACGCGACAGCGGGAACGCGACGTAACCGGCATCTTCTATGCCCGCGCCGACGGGAGCGAACTGCGCGAGGTGGTGTTCCCGTCGGAGAACCCGAACGGCGTCGGCCTGTCGGCCGATGGCCGCCGCCTGTACGCCGCCGAGACCTATACCTGCCGCCTGATGGCGTTCGACGTTACCGGTCCCGGCGAGGTCGACCGGACCGCAGGGCTGGGCGGCCCCGGCATCCCGCTTTACCGGCCGGGCGGGTACAAGTTCTTCGACTCGCTCGGCGTCGAGGAGGGCGGCAACATCTGCGTCGCCACGATCGGCGAGTGCGGGATCAGCGTGGTATCGCCGGAGGGCGAACTGATCGAGTTCGTCCCCACCGACGACCCGTTCACCACCAACATCTGCTGGGGCGGCGAGGACATGCGCGACGCGTACGTCACCCTGTCGGGCACGGGGCGGCTGGTGAAATGTCGCTGGCCGCGCCCCGGCCTGAGGCTCGCGCACCCGTGACGATCCGCGCCGTCATCTTCGACTTTGGCGGGGTGATCACCTCGTCGCCCTTCGAGGCCTTCAACCGGATGGAGGCGGAACGCGGGCTGCCGCGCGACTTCGTCCGCCGGGTGAACGCCGCCCACCCCGACGGCAACGCCTGGGCGCGGTTCGAGCGCGCGGAGATCGACGCCGCCACCTTCGACCGGCTATTCGCGGCCGAGGCGAGGGCGCTCGGCCACGAGCTGCCCGGCGCGGACGTGCTGGCGCTTCTGGCGGGCGAGGTGCGTCCGCGCATGGTCGCGGCGATAGGCCGGTTGAAGGCCGACGGACTGAAGCTGGGCTGCATCACCAACAACGTGCCGAGCGGGGAGGGGGCGGGCATGGCGCTCACCCGCGACCGCGCCGCGGAGATCGCCGCGATCCTCGCCCGGTTCGACCGGGTGATCGAGAGCTCCAAGGTCGGCATCCGCAAGCCCGATCCGCGCATCTACGCGATGATGACCGATGCGCTGGGGGTGGACGCGCGCGAATGCGTCTACCTCGACGACCTGGGCGTGAACTGCAAACCGGCGGCGGCGCTGGGGATGACCGCGATCAAGGTCACGTCGGGCCAACAGGCGCTGGCCGACCTGGAGCGCGCGCTCGGCCTTGACCCGCCATTCGCACCGTCGCTAACGCCCCGCGCATTGGAGACCCGCCCTTGAACAAGCTCTTTCCCGACGCTTCGGCCGCGCTTGACGGCCTGCTCCACGACGGCATGACGATCTGTGCGGGCGGCTTCGGCCTGTGCGGCATCCCCGAGCGGCTGATCGACGCGATCCAGGCGTCGGGCGTCACCGGCCTGACGATCGCGTCCAACAACGCCGGCATCGACAATGAGGGCCTGGGCAAACTCCTGCGCAGCCGTCAGGTCGCCAAGATGATCTCCTCCTATGTCGGCGAGAACAAGGAGTTCGAGCGCCAGTATTTGTCCGGCGAGCTGGAGGTGGAGTTCTGTCCGCAAGGCACGCTCGCCGAGCGTTGCCGAGCGGGCGGCGCGGGCATCCCCGGCTTCTATACCAAGACGGGCGTCGGCACGCTGGTGGCCGAAGGCAAGGAGGTGAAGGAGTTCGACGGGGAGGAGTATATCCTCGAACGCGGCATCCGCGCCGACCTGTCGATCATCAAGGGCTGGCGCGCCGACGAGGCGGGTAACCTGCAGTTCCGCAAGACCGCGCGGAACTTCAATCAGCCCATGGCGACCGCGGGCCGCGTCTGCGTCGCCGAGGTAGAGGAGATCGTGCCCGTCGGCACGCTCGACCCCGATGCCATCCATCTGCCCGGCATCTATGTGAAGCGCATGATCCTGGGCGCGCCCTACGACAAGAAGATCGAGTTCCGCACCGTTCGTCAGCGCGAGACGGCGAGCCAGGCGGCGTGACCAACCCCCGCAAGTCCGGCCCGATCGCGGTGGAGGGCATGGTCGCGCTCGGCGAGGATTCGGCGGAGGTGGCGCGCATCTGGGTCACCGATCGCAAGGGATCGACCGTGATCATCGATGCCGGCGTGCTGGCCGATCCGGAGATGTTCGGCGTGCTGATGGCGGACACGATCCGTCACGCCGCGGTCGCGCATGCCCGCGCGCTCGCGATGCCCGAGGCGGAGGCCGCCGCCCTGATCTGGCGCGGTGTGGACGGCGCCCGCCCGCAAGCCGACCCCGCCGCCCAACATGCCATCGCCGAACGGAGCTTGAACTGATGCCTTGGGATCGTAACCAGATGGCCGCCCGCGCCGCGCGCGAACTGCGCGACGGCTTCTACGTCAATCTCGGCATCGGTATCCCGACGCTCGTCGCCAACAACATACCCGACGGCATGACGGTAACGCTCCAATCGGAGAACGGGATGCTCGGCATCGGGCCGTTTCCCTATGACGACGAGGTCGACCCCGACCTGATCAACGCCGGCAAGCAGACGATCAGCGAACTGCCGTCCTCCGCTTACTTCTCCTCCGCCGACAGTTTCGCAATGATCCGCGGCGGGCATATCGACCTGACTGTCTTGGGCGCGATGGAGGTGGCCGAGAATGGCGACATCGCCAACTGGATGATCCCGGGCAAGATGATCAAGGGCATGGGCGGCGCCATGGATCTGGTCGCCGGCGTCAAGAAGATCATCGTCGTAATGGAGCACACGTCGAAGGACGGTGCCCCCAAGTTCATCCCCGCCTGCACGCTCCCGCTGACGGGGCGGAACGTGGTCGACATGGTGATCACCGACCTGGCCGTGTTCCAGCGGCCCGACCACCAAAGCCCGTTCAGGCTGGTCGAACTCGCCCCCGAGGTCACCGCCGAGGAAGTCCGGGCAAAGACGACCGCGTCCTTCGACGCCTGACCCGTCGAACGGGATAGGCGTGGCGCGGGAACTCGGTTAACCTCGCCGCCGAATGGATGTCGGCCCGCGCACGCTGTACGAGAAGATCTGGGACGCGCACGTCGTCGAGCGCCGCGAGGACGGCACGTGCCTGCTCTATATCGACCGGCACCTCGTCCATGAAGTGACCAGCCCGCAGGCGTTTGAGGGACTGCGCGTCGCCGGGCGACCCGTCCGGCGGCCCGAACTGACGCTCGCCGTTCCGGATCACAACCTGCCGACCACGGCGCGGGTCGACGCGCACGGCAAGGCGCTCGCCATCGCCGATCCGGACTCCGCCGCGCAGCTCGCCGCGTTGCGGGCGAACGTCGCCGAACTCGGCATCCCCTATATCGACGCGCTCTCGGTCGATCAGGGGATCGTCCACGTGGTCGGCCCCGAACAGGGGTTCACCCTGCCGGGGACGACCCTGGTTTGCGGCGACAGCCACACCTCCGCGCACGGGGCGCTTGGCGCGCTCGCCTTTGGGATCGGCACGTCGGAGGTCGAGCATGTTCTGGCCACCCAGACGCTGCTGCTGACCCCCTCGCGGACGATGGAGGTCCGGGTCGATGGCGCGCTCGGCTTCGGGGTGTCGGCCAAGGATGTGATCCTCGCCATCATCGGCCGGATCGGCACGGCTGGCGGCACGGGTCATGTGATCGAGTTCACCGGCGACGTGATCCGCGCGCTGTCGATCGAGGGCCGGCTGACGGTCGCCAACATGTCGATCGAGGCGGGCGCGCGCGCCGGCCTGGTCGCGCCCGACGAGACGACCTTCGCCTATCTCGAGGGGAGGCCGATGGCGCCGAGCGGCGCGGAATGGGAGGAGGCGGTCGCCTGGTGGCGCACGCTGCCGACCGATCCTGGCGCGGCGTTCGACCGGACGGTCCGCCTCGATGCGACCGACATCGCGCCGGCGCTCACCTGGGGCACCAGTCCGGAGGACGTGGTGCCGATCACCGGCTCCGTGCCCGACCCGGAAAGCTTCGCCGATCCGGCCAAGCGCGCGGCCGCCCGGGCGTCACTCGCCTATATGGGCCTCGCCCCCGGCGAGCGGATGCGGGATGTGGGCGTGCAGCACGTCTTTATCGGATCGTGCACGAATAGCCGCATCGAGGATCTTCGCGCGGCCGCATCGGTGGCGGACGGCCGCCGTGTCGCCGACGGTGTCCGAGCGCTCGTCGTGCCCGGTTCGGGTCTGGTCAAACGCCAGGCGGAGGCCGAGGGCCTACACCGAATCTTTACCGCCGCCGGGTTCGAGTGGCGTGAGCCCGGCTGTTCGATGTGCCTGGCGATGAACCCGGACAAGGTACCGCCGGGCGAGCGCTGCGCGTCGACGTCGAACCGGAATTTCGTCGGGCGACAAGGTCCGGGCAGCCGCACGCACCTGCTGTCGCCCGCGATGGCGGCGGCGGCGGCGGTGACGGGCAGGTTGACCGACGTACGTGATCTGATGGGGGGAAGAACATGAAGAGTGTGTTGTTGGCGTTGATGGCCGGTTCGCTGGGGAGCGGCATGGCCGCGTTCACCGCCGGGGCTCAGGATGCGCCCGTCCGGGTGACGCTGACCAGGCTGGATTGCGGCGCCAGCAAGGGGCCCCGCGACGTAGCCGCATTCTCCGACACGCATGCTTATGATGGCGTGAAAAAGCCGCTGGTCGCGAGCTGCTACCTCATCCGGCACGGCGACGACCTGATGATCTGGGACACGGGCTATCCCGCGTCGACCAAGACCGATCCCGCATCGCCGCTCACGATGAAGGCGACCGTCGTCGAACAGCTCCGCACGCTGGGTATCGCGCCCGCGCAGGTCACGCGGATCGGCGCCAGCCATTATCACGGCGACCATACCGGGCAGGCGCGTGACTTTCCCGGCGCGACTCTGGTCATCGGGCAGGGCGATTGGACCGCGCTGACCGCCCCGCCGGCCGCGCCCGGCTTCGGCGCACCCGATCCCAAGCCCTTGGCGCACTGGATTTCGGGCGGCGGCAAGGTCGAACAGGTCCGCGGCGACAAGGACCTGTTCGGGGACGGCAGCGTCGTCATGCTCGACACGCCCGGCCACACGCCGGGGCATCATTCGCTGCTCGTCCAGCTGAAGGGCAGGGGCCCCGTGCTGCTGACGGGCGATCTCGCGCATTTCCAGGAGAATTACGACGCCAACGGCGTGCCGAGCTTCAATACGAACCGGGCCGATACGCTCGCCTCGCTCGACCGGTTCAAGACGATGGCGCGCAACCTGAAGGCGACCGTGATCATCCAGCACGATCCGCGCGACATCGCCAAGCTGCCGGCCTTTCCGGCGGCCGCCGACTGATGCGGGCGGTCGTCCGCGTCGAGGGCCGCGCCTATCCGTACGGCGCGGCCAATATCGACACGGACGTCATCATCCCCGCCCATTGGCTGAAGACGATCAGCCGGGCGGGGCTGGGCCGAGGCGCGTTCGAGACGGTCCGCGCGCGCGCCGGCAATCTGTTCGACGACCCGGCCTATGCCGGCGCGCCGATCCTGATCGCCGGCGACAATTTCGGGTGCGGATCAAGCCGCGAGCACGCCGCCTGGGCGCTGGTCGACATGGGCGTGCGGGCGGTGGTCGCCCCGAGCTTCTCCGACATATTCTCCGGGAACGCGGTCAAGAACGGCATCGTCCCGGTCGTCCTACCACAGGCGGCTATCGACCGTTTGATGAAGGTCGCGCGCGAGCAGCCGGTCACCGTCGACCTGGAGACGATGACGGTCACCACGCCTTATCAGGACCGCTTCGACTTCGAGCTCGACCCGTTCCGCCGCCGGTGCCTGATCGAAGGGCTGGACGAGATCGGCCTCACGCTGGCAAGGGACGCGGAGATAACCAGGTTCGAGGGGATGGTCGCCGAGCATCGCCCCTGGCTGACGGGAGTGGGTGCACATGCGGGCGTTGCTGTCAAAGGCGGTCGGCGGACCTGACACGCTGGAGCTGTCCGAGCTTCCCGATCCCGTCGCCGCGCCCGGCCAGGTGGTCGTCGCGGTCAAGGCGTGCGCGATCAACTACCCCGACGTGCTGATCATTGAGGACAAATACCAGTTCAAGCCACCGCGCCCCTTCGCGCCGGGCGGCGAGATCGCGGGCGTGATCGAGAGCGTCGGCGAGGGCGTGACCGGCTGGAGCGTCGGTGACCGCATCATGGGCACGATCGGCAATGGCGGTCTGGTCGAGAAGATCGCGATCGACCCCGGCCGCATGTTCCGCCTGCCCGAAGGGCGCAGCTTCGCCGAGGGAGCGTCCCTCATCCTGACCTACGGTACGACGATCCACGCGCTGCTCGACCGCGGGCACCTGAAGGAGGGGCAGACACTCCTCGTCCTGGGCGCGGCCGGGGGCGTCGGGCTGGCCGCCGTCGAACTCGGCAAGGCATTTGGCGCGCGCGTGATCGCGGCTGTCTCGTCCGAGGAAAAGGCGCAGGCCGCCAGGTCGGCCGGGGCAGACGAGACGATCGTCTACGCCCGCGCGCCGTTCGACAAGGACCAGTCCAAGGCGCTGGCCGAACGGTTCAAGGCTGCGGTCGGCCCGAACGGCGCGGACGTGATCTACGATCCCGTCGGGGGCGATTATGCCGAGCCCGCGCTCCGTTCGATCGCCTGGGAGGGGCGCTATCTCGTGGTCGGCTTTCCCGCCGGCATCCCCAGGCTGCCGCTCAACCTGACGCTTCTGAAAAGCTGCGACGTGTGCGGCGTCTTCTGGGGCGCTTTCGCCGCGCGCGATCCGCAGGCGAACCAGGCGCATGTCGATCACCTGTTCCGGCTCTGGGAGCAGGGCCGGATCAGCCCGCGCGTGACCGAGACCTTCCCGCTTGAGCGCGGGGGCGATGCGATCGCCAAGATGGCCGCGCGCGGTGCGATCGGGAAGCTCGTCGTCGAGATGTGAGGCCGGTCGGGTCGATCCGTGTCGGAGCCGGACGGGTTGCAGGTTAGCCGCCATTCCCTTCGAGAAGGGCATCCGGTAAACGGGTGACCTGACGCGCGCGGTGCGGCGGAGGGCAAGGCGTGGGCCGGCCCGAGCACGGCGCGCATGGTGAAGAGGACGGACAGATCGGTATCCCCGCTTTCGCGACGGCGTTGTTGCTTGCCGGCTCGCCCCTTCAGTCCGACGTCGCGCCTCCCGTTCGAGCTCCGGTCCCGGTAACGCAGGCGAATCCCGCGCCCGCGACGACCGACGATATCGTCGTGGTGGGCCGCGATCGCCGGGGCGATCCGCTGGCGCCCGTCAACGAGGAGAGCTTCGCCGTCACCCAGGCCGTGGACCAGGCGATCATCGGCCCGGTCGCGCGCGCCTATAAGCGGAACGTGCCGAGCACGCTGCGTAGCGGGCTGCGCAACTTCATCGCCAATCTGCGCGAGCCGATCGTGTTCCTGAACTACCTCCTCCAGCTCAAGCCCGGCAAGGCGGCGGAGACGCTGGGCCGGTTCGCGATCAACACGACCGCCGGGGCCGCGGGCCTGGTCGACGTGGCGAAGAAGCGCCCGTTCAACCTGCCGCGTCGGCGCAATGGCCTCGCCAACACACTGGGCTATTACGGCGTGAAGCCCGGTCCGTTCCTGTTCCTGCCGTTGATCGGCCCGGTGACGCTACGCGATCTGGTCGGGAACGTGCTCGACCAATTCATGGTCCCGGTCACCGCCGTTCCGCCGCTCGACAACCCCGCGGTCACGATCCCGCTCCTGAACCTCGGCGCGCTCGACTACCGCGCCGAATATGACGAGGAACTGACGGCGCTGCGCGCGAGCCGCGATCCTTATGCCGCCGTACGCAAATATTATCTCGATCGCCGCCAGGCGGAGATCGACGCGTTGCGGGGGAAGGGGCCGGCGCCCGTCCTGTCGTCCGGATACGACATCCCCCCGGTCGACCCGTCCGGGCCAGTCGCGGCGACGCCGGTGCCGGCCGCCACGCCCGTCCCCCCGTCGCTGCCACGCACGATCGTCGTGCCGCCGGTTGCGGCTCCCGAGCCGGCCGACATACGACCCCCGGGCGGGGTCGAAGGTAACAAAAGTAACGTTAGTACGGACTTCGAGGCCGACGCCGTTCCGGCTGGAAACTGATCGGGACGAACGGATCGGTCGGTATCGGCGCCGCTTAGGATCACGGGTCGCCCGTGTAGGACAGGGGAAAGCGTCGCCCCGTTGCCTAGGCCCTGCTCCCCGCCTATCTCCTGGGGTGAGCCAGGGGACCGCATGCATGACCATCTTCGACGATCAGGAGCGCGCCCACGAGGCCAAGTTCGCGCGCGACGGTGAGATGGCGTTCCGGATCGCGGCCAGGCGCAACAAGCTCGTCGCGCAATGGGCGGCCGGGTTGATGAAGCTCACCCCGGCCGAGACCGACAGCTATGCCAAATCGGTCGTGCAGGCCGATTTCGAGGAAGCGGGGGACGACGACGTCGCGCGCAAGCTGATCGGCGATTTGGCGGCCGCGGGCGTCGAGGTCGACGATGCCGAGGTCCGGCGCGCGCTGGACGAGAAGTTGGTCGAGGCGCGTCGCCAATTGCTCGAGGCTCGCTGACGCCATGCCGATGGCCGCTGCCGATATCGAAGCCATGATCCGCGCCGCGATCCCCGACGCGCGCGTGGAGATCACCGACCTCGCCGGCGACGGCGACCATTATGCCGCGCGCGTGGTCGCGGCGAGCTTTGCCGGGATGAGCCGCGTGCAGCAGACCCGGGCCGTCTACGCCGCCCTTGGCGATCGGATGGGCACGACCCTACATGCGCTGCAGCTAACCACCTCCGTCCCCAAGGACTGACGCCGATGACCCCTGAAACAATCAATCCCGACCACGCCCGCATCGACTCGCTCGTCAAGGCGAACCCGGTCGTCCTCTTCATGAAGGGGACCGCGCTGTTCCCGCAATGCGGCTTCTCCAGCCGCGCGGTGGCTATCCTCCAGCATTTGAACGTCGATTTCGAGACGGTCGACGTCCTTCAGGACCAGGGCGTTCGCCAGGGCATCAAGGCCTATAGCGATTGGCCCACCATCCCGCAGCTCTATGTCGGCGGCGAGTTCGTCGGCGGATCGGACATCATGATGGAGATGTACGAGTCGGGCGAGCTGAAGGAGTTGTTCGAGACGCAGGGCGCCGCCCAGGCCTGAAAGCCGGGTGAGGGTGGGTCGACGCGAGACCGTTGAAGCGATCGACCCACCCTGCTGAGGCCATAAGCGCTCGGCTGCCCATTACTTTGCACTCACCGTGCCAGCGCTCATTCGGAACGGATTTCCGCCCGTCAGAGTGGTTAACCGAACACTCGGCGTCCGCCGACCTGTAAAACCTCCCGACAGTTAATCCGTCACCCTTGACTACAGCCGTGATCGGCTGCAACTACGCTCGTAGTCAGACGAGGAGCGGGTTTGTGGCCGAACGGATTAGCGATGCCGAGCACGCGGTCATGGAGGTGCTCTGGGACGAGTCGCCCCTGACCGCCCAGGAGGTCGTCGAGCGGGTCGACCCGGCACGCGGCTGGAGCGCCAACACGGTCAAGACGCTGCTCGGGCGCCTCCTCAACAAAATGGCGATCTCCGCGCAGGAGGACGGCCGACGCTACCTCTACCGTCCGGCGGTCGAGCGCGGCGATTACGTCGCGGGCGAGTCGAAGCGGCTGATGGACCGGCTGTTCGGCGGCAAGCTGACTCCACTGGTCGCGCACCTCGCCGAGCGCGATGAATTGAGCGACGCCGACATCGCCGAGATCGAGGCGCTGCTTCGGGAACTGAAGAAGTGACCGGCTGGGCGATCGACGCGGTGCTCGCCTCCGCGTTGCTCATGGCCGCCGCGCTTCTGCTGCGCCCGGCGGTTCGTCGGCTGTTCGGCCCGACGGTCGCCTATGCCCTGTGGGCGCTGCCGGCGCTCCGGCTCGCGCTGCCGCCGCTGCCCGAGGCGTGGCGCGACGCCGCCGTCACTCCGATCAGCCAGGCGGGCGAGATGATCGTCCACCTCGTCGCCGTGCCGGTCGCACCCGAGGAGCCGGCGACCGGAAGCGTCGCGCTGATGCTCTGGCTGGTCGGCGGCGCGGCCTTTCTCGGCTGGCACCTGCTCCGCTACCTCGATTTCCGCGCGCGCATTCTCCGCGGTCACCAGCGCGTGGCCCGGATCGGCCGCGTACGGGTGGTGCTGAGCGCCGCCGCGCCCGGCCCGCTCGCCTTTGGCGTCCTGCGCCCGCATGTCGCGATGCCCGCCGACCTCGACCGGCTTTACGATGCCGACGAGCGCGCGCTGGCCCTGGCGCATGAGCTCGGCCATCATGCGCGCGGCGACCTGGTCGCGAACTGGGTCGCGCTGGTCGTGCTGGCCGTTCACTGGTGGAACCCGCTCGCCTGGATCGCGCACCGGGCCTTTCGCGCCGACCAGGAACTCGCCAACGACGCGCGCATCCTGCGGCGGAGCGGCGATGACGCCGCCCATGCCTATGCCCGCGCCATCCTGAAAGCGGCGAGCGGGCGCGGCCACGCCGTCGCCTGTCATCTCCACTCGGTCGCCGATCTGAAAGGACGTATCCGCATGTTGAAAGCCCGACCCGTGTCGCCCCGCCGCCTGATGGCCGGCGCGGCCGGCATCGCCCTGCTCGCGACGACCACGCTGGCACTCACTGCCTCCGGAACCCGCGCGGCGGCGGCCGTCAAGGAGCGGGTCGGCGAGACGATGGGTGTCGACCTTGAGGCCGCCGAGCTCGACCTGAGCGTGCTGCAAGCGCCGGTCCCGCCCGCGCCGCCGCTGCCCGCGCTGGCGGCGATCCCGCCCATGCCGCCACTTCCGGCGATCGCGCCGGAGCCGCCGACCAGCACGCCGAC
>VYKR01000072.1_pt1 | contig 22685 bp, 27 predicted proteins | sample 5109561 | NCBI WGS metagenome assembly VYKR01 (sample SAMN12291799, study PRJNA351875) | freshwater metagenome | isolation source: freshwater lake | place: USA: Michigan, Ford Lake | collected 2015-08-15
AGTCTAATTCTTCTTGTTTTTTCCAATCGGTTAGCATTGAAGAAGTTTCAGTATATCCTACTCTTTCTTGTCTTTCGTACCATGCTTGTGTTCTGAGATGGAGAGCTTTATTGTCAACCAATCTTACACATCCCAAAGTGCGCCGCAATAGCGACTCTTGTTCGGGTGTGGGGTAAAATCGAAACGAATAGGCTTTTTCCATACCTCACATTCTAACACATATTTCGTAAACGATGCTCATATTTAACAGCAAAGCCGCCGTAAAACGGCGGGGTTTCAGACCCAAAATTTTCGATGATGGTGGCGGTCTCCTTAAGTTGGGGCTTTTCTAAGCGTGTTGTGGTGGAATAGTTCTAGCAGCAAGGGATTTTCTCAATTTTTTAGGAGCGTGTCAATCGTTATACTCCGGGAGGATGGGCGACTGTGACATAATTTGGGACTAGGTACGGTAAGAGTCGCTAGTGAACCCCGTTAGCCTTGGAGACTTCCATGCTAGACACCATTTCCACCCTATCCCCAAAACTAACAGCGATCGAATCCACGGGAAATCCTCTCCCGAAAGTTGCTACTTGTTCCTCTACCTGTCGTTACTGTCGGTTTTATAAGTTTCAGGGGAGAGGAAATGGCTATTGTCAACGCTTGGGAGTCCCAGTCCACAGTCATTGGCGCGCCTGTCCTTTGATTTGTCCACCTTTTGCCCCTTCTTGGGAAAGGTCGGAAAATGGGCAATTCTAAGTAGTTATCTGGATTTTACTACCTGTATCGAGCAATTTTCTCCCCATCCCGCTCCCTGCGAGGATGGGGTTTTAATCGAAACCGATGCTTTCCACTCCACCGCTATCGGGACTGGTGGCGACAAAATAGAGAATTCCTGACCCCAGACAAGCGATCGCTATACTAAAGCAGATCATCCAGACTTGAGCAGGTTCGTAGCTATTACTATCGATCGCTCGCCGGATGAGAAAATATCGGCGCGTGGCGATGACAACGGTTAATAATCCCACCATAGCGAAGACAAAACCCAACAACCAACCTAGTCCTAGAGATGACGAAGATACTGTTCGTAAACGCAAAATGACCAGACCAAAACCCATCAAAGCGATCGAGGCACGCATCCAAGACAGATAGGTGCGTTCGTTGGCCGAATGATCTCGCCAGTAATCAGGGTTAAATTTCTGCTTTGTCTTTCGGGATTTAAACAGCATAGAGGAGTTCCTCGCAGTGAACTTCAATAAAATCAAGTATTCTTTTTTCTGGTTTTAATAAATTGTTTTTATCATCTAGTTTTTCGCTTATCTTTAACCAATTCAAGGGACTTAAGCAGATTATCATCCATAAATAGGGGGAGTTTACCGTCCCATCTTTCGATCGCTTTGTTCTGTAAAACTTCTGGACTTAAGGAATCTTGGAGAATGCGATGAGCTTCCGCCTCTCCTTTAGCCAGATTGATTTTTACTTCCGATTCTTTCAGAGCTTTCAGCACCATAAAACCGGCTTTTTTGGCCTCCTGTTCGGCAATTTGTTTGGCTTCCACCGCCTCGGTAAAGCGATCTGAAAAGTTGACATGAACCAAAGAAATATCATCGACACCGATATGATAATTTTTCAGTCTTTCGCTCAAACGAATATCCACTTCTCCTTTGACTTCTTCCCGTTTAGTAATTAATTCTTCGGCGGTATATTTAGCCATAACTTCCTTGAGAATTTCCTCCACTGCTGGATCGATCACTCGTTCGATGACAGCCGCTTCATCGCCAATTTGTTGAAAAATATTATTAACTTCTGATGCTAAAATATGCCAATTCAGGGCCACATCTGTAAATACTTCCTGTAGGTCTTTGGAGGAAGCTTCGGCCGCTATCTGTTGTTTTTGGATTCTCACACTTAGTTTTTTTACCGTGTTAACAACGGGAATAATCCCGTGAATGCCCTCATTAAGTATTTTCTCCTGTACTTGACCAAAGACCATTAAAACCCCTCTTTCTCCCGCATTGACAATCACGAAAGGATTAAAAATAATCGCCAAAATTAATAACAAAAAAAAGATATTACTTGGTCTAGCTAAAAGACGAATTTTGAGCATTTTAATTGAGAAAATAAATGGTTAATAGGATAGGCTTACAAATAAAAGGGCTGATTTTATCTTCGTCATCAGTGACATTTTTATCTAGAAAAATTTCAGCAACTAGAAAATGAAGATTTAGTCTCGTTATTTATTTCCCTTCTGGCTGGCAAAATATCGAAAAATACTTGTCTATTTATAGTTATCATAGTCGCCGATTAAATGTTTTAGAAATCATGAATTTAAACGAGCATCTCGTTAGGTTTAGTCAGAAATTTGGTCAAAAAGGCATTTATTTATCCAAGAAAGGAATCGGGGTTATCCAGAAGCAATTATAACAAAATTTCCTTTGGACTAAATGGTACATTCTCATTTCACCAGTCTAGCTGGTACTTTCTTTTGTAAGTAGGTAGGTGTTAAAAATTGTCAGATGCCCCCCTTATTAAGGAAGGATTAAGGGGGTATCGGCACCCCTCTGATCAAGGGGGGATTAAGGAGATTAGAACCACTTACTTAGCAAGTACCTTAACACAATCCAGTTTCGGTATAAAAGATATTTTGTATAAAGGATATCTCAATAAATTGACTTGCAGAAGATGGCTATGGTAGAACCCTAAATACAGTAAGCGAATAAGCCTACTGTACCCATTCCATCCCCTAATGAGGTAATTTAATCACCCTTTTTCCTCGATCGCACAAATCGAGGAATTTACCCTTTATTTTCCTCCCCGATCGCCTATGTCTGACCGTTATCGTTTCGAGACGCTACAAGTACACGCCGGCCAGGAACCTGCCCCCGGAACTAACGCCCGCGCCGTTCCCATCTATCAAACCACCTCCTACGTTTTCAACGATGCCGACCACGGGGCGCGACTGTTTGCCTTGGAAGAGTTCGGTAACATCTACACCAGGATCATGAACCCGACCACCGATGTCTTCGAGAAGCGGATCGCCGCTTTAGAAGGAGGTGCGGCAGCCCTGGCCACCTCTAGCGGTCAGGCGGCGCAATTTCTAGCGATCGCTAATATCGCAGCTGCGGGGGATAATATCGTTTCCACTAGCTACCTCTACGGCGGAACCTATAATCAGTTCAAAGTTTCCTTACCACGTTTAGGAATAAATGTCAAGTTCGTCGATGGCGATGAGGCCGAAGCTTTTCGAGCGGCGATCGATGATCGCACTAAAGCCTTATACGTCGAGACGATCGGCAATCCCCGATTTAATATTCCCGATTTTGCCGCCCTGGCCCATATCGCCCACGAGAACGGTATCCCTCTCATCGTCGATAATACCTTCGGTTGCGGCGGCTATCTCTGTCGCCCGATCGAACAAGGGGCCGATATCGTGGTGCAATCGGCCACCAAATGGATCGGCGGTCACGGCACTTCCATCGGCGGAGTAATCGTCGATTCGGGGAAATTCGACTGGGGAAACGGCAAATTTCCCCAGTTTACCGAACCCGCACCAGGTTATCACGGGTTGAATTTCTATGAGGTATTCGGACCGTCCGGCCCTTTCGGCAATATCGCCTTTATTATCCGGGCGCGGGTGGAGGGATTGCGGGATTTTGGACCAGCCTTGAGTCCGTTTAACGCATTTTTACTGCTACAGGGATTGGAAACCCTCTCCCTACGGGTCGATCGTCATGTATCCAACGCCTTGGCCCTGGCGAACTGGCTCAAAGAACAGCCACAGGTGCAATGGGTGGACTATCCCGGATTACCAGAACATCCTTACCACGAAAGGGCGAAGAAGTACCTAAAACACGGCTTCGGCGGGGTTTTAGCCTTCGGGATTCGGGGCGGTTTCGAGGCCGGGCGGAATTTTATCAACCGGGTGAAACTGGCCAGTCATCTCGCCAATGTGGGCGACGCGAAAACCCTGGTTATCCATCCCGCCTCGACGACTCACCAGCAGTTAAACGAGGAAGAACAGCGATCGGCGGGAGTAACGCCCGAATTAATCCGCGTTTCCGTGGGTTTGGAACATATTGACGATATTATCGAGGATTTCCAGCAAACTTTCCAGAGTTTATAACCCACCACCCCGCCCATGGATCGCCTAGACTTTATCTCCCCAGAAACCCGTTTCTATTCCCCACCGCATCCTTTTGTTCTCGAATCGGGGGCGGTTCTCGAAAGGGTGCGGATTGCCTATCGAACCTGGGGAATTTTGAATAACAAGCGGGATAACGGGGTTATTGTCTGTCATGCCTTCACGGGATCGGCCGACGTGGAAGCTTGGTGGGAACCTTTGTTAGGAACCGGACGCGTTCTCGATCCGACCCGCGATTTTATTGTTTGTAGCAATATTCTCGGTAGTTGCTACGGGACAACCGGCCCCACTTCGATCGATCCCCGTACCGGTAAACCCTACGGCCCGACTTTCCCAGAGATTACCATTCGGGATCTGGTTCACCTACAACGGCTGTTGGTGGAGGCATTGGGGATCGAGTCTTTGCGGTTGGTGATCGGGGGATCCTTGGGAGGGATGCAGGTTTTGGAATGGGCGCTACTGTACCCAGAGAGGACGCGATCGAGCGCTGTGATTGCGGCTTCGGCACGACATTCGGCCTGGTGTATTGCGCTAGGAGAGGCCCAAAGGGGGGCGATCTACGCCGATCCCCTTTGGCAAGGGGGAAATTATGCGATCGATCGCCCTCCGGCCCGGGGTTTATCGGCAGCCCGGATGATGGCGATGACTACCTACCGATCGCACGCCAGTTTTGAGGAACGTTTCGGCCGCGAGTACGGGGAGGGGGGAGAGTTCACGATCGCCCGCTATTTAGAACATCAGGGGAAAAAGTTAGTCGAACGTTTTGATGCCAATGCTTATATAACGTTAAGTAGGGCGATGGATCGTCATGATGTCACCCGGACGGGAAAAAGTTACCAATCGGTTTTACAGTCGATTCAACAACCGACGGCGATCGTGGCGATCGATTCGGATCTTCTTTATCCTCCCGTGGAACAAGAGGAGTTGGCGAAATATATCCCCAATTCTGAATTATTCTGGTTGCGATCGCCGCACGGTCACGATGCGTTTTTAATGGATGGCGATATGGATGCGTTGAATGATCTTCTCGTCACTTTCCGTTTAGAAAGGGGAACTCTTGACGGTTGCGGGTTCGGGATGGCTGGGTAGAAAGCGCTTGCGGTACTATGGTTTATAGCCGTACACCGAGAGGGCCGACTCATGCAAAAAATTGTTATTAAAAATTTCGGAGCGATCGAGTACGCTGAAATCGAGATTAAAAAGGTTCTAGTTTTAATCGGTGAACAGGCAAGCGGCAAGAGTACGATCGCTAAGTTGATTTATTTTTTTAAATCATTAAAAGAAAATCTAAAATCTGAAAGTTTTTTATTCGCCCAAGAAAAAATACCGAAATATACAGATATTGATACTTATTTTAGAGAATTTATAAAAAGAAAGTTTTATGATTTTTTTGGTTCTACGCTCAATTTTTTGAATTTTGAGGTTAGATTTTATTATAGTTTTCAAAAAAATAGATATATACAATTGAATCTTGATTTAAATAAAAATTTATGCTTAATATTTAGCGAAAATTTTTTAGATGAACAGTTCAAAAAAGGTTTTGCAGATTATATTAATTTGTCCAAAAAAAATATTGATAACTCCGAAAAACCATATATCAAAATAGATAATTTGACCGAGTATAGTTTATCCTATCAATATCTATCAAAGTTATTGAATAATTTATTTGAAAACGAGCAAGAAGATTTACTATTTATAATTGCTGGAAGAAATGCAACGGTAACTTATTCTGACCTATTTGAGAAATATTTATTTGCAAGTATTGAAATTGATTTAAAAGAAAATAGTAAAAAATATTTTGCCAACAAACTGCAAATGATAGATGAATTTTTAATGCTACGATTTATAGAAAAAGTGGAACTTATTAAACGAATTTTTAGAAAATTTTCCGGCTTTGATGGATTAATTAACTATCAGGCAAATAAAAAAGGAATTGAGTATTTAAGAGTGATAAAAAATAAAATAGATCTAATATTAAAAGGTGAATACTTAATTGGCAATTCTGAAGAAAAGATTATATTTAACAAAAACGAGCGATATTCTATTGATCTTCGTAATGCTTCATCTGGTCAGCAGGAATGTATTAGAATTTTACAGGACATCTTTTTAAATATTATTTATGATTCGATAATTTTGAGAATTATAGAGGAACCAGAAGCGCATTTATTTCCTATTGCACAGAAGCATTTAATTGAATTATTAGCGATAATGGTTAATCAAAATAATGATAATCAATTAATTATCACTACCCACAGTCCTTATATTTTATCGGTTTTTAATAATTTACTATTCGCCAAAAGAGTTGTTGAAAAAAATCCATCGGCACAGTCTGAAGTGTCGGAAATAATACCAGAAGATTACTGGTTGAACGCGGCTGAATTTTCCGGGTACTCTCTAGGAAATCAATCTTTAGACGAAGAGGCTAATTATTGTGAATCTATTTTTGATAGTAACACGGGATTGATCGCTCAAAACTATTTAGATACCGTATCCGAAATGATGGGAGGGGAATTTAACGCTCTATATAATATTCACGCTAGAACCTTCAAAAGAAAATGACAGAGTTTGACGAAATTACAAGCCATCTAATTCAAAGAATAGAGAATCTAGAAAAAATTTTGCAAATTGACGAAAGAGAGGAGGTTTCGATTACCGATCACAAAGGACAATCTTTTATTATCATCGATATTCAGGACGATACTCAAGCTTGTACTATTACAGCTAATGAGATTGAAATCGTGATCGATAACTTTGATAGTACAAAAATATTCAAAATTAGCAATATCTCGAAACTTGGCTTTATCCCTATTGATGGCAGAAAAGGTCTTTTAGGATTTGGAACTTCCCATTGTGATTGTGTATTTTTCGATAAAAGTGATTTCTGCTTTGTCGAATTCAAATTCAATGCAAACAGCCTCAAAAAAGTTACTAAAAATCGTTGTCAAGCGATCAATCAATTAAGCAACACGATCGATTATTTCGACGCAAGGCTGGACAAAAACTATCTAGACTTGAATCTAGAGGCGTATGTCTGTACACCCGAATTTTATCCTAGAGATGATGCGGCTTGGAAGTCTCTAGCGATCGAGTTTCTAGAAAACTATGGAATCGAGCTTTTCGAGAGTAATCATAAAATCTGTAAATAATAGCGCATCGGCTTTATATTTTCTGTTGTTTATCGCGGCGATTTTTGGTCACGAGATCGGGAAAATGACTTAAATCCTCGATCGAATGCGGTGCGGGATAAATTTCTCCCGGTTCGGCCGTCACCCGATCGAGATAAACTTGAAAGGCCCTTTCGTCCTCTCTATGTTCGAGAATATAGGCTCGCAATTCTTCGCGACTCATCGATTCAAACTCGCGTTTTATCATACATACCTCCAATCGCCATTTTTAAAAATAATAATTTCTTGCTCTTCCCCAGCGAGAAAAAAGATATTTTCCGTTCTTTCGTCAATCCGAACAATATTAACGGGCAAATACATCTTCGTTGCCCAATAACTTAAAATAAAACAGGTTAGCTGTTGCGCGGCAGTAGGAATGGGCTTGTACTCCTCTGGTGTTTCGTTATCCAGTGTAGCGCAAGACCGACGGGGCGATCAATCGATCGCCCGTTTAAATCTGATAATCCATCACGAAAACCACCTTACCACCCCGTGCGTTGGCACTTAAGGCTGCGGTCATCTTTTTCGGATAGGGTAGATTGAGATTATTCATCAACTCCACAAAATCCTGACGATTGCGGCCGGCGAAACGGGGATTCCAGCGCTTTTCCTCACCGATCGAGGAGACCGTTCTGCCCAGATAATCGTGACAGGGGTAAACTAGCGTATCATCGGGGAGGGTGAATAACTTCTCCGTTACCGTCTTGTATAGGACTTCCGGCGAACCGTTCTGAAAATCGGTACGACCGCAACCGCGAATTAAGAGTGCATCCCCCGTTAATAGGCGTTTTTCATCGATGAGATAGGCTATATGACTATCGGTGTGGCCCGGAGTAGCGATCGCTTTTAGCTGCTGACCTGCCACGAGCCAGATATCGCCATCGCGTACATAACCATCGATATCGCTCACTTCCGCGTTTTCGGGAAAGAGGATCGAACAGTTGGTTAACTCGCGTAATCGGTGCGCTCCGGTGATATGGTCGGCGTGGACATGGGTTTCCATGGTTTGGCGTAGAGTTAACCCCAACTGCCAAAGAATCTGCCGATCGCGATCGACCTGTTCCAGGACTGGATCGATTAAAATCGCCTCCCCCGTACCCGAATCAGCGATCAGATAGGTGTAGGTACTCGATTCCCTATCAAAAAGCTGACGAAAAATCGGCACTGCCGGCTGGAATGCGATCGAGTAGGCCGCGGGGAGAGAAATTCTCTCCTTCAGCGATCGCAACAAATCCCGGGCCAGTTCGGCCGCCTGTAAACGCAGTTCGGGGATGGCGGTGGTTTCCCAGAGATCGCCTTTGCGGGGATTTCCCAAAGTGTAGAGGGTTGGCGATGCCGTACCGTCTGCGCCGATAATTGCCCCATTGTCGGCGGTTTCGATGCCACAACCTAGGGGATGGGGACGGATTAACCCCCGTTGACGAAGATGAACGACAAGGGGATCGGTGATCGTCCGGTAATCGTTACTCGCGCCGGTACAGTTAATAATTCGATCGACCGGTAGGTTTAACAGGTTTCCCGTTCCCCGTTGACGGATAGTAACCTCTACACAGCCGTTTTTATCCTCAGCAGTTTCAATTCTTCCCCCATGATAGGTTAATTGTCCCGATTCTACGGCCTGATCGAGGATACCGGCGATCTCATCGGCGACGCGATGGCGAAGAACCTCCCAATAGGCTTTCAGGTGGCGTAGAAATCTGGCGCGTTCGGCTATCGGCAGAGAATGCCATAGACCTTGAGATATAGGACGTAAGGCGTTTAAAACGGCCCGCCAGTCGTGACCTTGACTCTCGGCGCTTTTTACCTCCGCGCGAATTCGCCCTAGGAGTCCCCGCGCGGTCTGGGGTGCGGTTTCGAGGGTGAGGAACGGGGGATAGGGATCGGTGGGTCGGTGCGATCGGGGGATCAGGCCATGACGGGAAACCGCCTGGATTTTGCCGGCGAATCCCCTTTGTGCCAGGGAAACCACCATATCCACCATCGTTAACCCCGTACCGACCAGCAGCACCGTCCCGTCGGGTTTTAGATCGGCGAGTGCCTCCGTTTCCCAAGCGTCGCGGAGATAGGGGAAATTGAGCAACGCGAGGGGTTGGGGAACCGTTGCGGGAAAATTGCCCAGCGCCAGAACTACCTTAGCGGCGCTGATTTTCTTGCCTCCTTTGAGGGTAATCGTCGCCTTTTCCCCGTCGAGGACCAGATCGATCGCCGCATCGGTAAATGTTTCCAGACGGTGATCGGCAATGGCATTGTCCCGCGCTTCTTCTAGGATCGATCGGATGTATTTGCCGTACACTAGACGCGGTACGAAGCTGGCCGGATCGAGCGATCGATAGCCGTTATCTGCTAACCAGTGGAGGAAATGTTCGGGATCGTCCTCGAAGGCGCTCATTTTGCCGGCAGGAATATTGAGCAGGTGGCCGCTGTCTCGCGTTCCGTAGGCGATCCCCGTACCGAGGGGTTTTCGGCGCTCGATCAGGGCGATCGATAATGGAGTCCCTGTGTCGCGCAACAGGTTCGCTGTCACGAGGGAGCCACTAAATCCTCCCCCGATAATGGCGATGTCGAAAGTTGCAGAAAATTGATTCGGGTCAATGTAGCTCATAGATAAGGGGTATGGTAAGGGTGTCCTTGGGGAGATAAGATGCGTTTAGTTGAGCATTTCGGTCATCGATAGGCGATGCCCATTTGTTGAAAAATAGTATTAATTCGCCGATGTCGGTTTTTGCAGGAAGCTTCGGCCGCTATTTGTTGTTTTTTAATTCTCAGACCAAATCCTTTTATAACTTTTCAAGAGAACGTAGGTTGGGTTGAAGCATGAAACCCAACGCCTGATTATGTTACGCTACCGCTAACCCATCCTACAAATAATTTTGCCTCCCTACTTAAAAGATAATTTTTAGGCATTCTTGGTTAAGACATTAGAAATAAACGATAGGATCGGCTGTCAACTAATATATAAATCCCTAGAAAAATATAGATAAAAGGACTAATTTTATGTCCGTAGTTTGTAACCACTTTAGCTATCCTGGGATGGGTAATCAAAAAATAGGCTAGGAGGCACCAAATCCCCATCATGAGATAAAAAACTATCATGATAATTAAGACGTACATCGGGGAATTATTGGCAAAAAGAGAGGTATAGATACCAATATTATCACCACCATTAGCCACGGTCACGGCGGCAACGTAATAGGTTTGGGAGGGAAAACGAGGAATAAAGGAGCGATTTTTAGAATAATTAACATCTTCTCTTACTTCTTGAATATAATCCTCATTTTCCCTTGACAAAAGTTGTTTAATGCCGATAATTAGAGGGATAAATCCTAATAGACCAATCCATTCTTTAGAAACCAGTAACCCAAATAGTAAACCGAGGGAACTAGCTAGGAGAATCAGGGTAAAACCGAGGTATTGACCAACAATCAGGTGTCGAGGTCGAAAATTAGCATTAAGTCGCGAGAAAAACAACATTAGCACCATCAGATCATCAAGATTTGTGGCCACAAAACTCGTCACGCTAGTAATTAAAAGGGTTACTAACCAATTCATAGATTGAAAAAAGAGATAATCCTTCCCATTCTAAATCTCGTAGTGCCAGATGTCCTCCTCTCGTAAAAGAAGACGATGGACGGGAAGACGTTCCACGGCCCCCTGTTGTTCTAGACTATTAAGTGCGCGGGTAATTGTGACTCTGGTGGTTCCTAATAAGTCAGCGATATCCTGATGAGTTAGACGCACATCAATTAATTGTCCAGTACCAGTTTGTTTACCAAATTGATTGCCTAACCATGACAGTAATTTCACAACCATAACATCAGTACGTTTGTAGCTACGAATAATACTTAGTTCTTGTGCTTGCTGAAGATGAGACAGCAGAATTTCTGCCATTTGATAACTCTCAACTGTGGAAAAGGAAACTGCTTGCACCGGAGTGATGCACTCAACTTGATAGGGATTGACTCTCTCTAGGGTTTTGCCAACAAAATTGCCAGGTCCCCACAATCCCAAGACGATTAGGGTTCCATCTTCTAACCAGGTGGAGGTTTTTACGACTCCACTCTCGATTTTCCAGAAATTAGGGTTTCTCAGGGGCAAAATCGCCCGATTATCAAAGTGCCAGCGATGGGGGGTTGGTGGTTGATAGGTAAGCGTCATGATTGGTAAGTAGTCGTGCAAAATTAATTTCCTAGTCGAGACTCCGAGACTCCGAGACAGGAGACGGGATACAGCTATTAGGGATCGGATTTGATAATTTTGGGGTAAAAACGATAATTACCCCAAAAAAGACCGATTTTATGCCCTTGCAAGCCCTATTTATTTCGGGGTGCTAGTCTTCTCCAGTTCCGTGGTGGCCGAGGAGATCAGTTCTTGCCAAGCTCGATCGCTTTCCTGTAGAGTTTGTTTAACTGCGTCGATGGTCTTTTCCACGCGAGTTTTCAGGAAAGGGGAAGCATTGTCTTTGAGTCGTTCGGTGTCGTCGGCTAAGATATCGATCGTCTCGGAGGTATTAACGAGGCTCTTTTCTAGGGTAATAAGGTTGTTTTGCAGGGTTTCACTGAGTTTAGCCCCGGATTTGGTCAATTTTTTCGTAAATTTACTCACTTTTTCCCCTAGATCGTCAATATTGTCCGCTAAGTCCTCTAGGTTGTCCTGTTGAGCTTCGATAATATTCTTGTCGAGAGAAGGAGCGGCCAGTTGAGCATTTAGGTCATCGATAGCCGATTTTGTCGCTTGGATGGCTTTTTCATAGGCAATTTGGGCATCTTCCAGAATTTTTGGGACAGAAACCTCATTTTTTTTCTTGACTGGTTCCACCACAGTGCCACCCGTTGCTGTTGTACGGTCAATGACGGCCAACTGTTCGGGGAGTAGCGGCAAGGCGATCGCATTTCCTCTTCCTCCTAGGAGCAAAGTGACAGTTAAGAGGAAAATCAGCAGCCGGAAGACTTGATTTTTGAGGCTTTGAAAGCTCTTATTTCGGTTGATCATGATTTAATTTTCTCCTGTTTAGAAAAATTAGTTACTCTATCTAAATGTTATCATACAAAATACTTGTGTGTTATTTATATACAGAAAATTTTATAAAAAATTTATTATATTTTTTTAAATGATAAATTGCAGACAAAATATAAACTTTTTGAGCCAAAAGCCATTATAGAAAAGCTTTTACTCTCTTAATAAAAAATTAATTTTTATAACTTTTTTTATTAATGAGACGCTGAATTATCCGATGAGTCTATTTCTTGATTAATCGGAGATATTTTCTTACGACCTTTAATATATTTGGCTAAGGGTTGTTTTTTCTTCAGTCGTTTAATGCCACTGAGAGTGGAGAGAGTGAAAAAAGTTCCCACGAGAACCATCTGCCATAAACCGCAGCCAGAAGCGGCGCCTAATCCTGCCGCTAACCAGATAGTCGCCGCCGAAGTCAAACCTTTCACTTGTACCTTATTTAGTTCCCGATGGGATTGTTGTAGGATGATTCCCGCTCCTAAAAAACCGACACCAGAAGCGACCCCTTGAATAGTACGACTGAGAGCATTAGAAGACGCATAACCCACATCTCCCTCCGCTTGTAGGGGAATCATCACGAACATGGCAGCCCCGAGACTAACGATGATAAAAGTTCTCAATCCGGCCGGACGACCCCCTCGCTGTCGGTTATAACCAATCAGACAGCCGACGGCCATAGCCATACTCAGCCGAAAAATAATCGTTTGCCAATCTGTCGAGTCAAAAAACATGGCTTAACCCATCAAATGAGATAAAAACTTCGCCTAACCAATCAAGGCCTTTTCCAAATTCCGCTTTAAATCGTTCCTATTTTCGATCCCAGTTTTAAGCGTTCTTTTTCCAGCGAGGTAAAAGCCGTCGCTGCCGTTAATCCCCCCTTTAACCCGATGCTAATGACGAGCGAGACTATGCTGGGGATGACTGGGTAAACTGGGATAATAAACTCGATCGATCTTGGGATGATTAGCCAGAAAATAGGTGATAAATAGGGCATTTTTCTGCTGTTCATCTAAGGACCAGCGCATCGGGTTGCCGGTCCTGGAATATTCATAGCTTCCGGGATAAATGGGAACCGTTACCGCCCCATGAATCGCCCTCGTTTCAAATTCCATCAATTTACTGTCCTATTAGTCGATATCTTCGAGGTCTTTAAACAGGGCTGTGCTGAGGTAACGTTCTCCGAAACTAGGCTGAATCATGACGATTAATTTATCTTCGTTTTCGGGTCTTTTGCCCACCTGAATTGCCGCCCATAAAGCCGCCCCGGCCGAGATGCCGGATAGTAGTCCCTCCTGACGAGCTAACCGTCGCGCGTAGGCGAAAGCGTCCGTATCATCGACGATAATCACCTCATCGATTAATTCCGGTCGGAAAATGGCCGGAATAAAACCGGCCCCGATGCCTTGGATTTTGTGCGGTCCCGGTTGTCCTCCCGATAAGACGGGACTATTAGAGGGTTCAACTGCGATCGCTTGAAATTGGGGACGACGGGGTTTAATGGTTTCGGCAATACCAGTAATGGTTCCCCCGGTTCCCACGCCACCAATAACGATATCTACCAGTCCGTCGGTATCGGCCCAGATTTCTTCGGCGGTGGTTTCTCGGTGAATTTTCGGGTTGGCCGGGTTGCGGAACTGTTGCAAACTATAGGCGTTGGGGGTGTTTTCGACTATTTCCTCGGCCCGGGCGATCGCTCCTTTCATGCCTTGGCTACCCGGGGTTAATTCTAATTGCGCCCCGTAAGCTTTTAACATTGCCCGTCGTTCTAAACTCATGGTTTCGGGCATAGTCAGGACTAAGCGATAGCCTTTGGCCGCCGCTACCATGGCCAGGGCGATGCCGGTATTGCCGGAAGTGGGTTCCACCAGAATTGTTTTATCGGGGTGAATTAGTCCGGCGGCTTCCGCGTCCTCCACCATACTGACACCGATGCGATCCTTAACCGAGGCGGCGGGGTTCATACTTTCCAGTTTGACGACGATGCGGGCTTTTACTCCCTCTGCTACTGGGATTCGATTCAGTTGAACTAGGGGTGTCCGTCCTACCAATTGGGTGATGTCTCTTGCGATCGCCATAATCCCACTTGCTTTATACTTGTTGACTATTTTTAATTATATATGTATTTAAATTGTTTTACAATACCTTTTAGATTGAAGTGCAGTGCGTCGGCGGGGATAATCCCTGTCGATTTTTATTGCCTTGCTAGTTTTTTTGTATATCGAAGCACAATCGATAAAATTGTCTTGGGAAATTTCCCTCAATTTAGTTAATTATTATTAGTATATGAAAGCACATTTGTTTAAATAACTTAAACGAATTATTAGAGAGATGAAAAGAGTGATACTTTTTCTTGGTATAGAGTTACACATTTAGGAAAGTTTTCTGAGATTTATACTAAAAAATTATTTTTTTGCCACTTTTTTGAGCAACAATTTTTAATAAATAAAGGTGGAAATATGTTCTATAAAATAATTTATGGCAAAAACGAAGTCTATCTAGGAGCGGATAACAACGCTAAATTCAATTAACAAGAATTGTTCCTCGATATACAAAAAAATCTGGCCAAGGGAGAGCAAAACTTTTTTCTGAGACGATATTATAGTCCCAAGAGAAAAACTCCTAGATACTTTATCGAAAAAAATAAAGAAAAGCCAGAAAAATTAACCTCGATATTTTGCCGAAACCAATCATCATTATAGGAGATGAAAACTATGGTGTTAGATGCCTTTGCCAAAGTCGTTTCCCAGGCCGATACCCGGGGGGAATACCTGAGCGAGAATCAAGTCAATGCCCTAATTGCCTTCGTCAAAGATGGTAATAAACGCGTCGATGTGGTCAATCGTCTTTCCAGTAATTCTTCTGCGATCGTTACCGATGCCGCGCGTAGTTTGTTTTCAGAACAGCCCGTTTTAGTTGCCCCCGGTGGTAACGCCTATACAAACCGTCGTGCCGCCGCCTGCTTGCGGGATTTGGAAATTATCCTGCGCTACGTTACCTATGCCACCTTCACCGGCGATGCCAGTATCCTCGATGATCGCGCCTTGAACGGTCTGCGGGAAACCTACGTCGCCCTAGGGGTTCCGGGGGCTTCTGTTGCGGCTGGAATTCTCAAGCTCAAAGACGCTTCCCTTGCCCTAGCAGCCGATCCCAACGGGATCACTCGTGGGGATTGCAGTTCTTTACTAGCAGAAGTCGCTTCTTACTTCGATCGAGCGGCGGCGGCAGTTTCCTGATGCTGTGACTTTCTTCTCTCAATCCGATTAAACTTTTGTAGGAGCAATTCCATCGATGACCAAAACACCTTTAACCGAAGCAGTGGCTACTGCCGATTCCCAAGGCCGTTTTCTCAGCAGTGCTGAATTACAAGTAGCCTTCGGTCGTTTCCGTCAGGCCGCCATCACCCTAGAAGGGGTGAAAATCCTCGCCCAAAAAGCCCCCAGTTTAGCCCAAGAGGCAGCCAACGCTGTCTATCAAAAATTTCCCTACACCACCCAACTCCAGGGGCCGAACTATGCCTACGATGAGCGGGGGAAATCCAAGTGCGTTCGTGATATCGGCTACTATATCCGAATTATTACCTATGCCCTCGTGGTAGGGGGTACAGGCCCGATCGATGAATATCTGGTCGCTGGTTTGAGTGAAATTAATAGTGCTTTTGAACTATCTCCTAGCTGGTATATCGAAGCCTTAAAATACATCAAAACCAATCACGGATTAAGTGGGGATGCTGCTGTAGAAGCTAATTCCTACATTGATTATGTGATCAACGCCCTTAGCTAATTCCCGTCAACTTTACGTCAAAATAAGCTCAAATCTCCTAAATTCACCTCGGGATGAGCGCCGAGGTTTTTTTGCGTCCGTCTAATACTAAATTCAGAAAACGGGTTTCTCCGAGAAACCCGTTTTCTGCCTAACTTAGCCATCCTCGGGAACCGACCCCAACAAAAAAACCATCTTGGGTAAGATGGTTAAACACAACGAGTATAAACCGACAAACTTGACTTCAGACCGCTTTTTCTGGCCCAGTAGCGACGGGCAGATCTGTGGTACTGTACTCTGTCCAAGAACCTTCGTAAATTCGCACCTTGGGATAACCGAGCAGATGTTTGAGAACAACATACTGTAAAGTCGCTTCCCGTCCCGTACTGCAACTGACAATAATATTATCCGAGGGCTTGATGTTGCGTTGGGCAAGAATATTCCTGATTTCGTCTAAAGATTTCAATTTATGGGGATTTTTCAGGGATTCATCGGGATTATTCGCTTCCGTAAAGGTCGGCCAGGGTATATTTTTCGCCCCCGGAATATGACCATTTCTCAGCCAGATATCCTGTTTTCCCTGAAAAAGTTCTTCGGGCCTGGGATCGATAACAACCACATCCGGTTTGCCGATCAATTTTTCTACTTCTGCCAAAGTCACCCGAATCGAGGGATTATCACGGACAGTAAAGCTCCCTGGTTGATATTTAGGGAATTCTTTAGTTACCTTTTGTTCAGAAGCCTTATAACCCTTAAAACCACCATCTAAGACGGCCACATCTCGGAAACCCGATCGCTCTAATAAATAAGCCACCATGGTTGCCCCCAAGACATCGCGACCATCGGAATATACCAGCACTCGATCGCCATTAGTGATTCCCGCAGCGGCAAAGAGGCTGCCAATTTTATCCTCTTGCCAATATTGAACCGGCAAAAATCCGTTCGGACCGCGAAAATTATTATCGGCTATATTCACCGCTTTCGGTAAATGACCGGTGATATATTCCAAAGGATTAATCCGCACATCGAGAATTTTTAACTTCGGATCGTTGAGATTTTGTGCTAACCAAACCGGCGATACAAAGTCTATCTTAGTCTCAGATTTAGACGTGGCCATCAGGGGCGATGACGGTGCTAAGGTAAAGGTTAAAATGCAGAGAAGAACTAAAGTGATAAAAGCAAGGGGACGGCTTTGAAACCGTCCCAGGAATAGACCCTTCCCTTTAGGCATTTTTGGTTTCATGATTCAGTGTCAGCGACGAATATCAAACGATAATTACTATAAGGCTTTGATTAGCTTTATCCAAAAATTTAGGTATAACGTGATATTTTTCTTGGCAGCAAGTCGGTCAACTAATTATTAATTTCCTCTTGGGTGTTGATCGCCTTGGGTGTCTCTAATAACTGTCGCCACCAGATGAACGTAGGTTGGGTTGAAGCATGAAACCCAACGCCCGCATAGTTTACGCTACTGCTAACCCATCCTACAAATAATTGTGCCTCCCTAATTATTAATTTACTCTTGGGTGTTGATCGCCTTGGGTGTCTCTAATAACTGTCGCCACCAGAGATGAACTAAGAGGGACCAAGCGATCGCTAAAAGCCAAGCGGCAAGGATATCACTAGGAAAGTGAACCCCTAAATAAAGACGAGTCCAAGCAATAACCAAAACCAGGGGAATCCCCAGTAAAACTACCCCTAAAAACCAGCGCGTTCTCCAAGATAGGATCAGTAAAGAAACCACTAACAGGGAACTAAATAAAGCATGACCGCTAGGGAAGGCAAAATCATCGGGTAAGGGATAAAATAACTGCCAAAATTGCGGGCGATTCCGATGAAAAAGAATCTTGAGGTTATAACTAATTGCCCAACCTCCCGCCATGGTTACAAGGAGATAAGCGAATCCATACCAGTATTTTTTTAGGGCAAAAATCAGCAGTGAAATTGTTAGTATCGGAGCCACTCCCCAATAAGTACCTAATCCCGTTAATTTTATGGCCAAAAAGTTTAGGTTTAAATTAGCGGTTTGATGAATAGATAGCATCAGGGATTTTTCCCAAGCAAATCCTTGGGGATGCTGGTCAATAGCGATCGCTAAATCCGTAAAACCTAGCGATGTTAACAAGATGGCTAAGAAAATTAAGCTATTGTTTAAGTAGGTTTTGGGAATCACGGGGAAAAAGTAGCGATCGAGGATAACAGGGGCATTTCTAATACCTGAAAATGGATCAAGACCAGAATAACTAATGTATAGGCAGTCGAGGAAAGTAATCCATTTCTTAATTCTTTTGGCCAATTGCGTTCTTCTTTCTCTCCACCGATTAATTCTTTCGTTCCGAATTGCATCAGCAAAATTCCCACAAGATTAGATAACCAATAACCAACCATGGCCGCAGGTAGAAAAAAATCGGCGTGCAAGCAAGCAATTAAACGACCGAAACCGTAGGCGATCGGCAGATTAAAAATTAGATCGTTCCACCAACACAGGGGCGATAATAAGTAACCAATCAATACCAAGCTTCCGTTTTTGATTTTGTCAAGTAGATACATCTTTTTTTAGTTACTAACTATTAGTTTTGTTTTTCTTGCCATCAGCAATCAACTATCTCTGCTATCTAGGGTTTGCGGCAAAAAGTACGGGCGAAGCATTCGGTTAGAAAATCTGCGGTTTCACCGATAGGTTATTGCCCGAATGCTTCGCCCCTACAGGACGCGGGCCGATGAAGACGCAAGGTTTTGAACGACGATTCTCTCAAAATCTTGCACCTGTTTCGCAAGAAAAGCCACAAAAGCCTTACCTTGCCCACATTTCACATTTATTCAGCAAGCGCTGTCTAGCTGACGGCTGATGGCTCACTACTAATTAACGCTGAATTTGGTCAAAAATCGCCCCATCAGCGAAGAATTTTTGCTGGATCGCATCCCAACTACCGATCGCCGTATAAGAGAACAGATTCGGCACTTTTGGGTATTGTTTACTAAACTCTTTAGCCACATTAGCATTAACCGGACGGAAACCCACCTTGGCGAATTCCCGCTGCGCTTCGGGAGTAAAGAGAAATTGGGCAAAAGCTGTCGCTACTTCCCGGGTTTTGCGTTTATCAACTATTTTATCCACTACGGCCACGGGCGGATCGATCGAAACATTGACCGGAGGAATAGTATAGGAAAAACCGGTTTCTCCTTTTTGACGGGCCAGAATCACCTCGTTTTCGTAGTTAAGCAGCACATCCCCCTGATCCTGTTTAAAGAAGACATCGCTGGCTTCCCGGGCATCTTTGGGTAGTACAGGCACGTTTTTATAGACATTGCGGACGAAACTGGTCGCTTGTGCTTGATTGCCGCCAGTTTGAGTTACCGCTCCCCACAGGGCCAGAAAATTCCAACGGGCCACCCCAGAGGTTTTCGGGTTGGCAGTAATCACTTTAATCCCCGATTTGGCTAGATCCGGCCAGTTGCGGATTCCTTTGGGATTGCCCTGACGAGTAACTAAAGCTACCACGGAACGAGTGGCGATGGCGTTATTGGGTAATTCTTTCTGCCAACCGGGGTTAACTAAACCCGCTTTTTGCAGGCGTTCCACATCGGAACCGATGGCCAAATTTACCACATCTGCATCTAATCCGTCGATAACAGCGCGGGTTTGGGAACCAGAGCCGCCATAACTCTGTTTAATCACTACATCCTGTTTTTTCTCTCTTTTCCATTTGTTGACGAATAGAGGAATGATTTTTGAGTAGGCCGATTGAGTCACCGCGTAGGAAACTAGGGTGATTTCCACGGTTTGTTGTTTAGCTTGCTGTTTATCCGGACTGGCCAGCAGATTACTCGATGCCGATAGGGGACTAGAAGCTAGTCCGATTCCCGTTGTGACGACGGCAGCCGTAGCTAGAGAAATAAAAGGTAAGAGGGTTTTCGGTTTTGGGGATCTAGGATCAGGGATCACGATGTCATCGGCTCCTTTGTTTATTTATGGGAGATTGCTAGGTATTTTCTCTCGAATTGTATTCTATACGAAATAAAAAACATTTTCAATACATCGAAGAAAAAATATACTGTTTGGGTTAGATGCAAAGAAATCAAGCCATTAATGGCTTGATTAGCTGAAAAAACTGGAAATATTCGATTTATACGGCTTAAATGTGCCTTTAAATTTGTATGAAGCCTCTTTATGCTTGCAGAATAGAGATTTTATCGTTTTTATGGAGAGGAAAGAATTTTTTAGCGATCAAAAACCTCTCCCTAGGTGGGTTCACTGGTGAGGTTAGCGGACTTTAGCAACTATTACCCTAAAATTGAAGCGGTCTAACGACTTCCATCAATGTGCATGGTGCGTTCCCCAAAATCTATTGGTGGAGCAGTAGGACTTGCATTAGGGAACGCACCCTACGGCTTACGCGACCAGATCAGTGTACTGCTACGCCGTGCCTTCGGCATCGCACCTAACCTCACAGCTTCAATCAATGTGCAGGGTGCGTTCCCAAAAATCTATTGGTGGAGCAGTAGGACTTGCATTAGGGAACGCACTTTACAAGATCGGCGATCGCACTTATCGACCTCGCCCTGGCTTACAGTCGGCAAAACTTAATGCTTCTGTGTCTAAAAAACTGGCGATCGCCATCTCAAGAATCGCTTCAACGGGATAATCAATTTCAGTAGCGCGAGCAATCAAAGCATCCTGAATCCAGTCTGGTAAGCGTCTTAAAATAATTTCTGCATCAGTGGACGAGATTTGCTCTGAAAGTTTCGCTCGCATGGGTTAGGACTCCATCGGAATTTGAACATTATACGGTGGCTCAGTCGCTCTCAAAATGATCGCCTCTAGTTCTAATAGTAGCGCAGGGTTTTTCCAGTAAGGTATTGTCTGCACTGCTAGGCGTACATCTTCGCTGTTGTATTGATCCAGCCAAGCCCACAAAAAAGCTTTGTGTCCACCTTTAAAACGACCTCGTAAACTTTTGGTTTTACCAATGTAAAGCAATCCCTGATATCTATGCCTGACTGCGTAAATGCCAGGAAAATCAGGAATGTCGCTAAAATCCCGGCTCAAGGGTTGGCATTGTCAGATCAGAATGGGAAAGATGCAATGCAATCCTTGTTATCAAAGTAATTTCAGTTCCGGTGCTGATTCTGACTATCTTTCAATTTGACAACGCCTTTTTCTAACTAGAGACTATGACAAAGGTTTAATTGTCACTAATCCCCCAGCAAAACCCTGAATATTCAACTCATAGCCATCAAGTAAACCCATACCAACTAATGGATCTGTCTCTGACTCATTGATTTCAATAGATTTGATCTGACCATCCCAGATCACAGTTGCCTCAAATACGTTAAACATACAGAGGCTTCCATCGCCCAAGATTCCCTCTTCTTGCATATACCACGTTAATCCTAGGGTTGTAATGATAGCAGAAGGCAACGTGAGAAATCCAGTGTAACCAGTGTCAATAACTGCTTTAATCGCTTGCCTCTGGTGATTTTCGCCTAGCACTACGAATTGAATAATTGCTTCTCGGCGCGAATTGACGCTCCCCATCATCATGGCGACACACTGGGGGAACGAAAGCCAAAACGATGGACGGCACGATGTCCAATGCGAATACCAAATATTTGTGCATCAGGAAAACGTATTAACAGTTGTTTAGCAGCTGTTAGGCTGTCGTCAGCCACTTCAAAAGCCCCTGTTTCGATGTCTATTGCTACAATCTTCCCATGATTCCCTTCCTCGATTTGGGAGCGTACCTGAGACTCATAGACTTCGTGTCCACGTCGGGCAAATTCTTCTTTGCTGTAGCGGGGTTGTCGAACTGTCATTGAAGCGACCCTGTGGCAACTTTTGCCCCTCTATTTTAACCTAAACATTGGGAATCTTCGCTAACATTCCTCAACAGTCATTATGGTCAATGGTTTCACCAGACAAATATTGGTCAATTTTTTCTGACCAATCAGGTTCACCCTGTAATTGCAGAGACTGAGCAGTTTTCAGAAACGTTTTAGGTGGTTTTACTTCATTGGGTAAAACACTTTCAATGATAATTGTCACCCTCGTGCCTGCGGCTAGGTTTAAGGGTTCTTCCAGTTGAAGGGCTGTCCCATCAAATACGGCTTCGAGTGCTTGAGGCATTATTTTCTAACTGCTGAGGACGGACTATCTATTAGGGGTCGAGAAAATCGTCACCGACCTCCCCTCCCATTCAGAACCGTGCATGAGACTTTCACCTCACACGGCTCCTAGTTTGATTGTTCCCTTGTTAAGGATACAGCTTGACTTCTTTTGGTTTGGTCTAGTATTATCTACTATGTTAACATGGGTAGATGGTTCTAGGCTTCCATCTGATGCCGATTTATCATCGTGACAGTGGCGGTGTAGTAATTGAAGGTTCTTGTATTCATCCTTTCCGCCTAAGCTTATTGGGTGAATGTGGTCAACTTCAATTAAGTCCGATGGGGTGAAATACTGCCCGCATCGACTACACTTGCCTTGTTGCTTCTTAAGTAGTTTAGCTACTCTTGTAGGTGTGTCGATTGCTTGTCCTCGTCTGGTCGCCCAGTAAGTCCAATTTCCGTCGTATGGTGAAGCGTCGGCGCGTACTAGGGTATGTCTGACAATTGGTGTCCAGTTATGTTTC
>VYKR01000135.1_pt1 | contig 22662 bp, 21 predicted proteins | sample 5109561 | NCBI WGS metagenome assembly VYKR01 (sample SAMN12291799, study PRJNA351875) | freshwater metagenome | isolation source: freshwater lake | place: USA: Michigan, Ford Lake | collected 2015-08-15
GTCTTTAATCACCATGACATCAGGATAAGTATAAAAGCGATATCTTGGCATCCATAACCGTACATCACTCATAAAAGCCCAATAATCTTGATTGTTAATCTTAGTCGGAAAATTTTTATAAAAATTACCAGCAATCAGATTATGATTGATTGTTGCTCCCGTCATAGGAATAATATCTCCATCTAGATATTCATTTTTGTATTCTGCTGTTTCTTCTAGGCGACAGTATTCTTCAGGTGTGTAATAGCGTTTTTCGATTTGAACTTGCATACTAACCTCCCTTATCTTGGTTAAATTGCCATTCAATAGCAACTTTAATATTAGCTTGTGCTGAATCTTTTGTCACCAAAGGAATCCCCGTTTTACCCTCAACTTGTAACCCAAATTCTAAAGTAACCTTACTGGGTGGATTGGATCGGGAAATCATGATAAGCTCATCTAAAAATATAGCAAATTATACAGACATCTAAGACAAGTAATAGAGTGTAGGCAAGGGACATGAGCCTTTCTTGTCTGAATCTGGCTGCTAATCTAAGAATAAGCGGTTTAAATGCGTCTTAGCTTATTAGCATTTCTTGTCTAATTCCCTGTTTCCGCCGAAAAGCGATCGCTAGTTGTCCAATTTAACTTGATTCAAGTGTATAACAGCCATTTCCCCACACAGATCCCTAGGGAGCGTTTCTCATAAAGATGAAGTATAAGCTAATTCACTATCGACGATCGACTCCCACCTGAGCATTAAGATAACTGTTATCAGTAATTATCGGAAAATAAATTCCCATACCTATTTTCTCGTGGCACAATAGAGACAAAGTATAAAAAACTTAACAATAAGGAGGGGTTCGATGGTTGCTACACCAGTCAAAACAAAACGTCTTACCGTGCAGGTGGCCAATCTCACCGCAGACACCACCGCTATTCGTTCCCTCGATTGGGATCGCGATCGCTTCGATATTGAATTCGGATTACAAAACGGTACGACTTATAACTCCTATCTGATTCGTGGGGAAAAAATCGCCCTTGTGGACACCTCTCACGAAAAATTCCGTAAACTATATTTTGATAGTCTCAACGGATTAATTAACCCCCAAGAAATCGATTATTTAATTATCAGTCATACCGAACCCGATCACAGTGGGTTAGTCAGAGATATATTGGAACTCGCTCCCAATATTACCGTCGTTGGGTCGAAAGTAGCAATTCAGTTTTTAGAGAATTTAGTTCATCATCCTTTTCAACGTCAACTGGTCAAAAATGGCGATCAGTTAGACCTAGGCAATGGTCACATTCTCGAATTTGTTAACGCTCCTAATTTACACTGGCCCGATACTATTTTTACCTACGATCACGGTTCGGGAATTTTATTTACCTGTGATGCTTTTGGAATGCACTACTGTTCCGATGATCTTTACGATGAACAATTAAGTGCTATTGAACCAGATTATCGCTTCTATTATGAATGTTTAATGGGTCCTAATGCTCGTTCCGTACTAGCGGCGATGAAACGTATGGAACCCCTAGGTAATATTAATCTCGTGGCTAATGGTCATGGACCGTTATTAAAACATAATGTTACTGAATTATTGACCCGTTATCGTGATTGGAGTCAGGCACAAACTAAGGCAGAAAAAACCGTCGCTGTCTTCTATATTTCCGATTATGGTTATAGTGATCGCCTCTGTCAATCGATTGCCAAAGGTATTACTAAAACCGGTGTGGCTGTAGAAACTCTAGACCTGAAATCCGCCGATCCCCAAGAGGTAAAAGAATTAGCTTCTTCTGCGGTGGGAATCGTCATCGGTACTCCCCCCGTTTCTGGTATTAATGCCCAAGAAATTACGGGGAATCTAGGCACAATTCTCGCCTCGGTTAACCCGAAACAATACCTCGGAATGTTTGAATCTCAAGGGGGTGATGATGAACCAATTTTACCTCTATTTAATAAGTTTCTTGAAGTTGGCTTAACCAAAGCTTTCGATCCCATTCGTAGCGCAGAAACTCCTAACGAGAGTCTCTATCAACGCTGTGAAGAAGCGGGGACAGACATGGGACAACTATTAACCCAAGAGGTAAAAATTAAACAAAGAAAATCCCTCGATACTGACCTTGATAAAGCCATCGGACGGATTAGCAGTGGTCTATATATTATTACCACCAAGAAAGGAGACAGAAGCGGGGCAATGGTCGCTTCTTGGGTGACGCAAGCAAGTTTTGATCCTCCCGGTTTTACCGTTGCTGTGGCCAAAGATCGGGCGATCGAGTCTTTACTACAAGTGGGGGATCAATTCATTTTAAATATTCTGGAAGAAGGCAATTATCAAACCCTGATGAAACACTTTTTAAAACGTTTCGGACCTGGGGAAGATCGTTTTGCAGGAGTCAATACTCGCACCGCTAATAATGGTTCCCCAATTTTAGCCGATGCTCTCGCTTATTTAGAATGTGAGGTAGTTAGTCGCATGGAATGTGCTGACCACTGGATTGTTTACAATAAAGTTGCCGATGGTCGCGTTTCTAAACCTGATAGTTTAACGGCTGTTCACCATCGCAAAGTCGGTAATTATTATTAGGATTCTTGCTTGATTTGACTGGTTGAGAAAATACAGATCAAGATGCTTGCTCTCAGCTTTTGAGATGGTTTAACCTCTCAACCAGTTAGTCATACTAAATCCGTTGATTATAGGCTACATATCAGAATAGCCGAACGGCAAAAGAAGTAGAAGGGCATCGGAGGGGTTCAACGAGAGAATAAGGATTTTAGCGATTGTCTTACCCCCTCAGATGCTTATAGATTGTCACAACAACATAAACTTAGCTTATGGTAATACTCAAAGAAAAGGTTTTTCTCCGCGCCACTACCTTATACTAAATCTGGTTATTAAAAACTGATTATTTATTCCCCCTTTTGCATCTCCTCATAACTGGCCTGTACTCAAAGGATTTAGTATTAGTCCTAATTTTTCGGTGAACGGTCAATTCTTTAATAGCATTGGCAGAATGAGTTGAGTTACACTGTAAACAGTGTAATTAAAAGTTAAAAAAATTGATGTCCCAAGTTGTTAGCACCAGACTGCCCGACCACACAGCAGAAAGACTGAAACGGTTAGCCCGCCGATTAGGAAAAACCCCTAGCGAAACCGGCGCGATTTTAATCGAGGAATCCCTCCGAGAAAGCGAGTTCCCCTATATTGAATTTCGCCATTCTCCTTTGGGGCGGCAGCCCTACCTAAAAAACTCCAGTTTGGCTCTGTGGGAAGTAATTCAAATCGCTCAAAGCTACGGACTAGATGAAGAAAAAACGGCGGCACATTTTCATCGACCCCTGGAATGGGTACGCTCTGCCCTGCTCTATGCCGAAGCCTATCGGTCCGAAGTCCAAACTGCGATTTCCGATGCTCAAGCGATGAATGAAACGACGATAAAGCGGCTCTTACCGCAATTGGAAACAATGACGGTTTCTGCTGATTTGAGCGGGGAATAGCTAAAATGCTATCTTTTTTATTGGATGAACATATTTCTCCGACGGTTGCCGAACAAATTAGTTATAAACGTCCAGAAATCTCGATTTTTCCCCTAATAACTTGGCAAAAAGGTAGATATTTGGGCTATTCGGATGAAATCGTCTTAAAAGCGGCGGCTGAAGCCGGATTAACTCTAGTAACCTACGACCAGAACACTATTCCCCCGCTTTTGTGGGAATGGGGAGAAGCTTGGAAAAGTCATAGCGGCGTTATTTTTATCGATTATCAGTCTATTCCCCCTAGCAATTTCGGTCTTTTGATCCGTTCGCTTTTAGCCTTGTGGGAACTGCAAGGAAAGCAGGATTGGACTAACCGACTTGTTTATTTGAAGCCAAAAGTCTAATTCTTTTGGACAGATTGCGATCTGATGTGTTATATTAGTTAAGGGTGTGGCAGAAATGACTACAATTATCCATCGCGAAAAGACCTGATTTTTGTCTACGCATGGAGACGTAGTATGAAAATCACCAAAATCGCCGCCATTAAGGTTTCCGCCTTAGTTATCTGTAATGTAGTCTCGGTAGTTGCACCTCACCCTGTGATCGCACCTGCGGTAAACGTTCTGGTCTGGGGATCGATCGAAATCTGCATCAACAACAAGCCAAAAGATGAAAAATAAGTAGGGTCTGCTGAAAAAGTACGGGCGAAGCATTCGGATAGAAAATCTACGGTTTCACCGATAGGTTATTGTCCGAATGCTTCGCCCCTGCAGGACGCGGGCCGATGAAGACACAAGGTTTTGAACGACGATTCTCTCAAAATCTTGCACCTGTGAGAGCAAAACAGAACCCTAAAACCCTTACCTCGTCTATATTTCACATTTATTCAGCAAGCCCTAAGTAATCATATCCCCTAGTTTAACTAAAAACTAGGGGAACGTATTTTTTATAGGGATTTGGCTAAGTCTTCGAGATCATCCTCTAAAGAGGTATAATCATTTTCCGTCCATTCACATAGGGTTTTCAATGCAGGAATAAATTTATCTTTAATCTCGTTTCTATAAACCTCATTTACGCTTTGATCTAGATTAATCCTTTGAGAATTGCAATAGCTAACCTTGTCTTCAAGATACTTTCTTAATTCCTCGGGATAGGTGAGATAAAGAATCACTTCTTCTTTTTTTACTCCCCGTAAATTGTGCATTAGTTGGTTACGGCGATCGAATTCATGCTCTCTGTCTCTTGTGGATGACCAAATTAATAATTGCCAATAATCATTATCTACATCTACAGTTTTCGTAAATTCTTTGAGTAAAGGAAAAAGTTCATGAGGACTCTGAAATTTATAATTGTCACCTTTATCTAATTTAAGTTGCTTAATCACTTCCTGGATTTTTGTTTCTTTTAAGTTAAGTGATAATCCTTTCTCGTTCCATTCTTTAAAACCTCCGGGTATATGTTTTTGTAAATAGAGTGAAATAGAAGCTTTTAAAAACGTTTCTTGAGCAGCAGATAATAGAATAATTGCTTGAAGATAATTTTCTTGTTTCAAGAAATATTCGATTAAATCTAAGGTTTTACGAACTCTCTTGATCGCTTGTTTCGGCTCGAATTCATCGCCAGTATCTATGGTTTTAATATTAAAAAGATCGATGTAGCTTTCTAGCTCCTCAATTTTTTCTGAGTTATTGTATTCTACCTCTTTTAATAATGCTAATGCCGACCCTGGGAAACCATCTGTGATTAATTTTTTAGCCTTCTGTATTTGTAATTGTTTCCAATAGCTAGAACTCGGAATAATTTCGTGTCTTGTTATAATCTTATTTTCTTCATAATATCGATTAACTATCAAGAACTTGACGTTAGAGAAGTAACCAATACTGACAAATTGAACGGCCGAGGAAATAGCGGGGGTACTAGCTTGATGACTGATGTAAAAAACATCGTCTTGCTGTATTTTTGTTAACTCTTCGGTGACAAGAGTTAACACTTGATCCCAGTGATCTAGTCCTCTATTATTAACAGAAGGCTGTAAAGTGATAAAATCCGGTTTTAGCTTAAGTTTGGTCTGGAAGTACCATTCAAAAAGCGGTTTTAAGGTACAGGTATCTTGCCAGAAAGGACAGGAAGAATTTTTGATGTCCGATGTTTCAAAAAGCTTTTCTTGATCGGTTAGAATGATATAAACTCGATCGGGAAATTCTTGATCTTGAAATTCTTGAATTAAAACATCAAGCAAAGGGAATACTAAATCTGAATAACAATGTTCATGATCTTGATAAACTAATCCCAAAACTCTAGCGGCAACCGGAAAACGCTTAGTATCGTTTTCTCGTTTAAGATTGGCAAAATCTGCACCTTCTCCCTGGCAATTACAGAGAGGTTCGTTGTTTTTAGCCTTCTTAAATAATCCCTTCCCTCTCATCCAATTGGCATCGGTATTTAATTGAATATCGCTGTTTCCCGTTGTGATAATCCAAGTAGTCATGGTTTTACCCGATAAATATGGTTTGCTGAATAAATGGGCAATATGGACGAGGTAAGGGTTTTAGGGTTCTGTTTTGCTCTCACAGGTGCAAGATTTTGATCGTCGTTCAAAACCTTGCGTCTTTATCGGCCCGCGTCCTGTAGGGGCGAAGCATTCGGGCAATAACCTATCGGTGAAACTGTAGATTTTCTATCCGAATGCTTCGCCCGTACTTTTTCAGCATACCCGATAAATATGACAAATATTACCAAATTTGTACAAAGTCCGATCGCTCGTTGAGAAAAGCGATAAAATGAGCGCTATCCTCGGTTGGTTCGGGAAAGAAAGTCAATAGTTCGATCGGTGGTTCCTGTGGTTTCAGTTTACCTTCAGAATTCGAGTGATAATAAGGGTAAATTCGATGCCAAAGTCTTCCAGTTTGCGAGTCCCGTCCGATGCTTCCTTGTAAGTTTCGCAGGGTGTGGGTTCCCTCGTAAGGTTGATGAAACCACGTGATCGCTTTAATCCGATCCTCGACAATTCTTCCCCAGACTTGCACCCCACCTTGATTATCGTAAGGATACCAAGCTTCTCGCCAATTACAGTGTACAGGATTATCAGGATGAATAGTATAGCCTTGTTTAGCGGCGTAATTCTGGAATAGTGTCCGAAGGCGATCGATAAATCGTGATAGATCTTGTTGTAAATCGGTGATAGGAATATAAAGAGATTCTGAAGAGTCTATAAATTTCCAATGACACCCGATCATCGGTTTATTGCCTTTTTCTAAATAGGGACGGAAAAACTGCCAGTGATCCGCTCTTCGCCATGATTTGCCGAATCCACCGAGTAAGAGAGAGAATTGCACTATTGCCTTGGCTAATTCCGCGAGTTCTTGTCGTTCTTCTGGGGAAGCGCAAGGATTCTGACAGGAAATTTGTAAAGTTCCCCGTTTGAGATTATATAGAGGCATAATTTGCTTGCTTTTACCCGGAGGAGTGTAGGGATGCTCGCCAAAATCATGGTGGGTGAAGCTGATGCCGAGTTGTCCCAGAATCGCCGCTCCGTCGATACCCCCCCAGAGGATTTGAGTCAGATGTTGAGCGGTCTTTTCATCGGTCATTCCTCCTAGTAAGCGTAGGGTATGACCTCGAAGGGCTGCTTTAAACATATTGGGACGGAATTCGGAGGTTTTGTCGAGTAATGTAGCGGCGATTCCCTGTCCTTTGAGATGAACTTGTAAGAGGGTTTCTGGTGAGGGTACATCTTTAAAGCGACCGTATCCGGCGCTAACTCTGGAACCGAGTCCATTGCCGAGCGCTTTCTCCCAAATTTGCCAGATCGTTCGCCATTCTTGTTCGTCGAGGGGAATGGTACTGGAAATCCCGAAGTTGAGAGTTACCTCGTGAAAAGATAATAGTACATTAGCGTTAGTTTTTTCGTCTTGAATAACTTGTTTTTTCTGCTGGGGATGAGCGATATCGACTAAGTTTTTAGTCCAGTTATTATCCGTAGGATAGCCTCCTAGAAAGCGCAGAATACCGGGTTCGGAACCCTGATCGCCTTGGGAGGGTTTGCCGCAATATTTTAGGGCTTGTTCGGTAGTACAGGCACAGGCACGACGGAAAGCCCCTTTCATCGATGATCCAGGGTAGTAGGGATAGCCTCGCGCACCGATAGCCGGTCGGATAATGCCATCATCTTGACCTCCATTGGTGACGAGTCGCCAAGTCATAGTATAGAGTCGCGTCTTGGCTTCTCCGCTAAATTGCGGTGGTTCGGAAAGGTTATTTTTTTTGACAGGAGACGGACGTTGTTGCGATTTGGGAGTTTTATCGGGTTGTGGGGATTTACCCCCACTATCGTCAGTGGAATGATAAAGTTTAGTCCATTGATCGACCCAATCGTAGGCTGGCGATTTTTGTTTATTTTCTTGTCTTTGTAGTTGACATCTTCCCTCGATCTGTGCTTGATAGAGGAGGGGTACATCTGACCAGTCCGGCATTTTATTCTTCCTCCTCGATGTTCGGATTTTGGGGATTAGAGCTAGGTTTTTTGTATCGTTGCGTCCACCAGACCAAGCTATCACAAAGTTGGGTGAGGACGTAGAGAGCGATTCTCTGATCTTCTAGGGGAAAAGTTTCTTGATTCCAGAACTCTCTGGCGATCGCTTGGATAGCTTTGGTTTGAGCTTCCGGTTTATCTTGAGGATTAATCTTGCCACGGGGAACCCGTAATCCCGCATCTTCTAAGATATCGACGAATTTCTGCCAGACATCTCGCCAGTATCGTCCTTTTTGTTGATCAGTAGCGTCTTTTTTGTCGATCAATCTCAGGTGTTCACCCCAAAAACGCTCTAAACCGTAGGCGACGGTAGTTCTCATTTTGTGGGATTCATTTAACACCTTGTCGCTGTCTCGGTATTTTAAGACCAATTCCTGGGCAGCCCGATCGAGGTTATAAGGATTCCATGTCATAAAGCACCTCCCGATGGTTTTTTCAAGGTCATCATGCAGTGGCCGAAGCCGACCGATTCGAGTCCCCCTAGATAAATATCCCCTGTTTTATCTTGTTCCAGTGGTTTCCAGTTGTCCCAAACGTTATCATCGATCGGTTTAAGGGCAAGGGGAAAAGCGAGGACTGTTCCTTCTGGTATTGCCTCGACATTAAAAAAAGCTTTATTAGCCGCCACTTTCCGCCCCTCTTCTAACTGCACGCGACTTTGACGATAGAGAGCCATATCGTGGATCATACCCATATCATTGTCATCGACCACCACGGCGGGCAGGTTTTTGAGGGGAAACCAGGGTGTTAGATCCCAATTGGGGTAACTCACCGTGATAAACCCCAAGTTGAAGAAAAGTACGGGGTCAGAGTTGTTTTTGGAACGGGTTTTTAGAGTTTGCGAGCCGGTGTACGCGGGGGGGATGTCTGCCTTGACGTCGGCAATGCGTTGGTAGCGTCGTAGTAAACTCGGACAACTAACCCAAACGATCGGTTGTCCGGGGCAGAAAACTGGCAGCCAGACGATCGAGGCGTGTTCTGGTTTGATAATCGATTCGTAATCGTAGTTTTCCTGTCGGTTTTTTTCCGCACCGCGGCCGTACCAGCGTTCCACTTCTTGTAATGCGCTCGTTTTGGCCTGTTCCGGGGGTTGCCCTCGCTTCTTGTATTGGCTTGTTAAACGGGCTAACATATCGGAGCGGAGACGACCGCGTAGGGAACTACTGGGGATTATGCCTGTTTGGGTGAACTGATCGCGAAAGATCAGGTTAAGGTTGCCGCTTTCTTCCCCGGCGGCGGCTCCCAGATGTAGTGGGGCAAGGGTTTCAATGATGCCGTAGGCTTTTAGATACATTCAGTTCAATCCTTTTATTGTTAGCGGTAGAGATAGTCCACAGCCGATATGTTTGAGGGGAAACCCCTCTCTAGGAAACCAGTCTTCCGGCCAGTCCCACCACGATCGCCCGATCGGTTCTTCCAGCACATACACGCTTCCCGAAGGAACGGAATACCTACCCCGTCCCAAGCGTCCACCTAAACCGTAACGGTAGGGGATGGGTTTGTCGGTGAGCAGCAGTTGAACTGAGGGGAAATCGGGTTGTTCGGGAATTCGGGAGGAAAATCGTTTCGATCCCCAGATGGCCGGAGTAATCGTCGCAAAGGCCAGTTCGATTGGCTGTCTCAGCAATTGATAGATGGCCCAATCGGGTTTAATCTCAACGCTCTCGATCTCGACTAGATGATTTTCTCCGCCGAATTTATACCATCCCGGATCGAGGGGATGGGTGGCCAGATAGATCAAACAGGTTTCCTCCTTCATCTGCACGGCGTATTCTAAAAACAGACCGTCCTTCTCGACGGTACAGCGTCGATCGATCTCTAGCTTGGGATGTAGGATGGGAGTAAATTCCCACGGCGAGAGTTCCGCAAATCCTTTGTCGGCGATGTATTGCGCCGATTCTGTCCAATCTTCACTAGAAATCCAGGAAAATTCGGGTTCTATTGAGTCATTATCGCAATCTCGCTCCCAGACGACTTGTCGATCGGGTGCAGCTATGATTCGCCATTCGTCGGATTTGTCGGTGGCGATTATTTTCGTGCGGGGAATCGGGATATAGACGTTACGAAGACTATCGGTTTTGGCCCAGAAGGGGCCAGCGATGAAGAGGTTGTCTCTTAATTCCCGATGGCTATACTGATGGGTCGTTTTATTGGCGCTGAAAAATAGTCCGGATAAGGTGGCGGCATCGGGGGGAAATTTAGAGCCAGAACGTCCGACAAGGTTTTCTGGGGAGAGGAACGCGCCGGAACTACCGTACATCATGCCGAGGGGTTTAATGATGATGAGATGGGAAAACATAAAATCCAAGCGGGAAAAGTTAACGAAGGCAATAGATAATCAGTCGTTAATAACTGGATTTAGGATTATTTTTTGATCGTTTCCCCGATCGAGAGATGCCAACCGATCGCGATCAGTTCGTCTATCCAGCGAATGATCGCCCTAGCGTAGTCCTTCGATGGCGCGCCCTCTGGGAGGGAGACGATCTGATTATCTTCTTTTTCTAAAATTTCTTTATAGCCGCTAAAGTATAGATCGAAAAACTGTAGGAGTGTGGAGAGGTTATCGAGGATTTCCAAGTCTGCGCCATCGGAATGGCTTCTAGGGTTATCGAGATAGCCCAGACCAAAAGCGTGACGGGCTTTTAGTCGGGCAAAGTCGCCATAGATATGACCCCAATTTTTCCCGCCGTCCCGATCTCGATAGTGGTTTAGCGTGTTCAAGTATTTCCATCTGGTTGTCCATTGAACATATTGCCCGTTGTTAAATAAAACGCGGATGGTGAGGCGATCGCGTCCTAGTTTTTTCGAGCGCTGTTCTGCTTCCCGACAGTGCTGTAAAACGTCTCTCTGGGGAATGCTGTGGGCTGCCCAAACGAAGCCGAGACTTAGAGTCACCCGTTGATTGATTTCTTCAGTTTTTCCAGTTTTCCACTGTTGATCGAGGGTTTGTAGCCAGTGAAAAACTCGATCGATCTCGATCGAGTCGAGTTGTGGATCGGGAAATTGGCTATTATAAACGATGCCCAAAAAATCATCTCCTCCCGCGTAAATTATTCTGCCGAGTTCGGTCTGGTTAAAATCCCTCTGAAATTGTTGTCCCCACTGACGCATAATCTTGCTGAAATCTCGGATTTTTTGGTCTGAGCCGAGGTCTTTCAGGTAATCGCCCACTTTATCGCCATCTCCCATGAACCAGCCCGTTTTTTGTCCCACTGAGGCGGGGTTATCTTGCGGTCTCCTGATCAGGTCTCGAAATCCTCGCTGGCGAAGTTCTTCGGGAAGTTCAACTCCTAGAGAGCGGGCGATATGTGGGAGAGTGATCAACCGTTTGGTTAATTCGGGAATATTCAATCTTTCGTTTCCATCGATGTATTTGCCTTCCGGTTGTTTATCTTTGGGTTGACCGTCAGGATCGTTAACTCCATCGAGTAGGAAGGCTAATCTTCGGTAGAATAGGGCGATATGTCGGTTTTCTTCGCTCCAGTCAAGCGTTTTCATGTCTTGGTTTTCCCGATCCATCCCGTACCAAGCGATCGCGTCAGTCCCAGACAGACTAGAGCTTTCCCCAACCCAATTCACCCCTTGCCAATTGCGGGCGAGTTTACGATTTTCCAGATCGACCATGGCGGACTCTAGATTGTCCCCCATGCCCCAGAAAAATTCCCAGGTGCGTTTTTCCCACTTTTTCCAGCTTTTTTGCCAATTCCATTCTGAGGATCGATAGTAAGGCGCGAGGGCGTTTTCGACCCATTTTCTACAGGTTGCGAGAATATTTTTCCAACGATTTAAAAAGGCTCGTTGCAGTTCCGCAATGATTTCCTCGGAGGAGGAGGACTGTATTTCGCTATCGACTTTCAGGAGAACACGGTTGGGCATTCCCTGTTGGGAGTTTAGCAGTCCGGGGCTAATTAGGTGGTACTGCTCGGGCCGGTGGGTGACGATTGTACTGGTCAGATCCGAGAGAATCTGAGAGGCTCCGTACAGGTCCCTCAATTTGCGGGATTTTTCAATAAAGCTTTGGACGGGGGAGAAGGTGATGGCTATATATTTGGACATAAAGCTATAGAAAACTCGATTGTTTAATAGGTATATTCAACAGCCTTGAAAAGACCTAGAAAAGACTTATCTCTGGCTAAAAAAATAGGATTGTTAGATTAATTGGCTCTTTTGTACTTTTATATCTATCACTAAATTTCTAATTATTGTGTTAATTTTAAATAATTTTTCTTAAACAATCTTTATTTTTATTGATTTTTATTAATTAAGTATCGTTTCTATTCAGACGCTTAATTAATTGGAATTAAAAAAATTGTAGGGTTAATTCATGAATTGACCCTACACATTGTTTCCATTCATACGCTTCACGAATTGGAAGCAAGAAATAGAAGCCGAAAGCCGGGGAGAGGGTGCGGCGGAGTTGTTTCCATTCATACGCTTCACGAATTGGAAGCAAGGTTTCCCGACGCTCAAGCGGTGATTGATGGCATTCTGGGTTTCCATTCATACGCTTCACGAATTGGAAGCAAGACCCACAACATATTATGTCATTCACAACCATAGATGTGTTTCCATTCATACGCTTCACGAATTGGAAGCAAGTTCGTCATCACCAAATCAGGCAAACTGATGCGGTGCAAAGGGTTTCCATTCATACGCTTCACGAATTGGAAGCAAGATTCGTCTGATGCTGTTGCCATATATCGTGGCATTCTGTTTCCATTCATACGCTTCACGAATTGGAAGCAAGACTCCGCGAGGGGTGGCAGGTGGCCTTGTTTAGCACAATGGTTTCCATTCATACGCTTCACGAATTGGAAGCAAGGAATCACCTCTATTACGGCGGTGTTGACGTGGTACTATTCCAGTTTCCATTCATACGCTTCACGAATTGGAAGCAAGGCGCTTGGGAGCTGTGTAACGTCCACAAGGGGAACATGGTCGTTTCCATTCATACGCTTCACGAATTGGAAGCAAGCCACCAATCAAAATATGTTGCAAAATTGGAGGTGATTCGGGTTTCCATTCATACGCTTCACGAATTGGAAGCAAGACTAGCTTTGCAAAGCTAGGCTGTACAAGGATTGTACAACGATTTTTCGTGGGATACTGAAAAGCATAGACATTATTAATAATAATTTTCAATAGTCACCTCAGTCATCAGGCTCAAAGCCTTACTGGACAAGGCATCGACGCACCTCAACGAAAACTCTAGATTTTCAGCCATTGTGTCTAACCCGCGAAAAATGTTGATAACTGATCAGTGATCACTGATCACTGATCACTGTTCCTATGGACTAATACCCGCAGATTTAAGGGCTTTGTCCATTAAAATTACATGGGTACTGCTTTCCTGTCCCTCATTGTCAGCACGACATCGCTTTTTGATGATGAGGAATAGCGATCACTTTTGGGAGAAGCAACTTTTTTGGCGATTTTGATGAGGAGGAGTGCGATCGCTTTTGGAAGGAGCAATTTTTTGGAATGGAAGTAATTAAACTAAAACTAATCAGAATAAATATCTCGACGATGACCAACTTGATGAATCGTAATAAAGTCATCATCAAAAGAATATATCACCCTGTAATCGCCAATTCTAAGTTTAAACAAACCGCTTAAATTAGAACTTAAACTTTGATGTCTAATATCATCAAAATTTTCATTTATCCAACGAACTTTTTTAAAGACACGCTCCCGAACAACTGCCGTAAGCGACTCTAAACCTTCAAAAGCTTTATCGGTAAATTCTATATGGCGACGCATTACCAATCTAATCCTAATCTTTGAGCTACTTCTTCCGCAGAAATTCCCCGTTCTCCATTTCGAGTTCGCTGTAAAGAGTCAGCTAGAGATTGAGAGACTTCGGTTTTAAGTTGTTTATCAACATCAGGATCATTTAGTAGAGATTGAACTGTTTCTGTAACAGTTTCTTGAATCAAAAACTTAAAATCTTCAACACTTAGGTCTTTAACTTGCATTCTTGTAATTAGAACTCACTATTCTGACTATAGCATCGTTTAAGAATAGCGATCACGTTTTGTGGGGATACAATTAGAGGATGCGATCGCTTTTTGATGATGAGGAATAGCGATCACTTTTGGAGAGTCAACTTTTTTGGAGATTTTGATGAGGAGGAGAGGCGATCGTTTTCTTATCAAAGTCCTATAGAAATGAGATAGGATCAGGAAATTCCTGTAAAGTGTCAAGAATTTATGAAATCCATTAAAATCATTGTGGAAAAACATTCTGATGGCTATATCGCCTATCCATTGGGAATTCAAGGCGTAGTAGTCGGTGAGGGCGATACCTATGAAGATGCTCTTAATGATGTGCAATCGGCGATCGCTTTTCATGTTGAAACCTTTGGGGAATCAGTTCTCGAAGCTGACTCATCTTTATTAGAAGCCTTTGTTGTAGAAGCAATAGTCTAATGGCAAAATTTCCGGCTGATGCCCCTAAAGCCAAAGTGATTAAAGTTCTTGAAAAATTTGGTTTTTCAATTGTTAGATAAAAAGAGCATATTTCTATGATTAGAAAAAATCCAGATGGAACAACAACACTTTTAACGCTACCCAATCACAAGCAAATTAAAAGCTCTACACTAAAGATTATTTGCACTCAAGCGGGTATCTCACGAGATGATTTTATTGCTTCCTATGAAAAGATTTAAAGCAAAATCCTTTAAATGTGATTATTTGGTCTTTTGAAAGTGCGATCGCTACTTAGGGTTTGCTGAAAAAGTACGGGCGAAGCATTCGGATAGAAAATCTACGGTTTCACCGATAGGTTACTGCCCGAATGCTTCGCCCCTACAGGACGCGGGCCGATGAAGACGCAAAAGCCACAAAACCCTGACCTTGCCTACATTTCACATTTATTCAGCAAACCCTACTTATGAGGAGTTTGTAGCCAGTGGAGAACTCGATCGAGATCGATCGAGTTGAGTTGTGGACCAGGAAATTGGCTATTATAAACGATGCCCAAAAAATCATCTCCTCCCGCATAAATTATTCTGCCGAGTTCAGTCTGGTTAAAGTTCCTCTGAAATTTTTGTCCCCACTGACGCATAATCTCGCTGAAATCTCGGATTTTTCTTAACCGATGAGATGGGATTGATCCCTGGCATTCTGTTTCCATTCATACGCTTCACGAATTGGAAGCAAGTCGCTCCGCCATCCAAAAGCTTGTAAAGCTTTTCGGGTTTCCATTCATACGCTTCACGAATTGGAAGCAAGGTGGGAAGATTTGAGGGATTTGCTAGAGGATGAATTAGCCGTTTCCATTCATACGCTTAACGAATTGGAAGCAAGAATTTGGGGTAAAGTCCGTCCAAACCGGACAATACTCGTTTCCATTCATACGCTTCACGAATTGGAAGCAAGGCATTTTTTGTCAAAAATGGACGCCAGAAGGCCTCTTTGAGTTTCCATTCATACGCTTCACGAATTGGAAGCAAGTCTTGGCTCAAAAGCGTATTGGATCCAATCCAATATACGGTTTCCATTCATACGCTTCACGAATTGGAAGCAAGTTTATTTTTACACTATTATAGACCGAAAATACGGTTCGTTTCCATTCATACGCTTCACGAATTGGAAGCAAGGACAACATAGCACACTGCAACGAGCGCCTCTGGTAAGTTTCCATTCATACGCTTCACGAATTGGAAGCAAGACGACTTTATAAACTCCTTTATAAACTCCGAAGCCAAAAGTTTCCATTCATACGCTTCACGAATTGGAAGCAAGACTAGCTTTGCAAAACTAGGCCGTACAAGGATTGTACAACGATTTTTCGTGGGATACTGAAAAATAAGCCATAATTAATAATAATTCTCAATAGTCACCTCGGTCATGAGGCTCAAAGCCTTACTGGACAAGGCATCGACGCACCTCAACGAAAACTCTAGATTTTCAGCCATTGTGTCTAACCCGCGAAAAATGTTGATAACCGATAACTGATAACTGATAACTGTTCCTATGGACTAATACCCGCAGATTTAAGGGCTTTTTCCATTAAAATTACATGGGTACTGCTTTCCTGTCCCTCATTGTCAGGACGACGCTGAATATAACTGCCATCGGATTGTAATTCCCATGCTTGTCGGTTATCTGACAACATAATGCCGAGAATTTCTTCTAGTTCCTTGGCGATCGCTGGTTCATCGATGGGTGTCACTGCTTCCACGCGACGAGTCAGGTTCCGCGTCATCCAATCGGCGCTACCAATATACACCTCCTCCTGACCATCATTGTAAAAGTAAAAAATGCGGGAATGTTCCAAAAAGCGGCCGATAATGCTAATTACTCGGATATTTTCGCTTATTTCTGGCAATCCGGGCCGTAAACAACAGATGCCGCGAATAATTAAGTCAATCTGCACACCGGCACGAGAAGCGGCGTATAAAGCTTCTATAATCGGTTTATCGACAATAGAGTTCATTTTTGCGACAATGCGCCCCGTACCGCCATTTTTACAGTTTTTGGCCTCGCGATCGATCATTGCTAACATCCGTTTTCGCAAACTCACTGGAGCAATTAAAAGTTTGCGGTAGGATTGCTGACGGGAGTATCCGGTCAGAAAGTTAAATAAATCGGTGATATCTGCCCCTAAATCCTCGCGACAGCTAAGTAAACCCAAATCAGTGTATAATTTAGCCGTTTTTGGGTTATAATTGCCCGTGCCAATATGGAAATAACGACGGATTTTATCCCCTTCCTTTCTGACCACGAGAACCACTTTCGTGTGGGTTTTTAGACCAACTAAGCCATAAACAACGTGAACTCCGGCTTGTTCCAGCTTTTTCGCCCAACTAATGTTATTTTCCTCATCAAAGCGTGCTTTTAGTTCCACTAACGCCGCTACCTGTTTGCCATTTTCCGCCGCTGCAATCAGGGAATTGACAATCGGGGAATCTCCGGAAGTACGATACAAAGTCATTTTAATCGCTAAAACATGGGCATCATAGGCCGCCTGGGCGATAAACTGTTGTACTGAGGCACTAAAGGAATGGTAGGGGTGATGAACGAGAATATCGTTATTGCGAATTAAAGTAAAAATATCTTCGCCATCCTGTTCTAGGATACCGTCTTCGTTACCGTCAACTATTTCTCGCAATCCCTGTAAAACTGGTGGGGTGACAGGATTCCACGGCGGATCTTTCAGTTCGGGACAGGGTAAAGACAGAAAATAAAATAAATCTTTGTGTCCCAGCAGTCCATCCACATCATAAACATCGATCTCCTCAAGTCCCAGATCGCGCATGATCCGGTCTTTAATATTGCTAGGGGTAGAACTGTGGATTTCCAGACGTACTGCCGATTTACCGATGCGGCGCTTGCGTACTTCTTCCTCGATCGCTAATAATAAATCATCGGCCTCATCTTCTTCGACGGAGATATCGGCGTTGCGCGTCACCCGAAAAGGATAACATTCTTGAATGATCATGCCGGGGAAAAGTGCCTCTAAATTGTGCATTACCACCTGTTCAAGGGGTACTCCCGTCCAAATCGAAGCTTTTCCGTCTTGGTGGCGTAATTCCTTGGATAATGCCAGAAAACGGGGGAAAACCTGCGGCACTTTCACCCTGGCAAATAATTCTTTATCGGTGTCGGGATCGCGAACGACTACGGCTAAATTGAGACTAAGATTAGAAATATAGGGAAAAGGATGACTAGGATCCACCGCTAGGGGAGTTAAAACGGGGAAAATATTTTGTTCAAAGTAATCATGGAGATAATTGCGCTGTTCTTGATTTAAATCTACATAGTTAATCAGATGAATTCCCTGTTCTACTAAGAGATTTTTTAGGGTGTGTTCAAAAAGACGATCCTGCTGTTGTACAAGGGGAAGCAGACGTTTACTGATCTCGGTTAGCTGTTCCGAGGCAGTCCGGCCATCGGCACTTAAAACGGCTACATTTGCCTCTACCTGTTGTTTAAGCACTGCCACCCGTACCATAAAAAATTCGTCGAGATTGGCACAAAAAATGGCGGTAAATTTTAATCTTTCTAGTAGGGGAGTCCGAGGATCAAGTGCTTCATAAAGCACGCGACGATTAAATTCTAACCAGCTTAATTCTCGGTTAAAGTAATATTGCGAATCTTTAAGATCGATTTCAGAAGTTACGGTAGAAGCTTTAGCCATAGAGTCTAATACCTAAATAATAGATTAAACAGTTAGTAAGAAGCCACTCAAGTCTAAATTTGACTATTTTTGGCGTTTTTTTAGGCTACATTGCCCCAGATTAACCAAAGTTACCCCGATTATCTTGGATGCTAGTCCTACTGATTTTAGCCTGACTGGGGAAAAAATCAATTTATTAAAAGGTTAAGAAATCAGTCCCGACAGATCAAGGTTAAATTAATCTTTCGGTGAAATTAGAGTGCCAGTAAGAACAATAGGCATAATTTGCTTAGAATATTGTCTTTAAAGCCCAGCTTTGATTATAACACAAAATCGAGCCGATCTGACTTGTTAAATATATCATCTCCAAGTTCAGGCAATAATCCGAATCAGAATATTTGATAAGGATGATGATTAGATTGCCAATTAATCATTAGTGTATATAGGGCTTGCTGAAAAAGTACGGGCGAAGCATTCGGATAGAAAATCTCCGGTTTCACCGATAAATTATTGCCCGAATGCTTCGCCCCTACAGGACGCGGGCCGATGAAGTGCCTACATTTCACATTTATTCAGCAAGCCCTAATTAATTCGTCAATATTTATTGACAGCTTCTCTTTGTCAATCAACTTACCAAACTTTAATCCTTCAAACTTTAAATCCAACTTATTTGTCTTAAAGTCCAGAAAACGGGTTTCTAAATAGTTTCTTGAAGAAACCCGTTTTCTAGGTGACTTAATGCTTCTTTCCAGGGTTCATCATAATTGGCGGTTGCTGGGTTCATTTGAGTTGTCTGCTTACTCCTAGGGGGTGAAGCGCGATAGCGTAACGCACCGATTTAATAATAGAGTTGGTGCGTTACGGCGGCTTGTTAATTTTGGTTTTTTGACGGAATTGATAGCCGCCTAACGCACCCTACGCCTACTTAATTAAACAAAGAAATTACCCACTGGAATGCTCCCTAAAGCTGGTAAAGTACCAGTAAATCCAGTGATATTTATTAATAAATCATTGCTGGATTGGAAGCCAGCCGTGCTATCATTAATAACGAGGTAAGTTCCAGCTATTGCACCGGTTGTTACTTGCACTAAGGCGGCACTATTAACCGCTAATTCTTGATTACCTGTAATCGCTCCATTAGCATCAGTAAATACTTGATTGATTAAATTCTGTAAAGTGGTAACAGTGCTATTAGCAGCACGACTGAAACTACTAGGCGCATTCATGGCGAGTCCACCTTGAGTTAATAAGTCAATTTTATCACTATTGATGGCAAAATCTGTGATACGATCGCTTGTTGATCTGGTAGATTGGCCAAATTGGAAGATGAAAGTATCTGCACCTAAACCACCGGTTAAGGTATCGATTCCAGCACGTCCATTGATTTGATTATTGCCACTATTTCCGGTGATATTATTGTTACCAGCGTTACCCGTACCATTAATATTATTACTGCCAATTAGTCTGAGATTTTCGACATTGTTGGGTAAGGTGCGAGTAATTGCGCTTTGTAGGGTGTCAGTAATAATTACTTGTCCAATTGCTTCGTCGGGATTAATGGTAGCATTAACCGGATTGGAGAGGGTGACGGTGAAGACTTCATCGGCTTCGTTGAGGTTATCATTGAGGATGGGAATGCTAATAGTAGCAGTGGAAGTATTAGGTGCAATGGTGATAGTTCCGGTTTTGCTAGTGTAATCTACATTGGCGGTAGCATCAATGGGTGCAGTAGCATAATTGACGCTAATTGGTTGGGGATTGGGATTATCGACAGTGACGGTGAGGATGGCATTATTATCTTTACCTTCCACTACGGTGATGTCATTAATGGAGAGTTGCGAGGTGACACTGGTATCATCATTATTAATTGTTCCCGTGGCTGCGTTAGGAGTACCTATTGTATAACCTGTCCCCGCAGCAAGGGTTAAAATAACAGTTTCGTTACTTTCTACTATTGTGTCAGCAGTGGGGTTAACTGTTACTGTCGCAGTGGATGAACCAGCAGCAAAGGTGACTGTATTGTTAGTCCCTGTACGAGTGTAATCTGTATTGAGAGTCGCTGTCCCTCCGAGGGTGTAATTGACTGTTAAAGGATTAGTTGTTACACCAGAACGGGTGAAAGTGTAGATGAGATTGCTTGTCCCGTCTTCTGTCACACTTGCGGGAGAGACAGTAAGAGTAATACTAGGAAGGGTGACATCATCATTGGTAATTGTTCCCGTCACTGGGGTGGTTGTACCTATTGTATAACCTGTCCCAGAAGCAAGAGTTAAAATGACGGTTTCATCGGGTTCAACTGTAGTATCAGCAGTGGGGTCAACAGTTATAGTAGCAGTGGATGAATTAGCAGCAAAGGTGACAGTATTGGTAGTCCCGCTGCGAGTGTAGTCAGTATTTAAAGTAGCTGTCCCTCCGAGGGTGTAATTGACGGTTAAAGGATTGATTGTTACTCCGCTACGAGTGAAGGTATAGACTAAGTTACTTGTCCCGTCTTCGGTAACGCTTGCAGGGGAGACTGCTAAGCTAATAACGACAATTGTCCCTTGCTCTTCAAATGCACCAATATCTACTGTACCACCAAAGATGCGATTGAATCCTGTTCCTCGTTGATCAAAGGGAATTTGTTCGGTCGTGTCACCATCACCATCAATATCTTCGCTATCAATAAGAATAAGGCTATTGTTTCCTGCATTAATCGCCGGACTTCCTGCTAAAAGTGCATGGGTCAGAGTTAAACCCCCATAGTTAGCTAAAGGAGCAAGTCCAGGATTAGAATTAACAATATCAGTTCCTGTGCCAATCGTTCCTTTTGCACCAGTTAAATCACCGATAAGGTTGTAGTTATTGCCATTAAATATCGCACCAGATAACCCAGAAGAAAGTAAATCGAAACCATTAGTTGTATTATCTATATTTCCAGCAACAATTGTGTTTTTAAGAAAAAAGGTTGTACTAAGACTATAAATGCCGCCTCCACCGCTTCCAACAAATTGAGTGTCAACGACAGTATTATTGGTAATTGTGCTATTAATCAAATTAAATGTGTCACCAGAAGAATATATGCCACCTCCAGCATAACTTGCATTATTGCCACTAACGGTTGTATTGATCAAAGCAATTGAAGTACCGTTGTTCCTTATGCCTCCACCATTTCCCGCACTATTACCACTAACAGTAGTATTGATCAGAGTCAGCGATCCAGCTACACTTGATATGCCACCTCCATAAACGCCTCCTTGATTATTATTAATTGTCGAGTTGATTGCAATTAGTGTTCCGCCTGAATTGTAAACGCCTCCGCCTTCCTGAAAACTACTACCACTAGCTATATTATTACTAACCACGCTACCCTGACGGAGATAGACAAAACCACGATTCTGAATACCACCACCATTGCTAGAAGAACCAAGTGCCTTATTTCCACTTACAGTTGTGTTGTATAAGTCAAGAACACCTGTCGCATTAACACTAATACCTGCGCCGGAAGAAGATATAATTCCCCCGGTTACTACGACATTCTGTAAGCTTAATGCACCTCCACTGAGAACATGAAAAACCCGATCAGAATTTAATAATCCTGACGCATCAATAGTAGCTTTTTGTCCATTAAATGCTCCAATATAAAGCACATTATTACGAGACTTAATATCTAAGTCTCCCGTTTTTCCCGCATCTTCATTAACGCCATTACTCGTTAGAGTATAGGTTAAGCCTCCTGTTAAATGAATTTCATATTCAGTATTCGGGTTAGCATTAGCAATTAAGATCGCATCCCGCAAAGATAATCCATTATCAGCATTGCCATCATTTTGATCGGCGGTCGTATTAACGGTTAAAATAGTTGGTGCAGATTTTTCTACAGGAACATCATTTCCTGTGATTGTAATATTGGCAAAGTCATTTTCAGTAGTAATTCTTGCTATTTCTTGCGCTGTCAAATCTACTCCACGAACTAATGCTGAAAAATATTCTCCCTCATCCCCCACCGTATCCACCCTATTAATTTGAGCATCCACATAATGCCCAATTTCTTGTAAAATTACATTAACTATCGATGCTGACGAAGCCGTATTTAAAAAAGATGCTGATAGATAAATCTTATTCTTACTACTGGAATATGCACCATTCGCCGTCCCCAAAACTTCATCACTGAGTACCTCAATCGGGGGAATTTGACCAAAATTTCGACTTTGCCACTGTTGTCGTAATTGCGTCGCCTTAACCACATCATAACTTGTGCCAAAAGCAGTTTCTAAAAGCAGCAAAAGTTTATTGTTAATAATTCTGGCTCAACAAGTGTCGGTTTTTCAATATCCCTGCAACAAAAATTAACATTTATTACAAGAAACCGGGTTTCTCAAAGGAACAAGAAACCGGGTTTCTCAAAGAAACCCGGTTTCTAAATAGGTTCTCAAAGAAACCCGGTTTCTAAATATTGATTTTTGCCAAAGACTGCTTAAATTCTGCGAGAGAATTAGCGGTAGCTGCTAATTTAACAATCTCTTGTAATGTAGATAGTACCGAAACTTTATTCAGGTATTGTTCCACA
>VYKR01000073.1_pt1 | contig 22413 bp, 28 predicted proteins | sample 5109561 | NCBI WGS metagenome assembly VYKR01 (sample SAMN12291799, study PRJNA351875) | freshwater metagenome | isolation source: freshwater lake | place: USA: Michigan, Ford Lake | collected 2015-08-15
CGCTCACGCGAACGACCGCGATCGCCGCCGGCGGACGCCCGCTCGACAGCGCGAAGATCGTGTCGTTCCCCGACGCGGTCACTGCCCCGGCTTGGTCCCGGCCTCGAACATCCGCTTCCAGAAGGTCAGCCCCGCCTCGCCCATCGGCGCCCAGCTCTTCAGCATCCCCTCCAGCATCTCCGGCTTGATCCCGCCCTCGACCATCTCGCCCAGGCGCGCGACATAGCGGTCGTGGAGCGGAGTCAGGTCGGGCAGCCCGATCGCGCGCCGCGCTTCCTCGGGCGTCAGGTCGATGTCGATCGTGACTTTCATTGGGGGATACCCTTGAGCGGCGCCGGTCGCCCCGGCATGGGCCAACACCATGCGCGCGATCGCGTGCGTCCCGCAACCGCATCGAGGATCATCCATGACCAGCATCCGTATCGACGTCGCCGACGGCGCGTTCGACGCCTATCTCGCCGAACCGGCCGACGCGCCCCGTGCCGCGATCGTCGTCATCCAGGAGATCTTCGGCGTGAACGAGGGCATTCGCCGCAAATGCGATGCGCTCGCGCGGGACGGTTATCTCGCGATCGCCCCCGACCTGTTCTGGCGGCTAGAGCCCGGCGTCCAGCTCGACCCGGACGTCGAGCCCGAGCTCCAGCACGCCTTCGGCCTCATGAACCGGTTTGACCAGGACGGGGGCGTCGCCGATATCGAGGCGACGATCCGCGCTGCCCGCGCGCGCGTCGGCGGCGGCAGGGTCGGCGCGGTCGGTTACTGCCTGGGCGGCCGCCTCGCCTACATGACCGCCGCGCGGACCGATGTGGATGCGACGGTCGGCTATTACGGCGTCGGCCTGGACGGCCTGCTCGGCGAGAAGCACGCGATCGCCAAGCCGCTCCTGCTCCACATCGCCGGCGAGGATCATCTGGTCGGCAAGGACGCGCAGGCCGCGATCCATGCCGGCCTGGACGACCATCCCCGCGTCACGATCCACGACTATCCGGGCGAGGATCACGGCTTCGCCGCCGAGATGGGGCAGCGCCGCTCGGACCAAGGCGCCCGGCTGGCCGACGGGCGGACGCTGGACTTCTTCGCCCGGCATCTCGCCTGATCCCCCGCCCGCTCCCGACCAATCGGGAGCGGGTCCGCCCTTACGCGAAGAGCGAGACCAGGCCCGTCCCCGGCTCGACGATCCCTTCATAGATCATCTTGCCCGCGACATAGACGATCACCGCCAGGCCGACATAGGCGATCCAGCGATACCGCTCGATATAGCGCGCGATGTAGCTGGCCGCGATGCCCATCAGCGCGACCGACAGCAGCAGCCCCACGACCAGGATGCCCGGATGCTCGCGCGCCGCGCCGGCGACCGCGAGCACGTTGTCCAGGCTCATGCTGACATCGGCGACCGCGACGGCCCAGGCCGCGCTGGCGAAGCTCTTGGCGGGCTTCAGCCTTTCGGTCTCGTCGCCGTGCACCTCGGGCGACCCATGCCCACCCGAATGACCCAGCTCGCGCCACATCTTCCACGACACCCAGAGCAGCAGCAGCCCGCCCGCGAACACGAGCCCGACGATCTGGAGCAGCTGGGTGACCAGCAGCGCGAAGATTATCCGGAGCACCAGCGCGGCGATGATGCCGATCAGGATGACCTTCTTGCGCTGATCGGTCGGGAGGCCGGCCGCGAGCGCGCCGACCACGATCGCGTTGTCGCCCGCCAGGATCAGGTCGATCCACAGGATCTGCACGAACGCCCACAGGACGGACGGCGAGGTGATATTGGCGAAGTCGGCGACGATCGCCTGCCATAGTTCGGTCATGGGCGCGCTTTAGGCGCGCGAAGCGCGAAGCGCTAGCCCGCCTAAAGCGCGCCCGGCCGGCGGGGCCACGGCCCCGTCCGACGACGCGGCTTTGCCGCGGCGCTGGTTGGGTGAGATCCCTAACATCAGCCGAAATCGGGCCAGCGCTCGCGGGAATACCCCCCAACGGCAGGCGCGCCGCGGCAAAGCCGCGTCGTCGGTCGTAGCGTTGCCACGCCGGCCGAGCCGGTGCGAGTCCTGCGGCGGCTCGCCGCAGGCCGCACTCGGCTATTGGTTCATGCTGTCGAAAAACACCTCGTTCGACTTCGAGTCCTTCATCTTGTCGAGCAGGAACTCCATCGCGTCGATCGTCCCCATCTGCATGAGGATCCGGCGGAGCACCCACATCTTGGACAGCTTGGCCTTGTCGACCAGCAGCTCCTCCTTGCGCGTGCCCGACTTGCCGACGTCGAGCGCGGGGAAGATGCGCTTGTCCGCCACCTTGCGGTCGAGCACGATCTCGGAGTTGCCGGTGCCCTTGAACTCCTCGAAGATCACCTCGTCCATGCGGCTGCCCGTATCGATCAGCGCGGTGGCGATGATCGACAGCGACCCGCCCTCCTCGATGTTGCGCGCCGCGCCGAAGAAGCGCTTGGGCCGCTGCAAAGCGTTGGCGTCGACGCCGCCCGTCAGCACCTTGCCGGAGCTCGGCACGACCGTGTTGTAGGCGCGCCCCAGACGCGTGATCGAGTCGAGCAGGATGACGACGTCGCGCTTGTGCTCGACCAGCCGCTTGGCTTTCTCGATCACCATCTCGGCGACCTGGACGTGGCGCGTCGCCGGCTCGTCGAAGGTCGAGGACACGACCTCGCCCTTCACCGATCGCTGCATGTCGGTCACTTCCTCCGGCCGCTCGTCGATGAGCAGCACGATCAGGAACACCTCGGGATGGTTGTCGGTAATCGCCTTGGCGATGTTCTGGAGCAGCACCGTCTTGCCGACCCGGGGCGGCGCCACGATCAGCGCGCGCTGGCCCTTGCCCTGCGGCGCGACGATGTCGATCACCCGCGCCGACTTGTCCTTGACCGTCGGGTCGACCTGATCGAGCGTCAGCTTTTCTTCCGGGTAGAGCGGGGTCAGATTGTCGAAATTGACCCGGTGCCGCACGACCGACGGGTCGTCGAAATTGACCGACACCAGCCGCACCAGGGCGAAATAACGCTCGCCGTCCTTGGGGCCCCGGATCTCCGCCTCGACCGTGTCGCCGGTCCTGAGACCGAACTTGCGCACCTGGTTGGGCGACACGTAGATATCGTCCGGCCCCGCCAGGTAGTTCGACTCCGGCGAGCGCAGGAAGCCGAAACCGTCGGGCAGCACCTCGATCGTGCCCAGCCCCATGATCTCGTCGCCATTGTCCGCCTGGACCTTCAGGATCGCGAACATCAGGTCCTGCTTCCGAAGCGTGGAGGCGCCCTCGACGCCCAGCTCCTCGGCCATGCTCACCAGCTCGGCGGGCTTCTTCGATTTCAGGTCTTTGAGATGCATGGGGGATCTGCCGACAGGGGATCGGGGAAAGCTCGGGGTCGCGAAGGATCGCGTGACACGAAGCTGGAGGCGCGCCGAGACGGAGGACCCGTCGGCGGTTGCGATCAGGACGTAAGTGGAACCGCCGCGCCAGTCAAGGCGCGCCCCACGCTCACGGTTTGACGATCACCAGCACGACGATCAGCGTGATCAGCAGCGCGGGAACCTCGTTCAGCATCCGCAGCGTCTTGTTCGACAGGGTCGCGCGCCCCGCCGCCAGCTTGCGGGCATAACCGACCGCCCAGCCGTGATAGCCGGTCAGCGCGAGCACGAAGAGCAGCTTGGCATGCAGCCATCCCTGGCTCCACGCCCCCGACATCGTCGCCAGCGCGACGCCCAGCACCAGCACGACGACCATCGCCGGGGTCAGGATGATCTTGCGGAGCTTGCCCTCGCGCTCCACCCAGCGCGCGGCGTCGGCCGTGTCGGCCAGGTTCTCCTGATGATAGACCAGATAGCGCGGCAGCGCGAACAGCCCGGCCATCCAGAAGATCACGAAGATCAGATGCGCCGCCTTGACCCAGTCATACGCCACCAGCAACCGCTCCCACATTCGCTATCCCCGCACCCGCGAGATCAGCCGCTCGACATGCGCGATCGGCGTATGCTGACCGATGCCGTGACCCAGGTTGAAGATATGGGGCCGCTCGGGGAAGGCCGCCAGCACCCTGTCCACGCCGCGGTCGAGCGTCTCGCCGCCCGCCAGCAGCGCCAGCGGATCGAGATTGCCCTGCACCGGCATTCCCGGCGGCAGCGTCCGGTCCGCCCAGACGGGGTCGACCGTCTCGTCCAGCCCGATCGCGTCGGGCGTGACGCCCGCGGCATAAGCGACGAGCTTGGCGCCCGCGCCCTTCGGAAAGCCGATGATCGGCACCCCCGGGCACCGCTCGCGCAGCGCCGAGACGATGGCGGCGTTGGGCGCGATCACCCAGCGCTCGAACTGTTCGGGGCTGAGCGACCCGGCCCAGCTGTCGAACAACTGCACCGCCTCCACCCCCGCCGCGATCTGCCGCGCCAGATACTCGACCGTGAGCTCGACGATAGCGTCGACGATCGCCGCGAACGCCGCCTCGTCGCGGTAAGCGAAGGAACGCGTCTCGCCCTGGTCCTTAGATCCCGACCCGTTCACCATGTACGTCGCCACGGTCCAGGGAGACCCCGCGAAGCCCAGGAACGTCGTCTCGGGCGGCAGCGCTCCCGCGACCCGCTTTACCGTGCCGTAGACCGGCTCCAGTCGCTCCGGCGCCCGCTCCAGCGCACCCAGTGCGTGATCCACCAGCGCCGGCTGGAGCCTGGGACCCTCGCCCACGCCGAAGCTCAGCTCCTGCCCCAGCGCCCATGGCACCATCAGGATGTCGGAGAACAGGATCGCCCCGTCGAACCCAAACCGCCTGATCGGCTGCATCGTCACCTCCGCCGCCGCTTCCGGATCGGTCGCGAGCGCGAGGAACCCGCCCTTCTCCGCCCTGAGCGCGCGGTACTCGGGGAGGTACCGTCCCGCCTGACGCATCAGCCAGATCGGGGGCACGTCCAGTCGACGACCTTCCAGCACGCCGAGCAATGGTTTCACGGACGGGGACAAGGCGGGAGCCTCTCTCTTCTATCTAAGAAGAATCTTGAAAAGGGTTGTGGAGGTAGTGGGCGCGTTGGCGGCGGGGATTATCCGGCCCTCCCCGATTTGCCAACAGCCGCGCCCGGTTATCCACAACGGAGTCCGGGCGACACCGCGCTTCGCCCCCGTTATCCACAGGCCGTGGACGAACGCTCCACCTGTGAACGGCCATGTGGATCGAACGGGACTTGTCCACCGCCGATCGCCGGCTTGGCGCGCCGGGCCGGTTCCGCTACTCCCCATCCCCGGCTTATCCACAGATCGGTCCCGACCACGCGTGACACGGCTCCAGTGACAAGGCTCCACCTCCACCTCCTGTCGGACTCGACCGGCGAGACGCTGGAGAACATCGCCAAGGCCGCGCTCGCCCAATATGACGCGGTCGACACGATCCGCCATTTCTGGCCGATGGTCCGGACGGAGGCGCATCTGGAGCGCATCCTCCAGGAGATCGCGCAGAATCCCGGCCTCGTCATCTTCACGCTGGTGAATCAGACGACGCGCCGCACGCTGGAGCAGCGCTGCCGCACGCTCGGCCTGCCCTCGGTCGCTCCGCTCGATCCCGTCAACGACGCGCTTTCCGCGCTGCTCGGCCAGCAGGCCAAGGCGCGGCCGGGTCGCCAGCACGTCCTCGACGCTGCCTATTTCGCGCGGGTCGACGCCATCCAGTTCACGATCGCGCATGACGACGGCATCGGCCAGGACGAGTGGGAGGAGGCGGACATGGTGCTGGCGGGCGTCAGCCGCTCGTCCAAGACGCCGACCTCGATCTACCTCGCCAATCGCGGCTACAAGGTCGCCAACATCCCCATCGTCGTCGAAAGCCCCCCGCCCGCCTCGCTCTACACGCTCAAGCGTCCGCTGATCGTCGGCCTCACCACCAGCGCCGACCGGCTGATCGCCATCCGCCGCAACCGCCTCCTGTCGCTGAACCAGGCGACGAGCACGAGCTATGTCGAGCAGGAAGCCGTCACCCGCGAGATCGCCTTTGCCAGGCGCATGTTCGCCGACCATGGCTGGCCCGTCATCGACGTCACCCGCCGCTCGATCGAGGAAACGGCCGCCGCGATCATCGCGCTCCTCAACGACCGCGGCGGCACCACCGACAGCCTTGAGGGTGTCGCGTGAAGCTGATCCTCGCGTCCCAGTCCGCCTCCCGCCGCACGATGTTGGAGGCCGCCGGCGTACCGTTCGAGGCGATGAGCCCGCAGGTCGACGAGGACGCCGCCAAGGCCGCGCTCGGGCGCGAGCGGCCGCGCGACCTCGCCGACGCGCTGGCCGAGCTTAAAGCGGTCAAGCTGTCGGGGCGCTTTCCCGACGCGCTGGTGCTGGGGTCGGACTCGCTCGTCGCGCTCGACGACGGCGCCGTGCTCGACAAGCCGGAAAGCCGCGAACAGGCGGCCGAGCATCTCGCGCGCTTGTCGGGCCGGGTTCACCGGCTGTGGAGCGCGGCCGTCATCGCGGAGGGCGGGCGCCCCGTCTGGCGGCATGTCGAGGCGGCGAGCATGCACGTCCGCGACCTGTCCGACATTTTCATCGAGACCTATCTCGATCGCGAATGGCCGGTGATCGCGGGATGCGTCGGCTGCTACAGGGTGGAGGGACCGGGCGTGCAGCTGTTCGACCGCATCGACGGATCGCATTTCACCGTGCTCGGCATGCCGCTCGTCCCCGTGCTCGGCTATCTGCGCACCCGCGGGGTGATCGCGGCGTGATCGCAGCGTCACCAGGCCGTATTTAATGTACCCCCAGACCCCCGGCCGTCCTTACGCGGAGGTGATCGGCGACCCGATCGCCCATAGCAAGTCGCCGCTCATCCACGGTTTCTGGCTCCGCGCGCTCGGCCTCGAAGCCGATTATCGCGCCATCCGCGTCGCGCCGGACGATCTCCCCGCCTATTTCGCCGCCCGCCGCGACGATCCCGACTGGCGCGGGTGCAATGTCACCGTGCCGCACAAGCTGGCCGCGCTTACCCATGTCGAGGACCGGGGCGACATCCGCGGAACGATCGGCGCGATCAACCTGGCGATGCGCGCGGAGGACGGCGCGCTGATCGGCGCCAACACCGACGCTGGCGGCTTTTACGCGCCGATCGCGTCGTTCGACTTCGCCGGCAAGCCGGTCGTGGTGGTCGGCGCGGGCGGCGCGGCCCGTGCGGTGCTGTTCGCGTTGGCGCGGATGGCGGTCGGCCCGGTGACGATCCTCAACCGCACGCCGCTCAAAGGCGCCGCGCTGCTGTCGAGCTTCGGGCTCAAGGGCCGCGCCCTCCCCCTCTCCGCCCCGCTCCCGCCCGCCGCGCTGCTGGTCAATGCCAGCTCGCTCGGCATGGTCGGCCAGCCCCCGCTCGACCTCGACCTGTCGCCGCTGCCGGGTGACGCGGTCGTCTACGACCTCGTCTACGCCCCGCTCGAGACCGACCTCCTCGCCCAGGCGAACGACCGCGGGCTGGAGACGGTCGACGGCCTCGAGATGCTCGTCGCGCAAGCGGCCGTGGCGTTCGAGCTCCTGTTCGGCGTCGAGCCCCCCCGCGAGCGCGACGACGAACTGCGCGCGTTGCTGACGGCATGATCACCATCGGCCTCACCGGCTCGATCGGCATGGGCAAGTCGACCGTCGCCGCCATGTTCGCGGACGAGGGCGTGCCCGTGTTCGACGCCGACGCCGCCGTCCACCGGCTGCAAGGCCCCGCCGGCCGCGTGGTCGCCGCGATCGAGGCGGCCTTCCCCGCCACCACCGGCCCCGCCGGCGTGAACCGCACCGCGCTGGCCGAGGCGGTGCTCGGCGACGAGGCGGCGATGAAGCGGCTGGAGGCGATCGTCCACCCCGCAGTCGGCGAGGAGCGCGCCGCCTTCCTGCGCGACCACGCCGATGCCCCGCTCGTCTTGTTCGACGTGCCGCTGCTGTTCGAGACCGGGGGCGACGCGCGCGTGGACAAGGTCGTCGTCGTCTCCGCCGACCCGGCCGCCCAGCGCGCCCGCGTCCTCGCCCGCCCCGGCATGTCGGCCGCCAAGCTCGACGCCATCCTCGCCCGCCAGCTGCCCGACGCCGTCAAGCGCGCCCGCGCCGATTTCGTGATCCCGACCGACGTGCCGCTCGGCGAGACCCGCGCGGCGGTCGCCCGCGTCGTCGCTTGCTTGCTGGCCCGCAAAGGCTGATATCGGACCCATGCGCGAGATCGTCTTCGACACCGAGACCACCGGCTTCGACTTCTCCCGGGGCGACCGCCTCGTCGAGATCGGCTGCATCGAGATGGTCAACCGCGTCGAGACCGGGCGCAGCTTCCACGCCTATCACCATCCCGAGCGGCCGATGCCGCCCGAGGCGGCGGCGGTGCACGGCCTCACCGACGCCTTCCTGGCGGACAAGCCGCTCTTCCACACCCGCGCCGACGAGCTGCTCGAGTTCCTGGGCGACGCCCCGCTCGTCGCGCACAACGCCACCTTCGATTTCGGCTTCCTCAACGGCGAGCTGGAGCGGTGCGGCCGCCCGACGATCGCGCTTGCCCGCATGGTCGACACGCTGCCGATGGCGCGCACCCGCCATCCCGGCGCCAAGCACACGCTCGACGCCCTGTGCTCGCGGTTCGGGATCGACCGCTCGCACCGCGTCCTCCACGGCGCGCTGCTCGACGCGCAATTATTGGCTCAGGTCTATGTGGAGCTGACCGGCGGCCGCCAGATCGGCCTGGGCCTCCTCGCCGAACAACCGGCCGCGGCCGGACCGGTCGTCGCCGCCACGCCTCGGGTCGACCGCCCCGCCAGAGTTTTCGCGGTGCCGGCGGGAGAACTTGCCGCCCACCATGCGTTCATCTCGACCCTCGCCGACCCTCTTTGGGGGACGGCGACTCAGCAGTGACAACAGAAGACGGAGTGAGTTCATGGAGATTCGGGTATCCGGCCATCAGGTCGATCTGGGCGACGCGCTCAAGGCCCATGTCGAGGAACGGCTCCAGGCGATCGCGAGCAAATATTTTACCCGCGCCATCTCGTCCGACGCCACGTTCGGGCGCGGTCCGCACGACAACGGCTTCAACTGCCATATCGCCACGCATGTGACTCGCGGGCTGGTGCTGAAGGGCCGCCACCAGGCGCAGGACGCGCATCTCGCCTTCAGCGGCGCGGCCGATCACGTGGAGAAGCAGCTCCGCCGCTATGGCCGCCGCTTGAAGGACCATCACAATAACGACACGGCCGGGATCGCGGAGGCGGGCGCCTACGACAATGCCCGCTATACCTTGTTCCAGGATGCCCATCACGAAGAGGAAGAAGCGCCGGACGCCCCGCTCATCGTCGCCGAGACGCGGGTCGACGTACCCGAGGCGAGCGTCGGCGACGCGGTGATGATGCTCGACCTGCGCAACACCGCCGCGCTGCTGTTCAAGAATTCGGGGACGGGCGACCACAACATGGTCTACCGGCGCGGCGACGGCACGATCGGGTGGGTGGAGCCAAGCGCGGCGAGTCAGTCGGCCACGCCCGGCTGACTCGCCCCGCGCCCGGCCGGCATAGCCACCGGCTACGATCGATGGCTTCGCCGCGGCGCTCCCCCGTTTCAGGGAGCGCCGCACCTCCCTCTCGCTCGAGTTCCGCCACCGAATGTCCGACCTGAGCGACCTGTTGCGGCCCGAGGCCGTCGTCTTCGACCTGGGGGTCGGCGGCAAGAAGGCGCTGCTCCAGGCGATGGCGGGCCTCGTCGCGCCCCAGATCGGCCTCGACCCCCGGCTCGTCACCGACCGCCTGATCGAGCGCGAGCGGCTCGGCACCACCGGCTTCGGGCACGGCGTCGCCATCCCGCACGGCCGGGTGGACGGGCTGACGCAGATCGTCGGCGCGTTCGCCCGGCTGCACCACGCGGTCGAATACCAGTCGGTCGATGAGCTGCCCGTCGACATGGTCTTTCTCCTCCTCTCCCCGACCGATGCGGGGGCGGCGCACCTGAAGGCGCTGGCCCGCGTGTCCCGGACGCTGCGCGACCCGCGCTTCCTCGCCAAGCTGCGCGGCGCCGGCTCTCGCGATGCGCTTTATGCGCTGTTCACGACGGACGAGGCGCGTGACGCGGCCTGAAGGCGAGGAGGCGCATCACCGCGCGCTCGAGGCGCTCTACGCGGCGGCACCGATCAACAAGCTGTTCGACTCGACGCTCGAGATCGTGTCCGGCGGCGTGGCGCGCATCCGCTTCACCCTCGACGAGCGCCATTTCCATGCCGCCGGCGCGGTCCACGGCACCAGCTATTTCAAGATGCTCGACGATGCCGCCTTTTACGCCGCCAACAGCCTCGTCACCGACCGGTTTCTGCTCACCACCGCGTTCACGCTTTTGTTCACGCAGCCGCTCGGCGCGGGGCCGGTCGTCGCGGAGGGGCGCTGGACCAACGGTCGTCGCCGCGTCTTCAACGCCGACGCACGGCTGCTCGACCAGCATGGCGAGGAGGTGGCTAGGGGTACGGGCACGTTCATGCGGTCGCGCATCCCGCTAGCGACGCTGCCCGGATACCGGGTGTGAGCGAACGTCTTCCCGCCTCGCTCATCGCCTCCGCGCTGATCCGGCGCGTGAACGATGCGGGCGGCTTCGCGACGGTACGCGCCAGGGGCGACGCGCAAGGCGGCGCGTTTCTGCTGATCACGACCACGCGCGGCGGCCCGGCCCGACTGTTCGAGCGCGGCCTGGGTCGGGCGGGGAAATCCGAGCCGATCGACTCGACGCCGGCCGATGCCACCCCGACGGCGATCGAGGATTATTGGCGCCGACGTCGCGCGCGCGACCCCGATTTATGGGTGATCGAACTGGACAGCCCGGACGCGGAACGGTTCGCCGCTGAAACGCTGAGCTGATGTTGACGCTCGCGTCACCCTGGGCGAGGGCGCATTCGTCTTAATCAGCGTTGTGCCGAACCCGTGTGCGATACGGTGGCGGTTACGCAGTCGGGGGGCCATCCCGGACCGGCGCGCACGGCTTGTCTCGCTCAAGCCATGTCGCTCGTCCGCGAACCAACCGCATATTGTGACGATAAGTGACGATCTTTCAACGCGCCGCAGCGCTCGCCACCATGACGCTCGCTCTTGGCGGGCTGATCTCCACAAGCACCATCACCAACGCCGCCGAACTCGATCGGCCCGCACTGACCCCTCAGGTCATCGTACCCGCCATCAACGCATTGCCGTCGACGCTGGTTCCTCCCGTTTTTCCGACTCTTCCCGAAGCTCCCGCCACGCAGCAGCCCATCGCCGCGCCCGCGACCTTCAGCTCCCTCGACGCCGCCGTCGCTGCCCATGCGGCGGGCGAGAACGGCGACCGCGAAGCGCTTCGCTGCCTCGCCACTACCATCTATTTCGAGTCCAAGGGCGAGCCGCTGGCCGGCCAGCTCGCGGTCGCCAACGTCGTGCTCAATCGCGCCAAGTCGGGCCGCTTCGCCCCCGATGTCTGCGGCGTCGTCAAGCAGCGCGGCCAGTTCTCCTTCGTCCGTCGGGGCGTCCTGCCCGCGGTCGACGCCGCGCACCGCATGTACCGCACCGCCGAGGCGGTCGCGAAGGTCGCCCTGGCATCGGCCTGGAAAAGCCCCGCCCCAAACGCTTTGTTCTTCAACGGCCGCAAGGTCGGGTTGCCGGGTCGGTTGACCAAGGTCGCGCTGATCGGGAACCATATTTTTTATCGGTGAAGTGCGGCCTGCGGCGCCCCGCCGCAGGACTCGCACGAACCCGGCCGGCGTAGCGTAGCTGCGACCGACGACGCGGCTTTGCCGCGGCGCTGCCCACGAGCATATTCCCCAAGCAGCGGCGTGGCGAAGCCACGCCGTCGGCCATAGCTTTGCCATGCCGGCCGGGCTTGCGCGAGTCTTGCGCCAGCGTGGCGCAAGACTCGCTGCGCTCTTGCCACGTTCCCCGCCTGTTCCTATTCGGCGCAGGTGCTGACCACCCCACCCCCCTCGTGCATCGACCAGGCCGATGGCGCGCTCTGTGCCGCCGACGTGGCACGCGGCGTTACTCGGATGCTTCACCGCCACGACCTGACCGCGATGGCGGAGGTACCGCTCGACAATGGCCGCCGCGCCGACCTGATGGCGATCGACGCCAAGGGGCGGATCGTCATCATCGAGATCAAGGTATCGCGCGCCGATCTGCTCGGCGACGGCAAATGGCCCGACTATCTGGGCCATTGCGACCGCTTCTACTGGGCGCTTCCCGCCGGGTTCGACCTGTCGCCGCTCGATGCCGCGACCTTCCTGCCGGGCCGCACGGGCGTGATCGTCGCCGACCGGTACGAGGCGGAGATCGTCCGCGAGGCCGCGACGGAAGCGCTTCCCGCTCATGCCCGCAAGCGCTGCACGCTCGCCTTTGCCAGGCGAGCGGCGCGGCGCATGCTCGCATTGACCGACCCGGAAGCCTACAGCTCCTAAAGCTTCGGCCCCGACACCGCGCGGCTCGCGCGCTTGGGCGCGTCCGCCAGCAACTTGGCGAGCGCCGGGTTACGCGCGTCGCGCCGGGCGTAATCGCGCGCCGACATCCCCGCGACATTGTCGGTCTGGTCGGGATCGGCCCCGGCGGTGAGCAGCAGCCGGGTCATCGCTACGTCCCGTCGTTGAACCGCGCGGATCAGCGGCGTCTCGCCCCCGCCATTGCCCAGATCGACGCGGGCCCGGCCCGCGATCAGCACGGGGATCAGTCCGGCATGCCCACCGTCCACCGCGAGCAGCAGCGGCGTGTTGCCGCGTCCGTCGCGAAGGTTCGCGTCCGCGCCCTTCTGGAGCAGGTAGCGCGTATAGGGCTCGTCGCCGCGCTTGACGACGATATGCAGCGCGCCTTCGCCGTTGCCGCTGTCGCGCGTGTTGATGATGTTGGATCCCGGCCGATCGAGGATCGCGAGCACGTCGTTGCCCTTCGCCTCCTTGACCGCCTGGAGGAATTTATAGCTCTCCGACTGCTGTTGCGCGCCGGCGGGGGCGGCGAGCAGAAGGGCGATCGGGACAAAGGCTCTTGGCGACATCGCGCGGCTTCCCAGATAGGTGACTTGCTCCCGCGCCGCTAACAGAACAAGGCTGGCCTCGTCATGAACATTCGCTTGGAGATCGCGGCCGCGGCGCTGGCGTTGCTGCTCGCCGGTTGCGGCGCGGCGACCCCGCCCGAGCAGCCCCCGCTGGCGGGCGCCAAGATCGGCGGCGCCTTCGCACTGACCGACGAGAACGGGCGCCCCGCGACCGACCGCGACTTGGCGGGCAAGTGGCGCGTCATGTATTTCGGTTACACCTTCTGCCCCGATATCTGCCCCGTGGACGCGCAGAATATCGGCGCGGGACTGAAGAAGTTCGAAGCGGACGATCCCGAGCGCGGCGCGCGCGTCACCCCCGTCTTCGTGACGATCGATCCGGCGCGTGACACTCCTGCGGTGCTCAAGACCTTCACCGATGCCTTTCACCCGCGCATGCTGGGCATGACCGGGAGCGAGGATGCGATCGCGCGTGTCGCGAAAGCTCATGCCGTCTACTATCGAAAGGGCAACCCCGCGCCCGGCGGCGGGTATCTGATGGATCATCAGCGCGTCACCTATCTCATGGACCCGCAAGGACGTCCGGTAGCGCTGCTGCCCGCCGATCAGAGCGGCGACGCGGTCGCGGCCGAGCTGGCGCGGTGGGTGACGTGACGCGCTTCTGGGAGGACACGCCGCTCGAAAAGCTCGACCGCGCGCAGTGGGAGCAATTGTGCGACGGCTGCGGGAAATGCTGCATCCATAAGCTGGAAGACGAGGATACGGGCGAACTCGTCGCGACCAACGTCGCTTGCCGCCTGCTCGACCGGCGCAGCGGCCAATGTTCCAATTACCGTCACCGCCGCGCGTTCGTTGCCGAATGCGTTCGCCTCACGCCCGGCAACGTCCACGGCATCGACTGGCTGCCCTCGACCTGCGCTTACCGCCTGCGCGCGGCGGGTGAGAGCCTGCCCGACTGGCACCATCTCAAGTCTGGCGACCGCGAGGCGGTCCACCGCGCGGGCGTGTCGGTGCGCGGCTGGACGATCAGCGAGGACGAGGCGGGCGACCTGGAGAACCATATCGTCGACCGGGTGCTGTGACGCCGGACGCGGTCCCGGACACCTTCGAGGTGGTCCGCAATGCCCGCGCCAGGCGGGCGCGGCTGACTTTCGACCCGGCGAGCGGGCGCGCGCGGCTCGTGCTCCCCGCGCGCGCCGCGCTCAAGCCCGCGCTGGCCTGGGCACGGGGCAAGACGGATTGGCTCGCCGAGCAGCGCGCGGCGCTTCCACAGGCCACACCGTTCGAATCTGGCGCGGAAATCACGATTGCGGACGAGCGACTGGAAGTGAGTTGGTCCCCAGGCCCGCGCCGCGTTCTGATGCGCGAGGGCGATCGGCTGGTCGCCGCGGGACCGCGCGAGACCCTGTCTCGCCGCGTCGAGGCGTGGCTCAAGCGCGAAAGCCTCGAACTGCTCACCCGCGAGACCGCCGAGTTCGCGGCCAAGGCGGACGTGACGGTCACCCGCGTGATGGTCGGCGATCCGCGCGGGCGTTGGGGCAGTTGCTCGGCCAGCGGCGCGATCCGCTATAGCTGGCGGCTCCTGCTCGCGCCCGGCTGGGTTCGCCGCGCCACCGTCGCGCACGAGGTCGCGCACCGCGTCCACATGAACCACGGTCCCGCCTTCCACGCGCTGGTACGCGACCTACTCGGGACCGACCCGCTACCCGCCCGCAAATGGCTCCGAACCCACGGCCCACGGCTTCACTGGATCGGGCGTTCTTCCTCTTCATAGTCGATCGGCGGAGCGCGCCGGTATTCGCTAGGCGGAGGCGCGCGTCGATAGTCCCCGCGCGGCGGGTATTCCCGACGTGGACGGTCGTCACGACCGGTCGCCCGATCGATCCAGTCCTGGTCGAGCCGCTCCGGCGCTCCCTCCTCGCGCTCGGGCGGGGCCGGACGTGGGTCGAATTCGGGCGGAGCTGGCGCTGGCGCCTCCTCGCCGACCGCGAACGGATCACCGTTCTCGTCCACGAACATCGTGTTGTCGGGCGCGCCGAAATAACTCTCCTCGTCCGGCTCGAGCTGCCATTCGGGAAGTGTCACCTCCGTCTCGAACTGCTCGATCGGGCGCTTGGCGACCGCCGCGCGCATGAACTGCGCAAAGGCGCGGGCGGGCGCGCGGCCTCCCGACAGCCCCGCGACAGGCCGGGCATTGTCGCGCCCCATCCACACGCCCGTCGTCAGCCCGCTGGAGAAGCCCAGGAACCAACCATCCTTAGCCGAGGATGTCGTACCCGTCTTGCCCGCCACGGGTCGCCCGATCTGTGCCTCGCGCCCCGTGCCCGCGTTAACCGCGGTCTGGAGCAGGTCGGTCATCTGCGCGGCGACATACGGCGCGACGAGGACGCGCGAGCGGTCGACCTCGTGCCGGTAGATCTCCTCACCATTCGCGCTGACCCGCGTGATGCCGAACGGCGCAACCGCTACGCCCTTCGACGCCACGGACGAGAATGCGCGCGTCATGTCGATCAGCCGGACGTTCGATGTGCCCAGCACCATGGAAGGGTGCGTATTGACGGGCGTGGTGATCCCGAACCGGCGCGCCATGTCGGCCACCGTCGAGAAGCCGACCTCCTGGCCCAGCTTGGCCGCGATCGTGTTGAGCGAATAAGCAAATGCGGTGCGCAGGGTCACCGCGCCCGAGTTGCGGCGCGAGTCGTTGCGCGGACTCCATCCCTCGATCGTCACCGGCTCGTCGACTACCGAGTCCTCGGGCTTGTGCCCATTTTCGAGCGCGGCGAGATACACGAACAGCTTGAAGGCGGAGCCCGGCTGGCGCTGCGCCTGAGTCGCGCGATTGTAGATGGACGTCACGTAATCCTTGCCGCCGACCATCGCCCGCACCGCGCCGTCACGATCGAGCGACACCAGCGCCCCTTGCGTTCCGGCGGGTGTCTGCGCCCGGATCGCGGCGTCGGCGGCGCGTTGCATGGCAGGGTCCAGCGTGGTCCACACCTCCAGCGGCGCGTCCTGCTCGTCGATCAGCAAGTCGAGCTGGGGCAGCGCCCAGTCGGTGAAGTAGCGAACGCTGTTCTGCCTCGGCGCGGGCTGAAGCTGCAAATCCTGCGGATCGGCGTCGGTCGCCTCGGCGGGCGTAATCGCTCCCGTCTCGACCATCGTCTGCAACACGACACCCGCGCGGCCCTGCGCGGCCTCGGCATCGGCGGTAGGGGAGTAGTTGGAGGGTGCCTTGACCAGCCCGGCAATGACGGCCGCTTCCGACAGGCTCAGCTGCCCCGCGCCATGGCCGAAAAAGCGGCGGCTGGCGGCATCGATGCCGTAGGCGCCACCGCCATAATAGACCTTGTTGAGATACAGCTCGAGAATCTGGTTCTTGGAGAATTTGCGCTCCATCGCCAGCGCCAGGATCCACTCGCGGAACTTGCGCCCAAATTTCTTCTGGCTCGACAGGAAGACGTTGCGCGCCAGCTGCTGCGTGATCGTCGATCCGCCTTGCGTCCAGCGCCCGCGCTCGATCCGTACCTTGGCTGCGCGAGCCAGGCCGATCGGGTCTACGCCCGGGTGCTTGCGGAAGCGCCGATCCTCGACGGACACCGTCGCGTCGCGCATCACCTTCGGAATCTGGCTGTAGGGAAGCCACTGGCCGTAGCTTGGCCCAAGCGACACCAGGATCGACCCGTCGGCGGCGTGGACACGGATCATCTGTCCATTGGGCGAGGATCTCAGCTGGTCGAAGCTCGGCAGCTGCGCGCGGGTGACATATACCGCGATCACCAACGCCCCGAGCGCCAGAACCCCCAGCGCGAGTAGGACCTGCACCGTGCGGACGATCCGCCGACGCCAGGGTGAACGCTTGGGCGAAGGAGAACGCCGGGCTGTGGGGGTACGCGCTGCCATTAGAAGCGCGCACGATTAACCGGTCAAGGTGAACGCGGCAAGAACGGCCGTCGATCGCCTCATCAGCTGCGAGGGCGAAACTCCAGCGAAACCGAGTTCATGCAATAACGCTGGCTGGTGGGCGGCGGCCCGTCGGGAAAGACGTGGCCCAGATGGCTGTCGCATCGAGCACAGCGCGTCTCGGTGCGCGTCATGCCGTGGCTGGTGTCAGTATGGTCGCTCACCCGATCCGGCTCGATCGCCGCCGTGAAGCTCGGCCAGCCCGACCCGGAGTCGTACTTGTCCGCGCTGTCGAACAGCTCGAGCTGGCACGCGGCGCAACGATAGACGCCGTCCGTCTTGTTGTCATTGTACCGGCCCGAAAAGGCGCGCTCGGTGCCAGCCTCGCGCAGCACATGATATTGCTCTGGGGAGAGGCGCTTGCGCCACTCGTTCTCGGACAGGGTCAGACGTTCCATTCCAGTCATTTCGGTCGCTCCCGCTTCGGGTTCAAGGCTCATTTCATTCTGGTCGCATGGGCAACGGCCCGGATCAGGAAGGGCATGCGACCTAGCCAGGGTAGGGCGCGCGCGGCGATCGACCCTTCGGCCACGTTCCGGACCAGCCCAGCCACGCGGATCGGACGCGCGGCGGCGCGGGCGAAATCGCGCTGCCACCTGGCGCTCGCGCCCGCACCGCCGCGCATGTAGGCGGCCGACGCCGAGCTGCCGCTGGCGATCGCGATGCCCATGCCCTCGCCCGCGAGCGACGGGATCACGGCCGCCTGGTCACCCAGCCTGAACACCCCCGCCACTCCCTCGCGCATCCGCCAGCCATAAGGGACGTTCGCGACCGCATCGACGCCGCCGCCAGTCTCGCGCATGGCCAGCCGGTCGCCAAAGGCGGGCGCCTCACGCGCGATCGCCTGGAGCAGCTGGTCGGGCGACCCCGCCTCGTGCAACCGCGATCGGCGCACCGCCAGGCATAGGTTCGCCGATCCGTCCTCCTGCACCGCCAATCCGGCATATCCTCGGTCGAACAGGTGCAGTTCGATCGCGTCCTCTATCCGGCGCCGCATCGCGTCCGACGGCGCGAGCCGTACGCGTATTCCGAGCGCGGGATCGTCGTTCGGACCCGGCGTCGGTCGTGCCAGCCCGCGTACGTCGTGCTTGCCGGTAGCGAGAAACAGCGCCTCCGGTGCCAGCGTCGTCCCGTCCGCGAGCAGGACCGATCCCACCTCCGCGCTCCTGACCGCGACGCCTCGCTCTATACCCGCGCCGGCCTGCTCGGCCTGGGCGAGCATGATCGTGTCGAGCGTCCGCCTGGACACGGCGAGCGCCGGGAAGGGAAGAGGGGCCTCGACCTGCCTGCCTCCGGCAAAGACGTGGACGCGCCCGATCCGCCGCTTGCTCAGCCGATCGGGATCGACGCCGAGCGCGCGCAGCCGGTCGAGCGTCCGCCAGCTCAGGAAACCGCCGCATAGCGCGTCACCCGTCTCGCGCGTGCGCTCGAGCAGGACTGGCCGCACACCGCCGCGTGCCAGCCCGATCGCCGCGGCGCTGCCGGCCGGTCCGGCCCCGACGATCAGCGCACGCATTCGACGCACAGGCGAAACGGGAAGGCGCGGAACACGCGAGCGTCGTCGATACCCGCCTTGGCCAGGATGGTGCGCCATTCGGACGGGCGAAACGATCGCGCGATCGACACACGCCCGTCGTGTCGCACAATCGGGTGCCAGCGCGCCAGTGCGGCGAGCATCGGAAAACCGGCATGCGCGAACCGGTGACGATGGAGATCGTTGACGAACCAGCACCGCGCGTTCGCGTCCATGAAGCGCAGGAAAGCGAGAAGCTGGGTGAGCGTCATGTGATGCGCGACTAAGCTGGAGACGATCGCGTCCCATCCGCCGCCCATCCCGGCATAGTCGCCGGTGACATAGCGAATGGGCATGCCGTCCGGCGTGTGCGCGGCGGCGGCGGGCGCGCTGCGGGAGTTTAGATCGACGCCGACCAGCTCGGCCGTGACGTCATGCTGCTTCGCCCAGCGCGCAATGCTGCGCAGCATGTCGCCATCGCCGAAGCCGACATCGAGCAAGCGCAGTCGGCCGTCCCGGATCGCGCGTCTCAAAAAGGCGAGCGTGGGCCGCCTGGCGAGCGTCACCGAGTTCACCCGCGCCAAATCGCCGACCACCGCGCGGTAGGTCACCGGATCGAGATCGTCGGCGTCCATCAACTCGTCGGCCGTGGAGCGGTAAGCCAGACTCATGCGGCGCTCCGGAAACCGAATCCCTCGGCCGCCAGGCCGGGCCCGAAAGCGAGCGCCAAGCCCTCATAAACCACGGGACCCTGGAGCAACCGCGCCAGCACGAACATCAACGTCGCCGAGGACATATTGCCATAATCGGCGAGCACGGCACGCGAGTCTTCCAGTGCATTCGGGGGCAAGCGGAACGCGGTCTGCACCGCGTCCAGGATCGATCGCCCGCCCGCATGCACGGCCCAGCCATCAATAGTGTCGGCCGCGCGGCCGCCGGTCGCGTCATAGGCGAAATCGGTGTTGGCCAGCGCCTGCGCGATCCGGCCGGGCACCTCGCCCGACAAATACATCGCAAAGCCGTGGTCGGTGATGTTCCACCGGATCAGCGCGTCAGAATCGGGCAGGGTGGTCGCGAAAGGCCGATCGATCGCGAAGCCCTGACGGTCGCTAGTGACGAGCGCCGCCGCCGCACCGTCGCCGAACTGAAGCATGGCGAGCAGGGGTTCGAGTTCGTCGACCTCCTGGAGATGCAAGGTGGACAGCTCGACGGTGACGACCAGAACGCGCGCTTGCGGATCGGAGCGAACGATGTGGCGAGCGCTGCGTAGCGCCGCGACCGCTGCGTAGCAGCCCATGAAGCCGACCAGCAGACGCTCGACCGACGGTGACAATCTTAGCCGACGCGCGACGATCTGGTCGATGCCGGGTGCGACGAAGCCGGTGCAGCTCGCCACCACCAGATGCGTGATCCCATCCAGCGACGCGCGCTCGGCGAGCGCGGCAACGGCCCGAAGCGCCAGTTCGGGTGCGGCCTCGGCATATACCGACATACGGCGCGCGGTGCCGGGACGGTCGCCGTGATAGAAACCACCCGAGTCGACGGGGGAACCGCCGTCGAGCGTCTCCGGGAGCACCGACCAGCGGTGGCGGATGGCGGCGCGCGTCGCCATGCGGTCGAACAGCTTGGCCTCGCGCGACGACACGCGCGCGCGCGCCCAGGCGATAAAGGCGTCGTGAATGTCGTGGTCGGGTACGGCGGTGCCGATGGCGTTAATATGCGGCGTCAAGCGGGGAACTCTAAGGAACAGAGCTATCTAACGCATCAACCCGGATAAGTGCCCCGCGACCGCGCGAAAAGGCGGGCGGGAAAAATGGTGCGGCCGAGAAGACTCGAACTTCCACGTCCTTTCGGACACAGCCACCTCAAGGCTGCGCGTCTACCAATTCCGCCACGGCCGCACGTGATACCCTTGAGTCACAGGACCAAGGGCCGGTAGGCGAGCGCCACTAGCAAAGCGGTCCCGGGGGCGCAACGCCTAAGCTCAGCCGTCCTGCCCCGCGAAGCTCAACTCCAGCCGCTTGGAGTTGGCGGGCACATCCAGTTTGGCGGAATTGAAATCGATGGCGCCGCCCGGCGCCAGCGAGCGGCGCTGGGGCGTGATCATCCAGCTATAGACGAGCCGTCCGCCCTCGTCGCGCAACTCGGCGCGGATGTCCGGCACGCGCTGCTGAGCGCCACTGGGATTGAGCACCTGCCCGCTCACCGCGAACAGCTCGGAGCCGTTGTCTAGCTCGCGTCGCTCGATCGGGTTGTCCTTGATGCGGAGCGGGCTCTCGCCGCCCCCTGGCAGTCCCAGCCGGCCCGCGATGCCGGGGGCACCGATATAGACGATCGCGCCGGTGCCGCCGAGCATCAGTAGCCCCGCCCCGATCGCCGCCGCCGTCCGCCGACGTGCCGGGTTGCGGCGTGCCGGGACGTCGGGCTCGTACCGGGCCTCCGCCATCGTTTCGGCATAGGGCTGAAACGACGGTGCAGCGGGAGCAGCTTCGGCGTCGAATGGGCGCGGCGGCGGGGAGATCGGCTTTTCGATCGCGACGGCAGGAGCGTCCGGTTCGGCGATCGGCCGGATCGGCTCGGGCTCGGAGGGCGGGACGGCTTGCTTTCCGGCGGGCGCGGTCGTGACCGGCGAGGCTCCGCCGACAGCTGCCGGTTCGGTCGCGGCTTGGAACCAACTGTGGCGGCACTGGGCGCAACGCACGGTCCGGCCGGCGGACCCGATCGCGCTGTCGGGCACCAGATAGCGGGTGCTGCACTCGGGGCATTCCAGGATCATCGGGCGTGTACCGGACGCAGGCGAGGGCATCCCGCGCTGGTCAATCGAAGGTTAAGCACGTCGAGGCGCACGCTTGCAAGGGCCGCCCGGCCGCCCACCCGTGGCGGCGCTCCCGACGCGTGTTCTTGCGACATGGGCCGAAGCTTGTAAGTGTCGGCGCAGCATGACGACCATCGTCCAGTTCGAAAATGTCGGCTTGCGATACGGCACGGGTCCCGAAACCCTGTCGGACATCAGCTTCTCGCTGGGTTCGGGTGCGTTCCATTTCCTGACGGGGGCGTCCGGAGCAGGTAAAACATCGCTACTAAAGCTCCTCTATCTAGCGCAACGTCCGAGCCGCGGCGTGATCCGGCTGTTCGGAGAGGACGCGGTGACGATGCCACGCACGCGGCTGCCCGGCTTTCGGCGGCGGATCGGGGTGGTGTTTCAGGATTTCCGGCTGGTGCCGCATCTTTCCGCCTGGGACAATATAGCGCTCCCCTTGCGCGTCGCCGGTGTCGTCGAGGCCGATCTGGAGCAGCCGGTGCGCGAGATGCTTGCCTGGGTCGGCTTGGCCGAGCGCGCCCATGCACGCCCCGCGACCTTGTCGGGCGGCGAGCAGCAGCGCGTCGCGATCGCGCGCGCCGTGATCGCCCGGCCCGAACTGCTCGTCGCCGACGAGCCTACCGGAAACGTCGACCCGGACATGGCCGACCGGCTGATGCACCTGTTCGACTCGCTTCACCGACTGGGCACGACCGTGGTGATCGCCACCCACGATTTGCACCTGCTCAGCCGCATCCCGCATGCGCAGATGCTCAGGCTCGACCGGGGGCATCTGCTCGATCCGACGGGAGCGCTTCGCTACCCGCCGCGTGCGCCGCAATGAGCGAACGGTCGTGAGCGCTCGCGGCGATGCCGGGACCCGCGTGCTCGACGAGGCAGGCGGCCTGCGCGCGATGACGGGGATCATGGGCATCATGCTGTTCCTCCTGATGCTCGCCGCCGCGCTCGGGCTGGCGACGCTGAGCGCAACGCAGACGCTCGATCGGCAGCTATCCGGTCGATTGACGGTGCAGGTGGTCGACGGCGATCCGGCCGCGCGCGATGCCGCCGCCCGGCGGGTCGCGCGGGTGTTGCGCGGCCTGCCCGGCGTTGCCCGCGTCGAGCCGGTCGACCAGGACGAGCTGCGCCGGTTGATCGAGCCATGGCTGGGCGCCGATGC
>VYKR01000076.1_pt1 | contig 22284 bp, 25 predicted proteins | sample 5109561 | NCBI WGS metagenome assembly VYKR01 (sample SAMN12291799, study PRJNA351875) | freshwater metagenome | isolation source: freshwater lake | place: USA: Michigan, Ford Lake | collected 2015-08-15
ACTTGGAAACTATCTCATCAAATTAGTTCCCCCATAGAACCCCCTTGAGCCATCTGGCACACTTTTCTCTTTTTGTCAAATTTTATGTTAAGAAAGATGTGACTAATGGATAGCCCGACATCGGGGGGGTAGGTGGGGTGTGGGGTGTGGGGTTGTACCAATTTTCAGGGAGTCAATTACCTAAGTTTCGGGGGAAAAGTACCTGAATTTTCCCCCCAATCACTCCAATCGCTGGCACTTTTTGATTTCAAAAAAGCCTAAAGATATTATCCAACAAGGTTTTTAGATTTATTCAGCCAACCCTAAGTAACCCCTTCTAATTTTTCATCGGTCAATTGATATAATTCCTGTAATTTCTCTAATTTGTCGGGGTCTGCTTGCCAAAAACCGCGACCCTGTGCTTCTAACATTCTACCGACAATATTACGGAAAGCTTCGGGATTAGCTTGACGCAATTTTTCCGCCATTTCTGCATCAAAAGCGTAGGTATCGGCTGCCTGATCATACACCCAATCGTCACTAAAATTAGCCGTACCGCCCCAACCAATTAAAGCGGTCATTCTTTGGGAGATTTCGTAGGCCCCACCGGAACCTTGATTAACCATGGCATTGGCCCATTTAGGATTGAGTAATTTACTGCGGTATTCTAAGCGCAAAACCTCCTCTAATTTGCGGGGAGTTGTATCATTGGAAAAACTCTCGACAAAACTTGTCATTACCCGTTTACCGCTTTGTTTTTCTGCGGCTAATTTTAATCCTCCTGTATTGCCGTAGTATTCCTGAATATCGGTTAAACCGTATTCTACCGAGTCAATTTCTTGGATAATACTTTCACTGGTTTTTAATAACTGTTGTAGCACTTCTGGTCGCGCTTGTCCCTTATCTTGACGACCATAACTAAAAACATTACGCTTTTCCCAAGTTTTCGCTAATTCGTTTTCATTATCCCAATTTCCCTCCACTACTTGGTCATTAACTAAAGAGCCAAAATCCCCGGCAGGATTGGAAAATAAACGAGCGCTGGCATTGTCAATCCCTTGACTTTTTAAGGCTAAATAGTGCTTACGGATATAATTATCATTTTCCGATTCTTCTATCTCGGCTGCCCGCTGCATTAAATCATCCAATAACTCGATAATATTGATAAAAGTATCCCGAAAAATTCCCGATAAATTAGCCAGAATATCGATGCGCGGGTGTCCAATTTCCCCTAAAGGTTTTAATTCATACCTGACAATTCTTCCTGTCCCCTCTTTCACTGGTTCCGCACCGACTAATTCTAAGAGAATACCCAGGGATTCACCCTTAGTTTTAATCACATCTAATCCCCAGAGTAAAACCGCTACAGTTTCGGGATATTTTCCTTTTTCGGTTAAGTTTTGTTGTAGCAGTTTTTTGGCGATTTCTCGTCCGCGAGTGTAGGCTGCGGGGGAAGGCATCCGGTAGGGGTCTAAAGCGTGTATATTGCGTCCTGTGGGCAAAACTCCCGCACCATCCCGGAGTAAATCACCCCCCGGTGCCGGTGGTACATATTCCCCATTTAATCCCCGCAAAAGATTAGTTAACTCTTCGCTATTTTGTCCTAATAAATTTTTAATAGCAATGCCTTCTTTAAGCTTTTCATTGGTTGCTTCGTCAGCGATAATTTGCTGAAATTCTCGCTCAGATAAATCGGTAAAATAAGCATCAAGATAACCTTTTAATTCTTCCTGATTAGGAGCAGTTCCTAGGGTGTGTAAACCCGAAGAAAATAGTCTTTGTTCGACGATTTGTAGGTAATTATACACCTTGATAAAATAATCAGTTAGTGCATAGCGGCTAAATAATTTGGCATTTTCTAAAGTGAATTCTATTCCCTGTTTTTCTGCTTCCAGAAAAGGACAATCTTTAGAGATACCTGTATCAATAATCTTTTGGAGAATACTATCTCTTAAAGCGTAATTTTTCTCAGGATTTTCTCGAAACTCTGCAATCAAATCTCGCAAAATCATCAATTCTTTATATAATCCCGCTCGTCCGTAGGGAGGTACATTATGGGAAATTAACACCCCATAGCCGCGACGTTTAGCTAGGATAGATTCCGAGGGATTATTAGCGGCATAAATATATAAATTCGGTAAATCTCCTAATAAAATATCTGACCAAGAGTAACCAGTATTTCCTAGGGGTGAACCGGGCAGCCATTCGACAGTTCCGTGCATACCAAAATGAACGATCGCATCGGTCTTAAAATCTTTTTGTAACCACTGATAAAAGGCTGCATACTGAGGGTGAGGAGTTAAATCTTTTTCAAACATTAACCGCATCGGATCCCCAGCAATTCCTAAAGGTGGCTGCACTCCAATCCAGATATTACCTAACTCAATTCCCCCTAAATGATATTGGTCGCCAATAGTTTTTATTCCCGCATCTTTAAGGGATTTCCAGTGTTTTTCAATGCGAGAAGTTAATAGATAACCTAGCCAATTTTCTAAAGTTTCTATCGATAAACGATTTTGTTTAGAGAGATTTTCATCATCGGCAAATTTAACTTTTTGAATAATTTCTTCCCCGTCTTCGGGAATCGTTCCCAGATTATAACCCTGCGCTTGTAAAGCTTGTAAAAACTTAACTAAACTCCGGGGAACATTTAATAAAGCTGCCGTACCAACTGCCCCATAACCCGGGGGAAATCCATAGAGAATGATGGCTATTTTGCGTTCTTGCGGAGGGGTTTTATGTAACTTAATCCAACTGTTTAAACGTCCAGTTAAACGCTGTAATCTTTCGGGGATTAAATAGATAGTTTCCCCCACTAATCCCCCCAGAGGAATTGTATCAATTGCCCCATCTAATTCCGGTAAAGCGTATAGAACCACACTCTGTAAACCACCGATTCCCTGTCTTGTCCAAGAATAAATATCTTGAATTAATAAAGGGGCAGCGATAAGATAAGGAATATTTTTAGCGGACAGAATTCGTTTAGCCACTTCTACCTGTCTTCCTGCTTCCATAGAACCCGCGGGACCCCCCACCAAAGGAAAGCCAATCGTCGAAACAATTGCATCTACTGTCACCGCATCTTCACTTAAAGAAGGAGTTTCAATGATTCCTTTTTTTCTTTGCTGAATTTCGTAGTCTGTGGTTAACCAATCCCGAACAATTGTATGGCCTTCTACTCCGTTAATAAACACGGGTAGGGGAATTAAATTAGCCGTTTCAAAATGACGGATTAATTGATTAATATAGGGCAGTTTACTGATAACGTGCTTCCGATAAAGCAGCAGTGCCACCACTGGTTTATCAAGAGATTTATTTTTTTCATACCAACTCAAATATTCTTGGGGAGTGAGAAAATAACCCTGATAATCGGGGTGTAATATTCCCTTATTGGGAGTTTCGATAACTTCGGGTATTTCCTGTACTTTTAATCCTAGATATTTTTGGGCAATTACCCAACACATAGCGGCAACATTTTCGGTTCCTCCCGCATTCCAATAACCGTAGATAATTAACCAATTACGCAAATCTTGAACTTTTTTAGCGGGAATAAATTTCAGTAGTTTCGGACCGGTTTTGAGGAAACTAAGATAACCAGCTAACTTATCTTCTTCCTTGCCACTGGAAAATTTACTCAAGATAAATTGAATTGGTTTTGGCATTCCTTTTGGTTTATCCCCGATGGCAAATTCTCCCAAACGGGTTAAACTCATTAACTCTAAAGCAGACTCAAAAACTAAGCGAATCGGAATCTCTGCCGCTCGTTGCCGCAGCCAAGTAACTTGATCGTAATCGAAGATCAAACTAGCAAAAAAAACGTCGGCATTGGCTAAAGCTTGCTCGACTATTTCCGGTTCGCTAGTCAAGGATTTATCGCTAAATACTTTTACTTCTAAATCGGGACATTTAGAACTAGCCAACAGGCCCGATTGCCGATATAAATTGGTGTTAAAGGTTTCAAAGCCAACAATTAAAACAATACTTTTCATAAGAATTTATTTTCTGATAAATCAGGGTGCGTTATTTTGCCTTAACACACCCCCTGAAATGATCATAACAACAAATTAATAATAACTGCCAGATTTGCGATGATGGATGGCGGTTAAACCTTGGTGTAAAACCTTACCTTTTTCTGCGATCGCATAAATCAACCAATGATCACCGCACTCCATTCGTTGTCCCACCCGACATTCCAGATAAGCGAGCGCTTCGGCCAAAATCGGCCCACCGTTCTCAGCTTTAGTGGTTTCGATATTAGCGAAACGATCTTCTCCGGGGGAAAAAGGTTTAAGAAAATGCTTCATTAAAGCTATATGTTGTCCTTCTTGCAGGATATTAAGGACAAAATGGATATAAAGTGGGTAGAGTCGATGGGAGGTATTATCAGCAATTCTCATTTTAAGGTTTCATGACATCAAAACCCTTGCATCTAGAGGGGTTAATAATTCTTAACGAATCTCTAGATCGCTGAAACAAGGCAAAATCGTTTCAAAATGAGAATTGCTGCCACTATCTCACCTGCATCGGTCTAACACCCCCTTAATAAGACTTATAGCAGAGAACGAGTTGGTTAGGACAACCTAAATCGCTAAAATTCAGTTCTGGCAAGGATTTTCCTTCTGCCTTCTGCCCTCTGCTATAATAGCGCACTGTGCGGTTTAATCACCTCAATCAGGAGTCAGGAGACGATGCCAAATCAGATTATACTTCATCTTTATGAGAAACGCTGTAAGCTGTAATAATTAAGAGGCATCTTAAAAAAAGTCAGAAACCCTTCTGTTCCCTGTTCCGGAGTTCCCTTGTCTCTAAAGTTAACTTTATTTTTAACTAGGTACTTAGAATGAAAAATGAAATATTAAATCTAGAATTTTCTCCCGATGTTCTTGCCGCTTTAAAAATAGGAATTGATGAACTCGGTCAAGAAATTAAACTTCTGGCCGCTATTTATTATTTTCAAGAAAAGCGACTTTCTTTAGGAAAAGCGGCGGAATTAGCGAGAATTAATCGCCTAGAATTTATGGATATTTTGTCTAAAAAAGGGATTGTATTGTTTGATTATGACGAATCGGCGTTAGCGGTTGAATTAAAGGGAATAGAAAAACTGGAGCCTGATGATTGTAAGTAACGCTACTCCCCTCATCGCTTTTGCGCGAATTGGTCAACTCGGTCTTTTACAAGAAATAGTTAAAAGCATCGTTATTCCTAAGGCAGTAGCTCTTGAAATCAGCACTTACGATCAGGACAAAACTGGCTCGATCGATCTATTACGAGAACAGTGGATTTCTGTCCGAGAAATCGCCTCTCAACAGCAGGTTTCCTTACTATTACCGACTCTAGATCGAGGAGAATCAGAAGTCATCGTCCTTGCACTAGAACAAAAAGCCCCTTTAGTGCTTATCTATGAATTAGCTGCTCGTCAGGTGTGTAAATCTCTCAATATTCCAATTACAGGTTCGATCGGTATTTTAATTAAAGCAAAACAGTTGGGAAAGATCGCTGCAGTCAAACCTTACATAGAAACGATGCAACAACAAGGCATATACTACAGCCAGAAATTTATCGAAAATTTGGGTTAAAACCCCGTCGTTTTACGACGGCTTTTCCTGATTTTCAATGTAGCACTTAAGAACTTCCAGTGGCGCACCTCCTACAGAAGATACAAAATAACTGGGCGACCAAAGAGCGTCTTTCCCGTGCGGTTTAGGATAACCAGCTTGTCCATACCTACGACTAGAGACTCCCTTTAAAGAATTGACCATTACGGAAATAGATAGTTTTGGCGGGTATTCAATCAATGCGTGTATATGATTAGACTCCCCGTTAAATTCCAATATCTGAAAATTCATTTTTCCCGCAACTTCCCTAAAAGACTTTTCAACTAAAGTCAGACTTTTACCAGTAAAAACCTTACTTCTGTATTTTGTCACACAGACCAAGTGTATTTTTAAATCGGAAACAGAGTTTCTTTCTCTTCGCAACTGACTTGACATTATTAACAGACCTAGTTAAAATAAATACAGACACACACATCTTAACCCAATGAAAGCGAGGTATCAATACCGTATTTACCCAACAGACCAACAAAAGAGGCTTTTGTCTCAGTTGTTCGGGTGTGTGCGCGTTGTCTGGAACGATACCTTAGCTCACTGTCAAGAACTCTATCGACAAGGAGAGAAAAAGCCAAAATATACCGAGTTATCTAAAAGACTAACTCAAATCAAAAAAACAGAAAAAAAGCAGTGGTTAACCGAGGTTTCTTCTATCCCTTTACAGCAGTCTTTGAGAGACTTAGAGACTGCTTACTCTAACTTCTTTGCATCTTGCAAGGGAGAGAGAAAAGGAAGAAAAGTCAAACCTCCTCAATTTAAGAAGCGTAAATCTAAGCAATCAGCAAGATTTACTGACAATGGTTTTACCGTTAACCAACACTGCGTTACTTTAGCGAAAATCGGTGATCTAAGAATAGTTTGGAGTCGTCCATTACCTTCTAAACCTTCTAGCGTCACCGTGATTAAAGATGCGGCGGATCGCTATTTTCTCAGCTTTGTTGTCGAGATTCAGTCCGAAATACTTCCCAATAATGGGGAGTCAGTGGGAATTGATCTAGGGATTGCTGCCTTTGCTACCCTCTCAACAGGAGAAAAGATAGACGCACCGAAACCGTTAAAGAAACGATTAAAACGACTAAGAAAAGCACAGAAAAACCTTTCTAGAAAACAGAAAGGAAGTAAACGACGGGAAAAAGCTAGGAAACGAGTAGCTAAAATCCACGCAAAGATTAAAGACACTCGTACTGATTTCTTGCATAAACTATCCACTAGAGTTGTTCGTGAAAATCAAACGATAATTTTAGAGGATTTAAACACATCGGGAATGGTTAAAAATCGCAAGTTATCCCGTGCTATATCAGATTTGGGATGGCGTTCTTTTCGAGATATGCTATCGGCAAAATCTGATAAATATGGGCGTGATTTTCGGATAATTTCCCGATGGGAGCCAACGTCTCAGCGATGTTCCTGTTGTGGGAATATCGGCGGTAAGAAAGCATTAAATATCCGTGAGTGGGAATGTCTTTTTTGTGGGACTTTCCATGATAGGGACGTGAACGCCGCAATTAATATCAAGGTCGCCGGTGGGCAATCGGAGACCTCAAAAAACGGACGCAGAGGAAGGTGTAAGACTTCTGTTAAAGAAGCAGCATCCCGTGAAGCGTCAACCCATCCAAAGATCGTTCAATTAAGTTTGTTTGATCTGTAGGGAATCGCCGTCCGTTTACGGCGGTGAGGATGTCAATGATCTTGTTTTACAAACAGTAGCAGAAGGATAGGGGAGAGTATTGTTCACTTTCGGGATCAGCCGAAACCCTTGTTTTTTGCGATCCCTTGCCCGTCACCATGAGTTAATAATAACTGCCAGATTTGCGATGATGGATGGCGGTTAAACCCTGGTGTAAAACCCTGCCTTTTTCTGCGATCGCATAAAGCAGCCAATGATCACCGCACTCCATTCGTTGTTCTACCCGACATTCCAGATAAGCGAGCGCTTCGGCCAGAATCGGTCCACCGTTCTCAGCTTTAGTGGTTTCGATATTAGCAAAACGATCTTCTCCTGGAGTAAAAGGTTTAAGAAAATGCTTCATTAAAGCCAAATGTTGACCTTCTTGGAGGATATTAAGGACAAAAGGCGTACCGCTATAAAGCAGAGACTCGATCGCTCGTTCTTTCGCCACGGCAATAGTCAATCCGGGGGGAGTAAACGTCGCTTGCGATACCCAAGAGGCTAACATGGCGCCGCGCAATTCCCCCAATTCGCAGGTGACGATACAGAGAGAACCCACCAAACGGCCCAGAGCCTGCGATCGCCGATCGCTTTGGGATTGGTTAACATTAGTTTTCGGTTGTCTGCTTTTGCGAGCTTTTTTGACTGCTTGAGCGAAATCGGTTCCCGCTTCCTCACAGGTCTTTAAAATTGCCTCCGTGGGCTTAAATTTAACCCGAATTGGCTCAAAACCGAAGCGATAACCGCCATCCCGGAATTTACCTTCTAAAAGATCGACCGCTTCCCCACTCCAACCGTAGGAGCCAAAAACCCCCACCAGCTTGCTTTTATCGCCATTTGCGAGGGTAATCCCCAAGGCGGTTTGGATGGGAGTCGGTGCGTGTCCTCCCAAAGTGGGGGAACCAAAGATAAAACCGACACTTTTTTCGATCGCCGTTTTGATCTCGTCCGGTTCAGCGAACTCGGCATTAATCGCCGTGACTGCTACTGCCGCTTTCGTGATCCCCATGGCGATCGCTTGAGCAAGGGTGGCGGTGTTGCCGTAGGCACTAGCATAAATCAGGGCGATTGTCAACTCTTGATACTTTTGTACTGCTAACCATTGTTGATAGGAAAGGGTCAATTCGTGCATTCCGTAACGCACCAGAGGACCGTGACCAACAGCATAAAATAAGGGCGATTTAGCGGCTAATTTCTCCAAAGCGTTGCTAATTTGGCCCGCATAGGGAGCCATGAGACAATCGAAATAATAACGCCGATCTTCGTTATAAACTGTCCAACCCTCATCAAAAATTTGGTCGCCACAAACGTGCGCCCCGAATAATTTATCGGTGTAGAGAATATCAGTTTTACTGTCGTAGGTACAGAGTTGATCGGGAAATCGGGGGTTAGGAGTGGGGATAAATTCTAATTGATGGTTTGCTCCTAAATTTAATATTTCTTCCCCCTTGACAACCAACAGATTTAATGCTTCGGTTTCGAGAATTTTTTTCAGGGAAATTGCCCCTGGATTAGAACAAACAAAAGTGACTTGAGGAGCGATTTCTAAAAGTGCCTTGAGGGTGACGGCACGATTGGGGTTAACGTGACCGAGGATAATATAATCAATCGTTTTCGGATCGATTCTTTTAGTTAAAGCCTCTAAAAATATGGACGAAAATGATTCCCCCGGTGGATCAAAAAGAGCGACCTTTTCACTTTTAATCAGATAACTATTGGCGGTAGTTCCCTTTTGTAATCCGTATTCGATCTCGAATTTTAACCGGTCCCAAGTGCGGGAACGAAAGACAAAAGTATCGGCGGCTATCGGTGCTACTTGTACATCTCTCGGTTTGACAATTGCATTATTCATAATCTTAGTTACCAGTTATCAGTTAAGTAGTCAATTAGTTAAGCGGCAACTTGAGGCTGTGATCATTTTTTACTAGGCAAGTTTGGCATCAAAGTCAACACTTGATTTTTGACTAAATACAGCCTTTTATCGCTGGGGACGAGTGGGGAAATTTATAGGTTATCTTGCCAGCCGGAAGGACATCAATATCTACAGTACACTATCTCTGGGAAGAAACCTAGCTTCTAGCAATTGGCTCGCGGGTAACGATACTCCTCTGGGGGGATTTGCCAGTCTATTGAGAAATTCTAAAGGGAACGTGATCCCCAGAAGCGAGGTGCTAGTCTGAGGAAAACCCTGCTCTCTCCCTATCAGGCAAAGTTTTTATGAGCTATCAGCACTCGTCTTTTGACTGCACTAGCGCCAATTTTGAGAAAGCCGCTTTGACTCATTTTCGCGCTCTTGTGGCTTTTTTACCGGATAATTGCCGTGTTTACCGACAAACCTGGGAATTCTCTACGGTTCTCTGTCTCGATTGTCTAGCTTGTTTGGAGGGACTAGCAATCACCCGTCAAAATTTCGCCCATCTAGTTAATGTGACACAAGAACTGGGTTTAGGTCAAGCAATTATTTTGAAAGTAGGCAATAAAATCGTTGAGTGGCATCGTTTAAACTAAAATCTCAATTTTCGACCATCTCAACAGTCTAGAAAAAAATCGGCTCTCTGTGTTCTTTGTGTCTCTGTGGTTTATCTTTAACGCTTATAACTACCTCTTACCTCTGGGTGCATCTCATTTTTGCACTCTCAAAAATTAATTATGCAAGAACTCTATAGTAGGGTTGATTCATGAATCAACCCTACCCAAACCCTAGAGCGCATTGGTTTTTCGGTGGGATGCTTACAGGCAGCTGCTGATATGTCTGTAATAATTTAAGGGTCACTGATAATTGCTGATTGTCGGTATTTCTGCAAATGTGAGAGGCACCCCTTGCCTCTTGTCTATCCTAACCAAGAAGTTAATTTTGTCCTATCTAGAACTGTTTAAGTTTAGAACAGGCCCCGATAATTTGACCAAGGCTAATACCACCATCATTAGTGGGAACAGTTTGCTGCCAGTAGGGTTGAAATCCCGAAGCTTGTAAGCGATTAATTGTTCTTTCCGTCAGATAACGATTTTGAAAACAGCCTCCCGTCAGGAGAATTTTTTCTCTGCCTATTTTCTGAGCAATTTCTACAATAATCTCACTTAAACTATTATGAAATTTAGCGGCAATTATGCCGATTTGTACTTGTTTTTCTAAATCCTCAACAACTCCTAAAATTAGCTGATTCCAATCAATAACTATGGGTGAGTCAGCTGATAAAGAAAAATTATAATATTCCTCCGTTTTAATGCCATCAAGAGCAAATTCTAGCTGCATTGCTGCTTGTCCCTCAAAACTTAATTGATAACATAAACCTAGAATCGCCGCCACACCATCAAACAAACGCCCGACACTAGAAGTTAAAGGACAATTAACTTTTTTTGTTAACATTTGCCTAAAAATCGACCATTCCTGTTCACTAAAAGCTGATTTTATCCTATCAGTATTTTCCATAACTTCTAGTAATCCTAAAGCTACTCGTCTGGGTTCTTTAACCGCTTTTTCTCCTCCCAGTAATGGCCAGGGTTTAAAATGGGCGACTCGCTGCCAAGAATCGGCAGTGATATGGATAAATTCTCCCCCCCAAATTGTGCCGTCTAAACCGTATCCCGTTCCATCCCAAGCAACCCCTAAAACCGGAGGTTGTAGCTGATGTTCTGCCATGCAGGATAAAACGTGAGCGTAATGGTGTTGAATGGGAATAACGGGTAAATTTAAGCTATAAGCGTACTTGGTCGCTAGATATTCTGGATGAGCATCACAGGCAATAATTTCTGGTGCAAGATCGTATAATTTTTTTAAACTATCGAGGATATTTTCAAAATGATTGACGGCATTAACTGTATCTAAATCGCCGATATGTTGACTGATAAAAACTTGATTTTTTTGGTAGATAGCCACGGTATTTTTAAAATAACTTCCCACGGCCAAAATCGGGGGAAAATCTCCCTCATTAACTTTAACGGGAAAGGGAGCGTATCCCCGCGCTCGCCGCAAAATCATCGCTTTTCCTGCCATTTCCCTGATAATAGAGTCATCCACTGGTCGAACTATGGGACGATTGTGAACTAGAAAAAAATCGGCGATGGTTCCTAATTTTTCTAAAGCTTCTTTTTCCTCAATACAGATAGGTTCATCGGCTAGATTACCACTGGTTGCCACAATAGGAAAGCCTAATTCTGCTAATAAAATATGGTGTAGGGGAGTATAGGGTAACATAACTCCTAGATAGGGATTACCCGGAGAAACGGCAGCAGAAAGATAATTTTTTCTTTGTTTAATCAGGACAATTGCCGCTGCAGGAGACTGCAATAATTGCGATTCTAAAGAAGATACATAACCGTGGTTTTTCACTAACTCAAGATTAGGATACATCACGGCAAAAGGTTTATCCAGTCGCTGTTTACGTTGTCGCAATTTTTGCACTGCTTCCGTATTTCTTGCATCGACAACTAGGTGAAATCCTCCTAATCCTTTGATCGCTATAATTTTTCCCTGTTGAATTGCTCTAGCAGTGGCGATTAAAGCTTGATCTTTTTCCGCTAATACAGTTCCTTGACTGTCTAAAAGACTGATTTGGGGTCCGCAACGAGGACAGGCATTCGGTTGGGCATGAAAACGGCGATCCAGAGGGTTTTCGTATTCCCTTTGACATTGGGGACACTGATTAAAACCCCTCATAGTTGTGGCACTGCGATCATAGGGTAAACTCTCGATAATACTGTAGCGAGGGCCGCAGTTAGTGCAGTTAGTAAAAGGATAGCGATAACGACGATTATTCGGGTCAAAAATATCGGCTAAACAATCGGGACAAGTGGCTAAATCCGGCAGAACAATTGTATTTTTTTCACCGCCGCTGCTCTGGCGTATGCTAAAGTTTTGATAACCGATAGGATTTAACCATTGAGTCTCAATATTTTCAATTAGCGATCGAGGTGGTTTTTCTAAAGATAATCGAGTCAAAAAAGTTTCTAGTTTGTCTCGATCGCCCTCGACTTCAATAAAAACTCCCGCTGCTGTATTATTCACCCAACCAGTTAGGTTTAATTCCGTTGCTAATCGATAAACAAAAGGACGAAAACCGACCCCTTGTACTGCTCCGCGCACAATTAAAGCTAATCGCTGATCGGATTGAATGCTCTGATTATTCATAAATAATTTAACGGGGAAATTATCAAATCTATCCCTGATTACTTTTCCCCTTATACTAAACTTTCACTAATCACCCGACAGCATTCTTCCACACTGGCCCTTTTTTCCATAGCTATCACTAAAGCTTGATAGGCAGTCTGTTGTTTTTCTAAAAGAGTTTTTGCCTGTAATAAACTCCAGCGCTCTTTTTGGGCATAATTATTCTCGGAAACCCCCGCTAATTTTAAGGCCGATTGCAGATAAAATCGATCGCTTTCTCCCCCTGCCGCTTTACCATAAACTAAGGTTTCGGCAGCAATTCCCGCCATCCACACCGTAGAAATTCTCTCTAAAAAAGCAGGAAAATCGGTAAAGTTCTTGACTTTTTGCTCTAAATCTGCTAGTTCAAATTGAACACCGCCGACTCCCTCCTGGCCTTGACGAAAGGCTTCCCAAGCGGTCAAACTATAACTGGCGATCGGAATGCCTAAAATATAAGCGGTGAGAAAATGTCCGGCTTCGTGGTGAATAACTCTTTGACGGTGTTTACTAGGAGAAAGAGCATCCAGTAGTAAAGTCACGCCTCGGTTATTAAAGGTGAGAGTATCAACGGTAACTAATCCCAAGAGGCTAAAAGTAGCTAAAGCGGGGACAAAAGGCGAAATAGACAGCAAAGGGGTGACAAATACGGAAAGAGTGATCGAAAAAACGGTAATCGCGATCAGATTTAAAGCTGTCTGTTCCATAAAAATTAATAAAAATATACAAATGCTTAATACTATGTTACATTGCCTAGTTTTATTTTCCCCGAATTAACCAACCAATTACCCCACCCACAAAAGCAGTCACAATCGATATACCGATCTGTTTCCAGTTTTTTACCTCCCCAATTTTTTCGGCTAAATCGGGAATTTTTCCCACGGATGCCTCGATGAGTTGCACTCTTTCATTTAAACCGGTGATTTTTGCGTCTAAAGTCCTGATTTCTCCCTTAATTTCCGTCTGTCCTATCTCTAAGACCTGAATTTCTCTTTTGATCTCTCCGACGCTATTCTCGATCGCTTTTTGTCCACTCTCCAAAGAGGTTAAACGAGTTTCGATCGCTTTTTGTCCACTCTCCAAAGAGGTTAAACGAGTTTCGATCGCTTTTTGTCCATTCTCCAAAGAGGTTAAACGAGTTTCGATCGCTTTTTGTCCATTGATAATCAGATTTTCTAACCTTTTTAGGTCATTTTCCGTAAAAGCCGTCATCAGCTAAACTCCTAAATAGATTAATTTTTTCTCGTCTTGAGATTGAGTCGATCGTTGACTAATTTAATTATGGAGTCAAAATCAAACTGTTACCCACTGATAGTTCTAGCTTCGACGCGGCAATAGGGATTGAGGGTGATAGGCAAATTTCCCCCACTTCCCCAATTCCCCACTTCCCTTTACCATAAATAAACATTATCGTTTTCCTGTATGGATAACTTTTATTGATGAATATCGCTCGCACTATGCAAGAGGCAATAGAGATTGAGGGTGATCGGGAAATTTCCGCTAAATCCCCCACCTCCCCACTTCCCCACTTCCCCACTTCCCCTTTACCATAAATAAACATTATTGTTTTACTGTATGGATAACTTTTATTGATGAATATCGATCGCACTATGCAAGAGGCAATAAGTATTTAGGGTGATAGGGAAATTTCCGCTAAATCCCCCACTTACCCACTTACCCACTTCCCCACTTCCCCACTTCCCCACTTCCCCTTTACCATAAATAAACATTATCGTTTTCCTGTATGGATAACTTTTATTGATGAATATTGATCGCACTATCCAAGAGGCAATAGGGATTGAGGGTGATCGGGAAATTTCCGCTAAATCCCCCACTTCCCCACCTCCCCACTCCCTACTCCTGTCTCCTGTCTTCTAAATTCTGCTGTATTGTTTCCGCTCATGAATATCGATCGCACTATCCAACTAGCTCATCAATTAGCGGACGCGTCTGGAGAGATTATCCGGCGCTATTTTCGGCAGCCTCATCTAGAAACCGAAACCAAACTCGATCAAGTTTCCTCAATAGTAACAATCGCCGATCAAGAAGCTGAGGAGGCGATGGTGGCGATTATTCGGCGAGAATTACCCGAAGATGGGGTTATTCGGGAAGAAGGAACCAATATTCCCTCCCAAAGTGGTCGTTATTGGGTATTGGATCCGATCGATGGCACATCCTCTTTTGTCAAGGGATTACCGATTTTTGGGACTTTAATCGGCCTAGTGGCAGAAAATCAACCGATTTTAGGAATTGTCGATCAACCGATTTTAGGCGATCGCTGGTTAGGAGTGAAGGGAAAAGCGAGTCTTTATAATAACCAGATGATTGTTAATCCCTACTGTCAAGATCGGGAACTTGCCTTAAAAAATGCCTGTTTAGCCTCCACCACTCCCTTAATGTTTATCACAGAACGACAACAAGCGATCGCTCGTCAGCTGCAAAGCGTCTGTAAACGTAGCGCTTTTGGGGGTGATTGTTATAACTATATGATGTTAGCCACTGGCTGCACTGCCATGGCGATGGTAATCCTAGAATCAGACCTGAAATACTACGATTTTTGTGCTTTAATCCCGATTATTGAAGGTGCGGGCGGAATAATTAGCGATTGGTCAGGTAATCCCCTACAAGCTGATTCTAGCGAAGTTTTAGCCGTCTCTAATTCGGGTTTATGGCGGCAGGTTTTAGAACAAATCAGCAGAGTAGGTTAGTGCAAATACTAAGATAATTAATCAACAGCTAACCCACCCCTGCGGCAATTAAACGGTGGCTAATTGAGGTTGGGGACGTTTGCTGTTACGGATACCTTCGATCGCTGCTGCGTAATCGGGGGCATTAAATACCGCCGAACCTGCTACGATCGCATTAGCACCCGCTTCGAGAACTTGCCAAGTATTAGCTGGTTTTAAGCCGCCATCCACTTCAATCCAGGGATCAAAGCCTTTTTCATCGCAGATTTGGCGTAATTGACGGATTTTGGGGACAACTTCCGGGATAAAACTCTGGCCACCAAAACCGGGGTTAACGCTCATAATTAGGACTAAATCGCACAAATGCAGCACATATTCGATTAAATCTAAGGGAGTGGAGGGATTTAATACCACACCCGCTTGTTTACCGAGTTCGCGGATTTGGCAAAGAGTACGATGGAGGTGGGGAGAAGCATTATGTTCAGCGTGAACAGAAATAATGTCAGCACCCGCTTTCGCAAAGTCAGCCACATATTTTTCCGGTTCCACGATCATTAAATGCACATCTAAAGGTTTTTTCGTATAGGGACGAATAGCGGAGACAATCAGGGGTCCAATGGTGATATTCGGGACAAAACGACCATCCATCACATCAACGTGAATCCAATCGGCTCCTGCCTTATCCACAGCCTCGATATCGGCTCCTAATTTACTAAAATCCGCCGATAGGATCGAGGGAGAGACTACGATCGACTTCGAGCTTCCGTTTTGGGTCATGGCTAACTATAGAATTTCGTGTTTATATTTTCGTAACAATCTTATCAGCAATCAGTGACCAGTGATCACTAATCGGATTTGAGTTTTCAGGCGGGGTAATCCCAGGGCATTTTGTATAAATTGTAACAGACAAAAATTTGTGATTGTTGTATAGCAATAACCGCTACTGACAATCAAGGATTTCTACTCTAAAATAAAATATATTGCCATCCCTGTTAGGGAATTTATTAGAAACTTAAGCTATATAAATGTGACATAATCACAGTTTCGCATTTAACCTTCATAACCTCGAATATGAATATCATTGACGCTTTAAATCTCAAAAACCCCCAAGATTACCCTTCTAGAGAAGCTTATCAGCAAGACGTTGTCAAAGCGGTACAGGTATTAATGCGTTTAGGTATTATGGATAGTCCCTCGGCCGATTTAACAGCTTCCCTAGACTCTATCCTTGAGAAATTACAAGAGGATGAACTGGCTATCTACGGTAGAAAACGCAGTAAACAAGAAATTATCGCCGATTTAAAGCAAGTTAATAGTGAAATTGTCGAACTCGATCGAGAAATAGCCGACTTAGAATGGCAAATTGCCCTCAAAAAAGCCGAAATATCTGTTAATGAGGCATCTTTAGGTTTTTATCTTAATTCTGGTTCGGTTTCTGCAAACTGAGCGCAATAATCATCCGCACTAATAAACTTCATCGTGAGTCCCAATTTACTCTAAAAGAATTGCCTGTTTCTGCTCATATTCAACGAATTTAAAGACAATTCTTAAATCATAGCCCACACTACAAGCGTAAGAGTCTTTAAGCTCCCCTTTTAATTGGTGGGTTCTTAATCGAGGTTGAAATGGATCTACGGATAATAAAGCTAAAGTTTCTTGGATATTTTGAACTAAAAAAGCCTGTTTTTTCACAATTTTTCGAGCATTTCTAATAAATATATTCGAGCGTAATAAAACAAAATTAACGAAAGGATTTCCTCCATGATTTGTTCAGGTGTCAGGGGTTGACATTGACCTTGTGCAAATTCTTGTTGAGCTTCTTGAACACCTCTAACCAACTCTGTTCTTTTTTGATCTCGAAGACGATTCTGTAAAATATGAATGAGACTTTCTTGATCTTCAAGGGGAAGTTGCTCGGCTGCTTCTAGAATCTCTGCAAAGGTTGTTTGTATTGCCATTTTCTTAAGGGGCGATCAATTAAACTATCTAGAATTTACAATCAAGGCTAAAAATAGCGAGAGTTACCGCATAACCATTCATTATATCGACATTTTTTGTCTAGTCAACTATTTAGAACTAACTAAGTAGGGAGGCACAATTATTTGTAGGATGGGTTAGCGGTAGCGTAACATGAGCGAGCGTTGGGTTTCATACTTCAACCCAACCTACGTTCTAATCAATTAAGTCTCTTACCAGATAAGGATTTAGTCGATTTATGCCACTCTATAGAACCATACCAAGTAACGAAGAACCCATTTTTGGCGTTGTCAAATTGAAAGATGCTCCGAATCAGCACCGGAACTGAAATTACTTTGAGAGGAAAGATTACATGGCATCTTGACAATTAGTGTTTAATGAACGAATAGTGCCGATAGTTGGGCTTAAGTGGGGAACAAGAGTCGCTCGATTTAGCAGTGGAATTAGCCCGACAATCGGCGTAGGGCTAATTCCGGAATTAGCCCTACAATCGGCTTTGTCAAATGGAAAGATGCTCCGAATCAGCACCGGAGCATTGCATCTTTCCTCTTCTGATCTGACAACGCCATCATCTAAGGACTAATATGAATTTGACTGAGAATATAACGCAAGCGATCATAATCATCCTTAAGTAAAACACTTAACTGTCTGCCCACATTCACTAACCATTGTCGATCGGCTTGACGCAATTGATACATCTGACGGATAGAAGCAGCTGCCAAAGCTTCTACGGGAGTATTTTTGACCTGTAATAAAATTCGTAAAAAGTCTAATTGTTCACTAAAATAAACCACTTCTAACGACTCACATTGATAAACCGCCTGATGAATTTGTGGGGGCCGGGGAGGAATATATTGATAGATATAACCTCGCCCGGCGCCATTGCCATTAAATTGTCCAGGCAGGGTTTCAAAACCGACAATAGTTGCCCGAAATTCCGTTTTTAACATAGCGAAAATCTGCGGCTGTTGTTCCCGCAATTCAGCCAAAGATAACCCCAAAGCTCTAGCGCGATGTACCGAATCGATGGGTGCAGTGGTGGCAAAGGTGACAATCCCAAAAATCTTATTACCCGTTTCTTCATCGTAGGCTTTTACCCAACTACCAAAAGCAGGCATAAAAGGAAAGTTTAACTCCTCTGGTTCCAAACATTGCGCTAAAAACTCGGTCGTCGTCGTCTCGATAACTTCGGCGATATGATCGGGATGGCGGTTATCCGTAGCCAATTGCGGTAAAGGTGGACGCATGGTTATTTTTTGCCTTTAGCGGGGGCAATAATTACTTCTTCCAATTCCGAGAGATTAAAGGTGACTAACTTATCCCAGTTACCCCCCTCAAAAAGAACGGCCACTTTCCCATCGCTTAAACGCTGGGCTAAACCTTCAAATTTATAGTAGGTATCATCGGGATTGGTGACTCGAACGGTACTACCTGGCAAAATCATAGGATTGACGACGAAATTATAATTACTGTCTCTTAGCTTATCAAAAATTAGTGATCAGGGAGTCGTGACTTACCTCTATCTTCTGTTATCCGTCTTAGGCAATACGTCCCTGTTCTCTACCCGATCAGGCGATCGCAATTCGTTGATCAGGCGACAATTGTTGTACTGCTTAAATAAGCTGTTCTAAAGTTAAGGGAATGGTTCTCATCGATTTTGCTTTAATAATTTATAATTTGCTCTATTTAACTCTCAACCCCAGCTACAGGCGAGCGCACTAACTCGTAGGGTGAGCCATTCCTAAGCGTAACGCACCAATTTAATAATAAAGTTAGTGCGTGGGGCGCGGATTGTTGATTTTGTTTTTTATCAAAGATAATCGCCGTCTAACGCACCCTACAAGATCGGCGTACTGCTAGGCAGTGCCTTCGGCATCGCACTTAACAAGTCATTGGGTGGACAAATTTAATATTTTTCCTTGGGTTGACTCTAAAATTGAATCTCGGATAAAAGAACTAGCATTAGTAATCTCTAGACCAATTAATTCTCCTAAATCATTAAGTTCAGCCGTAATATTTGGATTAATTTCTACACTGTTAGCTTCTGGTTCATCAGAAATAGTTAAATGAAGAATGTCTTCTTGTTCAAAGTATCTCATTTTAGGTTTGCTCATGGATAGTATATCTCCCAGTTGTTAGGCGAAATCGAATTTGTTGGCGTGTTGTCGCATGAATGGTGACAGGAGTTATAAAATTATCATCGTATTCATAAGGAATAATTACTAAACGATTATCATGCTTGCCTACGGCAATAAGACGACCCGTTTCAGTATCGTAGTACCTTTCTCCAGAGTATTTGAGAATCTCTTCTATTTTAGCAAGTTCAAATCCTCTCAGTTTGGCTCGGTATTGTAAGTAATCTGACCAGATAATATTCGGCATTATGAGCAGACTTTGCTAATTATCTGTTATCTATTTTAATCTAAATTCTCCTTCCCAACCCCCCAACACCGTAATCCACCGAATATTCCGTGTTTGGTGGTGCGTTCCCCATCATCAAACGAATGGAGTAACAAGGGTTGCATCAGGGAACGCACCCTACAAGATCGGTGACTGCGCTATTTTCACCTTCCCAATTATATCTTATTCGGTAACACAGAATGATAAGGTTGGTGCGTGGGGCGCGGATTATTAATTTGTTTTTTTGGTCAGTAGAGTAAAATGTAGGGTGCGTTAGACGGCGACAATCTTTGCTCTTACTTAGACTAGCAATCCGTCGTAACGCACCACCAAAGAGATATATTAAAGATAGAACAATGCCTAATTATAGAAGACCTAATGTTTCTGGCGGTACTTATTTTATTACCCAAGTTACTTATCACCGTGAACCCTGGCTCTGTAGTGAAATTGGACGGAAGGCTCTCAGAGAAGCTCTTGAAAAGGTAAGAGAAAAACATCCTTTCTCAATTGATGCTTTTGTTTTGTTACCAGATCATTTTCATTTTTTGTTAACTTTGCCACCAGAAGATAAAGATTTTTCTCTGAGATTGCGATTGATTAAAACGTATGTCACCAAGCATTATGCAGAACAATTAAGTATTAACCGAGAAGTTTCTCAGTCACGAATAAACCGAAGAGAGCGCAATCTTTGGCAGCGTCGCTATTGGGAACATTTGCTTCGAGATGAAATAGATTTTGCTCTGCATTGTGATTATATTCATTATAATCCCGTAAAACATGAATTATGTGCGAATCCGCAAGATTGGCAGTTTTCAAGCATCCATCGGTTTATTGCTCAGGGAATTTATCCGCCTAATTGGGGGAGCGATGGAATAAAAGAAATACCAACAGCAATTTGGGATGAGTGATTTAATTATCAATATTCTAGTAATAAAATGTAGGGTGCGTTAGACGGTAATAATCTTTGCTTTTGCTTAGATCTAGCAATCCGTCGTAACGCACCAATTTAATAATCAAGTTGGTGCGTGGGGCGCGGATTATTAATTTGTTTTTATCAGAGATAATCGCCGCCAACAAAAACATAAATTGTAGGGTGCGAAGCGCGATAGCGTAACGCACCAATTTAATAATCAAGTTGGTGCGTGGGGCGCGGATTATTAATTTGTTTTTTTTGTCAGAGATTGTCGCCGCTTAACACACCCTACAAGATCGGCGATCGCACTAAAACAAAAACATGAATCGTAGGGTGCGTTACGCTATCGCTAACGCACCGGTTTAATAATCAAGTTGGTGCGTGGGGCGCGGATTATTAATTTGTTTTTTTGTCAGAGATTATCGCCGCCTAACGCACCCTACAAGATCTACAAGATCGGCAATCGCGCTCAAACAAAAACATAAATCTACAAGATCTAAAACAGAAACATGAATCGTAGGGTGCGTTAGCGATAGCGTAACGCACCAATTTAATGGTGAAGTTGGTGCGTTACGGCGGATTGTTAATTTGAGTTTTTTATCAGAGATTATCGCCGCCTAACGCACCCTACAAGATCTTATTTTTCAGGGATAGCGGATAAGATAGCTCGCAGTGCTTTGTTTACATCTTCAGAATTTTTGAAAACTTTAGCGACATCTGGTTCTAAGGTGACAGTTATTTTTATTTCATTTACCTGAGAAGCAAAACGATTAGGATGAGCCTTAGTATAATCAAAGTTATATTCAGGAAGTAGGTCATCTTGTAAATTTTGTTTGGTTTCAGAATCCTGTATATTTTTCATAGTCTTGTCGTTCTTTTTTGGTTGTTAAACGTGCGCTGATAATACGAATCATTTGATTTCTTTCAGTAAAACAAACTACTAAAAGACGATTCTTGTCATCGTGTCCGATAATAATTTCTCGTTTTTCACCGACCGAATGCCACTCATCATCAAAAATGTAGGCTAAAGGATCTCGAAAAACAGCCTTGGCTTCTTCAAAATTGATGCCATGCTTTTTGAGATTAAGTTTTGCCTTGGCGTTATCCCACTCAAATTGTAAGTTCATAAACTCAATTCTAGTTCAATCTCCCCCTAAACAGAATCGTAGGGTGCGTTAGCGATAGCGTAACGCACCAATTTAATGGTGAAGTTGGTGCGTTACGGCGGATTGTTAATTTGTTTTTTTGCCAGAGATTATCGCCGCCTAACGCACCCTACAAGATCGGCGATCGCACTAAAACAGAAACATGAGGTGAAGTTGGTGCGTTACGGCGGATTGTTAATTTGTTTTTTTGCCAGAGATTATCGCCGCCTAACGCACCCTACAAGATCAGCGATCGCACTAGATCGGCGATCGCACTGGTAGCGATCGCCCGATTGGTGGCGATCGCCAGATTGATAGCGATCGCCCGTTAACCAAGGGGGTCAGAATCCAGAGTTGGCAAAGGTTTTCCCACAGTCCCATAAGATAGCGTTATCCCGAACTCAGGTTATTTTAGTTGAAACAGTCCAGTAGGGTGCGAAGCGCGAAAGCGTAACGCACCGGTTTAATGGTGAAGTTGGTGCGTTACGGCGGATTGTTAATTTGTTTTTTTGCCAGAGATTGTCACCGCCTAACGCACCCTACAAGATCTAAAACAGAAACATGAATCGTAGGGTGCGTTAGCGATAGCGTAACGCACCGGTTTAATAATCAAGTTGGTGCGTGGGGCGCGGATTATTAATTTGTTTTTTTTGCCAGAGATTGTCGCCGCCTAACGCACCCTACAAGATCGGCGATCGCACTAAAACAGAAACATGAATCGTAGGGTGCGAAGCGCGAAAGCGTAACGCACCGGTTTAA
>VYKR01000074.1_pt1 | contig 21979 bp, 22 predicted proteins | sample 5109561 | NCBI WGS metagenome assembly VYKR01 (sample SAMN12291799, study PRJNA351875) | freshwater metagenome | isolation source: freshwater lake | place: USA: Michigan, Ford Lake | collected 2015-08-15
GAGTCGCTCTCGGGCGTCGCGCGCTCGATCCGGGCGAGCAGCCGCCCGACATCGTCGCGCATCGGCGCCATGAAGCTCTCGGGATAAACCCCCATCCACAGCACCACGCCCGCGATCGGCGCCAGCAGCCAAAGCTCGCGGCGGCTCAGGTCGGGCATCGCGCGCACCGCGTCCGACTTGATCTCGCCGTAGGCGACGCGGCGGTAGAGATAGAGCGAATAGGCCGCGCCAAGGATGATGCCCGTGGTGCAGAGCAAAGCGGTCCAGGTCGACACCTGATAGCTGCCGAGCAGGCTCAGGAACTCGCCGACGAACCCGCTCGTCCCCGGCAGGCCGATCGAGGCCATGGTGAACAGCAGGAAGAACACGGAATAGGTCGGCATCACGCTCGCCACGCCGCCGTAAGCCGCGATCTCGCGGGTATGGAGCCGGTCGTAGATGACGCCCACGCACAGGAACAAGGCGGCGGAGACGAGGCCGTGCGAGAGCATGACGATCATCGCCCCCTCGATCCCTTGCCGGTTGAACGCGAACAGGCCGATGGTGACGATCGCCATGTGCGCGACGGATGAATAGGCGATCAGCTTCTTCATGTCCGCCTGAACGAGCGCGACCAGCGAAGTGTAGATCACCGCCACCGCCGATAACCCGAAGACGAGCGCGGCGAGCTGCCCCGAGGCCTCCGGAAACATCGGCAGCGAGAAGCGCAGGAAGCCGTAACCGCCGAGCTTCAGCAGCACGCCCGCGAGGATCACGGAGCCGGCGGTCGGTGCCTGGACGTGCGCGTCGGGCAGCCAGGTATGGACCGGCCACATCGGCATCTTGACCGCGAACGAGGCGAAGAAGGCGAGCCACAGCCAGGTCTGCGCGCCCGCCGGGAAGTCGTGCGCCATCAGCTGCGGGATGTAGGTCGTCCCCGCTTCGCGCGTCATGTACAACATCGCGATCAGCATCAGCAGCGAGCCGAGCAGCGTGTAGAGGAAGAACTTGTACGACGCGTAGATGCGGTTCGCGCCGCCCCAGATCCCGATGATCAGGAACATCGGGATCAGGCCGGCTTCGAAGAAGATGTAGAACAGGAAGATGTCCTGCGCGGCGAAGGTGCCGATCATCAGCACCTCGGTCAGCAGGAAGGCCGACATATATTCGGGCACCCGCTTCTCGATCGCGCGCCAGCTCGCGCCCACGCAGATCGGCATCAGGAACACGCTGAGCATGATCAGCAGCAGCGCGAAACCGTCGATGCCCAGTGCCCAGGCGAAGCGGCCGAAAACGGGGCGGTACTCGACGAACTGCCACTGCGCCCCGCCCGTCTCGAACCCGGTCCACAGGACGATACCGAGAACAAGGTCGATCAGCGTCGCCCCCAGCGCTAGCCAGCGAGCCTCGCGCGCGGACATGAACAGGCACGCGATCGCGGCCAGCGCGGGAACGCCCAGCATGAGCGAAAGAATGGGAAAGCCTCCGGTCATCGCATCAACCCGCGATGGCCCAGGTCACCGCGCCGGTGAGCCCGATCAGCATGACAAAGGCATAGGTGTAGATGTGTCCAGTCTGTAACCGCGCCGCCGCGCGCACGCCCGCCTGCGTGACCCAGGCGGCCCCGTTGGGACCGAAGCGATCGATCGTCTTCTCGTCGCCCCGGTGCCAGAACAGGCGACCAAGCGCGAAGGCGGGGCGGACGAAGATAAGGTGGTAGAGCTCGTCGAAATACCACTTGTTGAGGAACCACCGATAGGCGAGGTGGAACGTCTCCGCCGTCTTGGCGGGCGCGTCGACCGAGCGGATATACATCGCATAGGCGAGCCCCAGCCCAGCCAGCATCGCGATCGTCGCGGACAGCTTCACCAGCAGCGGCACCTCGTGCATAGCGTGCATCAGCTGCTCGCGAAAGGCGATGCTGCCGCGCCAGAACTCGGCCCCGGCCTCCGGCTCGATGAAGAAATGATGGAACGCGAAGCCCGCCGCGATCGCGCCCAGTGACAGGACGCCGAGCGGGAGCAGCATCGACCATGGGCTCTCATGCGGGTGATAGCCGCCGGTGCCGTGCGGCAGGTCGTGGGCGTCGAACGCCTCGGCATCCGGCGAGTCGCCATGCTCGCCCGCCGGATGCGCTTCCTGGTCATGCCCGTGTCCATGCGCGTCGTGTATCGCGTGCTGGATATGCTCGGACGCCGCCCAGCGCGGCTGGCCCCAGAAGGTCAGGAACATCAGCCGCCACGAATAGAAGCTCGTCAGGAACGCGACCAGCATCCCAACCATCGACACACCGAGCCAGCCCGACGCCCAGCTCGCCTCGATGATCGCGTCCTTGGAATAAAAGCCCGCGAAGCCGCCGATGCCGTATAGCCCGACACCCGTGATCGCGAGCGTGCCGATCAGCATGCCCGCGAAAGTCAGCGGGATGGATTTCCTTAAGCCGCCATAGAAGCGCATGTCCTGCTCATGGTGCATGGCGTGGATCACCGACCCCGCGCCCAGGAACAGCAGCGCCTTGAAAAAGGCGTGCGTGAACAGGTGGAACATCGCCGCGCCGTACGCGCCGACCCCCGCCGCGAAGAACATATAGCCCAGCTGGCTGCAGGTCGAATAGGCGATCACGCGCTTGATGTCGGTCTGCACCAGCCCGACGGTCGCCGCGAACAGGCAGGTCGCCGCGCCCACTGCGGTCACGACGCCGAGCGCGACGGGCGCGGCCTCGAACATCGGCGACAGGCGGCATACCATGAACACGCCCGCGGTGACCATCGTCGCCGCATGGATCAGCGCGGAGACCGGCGTCGGCCCCTCCATCGCGTCGGGAAGCCAGGTGTGGAGTCCCAGCTGCGCCGACTTCCCCATCGCGCCGACGAACAGCAGCAGGCACAGCACCGTCAGCGTGTCGAAACGCGATCCGAGAAAGCCGATTGTCGACCCGCTCATGCCGGGCGCTGCGCTAAGGATCTCCGGGATCGAGACCGTCCGGAACACCAGGTACACGCCGAAGATGCCGAGCATGAAGCCGAGGTCGCCGACACGGTTGACGACGAACGCTTTGATCGCGGCGGCGTTCGCGGACGGCTTCTTATACCAGAATCCGATCAGCAGATAGCTGGCGAGACCGACGCCCTCCCAACCGAAGAACATCTGGACGAGGTTGTCCGCCGTCACCAGCATCAGCATCGCGAAGGTGAAAAGCGACAGATAGGCGAAGAAGCGCGGCTGGTCCGGGTCCTCGTCCATATAGCCCCAGCTATACAGATGGACGAGCGCGGACACGCTGGTGATCACCACCAGCATGACCGCGGTCAGCGCGTCGACGCGCAGGCCCCAGCTCACGTCCATCTCGCCCGACATGATCCAGGACATGACCGGCGCGACATAGGCAGGCGTCTCGCCGCCTAGGAAGCCGAGAAAGATTGGCCAGGACAGCAGGCACGACGCGAACAGCGCGCCCGTGGTCACCACCTTGGGCGCGAGCACGCCGAACTTGCGGTTGCTAAGCCCGGCCAGAATGGCCGCGAGCAGCGGCAGGAAGACGATGAGGTGGATCACGCGTTCAACCCTTCATCCGGTCGACGTCGTCGACCGCGATGGTGCCCCGACCGCGGAAATAAATGACGAGGATGGCGAGCCCGATCGCCGCTTCGCCCGCCGCGACGGTCAGCACGAACATCGCGAACACCTGTCCGACCAGGTCGTTCAGGTGGGCCGAAAAGGCGACGAGGTTGATGTTCACCGCCAGCAGGATCAGCTCGATCGCCATCAGGATAACGATCAGGTTCTTCCGGTTCAGGAAGATGCCGAGCACCCCCATGGTGAACAGGATCGCGCCGACGACGAGATAATGGATGAGGCCGATCGAGCCGCTCACAATTGCACCCCCTCGCCCACCGCCGGTTGCGTGTTGCGCGTCGCGTCCTGCGGTCGCCGGGCATTCTGGCGGGCCACGTTCTGATAACGGGTGCCGCCGCGCTGGCGGTGCGTCAGCACGATCGCGCCGATCATCGCAACCAACAGAACGAGCCCCGCCGCCTCGAACACGAACAGGTAGCGCGTATAGAGCAGGTTGCCGATCGCCTGGATGTTGGGCACGCCGGCCACGGTCGGCGCGGCGCGGCGCGCCAGCTCGATCCCGCCCGCGCCATAGGCGCCGATGCCGATGATGATCTCCGCCAAGAGCGCCGCCGCGAGTGCCAGGCCGAGCGGCAGGTACCGCGTCACGCCCTTCTTCATCTCCGCCAAGTCGATGTCGAGCATCATGACCACGAACAGGAACAGCACCGCGACCGCGCCGACATAGACGATGACGAGCAGCATCGCGATGAACTCCGCCCCGACGAGCACCATCAGCCCCGCCGCGTTGAAGAACGCCAGGATCAGCCACAGCACCGAGTGAACCGGATTGCGCGACGAGATCGTCATCGCGGCGGACGCGATCACCACGCTCGCGAAGAGATAAAAGGCGATCGCCTGGATCAAGACCGGTCCCTGTTCATCGGTGCTCCCGCGCAGGCGGAAGCCCAGCCCCAAAATAAAGCCTGAACCCCCGCTTACGCGGAAGAACGGCCTGTCGTCGCGCGCCTTACTTGTAGGGTGCGTCCTGGGCAAGGTTGGATGCCAGCACCCGCTCCCACCGATCGCCGTTGTCGAGCAGCTTCGTCTTGTCGTAGATCAGCTCCTCGCGCGTCTCCGTCGAGAAATCGAGGTTCGGCCCCTCCACGATCGCATCGACCGGGCACGCCTCCTGGCACAACCCGCAATAGATGCACTTGGTCATGTCGATGTCGTAGCGGGTCGTCCGGCGGCTGCCATCGTCGCGCGGCTCGGCCTCGATCGTGATCGCCAGCGCGGGGCAGACGGCCTCGCACAGCTTGCACGCGATGCACCGCTCCTCGCCGTTCGGGTATCGCCTGAGCGCATGCTCGCCCCGGAAGCGCGGCGATAGCGGATTGCGCTCGAACGGGTAGTTCAGCGTCGCCTTGGGCTTGAAGAAATACTGAAGCGTCTTGGCGTGCGCGAGCAGGAACTCCCACAGCGTGAACGCCTTGATATGTTGCGCGATGCTCACGAACCGACTCCCACGCGCGTCAACATGAGGACGCCGGAAACAAGAAAAACCCAGAAGAGCGACACGGGCAGGAATATCTTCCATCCCAACCGCATCAGCTGGTCGTACCGATAGCGCGGCACGGTCGCCTTGACCCAGCTGAACATGAAGAAGAACACGCACATCTTGATGAACAGCCAGATGATCCCCGGCACCGCATAGAGGAAGCCGATATCGAGCGGCGGCAACCATCCGCCCCAGAACAGGGTGGCGTTCAGCACGCACATCAGGATGACGTTGGCATACTCGCCCAGCCAGTAGAGCGCGAAACTCATCGACGAGTATTCGGTCTGATACCCCGCGACCAGCTCCGACTCGGCCTCGGTCAGGTCGAACGGCGCGCGCTGCGTCTCGGCGAGCGACGAGATGAAGAACATCACCGCCATCGGAAACAGCAGCGGGTTGAAGCCGAAGCCGTTCAGCCGAATACCCAGCGTATTCTGCTGCGCCAGGACGATCGTCGACAGGTTGAAGCTCCCCGCCCACAGCACGACCGAGATCAGGATGAATCCGATCGCGACCTCGTAGGAAACCATCTGCGCCGCCGCGCGGAGCGCCGAGTAGAAGGGATATTTCGAATTGGATGCCCAGCCGGCGATGATGATCCCGTACACGCCCAGCGACGACGCCGCGAGCACGTAAAGCAGCCCGACATTGATGTCCGCCAGCACCACGCCCGCATCGAACGGCACCACCGCCCAGACGATCAGCGCGACGGTAAAGGTGATGATCGGCGCCAGCAGGAACAGCCCGCGATTGGCGGCCGACGGGATGATCGTCTCCTGGAGGAAAACCTTCAACCCGTCGGCGAAGCTCTGGAGCAGCCCGAACGGCCCGACCACGTTCGGCCCGCGCCTGAGCGCCATCGCCGCCCAAATCTTGCGATCGGCATAGATGATCATCGCCACCGCCAGCATCAGCGGCAGTGCGATGACCAGGATGCCGGTGATCGTGGCGAGGAACCAGGACCAGTCATATGATAGGCCCAGGGTGGTGTTGAAGAACGCGGTCATTCCGCCGCCTCCGCTAAGTCTTGCCCGTGGATCAGTTCGGCCGAGCAACGCTGCATGGTCGGGCTGGCGCGGCAGATCGGGTTGGTGAGATAAAAGTCGACGATCGGGTAGCGCTCGATCGACCCCGACGCGGTCGCGGGGAGCGCGGGCGGCGTCCACTCGAACTCGACGAGCCCGATCCGCCCCAGCGCGGGAACGTCACGAGCCATTCGCTCTCGCAAACCGGCGAGCGAGTCGAAGGGCAGCGGTCGCCCAAGCCGCTCGGACAGCGCGCGGAAGATCGTCCAATCCTCGCGCGCGTCGCCCGGCGGGAAGACCGCGCGCTCGCCGCGCTGAACGCGGCCCTCCAGATTGACCCAGGTGCCCGACTTTTCGGCATAGGTCGCGCCCGGCAGGACGACATCGGCATATGCCGCGCCGCGATCGCCGTGATGGCCGACATAGACCTTGAACCCGGCGAAGCGCGTGTAATCCACCTCGTCGGCGCCGAGGAAGAAGGTCAGCCGCGCGCTTGCCACGTCGCCGATGCCGCCCCGCCTGGCATAGCCGAGCATCAGCCCGCCCATCCGGCTCGCGGCCATATGGACGACGTTGAACCCGTTCCAACCGTCGCGAACGAGGTTGAACTGCTTGGCAAAGGCGAGCGCCGCGCCATGTCCGCCCTTGAGCCCTGCCCCGCCGACGATCACCGCGGGCCGCTCGGCCGCGCCGAACCGCTCGGCGACGTGGCTCGGCAGATCGCCAAAGATCGACAGGTCCGCGCCCAACCACTCGACCTGATAGGTCAGGTCGACCTCCGGCCCGATCGCGAATACCCGCGCGCCGCGCTTGATCGCCTTGCGCACGCGGGTGTTCACCAGCGGCGCTTCCCAGCGCAGGTTCGTCCCGATCAGCAGGATCGCGTCCGCCCGCTCTATCCCGGCGATGGTGGTGTTAAAGTTCACGGCCGCCAAGCTGGACGTATCGTAATCCATGCCCGTCTGCCGCCCTTCGAGCAGCGTCGATCCCATGCCCGCCAGCAGCTCGCGCGCGGCGTACATCGTCTCGCAATCGACCAGGTCGCCCGCGACCGCGGCGACGCTGCCGCCCGCCTGCGCCGCCGCGTCGGCGACCGCGTCGAATGCCTCGTCCCAGCTGACGGGCTGGAGCTTGCCCCCGCGCCGCACGAACGGCCGGTCGAGCCGGCGGCGGACCAGCCCATCGATCATGTAGCGGGTCTTGTCCGTCGCCCACTCCTCGTTGACGTCGTCGTTGATGACCGGGTGGCATTTCAGCACCTGCCGCCCGCGCGCGTCGAGGCGCACATTGGTGCCGACCGCGTCCGACACGTCGATCGCGGGCGTGCGGCGCAGCTCCCAGGGCCGCGTCTCGAACTGATAGGCCTTATGCGTCAGCGCGCCGACCGGGCACAGATCGACCGTATTGCCCGACAGCTCGGACTTGACTGCATTCTCCAGGTAGGAGGTGATCTGCATCTCCTCGCCGCGGAACACCGCGCCGATCTCCTCGACGCCGGCGACCTCCTCGGCGAAGCGGACGCAGCGCGTGCACTGGATGCACCGGTTCATCGTCGTCTTGACGATCGGCCCCATGTACTTGTCGGTAACCGCGCGCTTGTTCTCGTCGAAGCGGCTATGCCCCTTGCCGTAAGCGACGGCGATGTCCTGAAGGTCGCAATGCCCGCCCTGGTCGCAGATCGGGCAGTCGAGCGGATGGTTGATCAGGAGGAACTCCATGATCCCCTCGCGCGCGTGCTTCACCATCGGCGTGGTGGTGAACACCTCCTGATTGTCGGCGGCCGGCAGCGCGCAGGACGCCTGCGGCTTGGGCGGCCCCGGCTTCACCTCGACCAGGCACATCCGGCAATTGCCCGCGATGGACAGCCGCTCGTGATAACAGAAATGCGGGATCTCCTTGCCGGCGGCATTGCAGGCCTGCATCACGGTGGCGCCCTGCGGCACCTCCACTTCGATCCCGTCGACCTTGAGCTTGGGCATTAGTGTTCGGCCTCGTTCAGTCCCAACCGGGTCTCGATCCGGTCGACCCGCGACTTCAGATGACTCGTATCGGCTTGGATACCGTAGAGTGTGGTCAGCGTGCCTCGGAAATGATCCTCGAGGGCGGACACGCAAAGGTTCAAGGACGACAGCTCGCGCTTGATCTGCCCGACATCCTTCTGGATGCCGAGTAGGATATCGAACATCATCTGGCTGCGGTCGTCGCTCACTCCGCCGCCTCCTGCATCGGCGTCCGCGCGTCGTTGCCCGCGCGCTCGCGGATGCGGCGTTCCATCTCCGGGCGGAAATGCTTGATCAGCCCCTGGATCGGCCAGGCCGCCGCGTCGCCCAGCGCGCAGATCGAATGGCCCTCGACCTGCTTCGTCACCTGGAGCAGCGTGTCGATCTCGCTGATCGCCGCCTCGCCCGTGCGCATCCGCTCCATCACGCGCCACATCCAGCCCGTGCCCTCGCGGCAGGGCGTGCACTGGCCGCAGCTCTCATGCTTGTAGAAATACGAGATGCGGCTGATCGCGCGGACGATGTCGGTGGACTTATCCATGACGATCACCGCCGCCGTGCCCAGCCCCGACCCGACCGCCTTCAGGCCGTCGAAATCCATCGGCGCGTCCATGATCTCGGCCGCGGGGACCAGCGGCACCGACGACCCGCCCGGGATGACGGCGAGCAGATTGTCCCACCCGCCCCGGATGCCGCCGCAATGCCGCTCGATCAGCTCGCGGAACGGGATGCCCATCTCCTCCTCGACGACGCACGGCCGCTCGACGTGACCGGAGATCTGGAAGAGCTTGGTGCCCTTGTTGTTCTCGCGCCCGAAGCTCGCGAACCACTCGGCCCCGCGCCTGAGGATGGTGGGCACCACCGCGATCGACTCGACGTTGTTGACCGTGGTCGGGCAACCATACAGCCCCGCCCCCGCCGGAAAGGGCGGCTTCAGGCGCGGCTGACCCTTCTTGCCTTCCAGCGACTCGAGCATCGCGGTCTCTTCGCCGCAGATATAGGCTCCCGCGCCCCGGCACAGGAACACGTCGAAGTCATAGCCCGAACCGGCGGCGTTCTTGCCGATCAGCCCGCGCTCATAAGCTTCCGCAATAGCGGCGTAGAGCGTCTCCGCCTCGCGGATATACTCGCCCCGGATATAGATATACGCCGCCCGCGCGCGCATCGCGTAGCCCGCGATCAGCGCGCCCTCAATCAGCTTGTGCGGATCGTGGCGGATGATCTCGCGGTCCTTGCACGAACCCGGCTCGGACTCGTCGGCGTTGATGACCAGGAAGTTCGGCCGATCGGGCTTCGGCTCCTTGGGCATGAACGACCATTTGGTGCCCGTAGGGAAACCCGCCCCGCCGCGCCCGCGCAAGGCCGATGCCTTGACGATGTCGATAATCGCGTCCTGCCCGCGCGCCATCAGCGCGCGCGTGTCGTCCCAATCGCCGCGCATGATCGCGGCATCAAGTGTCCAGGGCTGGAACCCGTAGACGTTGGTGAAGATGCGGTCCTTGTCGGAAAGGCTCACGCCCACTCCCCCCGGTAATCGTGGTTGGCGTCGACCATCTCGCGCAGCGTCGTCGGCCCGCCCTCGGGGCACGAGTCCCGCCGCCCGATCTGCGAGCCCACGGGCGGGGTCTCGCCCCGGGCGAGCGCCTCCAGCACGGCGGTGGTGCGGTCGTAATCCAGGTCCTCGAAATTATCGTCGTTGATCTGCACCATGGGCGCGTTCGCGCAGGCGCCCAGGCATTCGACCTCCGTCAGCGTGAACAGGCCGTCGGGCGTGGTCTTGCCCTTGTTCAGCCCCTTGTTCTTGCAGGCCGCGATCACCTCGTCCGACCCGCGCAGCATGCACGGCGTCGTGCCGCACACCTGGACGTGATAGCGGCCCACCGGCGCCAGATTGTACATCGTATAGAAGGTCGCGACCTCGTACACGCGCATGTACGGCACGCGGATCGCCCGGGCGACATACTCGATCACCGGTACGGGCAGCCACCCTTGCGTGCCCGTCTCGCGCCCCACCTGCCGCTGGGCGAGGTCGAGAAGCGGCAGCGACGCCGACTGCTCGCGCCCGGCCGGGAAGCGCGCCATGATCTCGCGCACCTTGGGCTCGCTCTCGGCGTCCCAGGCAAACGCGCCCCAGCGCGCGCGGGTCTCGGCCTCGTCGGGGATGGTGGGTGCGTCAGCCACTAGTTACCGTCCCAGAAAAAAGGATCCGCACGTGGCTCACCGATCGCACTCCCCGAACACGATATCCATCGCCCCCAGGATCGCGGTCGTGTCGGCCAGCATGTGCCCACGGCTCATGAAATCCATCGCCTGCAGGTGGCTGAACGCGGTCGGCCTGATCTTGCACCGGTACGGCTTGTTGGTCCCGTCCGCGACCAGATACACGCCGAACTCGCCCTTGGGGCTCTCGGTCGCGACATACACCTCGCCCGCCGGAACGTGGAAACCCTCGGTATAGAGCTTGAAATGGTGGATCAGCGCCTCCATCGACCGCTTCATGTCGGCGCGGCGCGGCGGCGTCACCTTGCTATTCAGCGCCTGGACCGGCCCGTCGGGCATGTCGGCGATGCACTGCTTCATGATTCGCGCCGACTGACGGACCTCCTCCACGCGCACCATGAACCGATCATAGCAGTCACCGCGCGTCCCGACCGGCACGTCGAATTCGACCCGGTCGTACGCGTCGTAGGGCTGCGACTTGCGCAGGTCCCATGGGATGCCCGCCGCGCGGATCATGGGACCCGAGAAACCCCAGGCGATCGCGTCGTCACGGCTGACCGTGCCGATATCGACGTTGCGCTGCTTGAAGATGCGGTTGTCCGCGACCAGCGAGATCGCGTCCTCGAACAAGCGCGGCAACCGCGTGTCGAGCCAGTCGCCGATATCGGTCAACAGCTTCAGCGGCACGTCCTGATGCACCCCGCCCGGGCGGAAATAGTTGGCGTGCATCCGCGCGCCGGACGCCCGCTCATAGAAGTTCATCAGGTCTTCGCGCAGCTCGAACAGCCACAGGTTCGGCGTCATCGCGCCGACGTCCATCACGTGCGAACCCAGGTTCAGCGTGTGGTTCATGATCCGCGTCAGCTCGGCGAAGAAGGTCCGCAGATACTTGGCGCGGAGCGGCACCTCCAGATCGAGCAGCTTCTCGACCGCGAGCACATAGGTGTGCTCCATGCACATGGGCGAGCAGTAATCGAGCCGGTCGAAATAAGGCAGCGCCTGCGCGTATGTCTTGTACTCGATCAGCTTCTCGGTGCCGCGGTGGAGCAGGCCGACATGCGGGTCGATCCGCTCGACGATCTCGCCGTCCAGCTCCATGACGAGGCGCAGCACCCCGTGCGCCGCCGGGTGCTGCGGGCCGAAATTGATCGTGTAGTTCTGGATGGTGACGTCACCCGTCGTCGGCTGGGCCGGGCTCAGCTTGCCCAGCACCGCGTCGACATGCGAGTCCATCGTGGCGGTCGCGGGGGCGATAGTCGGGGCATCGCTCATTGATTCTGTCCTGAACGCTCGGTCGGGATCACGTCGGGATCGACCGGTTTGCTCTCCGGCTTGTTCCCCGGGTGCGGCTGACCCGCGCCCGTCTGGCCGGTCTGCCCTGCGCCGCTGCCGCCCTTGGCATAGCTCGAGTCCGGCGCCCTGGGCGGCGTTTGCGGCGACTCGGTCGCCCCCGCCTTCTGCACGGCGTCGGCGCTGGCCGTCGTCATCGCGCCCTTGGCCTGGGGCAGCGCACCCTTCTCGTCGCCAGGCAGGGCGTACTCGGTCCCCTCCCACGAGCTCGTGAAATCGAAATTGCGGAAGTCCTGCGGCAGGTCGACCGGCTGGTACACGACCCGCTTCTCCTCCTCCGAATACCGGACCTCGGTGAATCCGGTCATCGGGAAGTCCTTGCGGAGCGGATGCCCGCGAAACCCGTAATCGGTCAGGATGCGGCGCAGGTCGCGGTTGCCGGAGAACAACACGCCGAACAGGTCGTACACCTCGCGCTCCAGCCAGCCAGCGACCGGCCACAGATGCGTGACCGTCGGCACCGGCGCATCCTCGTTCGTCGCGACGCGCACCTGCACCCGGTGGTTTCGAGTCAACGACAGCAGGCAATAGACGATCTCGAACCGATCGGGCCGCTCGGGATAATCGACCCCGGCGATCTCCATCAGCTGCTGATATTCCAGCCCTGGCGTGTCGCGCAGCGCTTGGAGCGCGGCGGGCAGCCGGTCGCGATCGACTAACAACGCCACCTCGCCGACCTTGTCTTGCGCATGGAGCAGCATGTCGCCGAGCACGTCCTCCGCGCGCTCGATCACGCCGTCATTGGGCGCGTAACGCGGGGCCGGCGCCCTCACCGTTCGATGCTCCCCGACCGCCGGATCTTACGCTGCAGCTGCATGATGCCGTATAGCAGCGCCTCGGCGGTCGGCGGGCAGCCGGGGACGTAGATATCGACCGGCACGACCCGGTCGCATCCGCGCACCACCGAATAGCTGTAATGATAGTAGCCGCCGCCGTTCGCGCACGACCCCATCGAAATCACGTATTTCGGCTCGGACATCTGGTCGTACACCCGGCGCAGCGCGGGAGCCATCTTGTTGCACAGCGTGCCGGCGACGATCATCACGTCCGACTGGCGGGGGGACGCGCGCGGCGCGACACCGAACCGCTCCAGGTCGTAACGCGGCATGTTGACGTGAATCATCTCGACCGCGCAGCAGGCGAGCCCGAACGTCATCCACCAGAGCGAGCCGGTGCGCGCCCATTGGAACAGGTCCTCGGTCGACGTGACCAGGAAACCCTTGTCGTTCAACTCGCCGTTCAGGCCGTCGAAATAGCCCTGATCGGGCGCGATGATGCTCGTATCGTCGGGCCGGGTCTTGAGCTCGACCGGGCCGGAGCTGGCGATGACAGGCGTCATTCCCAATCCAACGCTCCCTTCTTCCATGCGTACACCAATCCCAGGGCGAGCTCGGCGATGAAGATCATCATGGCGAACCAGGCGGTCCAGCCGAGCGAGAAAACCGATACCGCCCAAGGATATAGGAAGGCCGCCTCGAGATCGAAGACGATGAACAGGATGGCAACGAGATAAAAGCGCACGTCGAACTGCGCGCGCGGATCCTCGAACGCCGGAAAGCCGCACTCATACTCCGCGAGCTTGTCGGGGTTGGGCTTGTACGTCCCCGTCAGCCGCGACACCGCCATCGGCGCGAACACGAACAAGGACGACAGGGCGAGCGCCACGCCCAGGAACAACAGGATGGGTAGATATTGCGACAGGTCGACCATGGCGGCGCTTTAGGCGGCTGCGGGAAGCCCGGCAAGGCTGGCGAGGCGAGAGAGTGACCCACTTGATCCTCCTCACGCAGCGGAGAGGGGGACTGTTCGCCCCTTGGCGAATGGTGGAGGGGAATCTTAGTGGGTGCACCTCCTCGACGAACATAGTCGCGGGGTAATTAGGGAGCGCCGCCGCCGACCTTGCCCCCAGCGCCGCCAGCCAGCCCTTCATCCGTCACCCCAGCGAAGGCTGGGGTCTCTTCGAGAGTGAACGCGGTTCCCACGCCCAACGAGATCCCAGCCTACGCTGGGACGACGGGCACTTCGCAGCCGCCCTACCGCAACGCCCCCGCCAACAGCTTGTGCAGCTTCGTATGCAGCCCGTCATTCGCCGCCAGGAACTCCGACCGCTCCATCGCCCGGTCGCCACCACGGAAATCGGTGACGTACCCCCCCGCCTCCTTGACCAGCAGCACTCCCGCCGCCGCGTCCCACGGCTTCAGATCGCTCTCCCAATAGCCGTCATACCGTCCCGCCGCGACCCAGGCGAGGTCGAGCGCCGCCGATCCGAACCGGCGGATGCCCGCCACCTGCGGCGCGATCGCCCCGAAGATGCGGCTCCACTGCGCGAAATCGCCATGCCCCATGAACGGGATGCCCGTCGCGATCAGCGATTCCGACAGCTCGCGCCGCGCCGAGACACGCAGTCGCTGCTCCTGCACCCAGGCGCCGCGCCCCTTCTCCGCCCAGAAGCTCTCATCGGTCAGCGGTTGATAGATCAGCCCGGCGGTGATCTCGCGCTTGCCCGACGGCATCGGCTCCTCCACCGCGATCGAGATCGCGAAATGCGGAACGCCGTGAAGGAAGTTCGTCGTCCCATCGAGCGGATCGACGATGAAGCGAGGCTTGGTGGGATCGCCCGCCACCTCGCCGCGCTCCTCCATCAGGAACCCCCAACCTGGCCGCGCGCGCGATAGCTCTTCATACAAGGTCTGCTCGGCGCGCCCGTCGGCCGCCGACACAAAGTCGGCCGGCCCCTTGCGGCTCACCTGAAGCTGCTGAACCTCGTTGAAGTCGCGCCTGAGCCGCGGCGCAGCTTTCCGCGCCGCACGCTCGATGACGGAGATCAGGCCGGATTGGACGGGCATGGTTCTTCCTTGAAACCCTCTCCCGCTTTCGCGGGAGAGGGACAGGCGCGGAGCGCCAGGGTGAGGGCCGGACCCGTGGCGAAAGGCCGTCAGGTCCTAGATTGCAGGCCCGCCACGGGCAAAGCCCGCGTCGTCGGACGAGCGACGCTCGCCGGCCGGGCGGCGGACTGTGCGAATAGCTGCGCTATCCGTCTCAGTCCGCTCGCCGGACATACGTCTGCTCATACACATCCACCACAATCCGCGTCCCCGCGCCGATATGCGGCGGCACCATGACGCGCACCCCGTTCTCCAGGATCGCGGGCTTGTAGCTGGACGACGCCGTCTGCCCCTTCACAACCGCGTCCGCCTCGACGATCAGCGCCTCGATCGTGCTGGGCAGCTCGACGGAGATCGGCCGGTCGTCATACAATTCCAGCACCACGTCCATGCCGTCCTGCAGGAACGCCGCGGCATCGCCCAGGATGCCCGCGTCGAGCGTGATCTGCTCGTAATTGTCCTTGTCCATGAAGGTCAGCGCGTCGCCGTCCTTGAACAGGAACTGGAAGTCCTTGGTGTCGAGCCGGACCCGCTCGACACTCTCGGCGGAGCGGAAGCGAACGTTGTTCTTGCGGCCGTCGATCAGGTTCTTGAGTTCCACCTGCATGTACGCGCCGCCCTTGCCGGGCTGGGTGTGCTGGATCTTGACCGCGCGCCAGATGCCGCCCTCATACTCGATGATGTTGCCCGGACGAATGTCCACGCCGCTGATCTTCATGTGTGACCCGATGTGAAAGAGCTTGGAATAGCCCCGGGCCTTACCGGCCGCCCCCCGGCTCGGCAAGCATGGGGTAGGGATTGACGTCCTCGCCCTGCCACCAGCGGTCTCCCGCTTTCATCCGATTGGTGCTGAAGTGCAGGTGGTGGTTGCCCTCCCCCGCATCGCCCGTGTCGCCGACATAGCCGAGCACCTGGCCCCGCCGGACCCTCGCACCCTCGCGCAGGTTCGCCGCGTAACCCTTGAGGTGGGCGTAATAATATTGCCAGCGTCCGTCCGCCGACCGCAGGTACAGCGTCGTGCCGCCCAGCCCGCTCTCGAACAGCTTCTCCACCCGCCCCGACACGACGGCGACGACCGGCGTGCCCTCCGCGGCCATCAGGTCGATCCCCCGGTGCCCGCGCCCGCCGCCGCGCGCGTCGCCCCAGCTGTCGCGCACCTCGGAGCGCGCATAGCCGAGAACCGGGACGGCCAGCCCCGTCCCCGACGACGGCACGACCGGCACGGGCGCCGTCACCAAGCCGAGCGGCCTTGGCGGCGACGCCGGCTCGAACCGCACGGTCGTGACCGAAAACAGACCCGCCCCGACCACCACGACCAGTCCACCGATCGCAAGGCCGAGGCGTTTCATGCCCGTCAGGCCTGGAACAGCGCCGTGACGCCCGGCTTGATCATCAACGACAGCCGCGCTGCGTCCCAGTTGGTCAGGCGGATGCACCCGTTCGACTGCGCGCGACCGATCTGGTGCGGCTCGGCGGTGCCGTGGATGCCGTAATGCTCCTTGGACAGGTCGATCCATACGACGCCGACCGGATTGTTGGGCCCTGGCGGGATGATCTGCGCCGCCTTGCTGTCGTCCACCTTTTTCAGGATCTTCGGGTTGAACTTCCAATCGGGCATCGGCGAGATCGACAGGACCTTCCAGGTGCCCAGCGGCAGCGGATCGGTGGCCGACCCCATCGTCGCCTGGAACTGCGCCACCAGCTTGCCCTGCCCGTCCAGCACGCGCAGCACCGCGTCCGACTTGTCGACCACGATCTTCTCGCCTCGGGGCTGGTTCGCGTCGACGTTCAGCTGGTTCAGCATCGCCCGCCATTCGGGCTTGGCGTCCTGCGGGTAGGCGCGCGAGGTCGGCAGCGCATTGGGCACCACGATCGTCTCACCCGCCGCCAGCCGCGTGCCCGGCGGGTTCATCGCCGCCAGCACCTCGGGCGTGGTGTGAAACATCTCCGCGATCTTCTCGACCGGCGCGCGGTAGGACATGGCCGGCAGCTTGGCCTGCTGCTCCGGCTCCTTCGGGATGGCGGTGTACGGCCCCGCGAGCGCCGCCTCGCTCAACCGCAGCTCGCGCGTCGGCCGCATCGCGCGGTAGCGGTGGAGCGCGACCAATGTCGGGCGGTCCATCTCGCCCGTCACCTTCATGCCCCGGCTTTCCTGAAAGCCCTTCAGCGCCGCCGTCAGCGACATGCCCGGCCGCCCGTCGAGCACCCCCGGCGAAAAGCCGAGATGGTCGAGGATCACCTGCACATGCAGGATGGAGCGATCGATCTGGACGGGCTGCTTGCCCTGCGAAGCGGCGGGCTGTTCCGCCTGCTGAGCGGTCGCGGCGCCCAGACCCGTTACCGCGACCGAAGCCGCCAACATCAAACCGATACGCTTCACACCGACACTCCACGAAATCATGTGGAGACCGTAACGACCGAACCGCCCGTTGTTTCCGGCCTAGCGTGTGCCGAGCACGTCCGCGAAGCCGCGCACGGCGGCGATCTCGTCTCCGCCCCACACCGCGCCCGACACCGCCAGGAAGTCCGCCCCCGCCGCGACCAAAGCCGGCGCGTTGGCGGGCGTGATCCCGCCGATCGCGACGGACGGGATCTCGAACAGCGCTCCCCACCAGCTCAGGATCGACGGCTCGGGCCGGTGCTCCACCTCCTTGGTGGACGTCGGGAAGAACGCCCCGAACGCGACGTAATCGGCCCCAGCCTCCCCCGCGCTCATCGCCAGATGGCGGCTGTCGTGGCAGGTCACCCCGATCTGCACGTCCGGCCCGAGCACCTCGCGCGCCTCGCGCGGATCGCCGTCGCCCTGCCCCAGATGCACCCCGTCCGCCCCCAGCCGCTTGGCGAGGCTGACCGAGTCGTTGACGATGAATGCCACTTCCCTCTCGGCGCAGATCGCCTGCAACGGCTCCGCCAGCCGGGCTGCCTGATGCTGATCCATCCCCTTCACCCGGAACTGGAACGCCGCCACCGGCCCCGCATCAAGCGCGCGGGCCAGCCGGTCGGGAAAGTCTCCGTCCACGTCCAAAGGCGACACCAGATAAAGCTGACAGGGCGGCCGCCGCAGGTCGCGCGAGAAGGAAGCGGCGAAATCAGGGTCGAGCGGGCCTAGTGGGTCGTCGGTCATCGCGCCCGCCTACCCGCGCGACTAGAAATGCGCCAGATACCCGCCGTCGACCGCGATCACCTGACCGGTGACGTAGGACGCGGCGGGCGACGCCAGGAACACCACCGCCCCCGCTACTTCCGCCGGACGTCCCCACCGGCCGAGCGAGGTGCGCCGCTCCAGCCACTCGCCCACCGCCGGGTCGGCCGCCATCGCGGCGTTCGCCTCCGTCGCGAAGTAACCGGGCGCGACCGCGTTGACAGTAATGCCGTCGGGCCCGAGTTCCGCTGCCAGCGCGCGCGTCATCGCCTCCATCCCGCCCTTCGCCATCGTATAGGGCACGTCACCAGCCCGCGCGATCGGACCGGCGATGGAGGTGATATTGACGATTCGCCCCTCGCCCGCCGCGCGCATCGGCCGTGACGCTTCGCGCGCCAGCGCGAGCGCGGCGAGCAGGTTCGAATCTAGCAGCGACCGCACCTCGTCGAGCGTGAACGCGTCCAGTGCCCGCCGATCACGCCGCCCGACATTGTTGACGAGGATATCGAGCCGCCCATGCCGCGCGGCGATGCCCGCCACCGCTTCGGCAGCCGCCTTGGCGTCAGTTACGTCAAAAGCGATCGCTTCCGCTCGCTCACCGATCCGCTCGACCGCGCTCGCGAGAGCAGCAGGATCGCGCCCGTTCAGCACCACGCGCGCGCCCGCCTCAGCCAGCGCGCGCGCGATCTCGAACCCCAGCCCCCGAGCAGCGCCCGTGACGAGCGCGACGCGGCCGGACAGGTCGAAAGCCGTCAGGCCTCCTCGCCCTTGTAGATCCGCACCAGCTTCTGGAGCATCTCGATCGCCTCCGCGCGCGGACGCTGGAAGGTGTTGCGGCCGATGATCGACCCGTTGCCGCCGCCGTCGCGGATGTCGCGCGCGTCCTGGTAGACCGCGTCCGCGCCCTTGGACGCCCCGCCGGAGAACACGACGATCCGCCGCCCGTTGAAGCAGCTCTGGACCACATGCTCGACGCGCTTGGCCTGGGTCGACCAGTCGCCGCCCTCGTACATCTTCTTCGCGTCGCCCTGCTCGATATGGTCGCTCGGCAGCTTCACCTTGATGATGTGCGCGCCGAGCAAGGCCGCCATGTGCGCGGCATAGGCGCCGACATCGAGCGCCAGTTCGCCCTGCTTGGAAAGCTGTCCCCCGCGCGGGTAGGACCAGATCACCGTCGCGATGCCGACCGCCTTGGCCTCGGCCGACATCTCGCGGATCTCGTTCATCGCGTCGAAGATGCCGTCCGACCCCGGATAGATGGTGAAACCGATCGCCGAGCAGCCGAGCCGGAGCGCGTCGTCCACCGTCCCCGTCACCGCCTGCGCGACGCTGGTCGCCCAGCTGTTCGAGCTGTTGACCTTCAGGATGGTCGGGATCTGCCCGGCAAAGGTGCCCGCTCCCGCCTCAAGCATGCCCAGCGGCGCGGCATAGGCCGACAGACCCGCGTCGATCGCGATCTGGAAGTGGTAATGCGGGTCGTACGCCGCCGGGTTGACCGAGAAGCTGCGCGCGGGCCCATGCTCGAATCCCTGATCGACCGGCAGGATCACCAGCTTGCCCGTGCCGCCGAGCGCCCCGTTCATCAGGATGCGCGCGAGATTCGCCTTCACGCCCGGATTGTCGGACTCGTAATTGGCGAGAATGGCCTTGACCTGCGGCGTCATCGTGATCCCCTTGATATGCTGTAACGATCTTGTGGCCGGCTGTTAGCGGGCGGCCGCCGCCGCGGCAATAATGGCGCTCAGCGCGTGAGCGCCGCCACCCCCGGCAGCTCGCGCCCTTCCATCCATTCCAGGAAGGCGCCGCCCGCCGTCGACACGAAGGAGAACTGGTCCGCCACGCCCGCATGGTTCAGCGCCGCTACCGTGTCGCCACCACCCGCGACTGACACCAGTCCACCATCGACCGTCAGCGCGCCCGCTGTCCGCGCCAGCGCGACGGTGGCGGCGTCGAAAGGCGCGGTCTCGAACGCGCCCAGCGGGCCGTTCCACACCAGCGTGCGACAGTTCTTCAGGACATCGCCCAGCGCCTCGACGGCGGCGGGGCCGACGTCCAGGATCATCTCGTCCGCCGCGACCTCATGGACGTTGACCGTGCGCGTCGGCGGGTTCGCACGGAACTCGGTCGCGACCACCACGTCATAGGGCAGGTGGACGGTGCAGCCCGCCCGGTCGGCGGCCGCCATGATTTCGTCCGCAACGCTCGCCAGGTCGTGCTCGCACAAGGACTTGCCGACGTTCACGCCACGCGCCGCGAGGAAAGTGTTCGCCATCCCGCCACCGATGATCAGGTGATCGACTTGGCGGACCAGATGCTTCAGCACGTCCAGCTTGGTCGACACCTTGGCCCCGCCCACGACCGCCGCGACCGGGTGCTCCGGCTCGCCCAGCGCCTTGGCCAGCGCGTCCAGCTCCGCCTCCATCGCCCGGCCGGCAAAGGCGGGCAGCACGCGCGCCAGCCCCTCGGTCGAGGCATGCGCCCGGTGCGCGGCCGAAAAAGCGTCGTTGACGTACAGATCGCCCAGACGGGCAAACCGTTCAACGACTTGAGGATCATTCTTCTCCTCGCCCGAGAAGAAGCGGGTATTCTCCAGCAGCGCGATATCGCCCGGCTGCAAGGTCGCGACGGCCGCGTCCGCGCCTTCCCAGTCGATGAACCGCACCGGCCGCCCGAGGACGTTCTCGTACGGCTTGGTCACCAGCGCCAGCGACAGGTCGGGCGTCGGCGCCTTTGGACGCCCGAAATGCGCGAGCAGCAGCACGATCGCGCCGCGGTCCGACAGTTCGGTGACGGTCGGCAGCGTAGCGCGCAGCCGCGTGTCGTCCGTCACCTCGCCCTCGGCCATCGGCACGTTCAGGTCCTCGCGGACCAGCACGCGCTTGCCCGTCACGTCGCCCATGTCGTCCAACGTCTTGAACGGCTTGCTCATGCTTTCACGACCTTTATGCGAGGTGAGGCGCCCGCCTCAGAGGAACTTGGCCATCGCGGTCGCGGTGTCGACCATGCGGTTGGAGAAGCCCCATTCATTGTCGTACCAGCTGACCACGCGCACCAGCTTGCCGTCGATCACCGCCGTCTCCAGGCTGTCGACCGTCGACGAGGCCGGGGTGTGGACGATGTCGATCGAGACGAGCGGCTCGTCCGAATAGACCAGCACGCCGACCATCGGCCCGCTCTCGGCGGCGGCCTTCAGGATGGCGTTCACCTCGTCGCGCGTCGTCTCGCGCGAGGGCTGGAAGGTCAGGTCGACCAGGCTGCCGTCGGGCACGGGAACGCGCACCGCCGACCCGTCCAGCTTGCCCTTCAGCTCGGGCAGCACTTCGCCGACCGCGCGCGCGGCGCCGGTGGTGGTCGGGATCATCGACATCGCCGCCGCCCGGGCGCGCCGCAGGTCCGGATGGATCTGATCGAGGATCTTCTGGTCGTTGGTATAGGCGTGGATGGTGGTCATCAGCCCGCGCTCGATCCCGATCGCGTCGTTCAGCACCTTGGCGACGGGAGCCAGGCAGTTGGTCGTGCACGACGCGTTCGACACGATCGCGTGCTCGGCCGCCAGCTTGTCGTGATTGACGCCGTACACGACCGTCAGGTCGACGCCCTTGGCCGGCGCGGAGATCAGCACCTTCTTCGCGCCCGCATCGATGTGCTTTTGCGCCGACTCGCGGTCGGTGAAGAAGCCGGTGCACTCCATGACGAGGTCGACGCCCAGCTCGCGGTGCGGCAGGTTGGCGGGATCGCGCTCGGCGGTGACGCGGATGCGGCGGCCGTCGATCACCAGATCCTGGCCCTCGGCCGCGACCTCGCCCGGATAGCGACCATGGACGCTGTCGCGGCTGAACAGCCAGGCGTTGGACTTGGCGTCGGCCAGATCGTTGATCGCGACCAGCTCCAGCTCGCTCCCCTGCTGCTCCAGCATCGCGCGGGCGACGAGGCGGCCGATGCGCCCGAAACCGTTGATCGCAACCTTGATCGTCATCGAGCTATCTCCCGTAAGTCGTTGTGAAGTGATGTTTGACGTGGATCGCGGACCACGATGGTCGGTCGGATTTCGCTGGTTCCCGCTTCTTGTCCCGGCCTTTGCGGGTCGGCGACCCCGGCTGTCAACACCGCCGCCCCGCCCGCTTTCCCGCTTGTGGACCGTCCCCCTTTTGCTAAGCCCGCCGCCATGACCGAGACCCGACCCGCCCCGGTACCCGCAGCCGCCCGGATCGATGCGGCGCTCGCCCGTATCGAGGCCGCCATCGACGCCCGCGCCCGCGCCG
>VYKR01000110.1_pt1 | contig 21490 bp, 25 predicted proteins | sample 5109561 | NCBI WGS metagenome assembly VYKR01 (sample SAMN12291799, study PRJNA351875) | freshwater metagenome | isolation source: freshwater lake | place: USA: Michigan, Ford Lake | collected 2015-08-15
CCCCACACCCCACACCCCACACCCCACACCCCACACCCCACAGCAATGCTTAACAATCAAAGATATTCGCCGGTGTCTGTCATTTGTTTAGGGGAAATCCTCTACGATCTAATTGCCGATCAAAGCGATCGCGCTGTAGAGCAAGTAACTTCTTGGACAACCTACGCCGGGGGTGCGCCGGCAAACGTGGCCTGTGGATTGGGAAAATTGGGCATAAATTCGGCTTTTATCGGTTGTGTGGGCAAAGATAAACCAGGAGAACAGTTAATCGCCTTGCTAGACGCTCTCGGAGTCGATACCACTGGTGTACAGTATCACCCCACCCTACCCACCCGACAAGTTTATGTCACCCGCGATGCTGGGGGAGACAGACATTTTGCGGGTTTTGGCGGCAGAAAAACGACTGATTTTGCCGATACTGCCCTTAATGCTGACCTATTGCCCGAAAATCTCTGGAAAAATGCCGATTATCTAGTGATGGGAACCCTAGGGTTAGCCTATCCCCTTTCCCGCCGGGCAATGCAACGCGCCCTCGAATTGGCTAAAATTTACGCGGTGAAAGTATTGGTCGATATCAACTGGCGACCGGTTTTTTGGCCTAATCTTGAGGCTGCCCCTGATATCATTCGAGATTTTATTGCCCAGGCCGATTTGCTCAAATGTAGCGAGGAAGAAGCATCATGGTTATTTGGCACTGATACCCCCAGAGAAATATCATCACAATACCCCAATTTAGGGGCAATTCTGGTTACGGGCGGCGCAAAAGGTTGTAAATATCATTTAGGCAAAAATAGCGGTAATGTCGAGGCTTTTTCTGGGGAGGTAGTGGATACAACCGGGGCGGGGGATGGCTTTGTGGCGGGTTTTTTGGCTCGTGCTGGTCTGGGAGGCGATCAAATCGAGGAAAATGCCGATTTAGCGCGTAAGGCGGTGATTTATGCCTGTGCGGTGGGGGCAATGGTGACAAGAAGAGCAGGCGCGATCGCATCCCAACCGACTCGGGAACAGGTGGAGGAGTTTCTAGCGGCCTTTGAATCCTAGTAATTAGCCCTTATTTACCCGTTTTTTGGTCAAACCAGTCTAAAACCCGATTCCATGCCCACCAGCGATCGCTATCGCCCCACTGACGCTGACAGGATAAACTGCTGATATAACCCACATGACCACCATGGTTGGTTAAGAGTAGATCCACATGGGGATTATCAGCGATCGCCGCTTGCAGATCGGGAATAACTGCGGGGGAAAAGAGGGGATCATCGGCTGCGTAGAGGATAAAAGTGGGTTTAGTTAGATAGGGTTGAAAGGGCAAGGGACTACTAGCGGCATAATAGTCAAAAACTGTCTCAAATCCTAGCTTTTTAATCACTAATTCTCGATCGAATCCGGCAATCGTGGTGGCGCGAGTAATTGCTTGGGGATCGATATGATCGGGATGAGCCTTATGGATGCGTTTGGCTAACTTGCGTAGTTCCCTGGCGATCGCTTTTTCCAAATGTTTCCCCCAGGTATCCTGGACGAGATAGGATAAAGAACGATTAGAGTCTAAATTAGGACAAATTACCGCACCACCGCCGATATCGATGGGATCGATCCCCATATCTTCCTGATTCTCTGCCGATTTAATTCCCCAGAGGGCCAATTGTCCCCCCAGAGAGTAACCCGTGAACCAAAAAGGAGCGGGACAGCCCATTTTTTGGGCTTGGGCGGCAATATGAATGAAATCTAGCCCTTCATAGATACCATCGGAGGTGAGAGTCGGGGATAATTCGGCTGTCTTACCGTGGGCCCGCCAATCGAAGAGGACGACTGCGTAGTTTCTTGCTACGGCTTTTCTGCCTAAAATTCTTAAAAACCATTGATTATCTAAGTCTCCCGTGATGCCGTAGGTGCCGATAATGGTTCCTTTCGCTTGCGGGGGAATGGAAAAAATCCCGTAGATGGGGACGGCATTGGCCCCGGTGAAAATGGTTTCTTGATAGACTGGTTCGGGAATAGCGATCGTATTTTGCCAGGTTTCTCGCGCTTTTAGGGCCACATAGAGGGTCATGGCAAAACCGTTTTTCAGCAATGGGGGCGGAGTGTAGGTGAGATTATCGGTCCTCGTCCTCGGATGGGCAAGCATAGCAGCACAGGGGATTCAAAAAGTCAAGAGGGGGAGACAAAAATTAACTTATGCCCACCGCTTTCTTAAAAATTGTAAAGCAAATTGTCCCAAGCAGCGATCAACTCTGGCAGGGCATTGGCCGACCAATTGCCCTCACAACCGCGACCTTGATAGAGAATCAATCGCAGGGAATAATTATCGGGAAATCCTGCCGCTTCTAACCATAAAAGCTCGCTTTCCGCTTCACAAGCAATACTTTCTTCATCCATTAATTCTGTGGCTATGGTTGCCATAGTCGCGGTCAATTGTGATAGTAACCGACGCAAATCTTGCCACTCGGCCTCGGTTAATTCGATCGCCCAGTCATCGCCACCAATTAATCCTTTATAAACGGCTGCCGTAGGATTCCAACCGAGTCGCCAACCCGAACCATATTTGAGAATTTTTTCCATAATTTTCTAGAATTTTAATAGGTCGGCATCTCCCGGTTTTGATAATGATGGACGACTAGGAGAAGGACTAGGAGAAGGACTAGGATTGGGGGTTTCTTGGGGGAGAATAGCGGGGTTATAAATTTCGACGAGAAGGGTGACTAACTGCTGCCGTTGACGACGATTAAGACTGTTAATCGCTTTGATATCGGCGGCCATCGGATTAACGGTAAGGGTGGCCTGTCCCGGATAGTTTTCTTCGCTGATTTTCTCGTTCACTCCTAGGTAATCCCCTAGGGTTAATTGCCAATCAAAACGGATGAGAGTAAATCTTTTTTTGGTATCTTGATGATAACGAAGAAAGCGACTTATTAAAGTATTATTCGGATCGATCGCTCCTGTGTCTCGACGGATATAGTTATTTTCTTTCGGTAAATCTGGCATTGCTTGATAAATTTGTTGAGCAACTGTTTCGGGTCGTTGAATTTGGCTCATCCCGGTGGATTGCCAGGATAACCACCAGAAAAATATTCCTATTCCTAGCCAGAATATTAATAATATTATTCGCTGAATTTTCAGCTTTTGAGGAAATTTTAAGAGCATATTAATCAAGAAAAGATTGAAGTTAATTATCTAGGAACAGTGGGGATTTTTCAGGAACATTTCAAGAGGTTGGGAATGTTATAATCATCTAACAATACCCCAACTCATCTAACTGTAACACCTAGGCTCAAAGTTACCCCAGTCATCCCCATCATAGCAAAGACTGGACACGATCGAGAGGCCAGTAAACTTTATAGGCTTGACCAACGATATAACTTTCTGGCAAAAAACCCCAAGCATGGGAATCAAAACTATGGTTACGATTATCTCCCAAAACAAACAGGGTTTTTGGGGGTACAGTCATAAATTCTATTTCATAATTGGCTAACTCGGCGGTGTAGGGTTCCTCGATAACTTGCCGGTTGAGATAAACTTTACCCCTGCGGATTTCCATGGTATCCCCGGGAATAGCGATGACTCGTTTGATAAAAAAATCTCCCGAATTATGCTCTAGTTGCTTAATTTTTTCGGGAGTTCTAAAAACAATTATATCGCCTCTTTCCGCTTGATAATTACTGGATTGACTGACGAAAACGCGATCACCTACTGCGAGGGTAGGCAGCATGGATTCGCTAGGAATCTCGAAAAATTCTATTTTTTGATGTAACCAATCGGGAAAATAATTACAGATAATTCCCCAAGTAAAAATTGCTGCCACCATCAGCGCCAAAATGGAACGATAGGTGTGACGATGGGGATGGAATTGATGGGGGAAAGTGTGATAAACATGATAAATAGCGATCGCTGTAATTAAAGGCGCAAGAAAGAGGATATTAGCAAAAAAATCAGCCATTTTCAGGCTAATCTGGGATATAGTCAGAAAAATTATCCCTAAGCTCACTTTATCAGCGTACAATTGCCCCAAACCTGGCATAATCCGGTTAGCGAAGACGGCAAACCATGGGTTTTTTTGTTTCCGGGGAATTTTCTCTAAGCTGTTATTCTGTCTGGAATAATAAACACTCCAGTGAGCGTCAAAAATATTGCTAATGTAAAGGACAACCAGAGCAACTATTCCCCCTAATCCCCAGCTTACAGGGCCATTGGGGCTAAAAATTGACCAAATTGTCACAATTATTAATATTACTTGAGCGATCGCCCAAATGGTTGCTTTTTGGTTTTTGTTAGCATACCATTGTCCCAAGCCGGGGAAGAACATCGAGAGATTGACAGCTAACCAGGGATCTTTTGCCAGTGAATTAGTCGCATCAGGAGGAGAAACAGCCGAAAAAAGGGGGGGTTTGCTCATAGTATAGACCTATTGCCAATTCAGTGAACAGTGATCAGTGAAAACATATCAGGAATAATACTGCTCGCTTAATACATACTGCTCACTTAAAACTCAAATCTGATAACTGATAACTGATAACTGATAACTGATAACTGATAACTGATAACTGATAACTGATAACTGATAACTGATAACTGATAACTGATAACTGATGCAAAGCTCGTTTAGCTCTAGGTTATAAGGGGATTGATTACCAAGTAGAAAATCTCACCCCCGGACTACATATTCTCAAACTCAGGCCCCTAACCAAAGGGTTAACCACTGTCCCCGTTTTAATGGCAGCAGATGAGATTATTGCCGATTCTACTGCCATTTTCAGATATTTAGAAAAAGTAGTTCCTGTCCCCTCTTTTATTCCCGCTGGGGAAAAGGAGAAAAATCAAGCGTGGTTACTAGAGGATTGGTTAGATGAAAGTATTGGAGTAGCGACGAGATTTGTCTATTATGATTATCGCGCTGGAGAGGGAAAAGCGATCGATCCTTCCCTGAGTAGTCAAATAATTATTAAGATCGTGCGACAACAATATAAAATCACCCCAGCAAGGGTAAAACTAGCGGAGGAGCGCCTAGAAAATGCCCTCAAGATTCTAGAATATTGGCAAAATCAGGCCTATTTGGTGGGAGATAAATTAAGTGTAGCCGATATTGCTGCCACTGCCCTACTCAGTCCTCTGGCTCTAATTCCCAGTTATCGTCAAAAATATCCCTGGTTGTTTGCTAGAATCGGGGAAATTCATCAACAGTGTCGAGAAAAATTGCCCCCCGGTTTAAATTAAATGCAGCGAACGACCAAAATTATCATCCTCATCTCGATCGGTTTCTTATCGCCCCTAAAAGCCCTTGCTTTGCCCGCTCCTGAAGATATTCCTGAAGAAGTTTTACGAGCAGAAATTATCACTTCGGCTCGATCGCCCTTGGATAATCAACCCCTAAATGCGGCAGAATATGCCTTACTGGAAGAACAATTAGCCACCAGCATTTATCCCCCCCAAATTAATCCCAAGATTCGACAATTAATTGCCCTGAGAAGATTACAAAAACTCCTCCAGATCTTGATACCTTTTTATCGTTAAGATCGAAATAGCCGATCTCCTTTGGCAAGAGTGCATCTGCTAACCAAAAAGTTAGAGAGGATTGGAGCAAGGCGATCGCTTTTATCACCAGCAGACAAAAATCCCGTGTTATGATTAATGAAAAAATCATAAAGTTTTGTAACAAACCTTGACTGCTATCCTCCACCCCCAAGAAAAACCCCTGCTTAATCGTCCTTGGTACTCCCTGTCCCCTCTCTGGCAAGGAGACGAAACCGATGTGAAACAAGGTTTACCCCATAGCCAACTCGCGCCTCCTTGGCAGATTTTAATTCTCGGCGATGGTTCTCCCACCCGTCATTTACAACTTTTAACTGGTGAAAAAACGGAGGTGGATGTGATCGATATGTCCCCCATCGGCGACGATGAGGATGGCGCACCGATGAAAATTAGCCTGATTCCAGGACCGAGATTGCGTCGTCAAGTCTGGTTACGCACAGCTAGTGGTCAAAGGTTAGCCTATGCCGCTTCTTGGTGGTCCGCCAATCAAGTGGACGAATATCTAGAAAATCGTTCCCTACCGATTTGGGAAAGTCTCTCGCGGCTGCACACGGAATTGTATCGCGATGTGCAGGGACTTTATTACGGTCATTCCCCGGAATTAGAAATAGCTTTTGGGGAAAAAGGAGCATTTTGGGGTCGTCATTACCTATTTTGGCACGCTCGCCAACCCCTTACCCTGATTTACGAGGTTTTTTCTCCCTGTCTCCGTAAATACCTCGGTGAAATGAGAATTGATCAATTAGGATAACTGCCGTAGATATTTCTATGTAGTTCAATTAGCTAATCTTTGGAGAGAATTAAATGATTTTTCTCCGTTAATTTGGCCGTCCAACCCGGTTCAATCACAATCGTGCTAATTTTTTCGATAATAATTGCAGGTCCTGCCAGACAATCAAAAGGTTCCAGATCTGAACGCTGATAAATTGGCGTTTCCCGCCATTGATTAGCCATAAAAACTGCTACTCGATCGAGGATAGGAGGTAATTCTCCCATCGGACGGGTGCGAGTTAAAATTGCTTCTTGGGGACTGTCCATAGTCTCGATCAATTCCACGGCGATGGACTCAACAATTAAAGCTTTTTGTTCTTGTTTAAACCCATAACGTCTTTGATGTTCCCGTTCAAAATCCTGACGCATTTGAACGCTAAAATTAACCGCTAAAGTGGCATCACTGCCTTGATATTTTAAACTGACTTGCTGCCGCACCTGATTATAACCCTCTAATTCCCGACCTGCTAAAACTTCTAATTCGTTCATTTCCGTGAGTAACTGCCCGATTAAATCAGCATTTAACGGCTGTTCGATCGCTTTTTCTTTAATTACCCTCAAATCGGCCAAACCCATGCCGTAGGCGCTTAAAACCCCGGCGTAGGGATGGAGAAAAATGCTTTTCATTCCCAGAGTATCGGCAATTAAACAGGCCACTTGACCCCCGGCACCGCCAAAGGTACAAAGAGTATAATCACTGAGATCATAACCCTTTTGCAGAGAGATTTTTTTAATCGCATTAGCCATATTTTCCACGGCAATTTGAATAAACCCCGCAGCCAGCAGTTCAGGACTATTATTACCCCCCATTGTTGCTGCCAATTCTTGAAACTTTGTCAGCACAATCTCTCTATCTAGGGGTAAATTTCCCTCTTGTCCAAAAATAGCGGGAAAATAGGCAGCTTGAATTTTTCTTAACAAAACATTAGCATCGGTAATTGTTAAGGGTCCACCCCGTCGATAACAGGCAGGTCCTGGATTAGCTCCGGCACTTTCTGGTCCGACTCGAAAACGATAACCATCATAGACTAAAATCGAACCCCCACCAGCGGCCACGGTGTGAATACTTAACATCGGCGCTCGCATTCTTACGCCAGCAATTTCGTTATCTGTTTGCCGCTCGTATTCCCCTTGAAAATGAGAAACATCGGTGCTAGTTCCTCCCATATCAAAACTGATAATTTTGCTAAATCCCGCCCTTAAACTGGTTTGTACTGCCCCAACTATTCCCCCCGCAGGACCGGATAAAATGCTATCTTTGCCCTGAAATTTATCGGCGGTGACTAAACCGCCATCGGATTTCATAAATAGTAAGCTAGTCTTCGGTAATTGCTGGCTAATACTATCAACATAGCGGCGTAAAATTGGCGATAGATAGGCAGAAACTACTGTGGTATCTCCCCGGGATACCAGCTTCATTAAAGGACTGACTTGGTGGGAAATGGCTAGGTGAGTAAAGCCGATTTCTTTGGCAATGGCTGCCACTTGTTTTTCGTGGTCAGGATAACGATAACTGTGCATAAAAACAATCGCACAACTTCGGATACCCGCTTGATAAACTGGTATTAAATCGGCTTTAACTTGGGCGGGATTAACGGCGATTAATTCTTGTCCTTGACTATCGTAGCGTTCGGCCACTTCGATAACTTGTTCGTATAATAAAGAAGGAAGAATAATTTGACGAGCAAAAATATCGGGGCGATTTTGATAGCCAATTCTCAAGGCATCTTTAAACCCTTTGGTGATTAACAAAACCGTGCGCTCTCCCTTTCTTTCTAACAGCGCATTGGTGGCTACCGTTGTTCCCATTTTAATCACTTCGATGTTGTCTAGGGAACCGCTAATATCTTTAATCCCTTGAATGACTGCATCTGGGTATTTTTCGGGATTTTCCGAGAGCAGTTTATAGAGAACAATCCACTGTTGATCGGCAAGGGGAACAATCAGAAATCTAGCGGCATCTCTAGCTAGTCGTTCAATAATTTCTGGTCGATCGATTATCGCCACGATATCGGTAAAAGTTCCCCCTCGATCGATAAAAAATTTTAACATAATCCCTTCCAGTTCTCAGAATCAATTAACAATTGTGCCTAATCCTTTTAAAATAAACTAGATTGATTTATCTGAGTAAGCAAAATGTCCACAGGAATCGCTATTTTAGGGGTAGGACGTTGGGGAGTGCATTACGTCCGTCATTTTTCTCAACATCCCTCAGCACAAGTAGTGGCGATCGTTGACTCCTCTCCTGAAAAACTCCGTCTCTGTCGCGATCAATTTAATCTCGATACTAATAAGGTTATTTTAGCCAATGACTGGGAATCTATTCGCAATCACCCCGAAATCTCAGCCGTAGTCGTTGTTACTCCTGCCATCAGCCATTATCCCCTGATTAAAGATGCTCTTAATTTAGGTTATCACGTCCTCGCCGAAAAACCCTTAACCCTCAATCCCCAAGAATGTGCCGAATTAACGGAATTAGCGGCGCAAAAACAGCGTATTTTATTAGTTGATCATACCTATCTTTTTCATCCAGCCGTTATCACCGGACAAAAAGTCCTGCAATCTGGTGGCATCGGTAAACCTCTTTATGGTTATGCCACTCGCACTCACCTGGGTCCAGTTCGTCAGGATGTGTCCGCTTTGTGGGATCTGGCTATTCACGATATCTCGATTTTTAATCATTGGTTAAATAGTACACCTGTATTGGTACAGGCGCGAGGAACGGTTTGGCTACAACCTAATCTAGCCGATTTAGTCTGGTTAACCCTGATCTATGGCGATGGTTTTCAAGCGACTATTCATCTTTGTTGGTTGAATCCCGATAAACAGCGACGCTTAGGGATAGTTGGCAGCGAAGGGACTTTAATTTTCAATGAATTAGACTCTCGATCGCCTTTAACCCGACAAAAGGGTTATTTTGAACGTCAGGAAGCCTATTTTATTCCCCGGGGACAGGAGACGGAATCTATCCCTATTGCCGATGGTGAACCCCTAAAAGCATTGTGCGAACATTTTTTAGAGTCGGTGGCTACAGGTGTTAATTCTCCTGTATCTTCGGGATTGGTAGCGACGGAATTAGTCAAAATCCTCCAAGCAGCAGAATTATCTCTAGCCAGAGGTGGAGAGATTGTGCGCTTAGAATAGGGAAAAATGGGGTTGATAAGCTGTTGACTATCTAAATCACTCGTTAAGACTGCACTGGGGTTGAGAGCAGGGAAACGAGCGAGCGCTGTCTGCTTAGTCGATGTGTTCGGCAATGATGCCAGTGCGACGGTTGCGGTGAGGTGAAATTGAGAGACTTTCTCAGAAAGATGAAGTATAACCTAATTTGCTAGTGCCTTCGGCATCGCACTTTAACCCACAGTTTCAATCAATGTGCATGGTGCGTTCCCCAAAAATCTATTAGTGGAGCAGTAGGAGCCACCTTAGGGAACGCACCCTACCAGCTGAATTCACCCGCCATTTTGGTCTATTTTCCAGCATCAGTGGCTTTTTGACAGTTTCAATCAATGTGCATGGTGCGTTCCCCAAAAATCTATTAGTGGAGTAGTAGGAGCCATATTAGGGAACGCACCCTACGGCTAATTCAATTAAAGCTTCCTCCAAAGTTAAGGGAGTTTCATCTTTAACGTCTATCATGGCCCGATAGAGTCCAGTATCTTCATAGGTTTCTATTATTTGTTGATAATCTTCAAAATTAATGATAACTTGCTGTATCTGACCTTGATTATCCATAATCAAGTCTTGAGCAAAGGGATAATCTTTGATGTTCATAATTAATTGTTCCTCATTTTGCTTGGGTTTCTAATCCCCTTCTAATTTGATATTGATTATTTTCTATAAGAGAACGAGCAGCATCACTAAGATTATCATCACCTTCGATAAACCATAAAAAGGTATGGGTATCCATTAAAATTTTCATGGCATATAGTTCTCAAATTCTTCGATAGGATCATCAAAATTGTCAAGCATTTTAACAATGCCTTTTGCGCTTCCATATTGGGGATGTTTAACAGTAGTGAGGAAGAGAAATGATTTGAAAGTCTTGACCTTCATTATTCTGGATAATAACTTGTTCACCTTTTGAGGCAGCTTTAAGGAGTTCAGAAAGTTGATTTTTAGCTTCATCTACGGTTAGTTGCATCATGGTTTTACTGGGTTAAATTTCTCAGATAATAATATAATTTATCGTGATTTAATCCTTGCTCAAGTATTGTTCAAGGGTCACATAGTCGCCTGATTGATATTCATCCCGAACTTGTTGAAGTTCTGCTAAGGTTTCCTCGTCGTCTTGATAGGAAGTTTCTTCTGCTTGAAAAATTTGTTGTTCTAGTATTTCTAATAATTGTTGTTTTTGCGTTAAGTCAAGGGATTTAATCGCTTCGGTTAGAGATTCAAAAGTGATTTGAAGATTGATGGTGGTACTCATGAAATTTCTCCTATTTGGATAAAAAGTTAAATTTTGAGAATTGCTTTAATTTTCATGGTTGGTATAGGTGATCAAGGGTTTCTAATCTTCTTCTAATGTAGCCTGAATTTTTGCTAATCGTTAGTTAATAGAAGTTATCCAACAAACGGGAACCGCTATCACGTCAATGGTTTCTTTATTGTCAAACATTTCTAGGAGATAACCTGCTTCTAATTGTTGTTCATTAGGAGGTAAATATTCAATAATTGTTCCCTGATCACCTTTTTTTAAAATAGTGTCGGGGACATCTCTACATAATTTGACTTGTTGAAAAAGTTGGACGGTTTGCATTATTCATACTCCTTAATTTTATCGTAGTAAAGAGTGACAAAATTAGCTGTTTGATTATTTTTATCGATCTGCCAAATACTAATTCACTTTTTCATGCGGTTCTATATAAACTCTATGTGATTATACATTTCTTCCGGTTCAAGAATTTCCCAGATTAAGAGTAGTCCTCGAATTATTTGACCAATAGATTTACTTTGTTGGGGACAGTAAGCAATTCCTGCATGAGTTATAGATGATTGATTGATTGATTCTTAAAAAATCAGTATCTTGAGTAAAAATTACGCGACCATTGGCTAAGGCAAATTGCAATTGTATTTCATCAGATACCCCCAATAAATTTTCTTCTGGAGTGGTAGTAACATCAAGGCCTCGATGGCGCAATCCAAGAGCAATACTATAGCTTACATTTTCATCTAGGTGAAATTTAATTTTATTGCCCATTCATTTTTCTTAGTTTTTCTTGAACTAGAGAAGGTGTTTTAGCTTGCATTTCCTTGGCAAAGGTATCATCATCTGTGATTTGTTGTCTAATTTCTTCAAGGTGATCGTGATAGTAAGAAAGGGCCGCGTAAACATCAGCTAAAGTAATGCTGGGATAATGATAAACAATTTCATCGGGTGACATTCCCAGGCGTTCGTGCCAAATAACGACATCTTGGACTTTGATGCGATGACCTGCGATGCGCGGTTTACCACCACAGGTTTCCGGGGTAATTTCAATATGATTGATTAAAGTTGTTGCCATTGATAATAACGAATTTGTCCAACTGTAGGGGCGCAATGCTTGCGCCCATAGTGTCATATATATTATATCACGTCAGGGTTTATAGAATAATTTTATTATGACAACTCTTATAAACTTGAAGCTAATTGAGGCGCGACAATAGTTTCTAGGGAAAAAGCATTCAGATCCGTTAAGCTTCTGGCGTGTTCCAAGGTGATTGCACAAATGTTCCCATTTTTATCAAGATCGACTAAGGTATTTTCATTGATTTCTTGAGTCTCGACAATAGGATTGTTATTGAACTCTAAATATAGAGTATCCGTATCTTGAAAGTAGGTGATTTTAATGGCTTAAAATTCCTGTACTTTAAATAAGTTGTAAGTCATCTTTTTCTAAGTCGTTAAGAGATTGATTCGTGATGAGATAATAAAGAACATCGGGGTCTAAATCAGCCCCATTTTCCCAATAAATTGTTCCCCAATCAGGATTAATTTTGACAGTTTTAAAAAAGTCTAAGTCTTTGAGCGGTTGAAAAATGCCAACAAACTCGATAATTTCTTCAAGATTAATAATCCCCTCTTGATTATCTTCAAATTTAAGATAAAGTTGATAATTATTTAGGGGTTTCACTTCAATAATATCTTTTAGCATGGTTTATTCTAATGGGAGGATTGGTTGTAAAGGTTCATTAAGTCTAGCAAGTTGCCAGTTTTCCTTTAATTCTTGTTGATGAATAGCAGCCCATTCAATTACTAAACCAAGAATACTTGGAGACAATTGACCTTGTAAAATAGTGAGATTTTTAATGTCAATGATCGCCTTTTGTTGATTATAGCGAACATGAAAATGAGCAGGTGTATGGTCGTTATAGTACATAGTGATAATAATTCCTAAAAAACGACTAATTTCTGGCATTGCGAATTTAAGATTATCTATAATTTGTGTTAAGTGGTGATACCAAGCTGATCTTTTGTTTACAATTCTAATAGGATGGGAATTAAGTCTTTGGCAATATCAATGACGGCATCTATTGTATCAGCTTCAGCGACAAGTCCTTGTATATCGGGACTGGTGGCGACATAGTAATCTTGTCCGTTTTCTTGAAAGCGTTCAATGGTAAGGTTAATTTGGTTTTGCATGGGGAATCCATAGGGTTTATAGAATAATTTTATTATGACAAATCTTATAAACTTGAAGCTAATTGAGGCGCGACAATAGTTTCTAGGGAAAAAGCATTCAGATCCGTTAAGCTTCTCGCCTGTTCCAAGGTGATTGCACAAATGTTCCCATTTTTATCAAGATCGACCAAGGTATTTTCATTGATTTCTTGAGTCTCGACAATAGGATTGTTATTGAACTCTAAATATAGAGTGTCCGTATCTTGAAAGTAGGTGATTTTCATGGCTAACTTGGGTTATCAAGAGTTTCTAATCTCCTTCTAATAGTGATTTATTTGGTGGGCGATCGCAGTTTTGAGAATTGTCCATCATATTTGAACGTTAAGCCACAGCAAAGCCTGTATAGGGTCTAATTTCAGGGGATTTAAAGGCTAAAATAATCTGGTTTTGAGGGATTCCTGCGGCTACTAATTCATCGGCAATACCATCCTCAGTTCCGTCGTGTTGAATCCAAATTTTTTGATCAATAATATCAATATGTAATAGGGTTCCGTAGATTCGATAACCATTTTGCCAACCTGTTTCAACCAATAAATAGCGATCGCGGGTTTGATCTAGGACTAATTCGATTTGGATTTGGCGATCAGTGTCGAGGAAGTCGGCATAATCTTGGAATGTTTTTTCAATAATTTGCCGATATTGGGCAATTAAGGAATCCATCGTACAATTACCTCCTGGTTGGGATCGAAACTAAATAACTGAATAATACCATCTTCAATTAAGGTTTGACCTGCTTCTTCTTCAAATACTGTTTTGCAGGTGTTTTCGCTAACAGCCAAAAATAGTTTATGTTCGGGATAATAACGCTTTAGGAGATGGGTATAAACGACAAATTGACCAACTGCTTCTTCAAGGTTTTTCATATCAGAAGGACGAGTAAAGCTCTTAACTTCAATGGCTATTTTTTCTGTTCCTTTTTCTGCGGCTAATAGTCTTTCTGCTCCCAAATCAACAAATAGGTTTTTACCTCTTGCTAAACGAATCCGTAGGGGGTCATGGGTAATTGTCCAGCCGTCTTTTATTAGGGCGTGTTTTACACAGTCATGGAAAATATCTTTGGCAGGCATTGTTTTTTATAGATAAAAAATGAAATTTTCTCAGGTTTGCTTTAAGTTATTGTCTGAATCTGCTAAGTTTTCCTGAATTTGCCCTAACAATTCCTCACAGTCTTTAACCAAGGGAATCCCCAATTCTTGGCATAATTCAGAGGTGTTTACCGATTTTTCCAGTTTAAGATCACTTCGATTAGGTTGGGTTGGTTGGGGGAGAAGGTTTGTAGGTTAGCAATGGGGTTTTCGGTAATCCATGCGATGGGAATAGTCGGGTTAAGTTGTTGACAGAGGGATAAAAGGGTGTCACTAGGGTCACTTTCTCCGAAAATGAGAGTTAATTGGGTATTTTGGGCGATTAGGGGTATAAGATGACGTTTGAGTTGGGGGATGTTGTTGGCTTCCGGGATGGGGTATTGTTGCAGTCTGTGGTAAATAAGATTACAGAGTTCTTGACTGAGTTCAGATGTATTATAGTGGTTGAGGGTTTCGGGGTTAAGGTAAAGGTACTCAGAGGGGAGTAAGTCGGGGAGATGTTGCAGGTTAAGCTGTTGACTGGTGGGAGTGTTACCGATGGGGGTGGTTTCTGGGGTGGTGGTAGCGTGCCATGCTTGGTAAAATTCGGGGTAAGATAGGGTTTGGGCGCATTTCCAGAGAATTTGGTAGCTATATCGTTTAAAACAACTTTCATAATTATTTTTAAGCAAGTAATATTTAAGAGTAGTTATCACTTTTGGCATTTGTTCTTTTTGTAGCATTTTCTCTATACTTTCTGTTGCTTGGTAAACAATCGTTTCATCTGATGAGGAATGGAGTAAGTCGATTAAAGCCAAAATAGCTTTTTCATTACCTTTTCCAATTTTTTCTAAAGCATTTAATACTGTGCTTTTAATATTTTTATTTGATGAAGAACGGAGTAAGTCAATTAAAGCTAAGATGGCTGTTTCATTCCCTTGTCCAATTTTTTCTAAACTCCATATTGTATCTCTAACAGTCTTTTCATCGGATGAAGAACGGAGTAAGTCAATTAAAGCTAAGATAGCTGTTTCATTCCCTTGTCCAATTTGTCCTAAACTGCTTGCTGCTTGCCGACGAGTTTTATCATCTGATGAAGAACCTCGTAAGTCAATAAAAAACAAGATGGCTGTTTCATTCCCCTGTCCAATTTTCCCTAGAATTTCTATTAACATATCCTGAATCCAGTCATCTTTTAGTAAATGAAGCAGGTCAACTAAAGCTGAGATGGCTATTTCTCTAATTTGTCTAATTTCACCTAAACTCATTGCTATGTTTTGAAGAACTGATTCATCTTTTGAAGAACGAATGATGTCGATTAACGCTAAAATAGCTGTTTCATCGCTAGAGTCATTTTCTTCTAAAAGTTTGGCTACTTCCCTCAGAATAGATTGATCTTTTGCTAGATGAATTAAGTCAATTAAAGCTAAGATAGCTATTTTATTGTCCTGTCTTATTTCTCCTGAATTGGTCGCCGTCTTGGGAAGATTAGATTCATCTTTTAAGGGAAGAATTAGGTTAATTAAAGTTGATATAGCCATTGTGTTTGTAGAGTCAATTTCTCCTAAAACTCTGGATGCTCTCCTGATAATAGATTTATCTTGTGAAGAACGAATTAGATCGCTACAGGCTAAAATAATTGTTTTATCATCCTTTACCATTTCTTTTAATCCTGCTGCAACAGCAACAAGTATATATTCTTCTTTTAAAGAACAGATATAATGTATGAAATCTAGGGCTGTTTCTTTATTGGGACTAATTTCCCATAAGCTAAATCTTATTAGCAGAATAGTGAAATCGTCTTCTAAGGAATGAATCAGATTATTTAAAGCTAAGATTACTGTTTCATTATCCTGCGCGATATTTACCAAACCTTGCACTATAGAACTAATAAGTTCTTTGTCTTTAGAAGAATGAATTATATCGATTAAAGTGGAGACAACTGTTTCATTACCCTGTCCGATTTTTCCTAAACTGTACCCTATAGAACTAATAAGTTCTTTATCTTGAGAAGATCGAATGATATCTATTAAAGCGGAGATCGCTGTTTCATTACCCTGTCCGATTTTTTCTAAACTCCATAGTGCATGGTGAATAGTCCATGTATCATTTGAGGAATGAAGCAGATCAATTAAAGCTAAAATGGCTGTTTCATTACCTTGTCCAATTGCTCCTAGACTGTTGGCTGCTTCCTGAAGTGTATATTCATCCTTTGACGAACGAAGCAGATTAATTAAAGCTAAAATAGCTGTTTCATCATTCTGTTCAATTTTCTGGAGACTTTTTACTGCTTCCTTAAGTATGAATTCATCCTTTGAGGAATGAATTAGATATCTCAAAGCGGAAATTATTGTTTCATCATTCTGTCCAATTTTCTGGAGACTTTTTACTGCATTTATCAGAGTGTATTCATCTTGTGACGAATCAATCAGATATCTCAAAGCGGAAATCGCTAATTGACTGTCCTCTCCAATTTCGCCTAAACTTTTGGCAGCGTAATTAAGTTCATCTTCTTTTTTTGAAGAATAAATCAGGCCATTTAACAAGGCAATCGCTTTTGGACGATCTGTTTCAGTTAATATTGCTCTAGCAGATTTTGAGACAGGATCAAAGTAGGTTTTCCATTCTTTAGTTTCCCAATCCCAAAAACCAAATGCCAAGCTGATAATGAAAGCTACAATCTGATTTCCCAGAGAGCAAGTTTTGAACTCAATAATTCCTAACCTTGCCAAATAATAAGCACGATTATAATAAAAACCCCACCTTTCACAACCATCCTTAAAATCAACTAAATCCCTAATAAAACCCTCTTTCTCCTCATCCTTAACATCACTCCTACCCAACCATAACAAAATCACCTCTTTCCATTTCGCTTCAAAAATGCGATAAACCTTCCCCTCTACAGGACGATCTACATGATTTCGCGGTAAAAAGAAATCCCAATCTTCCACCCCACAAGCTGCAAAAAACTCCTGAAAGGTAGGATGAAAAAAGGCATAAACCGCCTCTTGAGTCACAATATCGCGATCTACAATATTTAACCACCCCAAAGTTACCGCTAACTTAAATAATTCTTGTCCCATTACCTCAACCGCTAACTTTCTCGGTAAACGATAACGAGAAACACTCTCTATTCCTGCGATCGCCAATTTTCCTAAAGCTTGATGTAAAGAAGCTTGTAAGTGATCATCTTGCGTTAAATCTCTGACTTCCTTTTTCCAGTCGTAAAAATAAGGTAAATAAACCTGATAAAGCTGCGCCTTTGTTTCGGGTAAATCTCCCGGTTCTAATGACCAAATTTGACACAATACCACCAACCGTAAGGGATTTTTAACCAATTCCCTTAAGCTCTCTCGCCCTGACTCCTGTAAGCGATGAATTAAGCTTTCCCCGAAAGCTGAATTACCTTTGTACTTAAACCATTCTCTGATAAACCGAGCGCACTGATATTCCGTAAAATCTAAGGTTTTATAGGGAATAAACCCCTGTAAACGATTCGTTAAATGGGCATCCCACACATTTACTCGACAGGATAAAGCCACTCGTGCCTTCTGTAAATAACTCGATCCCAGTTCATCCCCAATACGACTTAAAGCTTCTAGGGGAGAATTAACCCCCATCTCATCTAAACCATCTAATAACAACCAAACGGGCTTTAAATCAAATAATTTAGCAAATTCATCCTTGACAGCTTCCTTAACTTCCCTTACTCCTAAAACATCCCTTAACCACTTATTTTCTAAGTATTCCTGTAAGGATTGATGAGTATCTAACGCGCCTAACGAGATACAAATCGGCAAAGCGTTTTGTTTAAGAATATTTTCCGCTAAATTCTGTAATAAAGTGGTTTTTCCTGCTCCTGGATTGCCAATAATGGCAATATTTTTATCACCCTCTCCCTGAGTTGTTCCTAAATCGATATAGTTCAAAAACTCCTCATGTTCAAAGCGTCGGGTGATTTCTTCCCTTTCTTCGGTTTGTAATACCTGTTCCTTCGTCAAATCTTGGTTAATTGGTCGTTTTGGCTGCTGTTTACGCTCCATTAAGCCTAAAGGAACGAAAATCTTAACTTCAAAACCTTCCTCAGTAGCTTGCTGACGTAAAGGCTTATTAATTAAAGCTTGTTGACAAATTTCTGTCCAATTAATCTCCGTGTTGGATGATTCTTCATAATTCCACTCATCAGGATCGACAACATCAGTAATTTCTAATCCTAAAGCCGTACAAATAGCATAAGCTTTATCTCGATCGACAGCTTGTATTCCCTTCATAAATCGCTCAACGGTTCTCTTATCAACCTCTGCTTTTTCAGCAATATTGTCATAGGTTAACAGCCTACCTAACTTATTTCGTCCATTAGCTTTGGCTTGCTGAAGTCTTTGTTTTCCAGTTGATGTGGCTAAGATACCCCGTTGTTTACGTTCTTTAGGCATAAATCCAACTCATTCACTACGAGTCCCATTATCAATCTAACTGATTCGATCGGAAAAGGGACAGAAAGGGGAACTTAATATCTGTCTATAACATGATCTCGTCAATTATAAGCATTTTTCAGAAGATTGGGATGTTCTAAACATTCTATTTCTTCGAGAGGCTTATTATGTCTTCAATTCTCACATTCTCCCCCTTCACTCAATCCACAGCTACCCTAAAAAACCACCTCAAAAAAAACGGTTTTTTTGTCTTCGATAACCCTTGGGGCGATCGCTGGTTGCAGGGTTTACAGGATGTTACCCAAGCAACCCCCGTTATTCAAACTAACGGAGAGATTATCTATCCTATCAAAGCAAATCCTGACGCTATGGGAAAAAGTGACGCACAATCCCTAGGAATTGGGCTTTTACCTCATACTGAATGGTCCTACAAAGCTATCCCTCCTAAATACCTCTGTTTGCGCTGTAAAACTCCGGATCGTTGGGGTGGGGGTGCAACGACTTTGGTTAAGTTTGATGACTTATTGCGTCATTTTACCCTTGAGGAACAACATTTTATGGCGGCTCAACTTCAATATTTTATGTCCAAGGACGGGAAAGAAAGCTGTTTTGCACCAATTTGGCAACGAGATGCCGAAATCATCCGCTTTAGCTATAATGTGCTGGTTTATCGGGAATTTAGCCCCGATATTAATAAACCGATCGCTTCTGACCTAGATTCCCGTTTAATGGCTTTATGTGATAAATTTCTGGCACTGTTTGAAGCCTATCACGTTCCGCTCTATTTAAAAGCAGAACAGATCTTGATCATCGATAATTATACTTGTCTCCATTCTCGCCAATCTTACATTGATCCCAATCGCTCTCTTGAACGGGTAATGTTCGATGTTCCCTAACGGGAAATCGGGGTTAACTACTAGCTTTATAAGTAATGGCGGGAAGCGGATTTGAACCACTGACCTTCGGGTTATGAGCCCGACGAGCTACCAGACTGCTCTATCCCGCGTTGCTTTATTTAGTATAGAACTAAATCTCGGTAAATGCCAAGGAGTTTGTAAAATTACTTTACATTTACCGTCCGACCAGAAGTTAATACTTACGTTCCACGGGGGTGAAATCCTGAATCACTACGGGCATATAGTCGATATCGATGCCGGAGGGGGAATAATAGGCGAGGGTATGCTGAAGGAAATTTTGGTCATCCCGTTGGGGAAAATCCTCGCGGGAGTGGGCCCCTCGGCTTTCTTGACGATTGAGGGCAGAGGTGAGGATAATTTCCCCCACCACCATGAGACTTTGTAATTCCCAGGCCTCGATTAGTTCCGTATTCCAGCAATCACCTCTATCATCGAGGTAAATCTGCTCGTATTGGCGCTTTAATTCGCCGATTTGTTTAATTCCCTCGCGCATAGTTGCTTCGGTGCGAAAAACGCCGCAATGTTGGGTCATACAGTCTTGGAATTGCTGACGTAGTTGACCGATGCGAATCGTGCCTTTTTTGGTCAATAGAGCGGTGATTTCCTCTTTGGCATCCTGAAGGTAAATATCGGGATTAAAGACGGGAAAAGCGCGTTTTTCGACGTATTTAGCGATCGATTTGCCGGTTCTTCTCCCATAGACCACACATTCTAACAGGGAATTACTGCCCAAACGATTGGCCCCGTGGACAGAGACACAGGAACATTCCCCGGCGGAGAAAAAGCCCTCGCTGAGGGTATCGGCACTTAGGCGAACGCGACCATCGGTATTAACGGGAATGCCGCCCATACAATAGTGAACTGTAGGACGTACAGGCATCGGTTCTTCTACCGCATCGACACCGACGAGACGGTGGGCCTCTTCCCAACAGAAGGGAATGCGACTCATAATTTTTTCCCGGCCTAAATGGCGTAAATCCAGATAGACAAAGGGACCCCCGGCGCTACCGTCCAGATTTACCCCCCGGCCGGCGCGAATTTCTAGGGTAATGGCCCGGGAAGTGATGTCCCGGGGTGCCAATTCCATGCGCGAGGGGGCGTAGTCTTCCATAAAACGACGACCTTCGCTATTGATTAAATAAGCCCCTTCACCCCGGACCGCTTCTGAGATTAAAACACCGACGGGATAGAGTCCAGTGGGGTGAAATTGGACAAATTCCATGTCTTCTAGGGGAATACCCGCTTTTGCCGATAAAGCTAAACCGTCTCCCGTACAGGCGAAATCGTTGGAGGTGGTGTTATAAACGCGACCATAGCCCCCCGTCCCGAACATAATTGCTTTTGCCCGGAGGATTTCTAACTGTCCGGTGGCGATTTGGTACATAACTACGCCTTTAGCCGTACCTTCTTCGAGGATAAGGCGTAAAACGTACCATTCATCGTAGATTTTTACCTGATTACGGCGTAAATTGCTGACTAATTCGTGCAGCATGGCGTGACCGGTTTTATCGGCGGCGTAACAGGCCCGGTTATGGCTGTGACCGCCAAAGGCTCTTTGGGCAATGCGTCCATCTTCGAGACGGGAGAATAACACGCCTAGATGTTCCAATTCGATGATAACTTCGGGGGCTTCTTGGGTGAGGATATCCACCGCATCCTGGTCAGCCAGAAAATCGGACCCTTTGACAGTATCGTAGGCGTGGGCCTTGGGATTATCATTGGGGTCAACGTTTTGCAGGGCGGCGGCGATACCTCCCTGGGCAGCGACGGAGTGGGAACGAATCGGGTGGGTTTTGGCAACGACAGCAACATCGATAGTCGGGTTGAGGCGTTTGATTTCTAAGGCGGCGCGGCATCCTGCTAACCCACCGCCCACTATAACGACATCGTGTTCTTTCATGGCTGATTTTCCTACGGGCTTCTGTTTCTATGGTGGGGTGAGAATTGCTCAGAAGTCAGTTTTGTAACCGAGACTTTATATTTCAGGAGAAGGGAGAAGGGAGAACGGAGAAGGGAGACAGGTTTTAGGTGTTGGGGTGTTGGGGTGTTGGGGTGTTGGGGTTTTAGTTCAATTTCCCCACTTCCCCACTTCCCCACTTCCCCACTTCCCCACTTCCCCACTTC
>VYKR01000078.1_pt1 | contig 21376 bp, 20 predicted proteins | sample 5109561 | NCBI WGS metagenome assembly VYKR01 (sample SAMN12291799, study PRJNA351875) | freshwater metagenome | isolation source: freshwater lake | place: USA: Michigan, Ford Lake | collected 2015-08-15
GAAAAAGATATTTATCAGAAAAGTCATGAGCAAGCTAGAGGTTTAAAGACTGAGCGGGTTCCAATTATTTTTATTAATAAATATTTTACACAATTCATACCAGGTAAGCAAGAGAGCTACGCCACTAAGTAGTCGTGCAAAATTAATTTCCTAGTGAAGATAGGCAAGAGGCAAGAGGCAAGAGGCAAGAGCGGGGTTAGATATGTGTAATTAATTTTGCCTAGGTACTTACTACCGAATCATTACCGAGCGTTTTAACGCGACAGTGCCTTGACCGACGTATTTCCGATAAGAATGTTTTAACAGAGGAAGTTGCCGCTTGGGAAAACCGCCGCAATCAAAATTCTTCCTCTGTAGATTGGCGATTCACAACCGAAGATGCTCGGATTAAGTTGAAGCGATTATATCCGTCAGTTCCTTCTTGACAGACCACTAGGATAATCTTATCGAACCCTTCTGTCATTTCCAGTTTGACATCTGGTTAGTTTAATGATACCATAGAGACTCATGGTTTTATGAACAACTCAAATCTACCATTAAGGCATTAATATTATGGCTGATGTTCTAAGAGAATTTGACAAAAAACAACAGAAAAATATACTTAAAGAGGAATTATCCAAACAACAAATATCACAAATAAGATCAAACATTGAAAGAATCATATCCAGCTATAGACACATTTGGGATATTTACGCAGAACTTTTGCAAAATAGTGCCGATGCTATTATAGAAAAATTTGGAGAAGACAAAATCGAGCAAGGTCGCATCGAGTTAGAAATAAATACGGAGCAAAGAGAAATCATCATCACAGATAACGGTATTGGTATAGAAGAATAAGAAATATCTAAGATTTTAGTTAATGGTAAATCTTTAAAAAGAGAGAAAAATACTGGAAAATTTGGATTTATGGGTTATGGATTTACCTTTGTTGCTTTTCAAAGTAATTTATTGAAAATTGAGAGTATCAAAGACGGGATAAAAGCATCAAGAACCTATAGAGATTTATATCACTTTATCTACTCTAAATCAGAGTTGCCAAATTCAGAAGAAGAAGAAATTGACCAGAAATCTCAATCAACTTCAGAAGAATCTCAAACAAAGATAACTGTTAAATTTCCTAATGATTTTCCCAATGAAGTAGTAGAGGAAACACTATCAACAGCTTTTAATTTTGCCAAATGTGAAAAAACCATCGAGGCAATTTTGAGAACAAGATCTGTGGTTGAAACCCTAGATAAAGTCTTCTCTTCAAAAGAGTATTTTCAATTTAGCCTTAAGGTAGATGGTCAGAAGTTTAAAATTAAAACTGGCTATTTAACTGTCAGGGAAATTGTTCGAGAAGTGGTTGGAATTGAGCAATCATTTTATAATAGACTAGACGAGTACGAAACTTTGATAAAATTAGGTGATGACAAGTTCTCCCAAACACAAAAAGAGGCTGCTTTTAAAGCCAATCTTCTAGACGAAAAAATAGATGAAATTGAATTTGGTTCTAAAAATCCCTTGTCCGCAAGAATTTTAATTTCTGCTACCAGTAAGAACTTTATCAATAAATTTAATGAAAGATTCCATAATAATGATATATCTACTGACTTTAAGATAGAACACGGATGCTGGTTGGCAATAAATGGAATGCCTACGGGAATTTGCATACATCCATTTGATGACAGTAATTACTTTCCCTACACGGTTTTAGTAGATATAAAAGATAATTCAATTCGTACGGAGTTAGACTCAGGTAGAAAAGGAATTAGTCCTTATCGAATGAAACAGATATCGGATAAAGTATTTGAGATACTTAAAGACAGAAACTATATTAAATATCGTCGCTACATAGTTGAAGGAGATACTAGAACAAGAATTAGCGATCCTTTTTATATACCTTATGAAAAATTAAATGATAAATTGAAAGAAAAAAGATACTTTGAATCATCTTTAACTCAAAAGTATTTACCCCCCCTAGAAGAGCAGGAGGTTCTTGGCCTTTTTATTGAAATTGTTGCTAAGAATCTTCTGAAAGGCTATGAATTAAAAATACTGTCAGGCTATCAAGTTTATGATGGTTTGTACTATTATAATTTAACAGAGTCTCAAGATATATATTATTCAAATGACAATCAACTAGGAATACATAAGACAATTTTTACAAATTATGGAAGTAGTCTAAGAAAAGACATCTTGATAGAATTTAAGAGAAATTTACAAGACATTTATTCAGATATTAATAATAATAAAAAAGATGCCAATCATATTGATATATTGGTGTGTTGGGATGTAGAATTTGAAAATAAGAATAAACTTCAAAAGGAAAAAGGCGATATATGGCTCTTCTAGGTTCTGTGTGATAAGTTTAACTTACAGAGGATCGATCGATCTTTGTGTCCTTTGTGTCTTTGTGGTTCCTTCCACTCGCTCGCCAGAAAGAATGTATCTTAGAATACATTTTGCCCACCAAACCTAAGAGAGCCGATATATTAATGGAAAGAGACATAATGAGAAATGTTTTTTACGGTGTTACACATAGTTTAACCGTGACAGGAAGACAGCAGGCATTGCCAATTATCGAACTTAAAAAGGTCTTAGAAAGATTATTTAACTACACAGACAAGAATTTATAAGACAGTACAAACTTGAGAGAATCTTATCGAACCCTTCTGTCATTTTTTGCTACAAAAGGGAGAGATGAGCCAATAAAAGCCCATCTCTCGCAAATTTATCCCTCTACTTTAGTGAAAGCCAAGAATACTTTACTTGTTACCGTTACCCTGCATAGCTAAAACCGCATCGCGCAGTTTATCTGGCACTTCTTGCAGGTGATCCTCATCCCACTGGAAGAAACCGACCCCCATAGTCAAAGAACGCAATTCAACGATAAAATCGTGCATTTCCGCTTGGGGGAGATGGGCCGTTACCTGATCCCAACCTTTCCACTCCCCAGAAGCTTCAAAACCCTGAATTTGACCGCGTTTACCACTGATTAACTGTAAAACCTTGGCGGTGTATTCTGAGGGAGCGAGAACCGTCACCGATAGAATTGGTTCTAATAAGACCGGATGACATTTAGGCAGTCCCTCCGTCATCGCTAGACGGGCCGCTTGTTTAAAAGCTTGTTCGGAACTATCGACACTGTGATAGGAACCATCGGTGAGAGTAACATCAATATCCACCACGGGGAAACCCAACGGACCATGACCGAGATATTCCCGCACTCCCGTTTCCACCCCGGGGATATACTGTTTGGGGACGACACCACCGACAATGGTTTCATGGAATTGGAAACCTTCCCCCCGGGGTAAGGGTTTAATATCGAGATACACATCGCCAAAAGCACCGTGGCCGCCGGTTTGGTGTTTATAACGTCCGTGGGATTTGGTACTGGTTTTGATCGTTTCCTTGTAGGGAACTTGGGGTAAATGGGTGGTCATCGGTAGATTATACTTGCGCGCTAGGCGATCGAGGGCCACTTGCAGATGAATTTCTCCCTGTCCCCAAAGAATCACTTCTTTAGTATCGCCGTGTTGTTCCCAGTGGAGGGAAGGATCTTCTTCGATCAGTTTCGTCAAAGCTGAACTTAATTTAACTTCATCCTTGCGATTTGCGGCGGCAATAGCGAGAGCAAAGACGGGTTTAAGCTGTAATCCTTTGGGAAGGTCGGGTTTTTGACTGCCGCTGCTAACCACATCTCCGGTGCCGATTCCCTCCAAACGACCGAGAGCGATAATTTCCCCCGCTTGGGCCTGCTGTAGGGGTTGTTGTTGTTGTCCCATGAGACGATAGATACCACCAATCCGCACACCGTTCAAGGCCATGCCATCGTTAAGGGTTCCCTGCCAAACTCGCCCTAGGGACAGGCGACCGCCCTGGGGAGTAAAATAGGTTTTGAGGATTTGTACCACTGCATCTCCATCCGCACTGGGATCGAGACCGCGACGGTTGGCAGTAATTGTCGGGGCCGGCGCTTCTTCCACTAAAGCGGTAAGGAGATGACGCACACCATAATCCCGTTCCGCCATACCGAAGAACACGGGTACTATCTGATCGGCTCCCAGTTCTTGTTTTAAGTCTTGGAGAATTTCTTCCCGGGAGGGGTTAATATCTTCGAGGAGTTCTTCTAAAAGATGATCGTCAAATTCGGCGATCGTTTCTAGCATTTCTTGTCGAGCAATCTGTTCTTCTTCCTTGAGGTGGTCGGGTAAAGCTACAGGATCGGCGGGACTGTTAGCATGGTAATGATAAGCCTGTTCGTTGATTAAATCGATGAATCCAATAATTTCGTTGTTCTGACGGATAGGATATTGCTGGGGAACGAGGGGACGACTAGAAACGGATTTGAGAGCTTGTAGGACTTCGTTAAAGTGACTATTACAGCGATCCATCTTGTTGATGAAGATTAGATGCGGAATTTCCCAATCATCGAGGAATTTTAGCAAGGGAGCCAGGGTGAGAACTCGATCGACTACCGGTTCACAAACGATAATAGCAGCACCGGCCCCGACGAGAGCATTATAGGTTTCACTGGCAAATTCGATCGAACCGGGACAATCGAGAAAGGTAAAATTTAGGTTTTGGTATTGACTATGGGCAACGGAAACTTCTACACTCATCTGTCGATCCCGCGCTTGGGTGGAACTATCACCAACGGTATTGCGATCGCTGATTTTGCCTTTTCTGGTGATCGCTCCTGTTACGAAAAGTAAACTTTCCAGTAAGGAGGTTTTTCCACTGGAGTAGGGGCCGACAAGGGCCACATTACGCGTGTTTGCTCCGATACTTTGATTCATACAGATACCCCCAACAATGATTTAGTGATTAGTTGTGGCGATTGGACGATATTTACACTCGATCGCCCTAGGAAATATACTGTCATAGCACTGAAAATTACTCTCAGGACGTATTTAGAAGTGAAAGGCCTGTCTTGCCATAATTTTGCCCAGTGCTACAGGTGTATTCTTTCTTACTCTTCACCCTAACTCAGTCTCAAGCATCACATCCCATTCTCGCAATCTCTTGTAAAGTCTTGCCTACTTTTAGTTAAGGAACTTGAATAAATGTTAACTAAGCGGTTAACTATCCACAGTCTTGCTCCTCAACTGGATTTACAAAAACGAGAGGCTGCCTGATATAGTGAGAGGTCGGGATGATGTTTATTAAGCAATTGTTATGTTAAAAGCTGGAATCGTGGGACTGCCAAATGTGGGGAAATCGACCCTATTTAACGCTCTGGTGGCTAATGCCAAGGCCGAGGCCGCTAATTTCCCCTTTTGTACCATTGAACCGAATGTGGGTGTGGTATCCGTCCCCGATGAACGTCTGGAGGTTTTGGCTAAAATCTCTAATTCCGAGAAAATTGTGCCGACGCGGATTGAATTTGTCGATATTGCCGGATTAGTCAAGGGTGCGAGTCGGGGGGAAGGATTGGGTAATCAATTTTTGGCTAATATCCGGGAAGTGGACGCGATCGTTCATGTGGTGCGCTGTTTTGATAATGATGATATTATTCATGTTTCCGGTTCCGTGGATCCGGCCCGGGATATCGAGGTGATTAATCTAGAGTTAGCTCTGGCGGATTTGGGACAGGTGGAGAAGCGGGTGGAACGTTTACGCAAACAGGCGAAAAATAGCAAGGAAGCCGCCGAAGAATTAGCTATCCTTGAAAAAATCCTAATTTGTCTTAATGACGGTATTTCGGCGCGAAAAGTGGATTTAAGCAAAGAGGAAGAAGAATTAATTAAAAATCTCGGTTTATTGAGTCGTAAACCGATTATTTATGCTGCTAATGTTAGCGAAGATGATCTAGCCACGGGTAATGATTGGGTAGAAAGTGTCCGTCAAATTGCCCAACAGGAACAGGCCAAAGTTGTGATCGTTTCTGCTCAAGTGGAATCGGAATTAGTGGAATTGTCGGAAGAAGAAAGAAAAGATTTTCTCGGTTCTTTAGGAGTAGAAGAAGGGGGATTAAAATCTTTAATTAAAGCTACCTACGAGTTATTAGGACTGCGTACCTATCTCACCACCGGTCCCCAAGAAACCCGCGCATGGACGATTATTTCTGGTATGAAAGCACCCCAGGCAGCCGGAGTTATTCACTCGGATTTTGAACGGGGTTTTATTCGTGCAGAAACCGTGTCTTATCAGGATTTAGTTAATAGTGGCACGATGAGCGCAGCCAAAGAAAAAGGTTTAGTCAGAAGTGAAGGCAAGGAATACATTGTTCAAGAAGGTGATGTTTTACTATTCCGTTTTAATGTATAGCTAAAATGAGTCAGGTGGGTGGCACTCACCTGATCAAAAGGCTGAACAATAGGCGTTGTCAAATTGAAAGATGCTCCGAATTTCTGTCATCAACAATCTCTCAGCTTTTTTTACTTATTTTGGTTAACATTAAACTGAATTTTTTATCTCTTGACATACTCTAATTTATATTCTATAATTAGGTATAGGGGCAAGTTATTGTTTAATCAAGATGGCGATTATCTCTGTCCACTAAAAGACTGGTTTGCTAGGAATGCAGTCGAGGCTAAAAATATTCTATCTATTCAACAACCCGCAACAGAAAACATTCAAATCAAGCACAGTAAATGAAAGAGCAAGGATTGTTATTTTCTGAAGACAGCCTGTTACCTGAAAAACTCCCGCAAATTCAGGAATTAAGACCTTCTAACAATCTTTCAGCAGTTTTTGAAGAGTGCCATAATTATATTTACGCCAACGAAGGAATGCTCAAAGACAAGATTTTTCACGAGATGGTTAAACTAATCATCATCAAACTTCATGATGAAAAATCTGCCAAGCAATCTGTAAGTTTTGGCGTTACAGCAAGTGAATATAAAGCCATCGTCGCCAATAAGTCCGATGAATTTATGTCGCGTCTCAGTCAATTATTTACCTCAATCAAGAATCATTATCGGGGATTTTTCACCGATGACACATTCAAGTTAAAACCTTTGACTCTTGCTTATATTGTAGGCAGGTTACAGTACATTAATTTAACTAAAACATCTGGCGATATAAAAGGTGAAGCCTTTCAGACTTTTGTAAATAGACACCAGCGTGGAGATAGGGGAGAATTTTTTACCCCTCACCCAATTGTCCGCCTTGCGGTTGAAATGATAGACCCCAAACCAAACGAAAAAATTATAGATCCTGCTTGTGGAAGTGGTGGTTTTTTAATTCAAGCAATAAACCATGTTCGACAAAATAACCCGGAGTTTAATATAGCAACTTTTGTGCAAGAAAGTATTACAGGAATTGAATTTAATCCTGATGTCGCCCTTTCGGGAATGATTCGTTTAGTTTTTGAAGGTGGCACAGGTTCAGAAATTATCTGCACTAATGCGCTTATCGAAGATGAAAAATTAAATAATTCTTTTGATGTTATCTTGACCAATCCTCCTTTCGGAAATAAAGGCAAAGTAGAAGACCAGAAAATTCTTCAATCATATCTTCTTGCCCGGAAATGGCATAAATCAGCGTCCAATAGTTGGGAAGTTTCCCCAACCATTTTAGCGGGTCAGTCGCCCGATATTTTATTTATTGAGAAATCTATAAAATTATTGCGGGCAGGTGGACGCATGGCGATTATTCTGCCCGATGGTCTATTACAAAATATCTCTAATGGACCGATTCGCCATTGGTTGCGCTCCCAAACAAAAATATTAGGGGTTGTTTCCATACCGTCGGAAGCCTTTGTACCCTACGGTACAGGAATCAAGACATCACTTTTAGTGGTTCAAAAATTACCAGCAGACAATGATTCTTGTTTTATGGCACAAATCAAAAAAATAGGCTATGACGTTAAAGGACAAACAATATATAAGCGCAACGAGTCGGGAGTTATAGCCCGAACAAAATCAGGTTTGCCAATAGTTGACGATGATATAAATGATATTTCTCAATCTTTTAGGTCATTTATCAATGGCGAATTTGCACAAAACAGCGATTGTATTTATACAGTTAAGAACACCCTGCTCAATTCGAGACTGGATGCCGAACATTATTTACCCAATGACCGAAAATTATTAGAACATCTAAAATATATTGGGGCGAAACCTTTAGCTGAAATTGCCGATATTTTGAGAGCTGCGGCTGATTTTCGTTTAGCTAGGGACAGTGAAATTAGATATATCGCTATTTCCGATGTTGATTATCGTACAATGCAAGTTGTTTCCCAACAAATAATTAAGGCACATGAAGCCCCATCTCGCGCAACTTATAGATTGTACAAAGGTGATATTATTACAGCAGTTTCAGGAGCAAGTACAGGAACACCACGTCAAGCAACAGCCCTAATCACGGAAGATGAAGACGGAGCAATTTGCTCAAATGGATTTTCAGTATTAAGAAATATTCGGGGAGTCGAGCCTTTGTTTTTATTAGTATATATGCGAACAGACTTTTTTTTGCGTCAGATTAAAAGGTACATGACAGGTCATGCTATTCCTACTATTTTAGTAGATGATTTGTCAAAAGTTTTAGTGCCTATTCCACCCAAATCTGAACAGCAGAGAATCGCAAAAAGTATGGCTGAAATTCAAGCAATTAGAAAAGAAGCGTTAAAAGCAAGTGAGAATGTGGTTAACGAAATGAGTCTTTTACTTGGCCAATTTGAGTAAAGCAAAAAGCAGGTTAAGCTTAGAACAAGTCTTAAGGTGGTTGATTTATCCCAACCTTAAGACAGGACTAGAATACTTGGGATAAATCAACAGGGATTCTCAATTAGCCCGGGAAATGTGCGTCGCCAGGGCTGCCGATTGTAGGATGGGGGTAGTGGTGACGGAATCCGTCGCTAGGGTAAAGAGAGGATTGGAAAGGATACCAGCTAGGGAAGTGGCCACTAGGGAGAGGACAATACCCACCTGTAGGGGACGCATCCCGGTAAGAGTCCAATTGATAACGGGGTAATTTTTCACCGCATCGGACATCTCTTGGGGTTCCTTGACCACCATCATTTTGACCACACGGATATAGTAGTAAATCGAGGCCACACTGGTGACTAAACCAACGAGGACGAGGGCATAAAGTCCCGCTTGCCAACCGGCCCAGAATAGATAAATCTTACCAAAGAAGCCCGCTAGAGGCGGAATTCCTCCTAAAGAAAGCAGACAGATGCTTAAACAGAGGGTTAGTAGCGGATCTTTCTGGTAGAGTCCCGAATACTCAGCGATCTGATCGGTTCCAGTTCTGAGAGCAAAGAGAATCACACAGGCAAAAGCCCCTAGGTTCATGAACAGGTAAATTAACAGATAGAAAATCATGCTAGAGTAACCCGCGTCAGTACCGGCGGTTAAACCAATCATGACAAAACCCGCCTGACCGATCGAGGAATAGGCTAACATCCGTTTCATGCTAGTTTGGGCTAAGGCTACCACGTTGCCCAGGATCATGCTCAAAATGGCTAGAGCGATAAAGATAAACCGCCATTGTTCGCTCACTAGACCAAAAACCGTCACTAATAGGCGAATTGCTAGGGCAAAACCCGCCGCTTTGGAACCCACCGAGAGGAAAGCGACCACGGGAGTGGGTGAACCTTCGTACACATCAGGAGTCCACTGGTGAAAGGGAACCGCCGAAATTTTGAAGGCGATACCGGCAATCACAAAAACTAATGCGATCGCCAAGGCCAAGGACTGACCACCGTTAACAGCGGTTAATTTTTGGGCAATGGCACTTAAACTGGTTTCACCTCCGGATAAACCGTAGAGAAGGGAAACACCATAGAGGAAAATCGCCGAACTAGAAGCTCCAATTAACAGGTATTTTAAGGCGGCCTCGTTCGATCGAGGATCCCGCTTCATGTAACCGGTCATTAGATAGGAGGAAATACTGAGCATTTCTAGGGAGATGAAGATCATCACCAATTCACTAGCACCGGATAGGAACATTCCCCCGATAGTCGCGGTGAGCATAATGGCTAAAAATTCCGCTAGGGAGGTTCCCGCTTGTTCCACATAACGCACAGACATCAGCACTGTGGAGGCGGTAGAAAGGGCAATAATCCCCCTAAAGACGATACTGAGATTATCCCCCTCAAAAGCCCCTAAAAAGGCCACTGGTTTCGGATTGTCCCAAGTAAAGTAGAGAGCAACCACAGCAGCGAGCAGACCAGCGATCGCAACGTAGGGCAGCCAACTTCTGGCACTCCGTCCCACGATTAAATCGCCGATTAAAATCACCATCAGGGTAATAATCAGGATTCCTTCGGGCCAGATAACGCCGGCATTTAGCTGACTGGCAACAAGACTAGAAAAATCCATATTGATTGAGGTTAAAGGAATTTGAAGTTAAAAAAGGCTTAATACAAGCTTAGGGCATTTGATCAGCGATTCAGTGATCAGTTATCAGTGGTCAGTGATCAGATGTGAGTTTTCAGTTTACTGATCGCCGCTATTGGGTTAAAATTTCTAAAAAACCAGATAAATTTGAGATAATCTTAGCTTTTATCGTTATTATAGTTGTCTCTTGTCTTTTTTATCCTCCTGTCTCAGAGTCTCCTCTGCAAAGGGAAAATCTTTGATTTTTGCAGCCGAGCTAATTTCTGGTGGTGACAACTTGTCACCGAAATGTATCCACGTTAACAGGGAAAAAGTGAAAACTCAGGAAATCATGACATAGACTGGCATCGTTAGTTGTCAATGAAGGATTCTGGTAAAATCAGGCTAGGGGAAACACCCGAAAAATCAATTGTTTTTGAGCCATCCGCTTGATTTTGTTGTTGAAAAACTTTCTAGTTCGCTCCCTCCTTTTCCTTTAGCGATCGCTTGAATGAGTAACGAAACCTATCTCAATCATCCTACTTTCGGTCTATTATACAGAGTGTGTCTATTAGAAGAACATCGGGAATTATTCACCACTCTTTATGCCCAACGTCTTTTTTTTCTGGTGACGGTGGGACCCAAAAAAGTCTCTTTCGATCCGATTAGTCGTTCCGATGCTCGTCTTTTAGTGGAAAACCGGCTGCGGAATTTGCGACGGGTCAGTAATGTGCAAGAATTTAACAGTCTCAACCAAACTTATCAACAAACCTTTTCAGTCTAGTTCATGACGATCGCTAGTCGTATCGAGTCCATCCGTCTTACCCTACCCCCCTGCACGCGTCTAATTGCCGTCAGTAAACAGGTATCGAGCGATTATATCCGTCAAGCTTACCGAGCAGGAGTGAGAGATTTTGCCGAAAGTAAGCTACAGGAAGCAATCTCGAAGCAGCAAGAACTAGAAGACCTGCCAGATATTTCTTGGCACTTTATCGGACATCTACAGGCAAATAAAGCCCGCAAAGTCCTAGAATCTTTTGATTTAATCCATTCCCTCGATAGTTTAAAATTAGCCCAAAGACTCGATCGCCTGGCCGGGGAATTAGAGATTAATCCCCAAGTTTTGCTACAGGTGAAAGTTGTCCCCGATCCCGATAAGTTCGGTTGGGACAAGGCCGAACTCCTAGCAGCTCTTCCCGCTTTAGTCAACTGTCAACAGCTAAAAATTCAGGGTTTGATGACAATTCTGCCCCAGGGATTATCGGCTGAGGAAAAGTTAGCCGCCTTTGAAAAAACCAGCGATTTAGCCCAAATAATCGAGAATAGCTCTAGTTTATGCCTGCCCCATCTATCCATGGGGATGTCTAACGATTATCCCCTGGCCGTCAAGGCCGGAGCCACTTTGATCCGGGTGGGAACTGGTATTTTTGGTGATCGCATTTACTGAACCATCGGCGTAAATTTACAGAAAAAACCTCTAGAAAATTTAATAATCCGTGACAATATATCTTAAAATTACAACGTTCAGTCTAGAAACTGGTGGTTAGAAATGGGGAATGGACTTTTTCCCAATCCCTGAAAACTATCCCCTGATACCTGATAACTGAAAAGAGGGAACTAACCGCTGCCTCCAGACGACTAAAATGACGAACCCTTAACAAAATAGTTCCCCTGTACCAAATGAGAGCAAGGATTGTTAAAGGCCAATAAATGACCCCGACTCTAGACAAGACCACCCAAAAAAATCTTTTGAAGGACATTAGACTGTGAACAACATTTTTACCAAGCTCAAAGATTTTGTCGGTATCTCCGAACAACCAGAAGACGAAGATGAAACCGACTACGAAGAAATGAATTGGGAACAGTTTTCCCCCCAAGAGAAGGATCAAAACGAAGAAGAAGAACCCCTTAATCGTCGTCAACGCGAACCTTTAAATCTCAATACAGCCACATCTATGGGACTCAACAGAAGCAACGTGATCGGTATGCCAGGTATTAACAACAATAATGCAGAAGTAGTCGTGATCGAGCCCCATTCCTTCGAGGAAATGCCCCAAGTTATCCAAACCCTGAGAGAACGCAAATCGGTGGTTTTAAACCTCAACGTCATGGATCCCGAAGAAGCACAAAGAGCCGTGGATTTTGTCGCCGGTGGCACTTATGCAATTGACGGTCATCAAGAACGCATCGGTGAGAGTATTTTCCTGTTTACCCCCAGCTGCGTTAAAGTTAGCACCCTTTCCGGAACTATTCACGATATCGCCGACAACCCGAAAATGGCTCGTACCGTTTCCTCCGCACCTGCTTGGGGAGCCGAAAGCAGTCGATTAGCTCAATGAATCCTTCCATAGTCCTCTCGTCAGGTTTGTCGAAGCTAGAAATCGATCGATTATCGAGAGGAGGCGTTTTTTCTTGGTAGGATAGCTAAATCTCTCTTTTTTACTTTTTACTTTAAAAAATACTGTGTCTATTCGTTTAGGAATTATTGGCGGTGGCGTGATGGCTGAGGCCATTCTCAGCCGTTTATTAAAAAAAAATATTTATAGTCCCGAAACGGTGTTAGTCAGTGAACCCCAACCCCAACGGCGCAACTTTTGGGTTAATACCTACGGGGTGCAAGTCAGCGAGGATAACCGGGAAGCCGCTAGAGCAACTGAGGTGTTAATCTTAGCGGTAAAACCGCAAATTTTAGAGCAGGTAGTGAATAGTTTGCTAGGAATACCCGAAAAACCCCTAATTATCTCGATTTTAGCGGGAGTTACCCTCAATCGCTTAGAAATGGGCTTTCCCGATCGCCCAGTAATCCGGACGATGCCCAATACCCCGGCCACGGTGGGACAAGGGGTGACAGCGATGGCGGCCGGTCGTCATGCGGAACCGGAACATCTGGCCGTAGCTAGAGATATTTTTACTGCGGTCGGTTCGGTGGTGGAAGTTCCCGAGGCTTTGATGGACGCGGTAACGGGATTATCGGGATCGGGCCCGGCATTTGTGGCCCTGATGGTGGAAGCTTTAAGCGATGGTGGTGTGGCGGCTGGATTACCGCGAGCGATCGCATCTCAATTGGCCCTAGAAACAGTTTTAGGGACGGCAACCCTATTAAAAGAATCGGCCATACATCCCGGGGAATTAAAGGATCGCGTCACTAGCCCCGGAGGAACTACGATTGCCGGGGTGAGACAATTAGAAAAAGGCTCTTTTCGATCGACAATTATCGAGGCAGTAGTGGCGGCCTATCATAGATCTAAAGATTTAGGGCGTAGTTCCGAAAAGTAATCTTTTTATCTTTTTTAATCCATAAGTAGGTAGGCGTTAAAAATTATCAGACACCCCCCTTATCAAGGGGGGCAGGGGGGATCGAACCTAAAATCCATTTTTAATTTAATTATAACCAGCTACTTAACTGATGTCTCGATCTGTGATAAGATACGCAGCAATTCTTGTCCAGAAAAAGTGTATGAATAAGAAATCTAATCGTTTTGATTTAATGGCATTAATTGCCATTGCTGTTTTTTTCCTAGGGATTGTTTTCTGGAAAGTCCCGCTTCATTATCCCTATATCCTTAATTTTGATGAAGCGGTGGCCCTAGTACTTGCCTACGTCACTAAACAAGGTTATCGTCTCTACGAACAAGTTTGGCACGATCATTTATCGGGTTTATCTCTTTTACTAAATAGTTGGTTAAGCGTGACAGGATTTACTATCCATGCGGCGCGCCTTATGGTGCTTTCTTTGTCCACAATTATGTTAGGAATTTTTTATCTAATTCTGAGAGTTAATTGCGGAATATTAGCTTCTTGTTTATCGGTATTTATTCTCTCAACCTGTCTAGTGTATATTACCCTATCAACGACAATGTTGCGGGAGTTACCCTCACTTTTTTTTACAATCTTAAGTATTTTTATCATCTTTAAAGCCGTTCAATTCACGGCTAAGCTTAAGTATGGACTGTATTTACTTAGTGCCATTGCTTTCGTTTTTTCCCTGCAAATTAAACTTTCAGGCATTACTATTATCCCAACGGTAGCTTTAATTATTTTTCTCAATCAACAAAGTAGCTTTATTAAAAGAATCATTGATATTGTTATTTGGTTAGTCGCTGTTGTTTTAGTCTTTGTCTTGGGTTCCCTGACTATTTTTCCTTTTTCCTACGCAAATATTATTAAATCTCATGTCAGCGTTGCAGCTAGTTTTACTCAAGAAAATCTCACCTTATTGAATCTCTTACAAAGCGCCCTACAGCACGAACCAATTTATCTAATCGTGACAGTGATCGCTATTATAGCGATGGTTTTTACTCGCAATATAATACCACTTTTACCGCCGTTGGTTTGGTTAGGTTCTAATCTATTTAGATTCGCCACAGTCGCCCCAATTTGGCCTTATTATTATATCCATTTAATTATTCCTGCCGTTTGGATAATTGCCTTATTTGTCGAACAGTTAAAAATTAATGATAGTCTCGCAGAATTTAGGCAAAATCGAAAAATAACCCAGGAATTAGTTCTCAAAATGCTGATTTTTATCCCCCTGTCTGGTCAATTTCTCTTTAATACCTTGAGAATAATCACCAATCGTGATCCGGCAATTAATGCCTACGTTCAATTTAATAAAAGGTATAAACCTCTTTTAGCAGAAGCTGTGTTTGAAAAATTTAAAAACTCCGATAAACTTCTGTTAACCGATAATCCTCACTACATATATCAATATTTCTTGAAAACACCCCCAGAAACTGCTGTCATCACCAGAAAGAGATTTATCAATCAGAATCTTGATGGGGATTTTATCCTAGAAGTCATCGAAAAAAGAAAGCCGGATTTGGTTTTTCTCTATCGATTTGAAAAGGAATTTCTGCAATCACCGAAACTCAAGAATTATTTAGAGAAAAATTATATCCAGTTCCCCGACCAGCAAGAAAAAGGAACCCTCTTTATCAGTCCGAAAACTTGGCAAGAATATCAAAGTAAGGATAATTAGAAATTGTGGACGGGGACTATTAACGTTTTTTCTTTTTTACCGGTTTTTGAGCCAATTTTCGAGAACGTTTATAGGCCGATCCGATCCAATCACTACAACTATGACTCATCGCTCCTAATTCTAAACCCAGGAAAATAGCGATCGCTACCCGGGGATACTGTTGCCATAATGCGATCGCTTGCTGCGGCCACAGTCGCCAATCCCAGTCTATACCCCAGAAACTTTGCAGGATCGGAATGATGATGATCGCAGCTAGTAACAGAAAACTAGCAAGATAAAATAACCGAAAAATTGTGCCGATCAATAAACCGTGGGATAACCAACCGCGATGACGGATCATGGAACGGTAGGGTAGCCATAACCAGCGCAGATAACCCCAACGTTTGTATTGTACCGAGTGGATGTCAAGATCTGGCCCAAACAGGAATCCGCTAAACAAATAACTGGCCAACAGTAATAGGGTTAAGTTACCACTGCCACTAACCAAAAAACTCGCCCCCGCAATCGGTGGCAGCAGAATTAGGGTAATGCGATCGTGAGTTCGACCAGAGGGCATCGGAAAAAAATTAACTTGCTCAAAAAAATAATATACTTTTTTGAAAATATATGTTATGCTGAGAAAGTACGAAATTAATTCGGGCGTTTAGCTCAGTGGTAGAGCGCCTGCCTTACAAGCAGGATGCCGTAAGTTCGACCCTTACAACGCCCATTTGTTCCCGTCTTTGCTCGTCAAGCTTTCACTCCCGATCGCAGATTAAAATTAAGACTATTGAGGGGAATTGCTGCTGGCAGGCAAAATTGGGACTGATTGCTGGTAAGCTAGTTAGTAGGTACTAGGATTAACTCATCGTGGCACACTGGTTATATGATCGATTGGAAATGTATTAAAAATTGTGGAGCTTGTTGTCAACTAAATCCCGATGAGCGTCCTGACTTAGAAGAATATCTTACTCCCGCACAATTAAGTCAATATCTCAGCATGGTGGGGGAAGATGGTTGGTGTATAAACTTTGATCGCCAAACCCGTCTCTGTACCATTTATGACCAAAGACCAGAATTTTGTCGTGTTCAACCCGATATTTTTGCCAAAATGTATCAAATTACACTGGGAGAATTTGAACAATTTGCGATCGATTGCTGTCATCAACACATTGAGGATCTTTATGGGGAAGATAGCCTAGAAATGAATAGCTATCGTCAGCAAGTAGGCTAAGATTTACCCCTATCCCAGAAATAACTCAGACAGGGAAGAAAATAAGTGGTCTAGTTAGGGTTGACTGAATAAATCTAAAAACCTTGTTGGATAATACTTTTAGGCTTTTTTGAAATCAAAAAGTGCCAGCCATTGGAGTGATCAGAGGGAAAATTCAGGGGCTTTTTCCATGAAAATGGCTAAAACCCCACACCCCACCTGCCCCCCCTGCCCCCGATGTCGGGGGCAGGGGGGGTCGGGGTTGGGGGGGCCACACCCTACCCCCACGAAAAACTTTTTCAGCAAACCCTGGTTATTGTCCCGATCATCTCCATAGCTAAACCAGTAAAATTACGGAATTGATTGTTTCCCTGTTGAGGAGAAGTCTATAGGAAACTCAAAACCTCTAGGGGTGCAGAGTTTGAGTTCAGGACAGGGAAAAACTATCATGGAAAAATCAGAAAAACAGCGCCGCAGACGCGGGGTTATCCTCACACCCACGGGACTAGAAAAAATACTTACTGCTAAACAAGAAGCGGAATATCGGGATAATCGCGGTTATCGTTTCACCCTAGAAGTTCTCAGCGAGAAAACTCTTTTAGGGGTAGATACTCTGATGAAGGTATTTGCTTGTGAATCGGGAGTGGATAAACAAACCCTAAAACATTGTTTTCAAGCTTTTAATTTAACTCTAGAAAATGGCGATTATTATCGTCCTAACTTACCAGAAACTGATACTATTAATCCTCAACTATTGCCTGAGTTACCAGAGGGACAAGTCCCCCTCGATTCCCTCTTGTATATCAACAGAAACAATCTAGAACAGACTTGTTATCAAGAGATCTTGCGCGGGGGCAGTCTTATCCGGATTAACGCAGCCAGAAAAATGGGAAAAACTTCCCTGATAACCAGAATTATTAATCATGCACAACAACAGCAATACCATACGCTTTATTTCAGTTTTCGGTTAGCAGAAAGCTCAATTTTTCAAGATTTAAATCACTGGCTGCGTTGGCTTTGTGTTAGTATTAGTCGCCAGTTAGATTTAGACAATCATCTCCCAGAGGATTGGGATGAATTCTTAGGGGGTAAAATTAACTGTAAAATCTATCTAGAAAAGCATATTCTCTCCCATCTCGATCGCCCTTTAGTGATTGCCTTTGATGATCTTGAATATCTTTTATCCTATCCACAGCTAAGGGAAGAATTTTTTAGTATTCTGCACCTCTGGCACGAGGAAGGCAAAAACAAACCCCTCTGGCAAAAATTACGTTTAATTGTTGCCTATTCCCCTGCACAGGAGCTTGATAAAACCTCAGATACCTATCAATCTCCTTTTAGTCTTGGTTTACTGATCGAATTGCCTAATTTTACCAGCGCACAAGTAGGAGAATTAAGTCAAAGACAGGGATTATATCATAATTTTGACTCCGAAAAATTACGGATATTTCTAGGAGGTAATCCCTATTTAATTCGTCTTGCTTGCTATCATATTGCTCGAGGCAATTGTACCCTAGAAACCATTCTAGCTACTTCTATCGACGAGGAAAATAATATTTTTGCAGATCATCTTAAACGTTTACTTTCGCATCTGCAATACTTAAAAGGCAATTTAGCGGCTATCTTTGCTAAGGTGGTGATGGCAGAAAAAGACATAGAAATTGATTTAATTGCCGCTTTTCACCTAGAAAGTCTCGGACTGATTCACCGACAAGGTAAGTTTTGCCGAGTGAGTTGTCCTCTCTACCGTCAATATTTTAGCGAATATTTCCGGCAACGTTCTGTTTTTTTGCCGCAAAAAACTTCTCCCCTCGCCCAAAAAATTACGCTTGCTCACTTTGATACTTCCGAAAAAAGTCGCTATGCTATTTAGTTTATAGTCCGTTAGGCGCTCGACTAACACAGCCTAGGAGTGCTAAAGTTATCACCATAAACATCCTCAAGGAAAATCAACTCGGCGTGGACAATCCTGCCGCAATCTCTTCTTTGGCTTTTCGAGCTGCTGCGACTAGATTATTCTTCGTCTGTTTAAAAGACTGATCCCATCGTTTTTCTTCTTCAATTTCTGCAATATAAGCTCGAACGTACTCTACTAAATGCTCTTGAAGCTCATCAGGCAGAGACTCAACCATCTTGATGATCGTGGTAATAGCAGGAGAGGGCATGGTATCTATCAGCGTAGTAGGTTTTCTCTATTCTACAACGTCCACCGCAAACCCAAAATGATATGATCTTTGTGTCCTCTGTGTCTGGAGTGGTTTTTATTAATGAGCCTTGCTCAAAACCAAACAATTCATAATTCAAGAGCGAGGTATTTATGGGTAAAGAAGAAGAACTACTTGAACAATGGCGAGAACTGACACTGGAAAAGCAACAAAAAGTTTTACAATTTGTTCAAACACTGAAATCTAAGTCAGAAACGACAGCACCACTTAATTAGGAGTCTAACCCATGAGCGGCCCCACCATCGAAACCGATTTAGGAAAAATCCTAGACCAGATTAATCAGAATCTTAAAGAGACCAATCAGAAGCTAGACGCGCTCCAGAAAGATGTCACAGAGATCAGGATTGTTCAAGTCAGATTCGAGGCCGAAGTAAAGGGAGATCTCAAGGCATTACAGGGAGAATTCAACACCTTACAAGGTGATTTAAAAGAGATTAAAGGCTCCCAGAAAGCCCAAATTTGGGCATTAATCACCATCTTGGCAACAGCAGTTATCGGAACTGTTATCCGCTTTGTCATCACTGTTCCCCCTGTTAGCAACCCCTAACTCCCACTGCCGGGGAACAGGCTTCTAGTTCCTGTTTGATATTCAGGTAGAATTAATGATAGAATTGGTGCGTTACGGCGGATTGTTAATTTTGGTTTTTTGACCGGATTTGTAACCGACTCAGGGAGCCTACACATCTTCTCTCAATGAGATCATCAATTTTTTTAGGTACTTAATCAAATTCCTCCAGATGATTTATGAGTATCCTCTACTGTCTCAATCCAGAATGTTCCCATCCTCAAAATCCGACTCATTATAGCTATTGTCAAGGATGTGGCGGAAATTTAAGCCAAACTAGCCAATCATATTCTTTTCATAGCCGTTATCTCATTGTCGGAGTATTAGGGGAAGGTGGATTCGGTAGAACTTATCAAGCTAAGGACTTGAATTTTAAGGAAAAACCCCGGGTTATTAAAAAATTTATTGCTCAAATGCAGGGAGCTGCTCTGGAGAAGTCTAAGGAGTTATTTCAAAGAGAAGCGGAAAAATTAGACGAATTAAAACACGAACAAATCCCCACCGTTTATGATTACTTCTCTCAGGGGAACTCCCTCTATTTAGTGCAGGAGTTTATTGAAGGTGAAACCCTGCTTCAAGAGTATCAAAGAGAAGGAAAATTTAGTGAACAGAAAATCAAGGAAATATTACAGCAATTATTACCAGTCCTTGCCTATCTCCATTCTAAAGGATTGATCCATCGTGACATCAAACCCGATAACCTGATGCGTCGTCGGAGTGACGGTAAATTGATGTTAATTGATTTTGGGGGAATTAAAGAGCAAACTTCCCAAATGGGGACAGGTTTATATACTCCGGGTTATGCTGCTTATGAACATATCATGGGCAGTGCAGTCGCCGCTAGTGATTTATATAGTTTAGCCGCTACCTGTGTCCGTTTATTAACAGGATGTTTCCCCCAAAGTAACAATAATTTGCCAGATCCAGTCTATGCTGTGGATCAGCGGCGATGGTTATGGCAATCGGTATTAAAATCTCAAAAAAGATCAATTAGTGATTTTTTAGCGAATCTCCTCAACAAGATGTTAGAAGATAAGTCTAGTCAGCGCTATCAATCAGCTTCAGAAGTTCTGACAGTGTTGAATAATCCTCCCTCAAGTAGAACTGTAGTACAACCTCCCCCCGTTTCACTTCCTCCTCAGAGAAAAATTAAGAATCCATCAGGAATAACTAGACGTAAATGGCTATATAACGGCATTGGGATGATTGTATTTGGGGGGGTGATCACATTAGTAATTGATAAGAGATATCTATGGCTAAAATTGTTACCATCAACATCACCATTAGAAATGGTGGAATTACCTGGAGGAGAATTTATGATGGGATCTCCTGACAATGATCCCTATGCTTTGGATAATGAAAAGCCTCAACACCAGGTTAAAGTCAACAGTTTTGCTATTGGCAAATATCCAGTGACTCAGGCACAATATCAAGCAGTAATGGGAACAAATCCCTCTTATTTTAAAAACAATCCCCAAAATCCAGTAGAACAGGTTAGTTGGAATGATGCTCAAGCTTTTTGTCAGAAATTGAGTCAAATAACTGGGAAAACCTATCGCCTACCGACAGAAGCGGAATGGGAATATGCTTGTCGTGCGGGGACAACTACTCGCTTTTATTTTGGTGATGATGCTAATCAGTTAGGAGATTATGCTTGGTATGACAAAAATTCTCAGGTTACAACTCATCCTGTTGGACAGAAAAAGCCCAATGCTTGGGGACTCTATGACATGAGTGGCAATGTTCGGGAGTGGTGTCAAGACAATTGGCATGATAGCTATAAAAATGCGCCAAGTGATGGCAGTGCTTGGCTAACAAATGATGATAATAGTCACATAATACGTGGCGGCTCTTGGAGCAGCGATCACAATCCTTGCCGTTCTTCGGATCGCAACTACTACACTGTCCCCGTCAACTACATCGGGTTTCGGGTGGTGTGCGGTGCTGGGAGGACTCTGTAACCCTTTTCCCCTTTTTTTCCCTTTTTACCCTTTTTTACTTTTTTCAATTTTTCTCTTTTTCCCGCCGTTAGTAGCTTGTAGGGTGTGTTAGGCGCGTATTTAAAGGAAATTTGTTAATAATTAAACTATGATCGCGCCGTAACGCACCATCTTAAGAAAGAAAATTGGTGCGTTACGCTATCACTAACGCACCCTACAAGAGCCG
>VYKR01000079.1_pt1 | contig 21351 bp, 19 predicted proteins | sample 5109561 | NCBI WGS metagenome assembly VYKR01 (sample SAMN12291799, study PRJNA351875) | freshwater metagenome | isolation source: freshwater lake | place: USA: Michigan, Ford Lake | collected 2015-08-15
CGGCGCCCGGCGGCGGCGCGGTCGACGCGGAGGTGGAGCTGGTCGAACGGCTCGGCGACCGCACGCTTGTCTATGCGCGGCTGGCGGACGGGTCGGACGTGACCGCGCAGGCCGAGGGGACGAGCGCCGCGCGGATCGGTGACCGCGTCGGCCTGGCGATCGACGGCGCGGGCGCTCACCTGTTCGACGCGGACGGCCAAGGCCATCACGCCCGGGTCGCCGCGTGAGGGGACGGCTCGGCCCCTTCGCCTATGTGGGGCCGTTCCTGTTCTTCTACGTCGTCCTCCTCATCTATCCGCTGCTGATGGGGATCGGGACCAGTCTCCACCGGGCCGATCTGTTCGGGAACCGGCGCTGGGTCGGGCTCGACAATTATGCCCGGTTGATGGGCGACCCGGTATTCGGGCAATCGCTGTGGAACACGCTCAAGCTGGCGTTGCTGATCGTCCCCAGCCTGACGCTGATCGCGTTGCTGCTGGCCCTGGCGCTCAACCGCGCGACGCGCGGGGCCGCCGTCCTGCGCGGGCTGTTCTTTTCCTCGTCGGTGCTGTCGGTGACGATCGTGACCCTGATCTGGCGCTTCATCCTGACACCCGACGCGGGGCTGGTGGCCGTCGTCCTCCAGGCGCTCGGGCGCGAGCCGATACCGTTCCTGAGCGACCCGAACCTCGCGATCCCGGCGCTCGCGATCACCACCGTGTGGTGGAGCCTGGGGCTGCCGATGATGCTGTTCCTGGCCGGGCTCCAGCAGATCCCGCACGATATCTACGAGGCGGCGGCGCTGGACGGGGCGGGCCGCTGGGCGACGCTCCGGCGCGTCACCCTGCCGGCGCTGCGGCGGACCACGGTGTTGGTGGTGATGCTCCAGACGGCGGCCCAGCTCCAGATCTTCGGCCAGGCGCAGCTCCTGACGGCCGGGGGGCCGAGCGGCGCGTCGCGGCCGGTGGTGCTGTTCATCTACGAGGTCGCGTTCGGCCGGTGGGAACTCGGCTACGCGATCGCGGCGGCCGAGATCCTGTTCGCCATCGTCCTCGCGGTGACATTGGTCCAGTATCTCGCGACCCGCGGCGACGAGGCCGCCCGGTGAACGGTCGCGACCGCCTCTCCGCGCCCGTGCTGGCAGCGGTGCTGATCGGCGCCGCGATCATGGTGGCCCCGCTCGTCTGGACGCTGCTGCTGTCGCTCAAAGCCAATGGCGAACTGATGCGCGGGAGCGACGCCGCCTTTTCCGGGCCCTACACGCTCGAGAATTACGGCATGATCTTTTCGGGGTCGCAGGTGCTGCGCTGGCTCGGCAACAGCCTGCTCGTGTCGTTGGGCACCACGGCGGGGGTGCTGGTGCTCTGCTCGCTCGCCGGGTTCGGTTTCGCGCGTCTCGAATTTCCGGGTCGGCGCGCGTTGTTCGTGTTCGTGCTGGTCGGCCTAGCCATCCCGCAACAGGCGGTGATCCTGCCGCAGCACCAGCTGTTCGCCTGGGCCGGGCTCCACAATAGCTTTCCCGGGCTGATCCTGCCGGGGTTCGCGGGGCCGTTCGGGGTTTTCTTCATGACCCAGTATTTCCGCGGGCTCCCGCGCGAGCTCGACGAGGCGGCGATGCTCGACGGGGCGTCGCGCTTCACGCTGTTCCGGCGTGTCCTCCTGCCGCTCACCTGGCCCGCGCAGGCGACGCTGGGGGTGTTCACCTTTCTGGGGACATGGAACGACTATTGGTGGCCGCTGATCTCCGCCACGCGCAGCGACATGTTCACCCTGACCGTGGGGCTCGCCTCGGCGCAGGCGAACTACGCGCAGACGAGCGGGCTGGGGTTTTTGACGGCGCAGGCGGTGTTCGCCTCGATCCCGATCCTCCTGGTGTACATCGTCTTCCAGAAGCAGATCGTCGGCGCGATGTCGGGGGCGGCAACCCGGTGAGGCGGCTCGCGGCCGTGCTGGCGATCCTGTCTTTATTGGGCTGCGCGCGGCCGGCCGCGCGGACCGAGATCGTGGTCCAGCGCTTCTTCGGCGAATGTGGCGCGGTTTACGGGTCGAGCATCGACGTCGCGGCGGCGAACGGCGAGTGCGGGATCCTGACCACGCTGCTCAACCGGTTCGCGGCGGAGAACCCCGACATCGGCGTCACCGTCAACATCGTCGCCTGGCCCGGCTATGCGCAGCTGGCGGCGCAGGTCGCCGCCCGCGATCCGCCCGACCTCGTCACCATGCACCAGTCGGTGATCTCCGATTATCAGGGCCTGGGCCTGCTCGAGCCGATGGACGACATGCTCGCCCGCGCGGGTTTCCCGGCGACGAGCTTCACCGCCGCCGGGCGTAGCGGCGTGGTCAAGGACGGGCGCGCCTACGCAATGCCCTACGACACGGTCGGTGGCCTGTTCCACGTCAACACGGGGCTGATGCGCCGGGCGGGGTTGATGAAGGACGGCAAGCCGGTGCTCCCGACCTCGCCCGCCGAGCTCCTCGACCATGCGCGGCGGTTCAAGGCGGCGACCGGCAAGCCCTATCTGATCCAGGCGCAGGTCAACGACCCCGCCAGCCATGTCCGCAACCTATACACCTACCTGCTGGCGCAGGACGTGGACTTCTTCCCCGGCGGGGGCCGGGTCCGGCTCCGGGGGCCGGAGGCGCGGGCGATCGTGGCGCTGTTCCGCCGGTTGAACGTCGAGGGGCTGACGACGCGCGACCAGGACTTCCCGGCCGCCAACACCAGCTTCATCAACGGCGAGGGCGGGATATTCCCCGTCGGGACATGGATGATCGGGCCGTATGACAAGGAAGCCGCGACCCCCGGCCGACCGCTCCACAAGAGCTATGCCGTGCTGCCCTTTCCCCGCTTGTGGGGGCGGGAGGCCGCGTTCGTCGACGGCCATGCCTGGGTCGCGCCCCGCCGGCGGCGGACGCCCGAACAGCGCGACGCGACCGTGCGACTGCTCCGATTCCTGGCGCGCCACAACGGTCAATGGGCACGCACGGGGCACCTCCCCGCGATCGAGGACGTGCTGTCCCGCCCCGACTTCACGACGCTGCCCCACCGCGCCGACATCGCGGACATGGCGCGCACCGGGCGGCAACTGCCCGACCATGTCCGACGTCAGTCCGCCGTGCAGGGCCTGATCGGCGAAGAGCTGGAAAGCGCTGTCAACGGCACCAAGCCGATCGACCGGGCGCTGGCCGACGCCGAGCGGCGCGTGGAGGAGCTGTTCGCGCAGATGTTGTGACGATCGCCTGCTCGGTGCTTCTCGACGCGCCCGTCGCCTGACCGTCGGCTGACTTCGAGGCCCATGCCGTCGCGCTCGTCGCATCGAGTCCGGTCGCGGCGCTAACGACAGTTAGGACTGTCATCGGCTGAGCGCGACCGGGCCTATTTTGGCGACCTTTCGGTGATGTACGGCAACCCGTGAATGCTCGCCGGCTCGCGCGCGATCAGCCGGCTGCTCCGGCCGACTAACCCCGGTTGACTGCCAGTAACCATGCCTGTTCATGGCAGGAGCCGTTAGTTCTGGAACATACCGCCCGCATCATGCCTAACCACCATCGTGTCGCGAAGAGTAGTTCTGTTTTGAGCGGAAGTGCGAGTCCAACCGCTCCCTATTCAAGTCGGTCTACACTGTTTCGTGCAGATTGACGCCAACGCCGATCTCGCCATCTGGCGCGAGGAGCCGGTGCTGCACCGCGTGACCGACCTGTCGCGCCGCTAGGCCGAGCGACTGACCACGCTGGCGGCGCACGCGGCGATCCATGACGCGTGCCAGCTGGACACGATCACCGTCTTCGAGATCGACGCCGGCTGGGGTTATCTGTCCAACTTGGCACCACGGCTGCTCGCTTTTTTTCGCGAGCGGGATCTGCCTTTGCGGCCGTCGGGCAACACCGTTTACGTGATGCCGCCCTATTACATTTTCGACGATGATCTTGAGCGGATATGCCGTGCGATCGAGGACGCGTGCGAGGCCATCTGATGTTCGCCGCTCGCCGCTGATCAGCTAGCTACCCGTGGGACGGTAGTAGCGGGTCGGCAGGCCTTACCCGCTGGCGACCAAAGCAAAAGATTGGATGTCCATCGGCGCACTGGGATTGCGCTTTGACCTAGAACCGGACTTCACGGGTGTCCTGACGCTCCGCTGGATCCAGACATCCATTCTCATTTTCGATTAGGTCCCAGACGCTGGTCACGAGCACCTGGATTGCGAGTAGCCTTGTTGTCATCTCCGTCCGGAGACCCTCGCGCGCAGCTCTGCGACCGGTGCACCAGTAAAAGCCTGCCGCTCATCCGGTGATGCGGCGTACGGACCGGTTACGACGGCTCAGGCCCGGCCGTCGTCGCCACCGCTCCCCTCCCCCGACCGGACCAGTTCCACGCGGTTGAGCGGCCTGGGATCGGGTGGGCTGTCGCCGGCGGGCCAGCCCTCGCGCTGGCGGCGGCGGTCGCCGTCGGTCGCCTCCGTCTGGTCGTGGAACAGCACCACCTGTGTCGGGAAGGGCAGGTCGACGCCCGCCCCCGCCAGCGCCTCGGCCGCGGCCTGAAGCACCCGGTCGCGCACCCGCGTCACCTCGCCGCGCTGCGGCTTGGTCCACCAGCGCAGCCGCAGGTTCTTCGACGATCCCGCCAGCTCGCCGATCAGAACGTCGGGCGCGGGGTCGGTCAGTACGCCGTCCACTCCCCGGATCGCCTCCAGCGCGATCGCCTTGGCGCGGGCGATATCGTCGCCGTAGCCGATGCCGATATCGTACTCGGTACGGAGCATGTCGTAGGCGGAGATCACCGTGACGGGCTTGGTGTAGACGTCGCCGTTCGGGATGATGATACGCCGGCCGTCATAGGTGCGGATGTGGGTGGCGCGGGTCTCGATCGCCTCCACCGTGCCGGTGAAGTCGCCGGTGGTGATCTCGTCGCCGACGCGGAACGGGTGGCGCAGCAGCAACAGGATGCCGGCGAGCAGGTTCTGGAAGATGTCCTTGAACGCGAAGCCGATCGCGATGCCGCCAATGCCGAGCGTCGAGATCAGCCGCCCAGGCGTCATCGAGGGGAAAGCGACCGTCACCGCGATCAACACGGCGACGCTGAGCATGACGATATAGAGGATGCGGCCTATCGCCGTCGCCGCGCTCCGGTTCGACGTCCGCGCCAGCGCCCGCTCGGCCAGGGCGCGCACGCCCTTGGCGACGAACAACAGCACGATAAAGACTGCCAGCGCCGCCAGCAGCAGCGGCAGCATGGCCAGGAAACCGTCGAGCAAGCGGTCCGTCGTGCGCCAGATCACGTCGACATTGGCGTCGATCACGCCCGCGCCCACGCCACCGGAGTTCCCCGCCATCAACCTTTCTCCCCCTCCATGGCCTGCGCGACGCGTCCATGCTCCACGTTCACCAACGCGTGGTGGTGCGGATCGGCGACCGCATCGCGCACCTTTTCCAGCATGTGCAGCAGGTGCGCGCCGGCGTTTGGGTCGCCAGCGGCGTAAGGGCGGAGCTGCCCGACGGCGGATCCGAGATAGTCGACGAAGCCCAGTCGAGGCACCAAGACGCGCGCGCGCCCGTCCTCGTCGCGCAACACCGAAGGTTGCTCCGGCATCGTGGACAGATCGGTCAGGGCGGCGCCGAGCCAGTCGATGCAGGCGATGGCGGTGAACGGGTCGTTCACGCCGGGCGATAATGCGCGCGCGGCGATCTCGACCAGCTCGTCGATCGGAAAGCGCAGGTCCTGGAGCGCGGTGCGCTTGCGGCTGACGGAGAACAGGTCGCCGCCCCCTTTCATGCCGGAACAGCCTTTGGGGTCGACCAGCAGCACCGGGCGTCCTCCACGATGAACGAAGTCGCCGGGCGTCGCCAGCACCGTGACGACCGCGTCGCATTCGGTGGCGAGTTCCAGCAGCGCGTCCTCGTCGAGCGCCTCGACATAGCCGGTCCTGGTCGCGGACACGGGCGCGCCCCTTGTCGGCGGACGTTCGCCGTCATCGTTTCGGACCGCCCGCTCGTCACCGCACCGCTCGGCGATATCGGCCAGCAACCCGCTCCCGATGCGGGCGATGACATTGTTGATGTGGATGGAGTCGGTGACGTGGTGGACGAAATAGATCAGCACGCCGATCGACGCGACCGCCAGCGCCAGCGCCCCGAACATCGCCATGTGCGGCACGAACGCGTCGCGTAGCGCGCCGCCCGTCTCGGCGCTCGCCTCCTCCGCGCTGCGGATCGTGCGCAGCACGACGAGGCAGTAGAGGAAGGTGCCGATGAACACGCCCAGCGTCGCCTGATTGCCCCGGTCGCGCACGAACTCGCTCAGCAGGCGCGGCCCGTACTGGCCCGACGCGTAGGTGACGGCGGCCAGGGTGATCGAGAATACGACGCCAGCCACCGTGATCGTCGACCCGGCGACGGTGGACAGCAGCGCCCGAGCGCCCTCCGGCCGGCTGCCGTAGAACCATTCGAACCGGCCGAGCCACGCGTCGCCGACGACCGCGTCGAGATAGACCAGCCCGAGCCCCGCGCAGAAGCCGATCAGCGCCAGCAGCGACGGCACGAACCAATAGCTGCCGCGGACGTGCTCAACGAACTCCAGCGCGCGGACCTTCAACCACATGCGTCGGCTCCCCTTCGTCGCACCGGATCGATCCTGTCTTGGCCGATCGAGACAGCAGCCGACCTGCCCGGTGCCGCCGTTTTCCCTAACGCGCCATAGCGGCGATCGACCACCGGACTCGGGTTTTCCGCAAACCCTCTCGATCGGCTCAGAACGGGAAGAACAGCCGGATCGCGCTCACCGCCACCGCCCAGGTCAGGAGGTTGAGCGGCAAGCCCACGCGCACGAAGTCCATGTATCCGTATCCGCCCATCTGGAACACGATCACGTTGGTCTGATAGCCGAACGGCGTGGCGAACGCGGCGCTGCCCGCCATCATCACCGCGACCAGGAACGGCCGCGGGCTGACGCCCAGGCTCTCCGCCAGCGCCACCGCGATCGGCGTGACGAGCACCGCGACGGTGGCGTTGGACAGGAGTTCGGTCAGCAGCATGGTGGCGCCGTAGAGCAGGATCAGGGCGACGAGCGGGCTCAGCTGCCCCATCGATCCGACCAGCGCGGTGGTCGCCGCCTGCGCCAGTCCGCTCTCCTCCATGGCGATGCCGATCACGACCATCCCGGCGATCAGGATCAGGATCTCGGGCCGCAGACCACCATAAGCCTGGTCCGGGCTGATCACGCGCAGCAGGATCAACAGCACCGCGCCGGCAAAGGCCGATGCCGCGATCGGAGCCACGCCGAACGCGGCGGCCGCGACGACCGCCACGAAAACGCCCAATGCGATGGCGGCCCGCACTGGCTGAAACGGACGCGGCTCGGCGAACAGCTCGGCCGCGCCGACATGCGCATCAGCGACATCAACGGCGTGCGGCATCTCCGCGACGGGGGCTTGCGCTGGCACGCCCTTCAACAGGCGGCCACTCACCAGAAACAGATACAGGGCGCCCGCGACCGTCACGGCCAGACCGACCGGCGTGATCTCGAACAGCCCGAATTGCGGCTGTCCCGATACCCGCGCCATGTCGTTGACGAGCAGGTTGGTCGATGTGCCGATCAGCGTGCAGGTCCCGCCCAGCACCGCCATGTAGGACAGCGGCATCAGGTACAGCTTGGGCGGCAGTTTCAGCTGGTTCGCGACGTCGCGCACCACCGGCGCGCCCAGCACGACGATCGGCGTGTTGTTCAGAAACGCCGACAGCGCCCCGGATGCACCGATCAGCACCCAGATGCCCGCCGCGCCGATGCGCCGGCACATGCCCACCGCCGCCGCGATCAGGCGATCGAGCAGCCCCGATAGCTCCAGCGCGTAGGCGATCACGAACAGGCTCGCCAAGGCGATGATCGCCGGGCTGGCGAAAGCGCCCTGGACCTCGACGGGACGGACGACACCCGTCATCAGCAGCACCGCCGCTCCGGACAATGCGACCACGTCGGCGCGGATCCTGTCCAGGATCAGCGCCACGACGACCGCGACCAGCACCGCCAGCGTGATCATCTGCTCGATCGTCACGCCGTCCGCTCCGATGCTGCAATCGATGGGGATCGTCCGTCCACAGCCGCTCCCGATCGTCCGCGCGCTCCCTGGTGGAGGTCGCCCGTCGATCTGCTATCAGCGGACCATGGTTGAGCCAAGCCGCCCGCGCAGTCGCCTCGCTCTCGCCGGCGGCATCGCCGTCGCGATCGCCGTAGGTGGCCTGGGCTTCATGGCCGGGCGCGGCACCACACCTCGACCGCCGACCGTCGCGCCCGCGTCGACGCCGGTGTCCACGCCGACGCCCGCAGCCGAGCCGGCCGTGACCATTCCCACGCCCTTGCTCGGCCGCGCCGATCTGCTCGCCGCAGTTCGCGGCGCGGCGGACGCCTCTGCCGCCGTAGGGCAAATCCCACCGGACATGGCGGCGCTCGCCGGTCGCCGGTTCGAGTTGCGGCTGCCGTTCGGCTGCGACGGTCCCGCGTCCGGCGCGGCGTCGCTCGGCTGGCGCTACGACGACCGCGCGGAGACGCTGCGCGTCCGGGTCACGCCGGTCCGGTTCGACACCGGGTGGCTCGCACCGGAGATCGCCAAAGACATCGACGCCGTGGAAGGGTTCTGGATAGACCGGCCCTGGACCACCAGCGAGGCATGCCCGCCCGATCGGCCCGCAGTTCCCGCACCCGCTGTCCAGCCGGAACGGACGGCGGCGCTTGTCCAATTCTACGGCGTGGAGGGATCACGCGCGGGGCAACGCGACGGTGACGCCTACGAAGCTGTCGAGAAGGTCGCGCTGGACAGCGCGGCCCTTGCACAGGGGCTCCGGGTGCGTCTGAGTGGTCGGATCAGCTCCGTGCCGGGTAGCGCGGACCCTGTTCTGTGCCGGACCGCGGAGACTCCGGACACGCGCCCCGTTTGTCTCGTTGCCGTCGTCCTGGATCAGGTCGCGATCGAGAACCCCAAAACCGGTGCGACGCTCGCGACCTGGGAAGTTGCCGCCACGGCGCCTTGATTGTGATCCGTTCGCGCCGACGCGTAGGAGGCGAGCACGCGACCTGACTGTTGACGGCTGCTTCACGCTGAGTCGCCAAGTCTGTCGTCCCTTTCAGCTCCAAGGAGACGAGCGATGGGCCACTCGCCGCTGGATCCCGCGTTCCAGGAACGCCGGCTTTGGAACGAGGGCGCGTGCGTGACCGTGTTATCGTTGTCCAGCAGAGGACGAAGCGACCCGTCCAGTTCGAACGGATGGACACGGCCCGGAAGACGATGTGCGCTTGGTTGGAGCGCCGGGTTGGGTCGCTGAACGACTACGTGTTCCCGAGCCGGAACGACTACATGGGCCACATCAGAACGCGGCAGTACGCGCGCTTGGTACACGATTGGCTCGTCGGCATCGGCCTTCTAACCCAGGAGTAAAGGACGTATTCGCTTCGGCGAGCGAAGGCGTCGATCATCTACAAAGCAACGGGCACTTTGCGTGCGGTGCCGATCTTGCCCGGCCATGCGAAGATCGAGAGCACGGTGCGTCAACTCGGTGTCGACGTGGAGGACGCGCTGGAACTGGCGAAGCGTACCGAAGTCTGAGCGGACCCGGAGGCAGACGCTCCGAGCGGTTTACGCCCTTTCGTTGCGGGGACGCTGGTCCGGTCCCGCGCCGGGTCCGTTATAGCTTAGTCGCTGATCCGCCGCTAACTGGGCACGATCGATATTTGAGGTGGATGGTATGAACACGAAGGATCTCGCAAAGTCGGTGGCAGAGTCGCACGACATGAGCGAAGCGCAGGCCAAGAAGGTGGCTGACGCGCTGTTAGCGATGATCGCCGACACGATCGCGGGCGGTGAGGAGGTCAACCTGCCTGGGTTCGGCAAGTTCAAGGTAAAGGACATGCCCGAGCGCAGCGGCCGCAACCCGGCCACAGGCGACGCCATCCAGATCGCGGCGTCGAAGAAAGTGTCGTTTACGCCCGCCAAGGCGCTGAAGGACCGGGTCCAGGCGTAGGTTCGTCGCGGTCAGGGGCGCGGCGGTGCCTAGGTCGGCGCCTTGTGAATCGTTATCGCAGGGGCAGGCCGGCAGCATGCATTTGAGGGAGACGAATGATGGTCGAGGCACGATGGAACGGCGCACTGATCGCCAGCAGTGACGACACCGTCGTCGTCGAAGGCAACCACTACTTCCCGGCGGGCGCTGTCGACATGACGCTGCTGCGGCCGAGCAACACGACGACGGTTTGCCCCTGGAAGGGAACCGCGCACTATCACAGCCTCGAGGTCGATGGCGTCGAGAATAGCAATGCAGCTTGGTACTACCCCGATCCTAAGCCCAAGGCCGACAATATCCGCGACCGCATCGCTTTCTGGAAAGGAGTGACCGTCCACTGACGAGCTCCGGCGGATCATGGGCCCAAAGATAGCGAGAGCCTACATCCGGGTGCCCAAAGCCGCTCCACCAACTTCCAGGATCAGCGCGCTTGGATGCCTTGGTCCTCGTCTAAACCGTTCTTGATCAAGGTGTCTGAGACGCGGCCCAAAGCTCGGCCGCGTGAACCCAGTCGCAGGCATCTAACCGTGACCTGCGCCACTACGTTCGAGATCTGAGGGAGCTCCGTTCAAATAGGCGGACGGCAAGGATGAGAAGCCCCGGGCCGGTAACAACGAGACGCTAATCAGCCTTTCGGCCGATCAGGTGGCGAGCAATCTCCCGGCGATGTCGGCCCGCTCCGGCCGGGCGTAGTGAAAGCCCTGGCCAAAGCCGCAACCGATACCGGCCAGCGTCGCAGCCTGCTCGGCCGTCTCCACCCCCTCGGCGACGATCGCCACGTCCAGCTTTCGACCGAGGCTGACGATCAGGTCGACCACGGCGAAGGTGCGCTCGTTCGCTCCCATGCCGGACACAAACGAGCGGTCGATCTTGATCGTGTCGATGGGGTAGCGGTTGATGTAGCTCAGCGACGAGTAGCCGGTCCCGAAATCATCCAGTGCGATGCGCACGCCCAGGCGCCGGACCGCCTCCACCGTGTCTATCACGCTCGAAGTCGGATCGAGGAAGATGCCTTCGGTGATCTCCAATTGGACGGTGGACGGCGCCAAATTGAGTCGCGCGAGCAGCTCGGCGAGTTCGGACGCGAAGCCCTCATCCGCGAATTCGGTCGCGGACGCGTTGACGCTGATCGTCAGGTCGGCCCGCCCCGGCATCTGCTGCCATGCCTTGAGCTGCCGACATGCTTCTTCGCGCACCCAGCGGTCGATCTGGCGGATGAGCCCGATCTCCTCGGCCGCGTCGATGAACTCCGCGGGCGAGATCAGACCCCGCTCCGGATGTCGCCAGCGGACCAAGGCCTCGAAGCCGGATGGCCGCCCGCTGCCGAGGTGGATGATCGGCTGGTAGAAGACGTCGAACTCGTCCCGCTCGAGCGCCAACCTGAGATCCGTCTGGAGTTCCAGCTTGGCGACGGCGTCGGCGTGCATGGCTTCGTTGAAGATCGCGTACGAGCCGTGCCCGGCACGCTTGGCGTCGTACATGGCGATGTCCGCGTCGCGCAGCAGCGCTTCGGGACCGTCGCACCGCGCCGACGATTGAACGATGCCGATGCTGCAGCCGGGAAACACCTCCTGCCGCCCGAGGCGCACGGGTGCCCGCATGGCGTAGATAATGCGCTCGGCGATCGCGCTCGCCGCCTCCAGCTCGGACTCGTCTTCGATCAGCACCGCGAACTCGTCGCCGCCGATCCTCGCCAGCGTGTCCTGAGGGCGCATGCAGCCCTTCAGCCGCCGCGCGATCTCCTTCAGCAACGTGTCGCCGGCGAGATGGCCGAGGCTGTCGTTCACGATTTTGAACCGGTCCAGATCGAGGAACAGCACGGCGCATCCGTGATCCGGGTCCGTGCGCCGCCGCTCGATCGCGTCCGCCAGTCTGTCCATGAAGAAGGCGCGGTTGCGCAGTCGCGTGAGGCTGTCGTGGAATGCCGAGTAAAGCAGCTCCGCCTCGACGCGCTTGCGCTCCTGGATCTCGCTCGCGAGCACCTCGTTCTCGATCTGCGTCACGCGCATGCGCATGGCCAACTCCTCGGCCGCCTTGCGCTCGGTGATGTCGCGCTGGACCGACACCCAGTGCGTGAACCAGCCGGTCTCGTCGGCGACGGGCACGATGCTGAGCTCGACCCAAAACGGCGTGCCGTCCTTGCGGTAGTTGACGAGCTCCACCTCCACCGGGCTCCAGGTGGCGAACGCGTCACGCAGCTTGGCGCGGGCTTCCACGCTCGTCTCCGGCCCTTGCAGGATGCGGGGCGTCTTGCCCAGCACCTCCTCGGCCGTGTACCCCGTGGCACGCGTGAACGCGGCGTTGCAGAACAGGATGCGCGGTCCGGGCAGGTCCAGCGGCTCGGCTTCGGTAATCACGATGGAGTCGCGGGCGTGCACCGCGACGGACTCCAGGAGACGCAGTCGCTCCGAACGCTCGCCGTCCACCTCCGCCTTGCGACGGACGTGCTCCAGTTCCAGCAGCGTCCGGCAATGCGCGGCCTGCGCCTCGAGCACATAGCCTTGCGCCGGGCTTAGCCGCCGGTGCGCCAGCTCATCCACAACGACGAGCAGCCCGACCCTGTCCCCACTCACCTCGAACGAGCTCGCCGCGGCAAAGCAGGACAAATCCCTCCCGCCGACCTGAACCCGCATCGGCGAGCTCGCCGATGCGAACGGCGCTATCTGGAACGCGCCGAACGGCAGCCGCGCTTCCCCGTTCGCTGGAACAAGCGTCAATAGCTCGCCGACGGTCGCGCCCATGAATGCGACCTTCCGATAGCTGCCACCTTCCCGCAGGAACAGGGCAACCGTCGTGCACGCACTCGCCTGCAGCGTCGCGTCGAGCAGCCGCCGCATCGAGCTCTCGGCGCCCGGCGGCGCAAACGACTCTTCAAGATCGGCGGTCCAGCTCTCGCCTGGGTCGTACAACATCTAGAATTCCCGCGTCGACGCATATGCCCGACCCGCTCCGGGCTGCTGGCGTCGACGAGCACGCACACATAGGTCCACCGGGTAAACGCCCTGTAAAACATCGACCCGAATGCACTGGTCGGAGCGGCACCGAACCGCGCCGACGGCGACCGGCGTGGCTGCTTCGAGAAAAGGCCGCGGACACAGCGGACGCCCCGTTTGCAGCCTATGGTTTGCAGCTTCGGCCTTGAGCCGGAAGTCAGCTATGCGCTGACCGCCACGATCCACCTTCGGACATTCATGAGGCTAGCTCAGCGCTCCGGGATCGGCCTATTCGGGCATAGAAGTCCGTCACGGGCGCTGGTCACGCGCTCCAGGTTCAGAACCGCTTGATGCGCCGTGATCCACGCGCCCATACCGGCATCATGGACCTCGCTTCGATAACGCTAACCCCTCTCGAACCCGGCCAGCGTACCGTCATGCACTTGAATGCCATTCTTCCGTCCGTGCTCCTTCTCAGCCTTGGCGTCGCTATCGGCACCGCGGCGCGGATGCGGCTCGGCTGGCCGGCATGGCCGATCGTGGCCGTGACCGGCGCGCTGGCGCTCTGGACGCTCGTGCTGGCGCCCAGGCGGCGCTGGGCCGCCTGGGGCTGGGCTTTGGGCGACCGCGAGCTTCACGTCGCGCACGGGGTCTGGACCAAGGTCCACACGGTCGTACCGCTCACCCGCGTTCAGCATATCGACGTGGCGCAAGGGCCCGTCGAGCGCGCGAACGGTGTCGCGCGCCTGGTGCTGCACACGGCCGGAACCGCGTACGCCGTCGTCGTGCTGCCGGGCATCTCGCGCGCCATGGCCGAACAGTTGCGCGACACGATCCGCGCCGCGATCCGCGTGGAGGCGTGGTGAGCGAAACCACGCTGCTGATTGGCGAATCGGACCCGGACACGGCGCCTCGCCGCCTGCACCCGGCGACGCTCCTGGTGGCGCTTGTCCGGCGAGCGCCGTCGCTACTGTTCGCGATCCCTGCCCTGCTCGCGGCCATGTCGCGGTTCAGCGTGGGCGCGGTGCTCGCGAGCGCGGCGGCGGCGTTCCTGGGCCTTGCCCTGCTGCGCTGGGCGGCGTGGTACCGCTTCACCTATACGCTGACCGACGATGCGGTCGTGATCGAGAGCGGCGTGTTTGGCCGCAACCGCCGCACGATCCCGTACGAACGCGTGGCCGATGTCGGCATCGAGCGGCGTCCGCTCCAACGCCTGTTCGGCCTTGCCACCGTGACGCTCGAGACCGGCGGCGCGGGTGCGGACGAGGGCGCGCTGGACAGCGTTTCGCTGGTCGAGGCCGAGCGGCTCCGCGCTGCGCTGCGGCACCGACGGCCGGCCCCGACCGACGAGCCCGCGACCGCCTCCCTGGCCCGACCTGATGCCGAGTTCGGGCAAGGCTCGCCGATCGTGTTCGCGATGAGCAGGCGGCGCGTCATCCTGTGGGGGTCGTTCAACTTCTCGCTGGTCTGGATCGCGGTCGGGTTCGGATTGCTGCAATATGCCGGACGCGCGTTCGACCTGGACGACGCCGCGCTGTGGAACGTGGTGATCGCCCGGACGGAGACCGCGCGGTCCTTGTCCATCCCCGCGCGGGCGGGCGCGGCCGCACTGGCCGTCGCACTCGTGCTGGCGATCGGCGTCGTTGCGGGTGTCGTGCGCACGACGCTTCGCGATCACGGCTTCCGGCTCACCGACGAGGGCGGCCGGCTCCGCCGACGGCGCGGGCTTCTCACGCGCAGCGAGGTCATCGTGTCGCTGCCGCGCGTCCAGCTCGCCGCGATCGACACCGGTCCGCTTCGCCGACGCCTCGGCTGGATGCGGCTGCGCGTGCAGGTGCTCGGCGGGGATGGCGCGGCGGGACGCCAGGACCTGGCCCCATTCGCCCGCGCCGGCGAGGTCGACCGGCTCGTCGCCACGCTCAGGATGCGGCGGTTCGACCCTGCCGACATGACGCCCGTCTCGCGCCGGCATGTCTGGCGCGTGCTTGCGCGGCGGGTCGGCGCGCCCGCGGTGACGATCCTGGGTGCCGCGGCCGTCCGGCCGATCGCGCTGCTCGCGCTGCCGCTGTTGCTCCCGCTGATCGCCTCGGCGCTGCTCGATCGTCGGCATCACCGGTACAGACTGGCCTCCGGCCTGCTGCATGTCCGGCGCGGTGTGTTCGGACGCACCGACTGGATCATCCCCGTCACCCGCATCCAGGTCGCGACCGTGCGGCGCACGTGGCTGCAACGGCGTCTCGGGCTCGCTACGCTGCTCGTCGACACGGCCGGCGGCGGCAGGTCGGCCGCGCCGGAGATCCACGATCTGCGAGAGACGGACTCTTCGGCGCTGGTCGGTGGCCTCTTCGCTCAGAGCGCTTGGTTTCCACCATCGCCAACACCGGATGGGAAAGCTGTTTCGACCCAGAAGCCGAAGTTTAGCTCCGTAGTAGCGAGGCCGGTGTTGGCTCGTGCGCTCCGGCCTCGGCAACGACCTGCGCGCCATGTCGACTGAGAGCGCTGAGCCGCTCCAGGTAAAGCTCCGCCAGCTCGTAATGAGCTTTCACCGCGCCTTCGCAGTTGGCGTTCTCGGCCATCCTCACCTCCGCTTCGGCACGGAGCTGGAGGTACTGATCAAGAGGCTGCGACGGCATGTGCTTCGGCTCCATTCTGGTGTTGCGGGTCGCGAGGGGGCCGGGCGGACCGCGTCCGCTCAGCGTGAAGATAGCGTTCGTTGAAGTCCGCGGCCCGCGTCAGGCCGGGCCAGTCCGTGATCGTCAGGCGTCGCTGCTCGGTCTTGATCAGGTCCTCGCCCCGCAGTGCCTGGAGCACGCGGTTGACATGGATCGGGGTCAGCCCCGCGCAGTCGGCGATGTGGTTCTGGGTGAGCGCGAGCCGGGAGTCGGTCCGCCGGCCAAGCTCCAGCTGCTCGTGCCGGACCGCCAGTTCGCAGAACAGGTGCGCGATGCGCCCGCGCGCGTCGCGGCGCCCGACATTGCAAATCCACTCGCGCTCGATCGCACCGCCCCACAGCGTCTCGCTCGACAGCACGCGGGTGAGGCCGGGGTGATCCGACAGGAGCGCATCGAGCGCGTCAGCGGAGATATAGGCAACGGTGCCCTGAGTCAGCATCTCGACCCCGTGATCGGCATGGTCGAACAAGGCGCGCTGGACCCCGATCAGGTCGCCGCGCATCAGGATGTTCAGGATCTGGCGACTGCCGTTGACCATCAGCTTGTGCCGGACGGCATAGCCGTCGAGCAGCACGCAGCAGTGCCGGCTCGCCTCGCCTGCCTGGAACAGTTGGGCATGGCGCGCGACGGGGCGCCGTTGGACGGGCAAGGACAGGAGCGCATCGCGCTCGGCGGGCGACAAGGTGGAGTGGAGCTCCAACTTGCGCACCAACGGCTCCAGCACCGCTGATGACGAGACCATATCGCAGAAACCTCAGACTTGGATCGCCCGCCAGCCAGGGACGGAGTTCATGCTTGGTGACGTAGGTTGCGCGGTGAGCAGCGAAACAGAACCTGCGTCGTTGTCATAGCTAAGCCGAGGCGTGTGGGCCGCAAGCATGTGTGCGCTGGCGTACACATGCCAAGTGGTTGCACGTGTTACGTTCTTTTCGCTTAGCGGCGACGATTGCCTCAGGGGCTGGCAGTCTCGACTACGTCGTCGGCGACGGGCGACGTAATGCGCACCACATCTCCGAAGCGGACGGTCGACAGGTGCCGGCCGGCGTCGTCATGGACCTCGATCTGCGGGCGCAGGTCCAGCTCGCCGTTCAGCAACTCCGCGTTCAAGAGCGCGCGCGCACCGCGCACCGCCTCCAAACGCGCGGCGTCGAGGTCGGGGAAGATCGCCCCCTCCTCGTCCCGGATCAGTGTAGCTGAGGTAACGATGTGAAAGTGGAAGACAGGCATTTGGCCACTCGCGACAAAGACGAAAGCGCACGCATCTCTCAGCTGTCCGACGCCCAGAACATACGGATAATCCGTTCTATTTAGCACCCGCGCAAGTTGCGTCACCGGCCTGTGCGCTACCGCACACGCCGTTCGCGCCAGCGTCCGATGTGGTATGGGAACTGATCTCTTGCTGTTCCTGGGCGTGAGCGACTGAGAGACACCTCGTGCTCCCGCCCAAATGGAAGCGCGGCCATGTCGTCTATCCCACAATCCTCCACCCCAAACCTGCTGCTGCGCGCAATGTCGCCGGACGACTATGCGCTGATCGGACCGTATCTGGAGCGCAGCGCCCTGCCGCTCAGGACCGTGCTGATCGAGGCGGACGTGCCTATCGAGCGGGTCCACTTCCTGGAGCAGGGGGTGACGTCGGTCGTCACCGATCAGGAAGGCGGCGATGCCGTCGAGTTCGGGCTGATCGGCCATGACGGCATGACCGGGATGCCGGTGGTGCTAGGCGCCGTTCAGTCGCCACACCGATCATTCATCCAGGTCGGGCAAGCCGTCTCGCTCCACCTTCCCTCGGCGGCGTTGCTGGACGCGTTCGCGCGCAGTGGTACCTTGCGTGAGCTACTCCTACGCCACGTCCACACGTTGATCGTCCAGACAGCGGCGACCGCCAGCGCCAACTCACATTACGAGCTGCCGGAGCGGCTCGCGCGCTGGCTGCTCATGTGTCACGACCGGGTGACTGGCGACCGTCTGGAGCTGACTCACGAGTTCATGGCGCAGATGCTGGCGGTGCGGCGCTCGGGCGTGACGGTGACGCTGCACACGCTGGAGGGAACCGGCGCGATCCGCAGCACGCGCGGGCAGGTCATGGTACTCGACCGCGCCCGCCTGATGGAGATCGCAGGCGAGAGCTACGGCCGCCCGGAGCGCGAATATGCCCGGCTGATCGGGCCGTTCGGCAAGGGCTGACCACCCGCGAACCGCTTGGGCGGATATCCGCTCACCACCATGGAAAGACATTCTCGCCGGAGCTAGCCGGCCGGAAACACCTCTAGAGCGGCCCCGAGTCTATCTATCGGCATCGCCTGCGGCGTGGCAGGACGCCCTCGCCCTCACTGTTCTAAGGCCTGCCCCCGCTGCCCCGACCCACGCCCATCTCTTCTCTGACCGAGCGCGCGCGCGAGGCTTTCGGCCGCCGCGCGACCGGCGTCGCGCTGGCACTGCTCGCCGAGGCGCTGCTCGTGCTTGTACTGCTGACGCTGGCACCTCGTACGTCGCCAAAGGCGAACGAGCGCACGACGACCTTCACCATGAGCCCGGAACGAGCCGAGCCAAGCGTGCCCGACGAGCCGCCCGCCACGCCCCCGACCGAACCCGCCGCACGCGAAGCCCAGCCGGCCGAACGTCCGGCCGAGACCCCGCCCGAGACATCGCCCGCGCCGCCTGCCCCAGTCGCGTCGCGTCCGACACCCCCGCCCGTCATCCCGTTGTCGCGTGAGCAGCTTGCCACCTTCGACCTGGCGCTTCGACAGCCGCCCGCCGCCGACCCGCCACGCCGCGCGGTGGCCGGGCCGCCTGATCGGGGAAGCTCGTTCGGCGCCGACACTCCGCGCGTCGCGGGCGCAGGCCCGAATGGCGAGCCGCTCTACGCCGCCGCATGGTACCGCGAGCCGTATCCGGAAGAGCTGCGCGGTTATCTGTCCACCTCACGCGGCCCCGGCTGGGGGCTCATCGCTTGCCGCACGGTCCGCGACTACCGGGTCGAGGACTGCGTCATGGTCGACGAGTATCCCGAGGGCTCCAACATCGCGCGCTCGGTGCTCGCCGCCGCCTGGCAGTTCCGCGTCCGCCCGCCCAGACTCGGCGGCGAAGTCAAGGTCGGTGAATGGGTCCGCATCCGTATCGATTACGACCTGCGGGAGCGGTGAACGGGCAGACTGACTTGCTGAATAGCCGGCTCCTAGCCGCGGCTAGTCCACTCTCCGCACCTAACTAAGCCGAACGCAAACGCCTGCTCGGCATTTCGTAAGGCGCCACTCGCGTGCCCTGGTATTCTATAAGCCCTGGAAATCGGCGTCGAGCGCCCATGCTCTCGGGAGCCTCTATCTCAGTTCACACGATCGGACTGCTCGTCCGCTCGCCAATGGTGCTAGGAGCTTTCGATATGAACGTTTCCAGGATCCTGTATCTTCGTCCCTTGCTTCTGCGAGTGCTACGCTAGGCTGTGTCACCGTGAGGCCCCGGCCCGATCCCGCAGGTCCCGGCCAGGAGAGCGTGTGGGCGTTTCCTCGCCCAGCCATCGCCCAGCTGACCGACGCACATATCCGGATCGAGCATCGCGGTCGGATCATCGCCGACACGCGCTCGGCTGTTCGCACGCTGGAAACGAGCCATCCGCCGAGCTACTACATACCGCGAATAGACATCGCGTCCGAAGCGTTGCGCCGCGCCGGGGGCAGTTCGCTTTGCGAATGGAAGGGCGCGGCGACCTACTGGGACGTGATCGTCGGGGATGACGTCATACCGCGTGTCGGCTGGAGTTACGCCAGCCCGACCCCACCATTTGCTGCGCTGCGCGATCACGTCGCCTTCTACGCGGGGCCGTTCGACCGGTGCACCATCGATGGCGAGACCGTGATCCCACAGCCCGGCGAGTTCTACGGCGGCTGGATCACGTCGCGCGTGGTGGGGCCGTTCAAGGGCGTCCCCGGTAGCCGCGGTTGGTGATGTGATCAAAAGCGACGCCACCACCGATTACGAACACACCGAGCGGAGCGTCACAACGGCAGGCGCTTCGGGCACCGCCCGTCGCTGTCAGTCCTTCAGCGGTGTGGCGCCTACGGAGACGACGTAACGACCGACCTTCTCGTCGCCTTGCGTGATGGTCACCTCCGCGCCGAAGAATGGATTGCCGTGCGAGACCTGATCTCCAGCAATCGTGATGGCGCTTGCAATGGCCGATTTCCACACGGTGATGTTGTCAGCCGCTTCGTGCTATCCACTTTGGGAGAAGTGCTCGTTGACGATGGTGACTGTGTAGCTCGGCATAGCGCCACGTTATGCTCGACACTGGATTGTGGAGCGATAACACCAGTCAGTTCTCAATCGTTGTTTATGTCGACCTCAGCCGAGATCGCACCAGCGTTTTACACAAAAGACACACTGCTCTGTCTTTCTGACGATCTGCCGCGCACCCGTCGCATGTGCGGATTGATCTCACCTGCAGTCAGAGGTGGCGGCGCCCGAATAAGTGCGCGAGATGAAATGGGGCGGCACACTCGAAGAGAATGCACCGCCCGACCCGTCGCGTAGAGGGGGCACGACGAAGAAAGGTACGAGACCAAGGCGCAGCGGATGCGCTTCGACCGAATTTTCAAGATCGTCGTTGTCGTAGGACCGAACTCGTCAATGCGGCGGCTATCTCAGCGGCTCAATCTTGCGAGCGGATGTGGGATCAAGGAATTTGTTAACTTGCTTAATCTAGATTGCAATCAGGGTTCAATTCTGACCCCCCTGCGGGTGAGGCGGCGCTTCCTTCGGGGTGCCCCAGCGCCGCCTCAGTCGAGACCCGCCGAACTGAAATTCCGGAGGCGTGCAGCACGAGCAGAACCAGCCCGACGTGCCGAAACCCGCGCCAGAGGGACGGTGACCGAATAGCGGCGGCTCGCGGCCGGGCAGGGTATAGCTGGCATCATCCGGATAGAGCTTCTCGGCCGAACAGGTCATTGCACGGTTTCTCGCGTCGACAGCCCTACAATCCGCGCGCCGATCTCGCACTAGCGATCCGCGCCTGCCAAATCGCCCGCCAGGAGCAGTGCGGCGGTCCGGCTCGCCACCGCGCCACTCACCAGGCCTGATCCGCTCGTGCCGGATCATAGCTCGCCCACTGCTGGAAGTTGCCGGACGATATACCGCTTCGTTCCTGCACAAGCCTACGGTTGAATAGCCGAATGCGTCCGCTCGTGTCCGCTCAAAGCCAAACGCAAAGTGGACACGAAAGTGGGCAACAGCCCGCTTTTCTCGAAAAGTTTTTGCAAAACAGTATTTTATGGCGGAGACGGAGGGATTCGAACCCTCGGTACGGGTTTACCCCGCACGGCGGTTTAGCAAACCGCTGGTTTCAGCCACTCACCCACGTCTCCGGCTGCGGCAGGCGCCGGGCTATAGCCGGGGCATCCCGCGCGATCAACCGCCCGACGCATTCCTGCGTCCGCAGCCGCATTCGTTCATTGCGCGGTCAGCCGGTGCTTGGTTAACGTCATCACAGGGCGTGTGGCGGGGGATAGTTCGATGCGTAGATGGCTGACCGATCTGGCGATGGCCGTGCTGGTGCTCGCGGCACCCGCTTCGGCGCAGGTGCGCACCATCGATCCCAACCGGCCCGTTGACGGCGACCTCGCGCCTCGTTCGGCCCCGCGCGAGACGGCCGAGCCTTCCAGCCGCGACTTTCCCAGCGAGCCCGTCGACGCGGACCCGGTCGCGGCCACGCCAGTCGAGCCGACCAC
>VYKR01000097.1_pt1 | contig 21343 bp, 19 predicted proteins | sample 5109561 | NCBI WGS metagenome assembly VYKR01 (sample SAMN12291799, study PRJNA351875) | freshwater metagenome | isolation source: freshwater lake | place: USA: Michigan, Ford Lake | collected 2015-08-15
TGTTCTGAGATGGAGTGCCTTATTGTAAACCAATCTTACACAGCCCAAAGTGCGCCGCAATAGCGACTCTTGTTCGGGTGTGGGGTAAAATCGAAACGAATAGGCTTTTTCCATGCCTCACATTCTAGCATATATCGTGTAAATGCGCTAGTATTTAACGGTAAAGCCGTCCTTTTAGAAGGGGGTTTCAGAGCCAAAATTGGCGATGACACTTTAGAACCAGTGATTTTTTCTCCTAAACCCAAGTTTTTCTGCTGGCAATTCCTTTTATCTATGTCCTTGACTATGCCTCAGTCTGCCGAGTCCTCCACGGGTGAGGATTTACCCCTAGCTATCTCACCCAGTAACGAGCAGTTAGAGAGTATTAATAGCTATTTAAACCTGATTTTGGCGGCTTTAGTCTCTCTAGCTAATTTAGACTCCGAGTCTATCACCCAAGCAGCCCAGGAATTAGCCTTAGATCTGGATACAAGCGATCGCCTAGTTGCCCACTACTGGCAACCCCAGTCAAAACTCTCCCTAGCGGACATCCGTTCTCTAGTTCTCCTCCTTTGTCATCTGGCCCAAAAAAAGCAAGAGTTAATCCGTCGCGCTGTAATTCTCTTGGAACAAGTGGGAACTCAAGGAGAAGAACCGGTCAAAACTACACTTTTGGGCAATTATATCGATAATTTTCGCTTAAAATACCCAGAAATATCGGAAAATAATCTCAGCGATTCTAGCCTAACTTCCCTAGCCTGGAAATTATTAATCGATTTATTTTTCTATAGCAGCCCCCGCAGTCATCTCCTTCTCTGGCACACCCTTTTAGCAAGTAAAAAATAAAAAGCCTATCAGTTATCAGTTATCAGTTATCAGTTATCAGTTATCAGTTATCAGATGTAAGTTTTCAGATGTAAGTTTTCAGATGTAAGTTTTCAGATGTAAGTTTTCAGATGTAAGTTTTCAGTTCACTGATTACTGTTTACTGATCACTGGACGGCTACGCCGTGCCTTTGGCAACACTGAAAAAAAGCTTCCCAGTTCATAATTCATAATTCATAATTCATAATTCCCACGGATAACTAAAAATGAGTAATCTAATTCGCAAATATACACCCCCCACCTGTACCCTAGAAATTTGGGGAAATAGTTCGCCTCTAGCGGTTTGGCTAGGTAAAAATGTCTTAAAGGATGCCCACTTTCAATTGCGCTTTGATGATCCTAGATTGAGTGAGGAAAAACAGGTGACGATCAAAGGCGATCGCACACAATTGCAACTCCTAGGGGAAATTGTCGCTAATTATGTGCAGAATTTACTCTCTAGTCCCGTTTCTAGCCTCTCTTTCGTGGCTAGTGGTTCCCCCGAAAGTCATCTTCCCTCCTTACCCTCTCTCCATTGTCAGGGACTTCTCCAGCATCAATTATTTTTAGGTTCCCTGCTAACCGATCGAGATAAACAGGAGATTGAATTAACCACATCGCAATTATTCGACCTAGCCAATGCTTTAGGGGAATATAACCATGAAAGTCCCCTAATACCCCCATTAATTCGCCAGAAAACTCGAAAGAATACCCTGATCTGGACGGGATTAATCGCCTCAGCCCTAATAACTATCGGGGGAATAGCGATCGCATTTTATCAACAGCAAGAACTAACCAACAATGATTTAACCACCGATCCCAATAGCGCCAGGATTCCCCAACCCTTGCCAACGCTGCCTTTACCCCCCACGGGAACAGCCGCCCCAAACCCGCAGTTACCGGCAAATTTGGGCAATAAAACCCCTTTACCGCCGCCGCCGCCCGTGGCAACCGTTCCAGCCCCAGTTCGTCCCTCTAGCGTCCCCCTAGTGATTCCGCCGTCCACTTTACCGCCGCCACCAGTCACAGGTTCGCTTCCCGGCGGCACGGCGATCATAATTGAACCGAATAATCAGAACATCCCGATTACTGCCCCCCCCGTCACCAGCGCTCAGGGTACAAATGCACTAGCAAATGTACCCCCCACCACGATGAATCCGAGTCCAGCACCGCCAAAATTGCCCAATTTACCGCCTCTAAGCCCTGTTAACTCCGAAAATGTCAATTTAGACCCCAAACCGTCCACAAGTACCGCTAAAGCCCCAGAGACGAACTTACTAGATACAATTCCCCAAGTGGCAGAAACCAGAGAATATTTTCAGTCCCGTTGGCAACCCCCGGAAAGTCTCAAGCATACTCTAGAGTACCGTTTGGTCTTAAATCAGGATGGTTCCCTAAAACAGATTATTCCCTTGGGACAGGCGGCGAAAATCTATCTCGATCGCACTAATATGCCCCTGCTCAATCAACCTTTCGTGTCTCCCCTCGATATCTCTGGTAATCCTCAATTGCGTCTGGTGCTTGGTTCTGATGGTACGGTGCGGACTTTTATGGAACAGTAATAGGGGACTTGCGTGGGAATAATATCCCAATCGATCGGAGGGCGCAAGCTTTGCGCCCCTACAGTAACGGATTTTGTCCACAATGTAGGGGCGAACTGCGTTCGCCCAAAAGGTACAGGTTGGTTCATTTCCGTTAGGGTTTGCCAACCGGATTGCCAGAGATTCGCGTCTTGCAACTGTTTAGCATTAATCCAGAAGCGGACAGTCGGATCGCAGGAAGCGACTAATTCAGCAAAAACCCATTGACCGCGATTTTGACGATTGACCACTTGAAAATGTCGCCAGCCCCATGTTTTTTGTTTTGCCGTCCATTTTGATCCTAAGAGATGGGGATACTTCTGTTTTTTGGGCATAAAAGTTAAAACACCTGAGTGCGGGATAGGCTAAAACCCTTATATTAGACCTTTTTCATAATTTTTTTATGGTATAATTGAGCTTCTTGCTTTTTTCTCGATTTTTAGATGGAAGTGGAAAAAAGAATAAAATGTGATCTTAGGTCGGGAAATCATCTATACTTCTGCTATATTGATTAGCAAAATTATGGATTATCAAAAATTATCAGATGAACATTTCAAACGCCGTTTCGGTGTGTATAAACAAACCTATAGAAAGATGGTAGAATCAGTAAAAAGTGTTGAAGCCGACTCTAATTGTAAATAAGACGAAAAAAATGCTTTTACCATCGGGAAACTTCCGTTTAAAAGGAAAAAAAGCTTGACTAAATCAAGCAGAGATACCGGTCGTAACGGTAATGGATGTAACGGAAACTCCCCTGGAACGCACCCAAAAGAAACAGAAAGATTTTTTTTTCAGGTAAAGGAGGTTAAGTAGTCGGAATCGTCGTCGAAGATATAGTTTAAGAGTTAACTTGTTGGCGGCTATTTATAACTGTGAGTTAGGTATAGCTACTTCTTAAAAGTTGCCAAACATTAATCAAGTCAAGGAGAATTTACTCTCAATTATAGCGCTTTTCACGTTACTGAGGTATCAACAAGTTTTGCCAACAAAGGGTTTAAGCCCCTTGCCCATACCTCATTCTGATGAAAACTGCTATATAAAAATTGAGATAGTTTCTGCGGCTCAAATAAAGAGGTTTTGATAACCAAATTAAAGCAGCTCTAAAGAGTTTTGAGTTAGAAGTAAAACTTCAAGTTTTCATCCAGAACTAACGTACGAATTAACTAATTTTTGGGGTAAAATTAGTTAGCCGATTATTATAATATATAATTATAGTGTTTCCCATTCATAAAAGGTACATTTTCGAGCTTAAAAAGCTTAATCAGCAAAGATCTAACTGTGCCGTACAGGTAGGAGAACCGCTATAATTTGCAAGAGTTATAATGAGTTCCTTTTGGGATTGGCATCTCCTTAATTATATAATCATAATATTATAGGTGACACAACCCCAAAACAGGATACTCTTTTATTTTGATTTAAAGGTTATTTCAGAGCATCAAGAGAAGCCCCAAAATTAATATGGAAGGGAGTTTTAGCAATCACTAAAGCAGGGACTGATTTAACCCCTAGATCCTCCGCTTCTGCCAGACGAGATTTGTCATTCCCTAGATGAACTACTTCAACTTCATATTGAGAGGGATTGAGTGCCGTAACAAACTGTTTTTCGGCGGCGACACAAACGGGGCATCCTGCATGATAAAAAACTGCTTTTTGAGTCATAATAATTCTCCAGTAAACAAGATATGTGTAACAAGAGCAGGGTGTCTTGTTTTTATTTAGGACTCCTAAATAATAAACCTTGTCTCTGTGTATTGTCAAGTGGTAAAAAAAATATTTATCAATCTAGTCAAGACTTGACTGTGTTGGATAATTTGTTTATAATCCAGAAACTAGGCGTAAGTAAATTCAAGAGGACAGTCCCATCACCAATCCCTTCGATACGGCTAAAGACCCAGTTGAGCAAAAAGTGGTTACTGGTCTTCTTAAGATTGGTCTCGCACTCAAAAGCCATGCTTGGCAGGATGCCAGTCCAAAGGGTCTTACACCCACTCAAGGACAAATCTTAACTCTTTTGCACTCTCGACATTCTTCCTTGAGATTGACAGAAATTGCAGAGGGGTTAGCGGTAAAACCAGCGACGGCTAGCGATGCTGTTGTTACCTTGGTAGAAAAAGGACTGGTCAAGAAAGGGAAAGATACTGAAGATGGTCGCGCAATTTCCATTGCTCTTACTAAGGCTGGACGGATTGAAGCGGAAAGTGTAGCCAGTTGGCCGGATTTTTTGCTAGCAGCAGTAGATGAACTATCCGAGTCAGAACAAATGATCTTCTTTCGTTGTCTGATAAAAATGGTGCGAAGTTTGCAAGAGAAAGGGCAGATACCTGTGTCTCGGATGTGTGTTAACTGTAAGTTTTTCCGCCCCAATGTTTACCCAAATTCTGAGCTTCCTCATCATTGTCAATTGGTCAATACGCCCTTTGGCGATCGCCACCTCCGGCTTGACTGCCCAGAACATATTGCAGCAGAACCAGAAGCAGCGAACCAAGCTTGGCAAGCCTTTCTCTCACAGAATTAGCCTAGCCTCTGTTCTAGCCGTTTTAGCCAAGCCTGCCAGAATAGAGCAGCGTGGGCTTCTAATGTTTGAGCGTAGCAATCCGTATCTTTACGCAATTGACTCACCCCAAGATTAGGGGTTGTACTAATCTCACAGGCATGACCAATCAACCAATGCTCCAATCCTTGAGCCGTTACTTCAGGGTGAAACTGTAATGCTAAACCACATTCTCCCCAAGCAAACGCTTGGTTTTTATATTTGGAACTAGAAGCAAGATGAATAGCACCATTAGGAAGATCGAAAGTATCTCCATGCCAATGCAGTACAGGAGTTGAGGCTATATAACTTAAAGAAGACTTTTCTCCTTGTTCACTTAATTGAATGGGAAACCAACCAATTTCTTTTTCCTGTCCCGGATAGACCTTAGCTCCAAGTGCTCGTGCCATAAGTTGGGCTCCTAAACAAATGCCTAATGTGGGACGATCAGCCTTTAAACGTCGTTCGAGGAGAGTAAGCTCATCCTGAAGAAAAGGGTAATCAACATCATCGTAGGCACCAATCGGACCTCCTAAAATAACGATTAGTTCGGGATTGAGAGGATCAATTTGAGAGACTAAACCAGAAGCTGCCTCGACATAATTAACAGCGTAGTTATTTTGCTCAAGAATATGACCTAAGTTTCCCAAATCCTCAAAGGGGACATGTCTAATAGTGATCGCTTGTTTCTTCATACTGTTTACCGAATGAATGAATTGACCTTTTTTGAGAGAAAACAAATATCAGGAGTTAAAAAGTCCCTGTCGAACAAAACTATCAATACCATGCTGAGAATCGAAAATACCAAGCTCTTGGGCGAGGGTTATGATTCCGCTATAATCGAGCCGCATCAAGTTAACTTCATTAGCAGCCGCGCAGTCATTTAACATTTCCTGAGTATGATCAAATCCAATTTGCTCTAACAGCGAGTTCCAAAGTGGAAACTCCATATTGGCAAACCAACGTACAGGTAATGGCAACTTCTCAATGAAAAATTCCTTCTCTTGTGGGTTTAGTTGGTTATAGATACACTTGGTCAAGTTTTTAAAAATACACCCATGAGCTTGTTCATCAAGGCGATGAGTATAAACAACCATGCGGTTAAAGGGTTGAATTGTTCGATCATCTGAGAGTAGATTGAGATAATCACTAATAAAGACCTCCGAAACAATTGCTGTGACTAACCGAATGATAGTTTTTTGCCAATTTTCCGAATAGGAATCTTGTTCACGCTGCATACTGCTAATCAGATTAAAAGCTGGTAGATTCTGGAATTCTAATCCTCGTTGTTGCTTTGTAATGCTACAGGCTCTTTTGACCAATTTAACATGAAATGATTCGTCTATCAAAGTATCAGCGACAATTTCTTGAATATTTTCATCTTCGACTCCCGGAAGTTTTTGATAGAGAATATCTTCACAAACAGGATTGACGACTTTAAGTTCAATATCAACTGTCTTGAGATTATAGATTAACCAGCCACAAGAGAGAATTTTTTGTTGAATACTAGGAGAAACCGTCAAAAAAAGAGGATGCTTGTGAAATGGCAACAAATCAACTCGAAAGTCAGGTAAGGTGGGGTCTAATAAGGATTCTAAATTTGACTCTTCTTTTTTGACTTGGGCTCTTAATGCCCAATTCTTATTCATCTTTTGTAGTAGGCTACGAGAATGGGAGAGAGGCTTCGGAATTGTTAGAGGATTCATGGTTAACTCCTTAATGTAAAATTGTCAAGAAAGTCAGAAATCTCCGTTGTGTTATTGGCTTTAACTCCTCACTCAGAAGACAGGACCGGAGATTTCTTAGAAACTTATCGATAATTCCCTGCAATTAACTCTCCATGAGGCATCATCAGTCCATCGGCTGCCCCATAAATTTTCACCACTTGGTCTGTTTTTGGATCAATTTTGATGATGTAGTTAGAAGCATAGCTAGTCACATAAACGGATGTCCCGTCGGGTGTAGCAGCGATACCGTGAGCAACAGCAAAATCTGAGGGTAAATCTTCACCTGGCTTGAAACGTTTGAGAAAAACAGGGTTATTGATATCAGTGATATCAAATACAGAAACAAAGCCATCTCGTCCAAAAGTGTCTCCTAAAGAGTCTTCTTCACCCACATACAGCTTATTTCCAACAATCGCCATATCTGAGGCAGAACGGTAGATACCAGGCTGATTAGGATCATTGACATGAGGAATAATCAGACTAGCAGTTGGGGCGCTAGGATTGAGGGTATCAATTAACCAAATACTCGGTCCGATGATATTCTTGCCTTCGGGAGTCAAGGATGTCGGTCCAAACTGCAACGAGCCTGTGAGAATATAGCGGTTATCTCGCCAAATCATGTGATGGGTGAAAGCAGCATAGTTATTCCCTTGCTCTAATTTGACAGAACTGATATGAGTAAGTTGTCCTGTTTCACGATTAGGTGAATACAGATCAATCTCATTGTGATCGTAGTAATAACCAGTTCCTAATCCGAGAGTTCCAGCATCGTTAAATGTAACGGTGTGAGTTTGATTACTGTTACTTCCAAAAGTCAAGGGTGAGATACTGACAAACTCATTTGTTCTCGTATCAATGACGGGAAAACGATTATCCGTCCAAACAGTCATATAAGTATAGGGGGATTCTGGCAGAAAAGTCGGTCCATGTATTTGAGTCAATGGCGGTTGAGTCCAACTAGCAATTCGTTGGCTCGGATCAACTTGACTGACAGTGGGATAGTTGGATGGATTTCCAGGCGGATCGAGAATTAAAACCTTAGAAATGCTTATATCTGATGGGCCTCCTGACCAATCTATATGATCACCAATACTGATCACTGTAATTGCGCTTGGGGTAGTGGCTGAGTTGTCACTTGTCAGATAGATCGTCTTTTCATCAGGCGTGATCCAAGCGTGCTGTGGATTACCCCCAGGATAAGCATTTGCTCCTGTACCTAAACTTGCTAGAGGAAATTGAAGTATTTGATCCGTCTCAGTGTTAATCAAGACCAAATCTTCGTCCATCATATCCACTGCTGCATAAATGACTCGGTTGAGGGTGTAGTTGATATCAAAATCAGTTGTGTTTCCCCATTTGTCTTTAGCAAGAAGATGAAATGTGTGATTACCTTCTCCTAAGGGAGCACCATTGATCTGCTCTAGCTGATAACGCTGAAATGTGAAACTGCCATCAGCATTGATCCAATTGGTAACATTAGTAAAGTGAATATCATCAAAGGTAGCTAAGACCCTCGTTACTCCACTAGCGTCACTTACTGTTCCTGTGACAGAAGGATCGGCGGTAATATTATCGCTTGTTGTTCCCAGATCGTGGGCTGTATCACGCAAGAGAGCATTGGTAACAATTGGCCCGCTATGATCCGTGTTATTGCGTAGTTGTAAACCTAATATTCTGGCATCCGCTACAGTAATACGTCCGTTACCATCAAGATCACGCAGATCGTTGGCTCCTGAAGCGTTAGTATTGCGGGCATTAACAATGGCATTGTAATCGTCTTGCTCTAAATCCCCATCGCCATCAGCATCTCCTTTTAATAACTGATCTCCTAAGTAGCTAACTTGAATTGGAGAATCTTGGGGGATTAGTCCCGTAAGAGAATCTTTATTAGTAATTGGGATTATCTCAGTCTTTTGAGGTTGAGTATATCCATGAAGGTTTAGATCGCTAATAGGGACACTTGTGGACATCATCTGCTGTAATCCTGAGTTTAGGGAGGTGTTCGTCCCTGATAAATAACCCAGATCAAGCCCTGACAGCATGGGATTTACATTAGATGAGTTTAAACCGGAAACAGGTAAAGATGCGGCAGAATTTTCCATAATCAAAATATCTCCTGGGATTTTCTCAACAGTCTTGAATCGCTGTGTTATCTTTCTTTGTCTGCCACTAATGGGAGCGTGACTTTTGACTTTCTGCCTGTCAGTACCCAACCCAATCCAAGGGTAGTCAAATAACTTAACAAACCAAAGCTTGATTCAGGTACAGGAATAACTTGAACGGATTTATCAGTAGGCAACGTATTTAAAGCAAGAGGATTCGTGTTTTCATCTGTCAAATCATTGACAGATAGCGAAAGGACACTACTGCCGGGAGAGAGTCCCATGAAGTTTAATGTTGCTAGCTTAAAATTACTGGGTTGCGAAGCATTAAGGGTTTCAGGAGAATCTAAAGAAATCTCAAAGAAGTTCACAATTCCCTGTTGACTATTGTTAAACCCCTTCGTTCCCGTGCCAGACAAATCGACAAAACCCCCAAAGATAGCACTGTCGAATTTCAGCACACTATTATTAAAACCTAAATCGAGGTCAAAGGCAGACAAAGAAGGTGCAGTCATCTCTCCTAGTCCATTAATAACGATATCTACCTGAAATGCTTCTCCTACTGCTACAGCCTGTTTTGATGGCAACATTTTTATCGACACTGCTTGAGCTATTTCTGGTGTCGGGATCGTTAATAGCAATGAAAAGACTATACCTAGAGGCAATACATTCTGGTTCATCAAATTACTCTTGTGTGTAAAGAACAAAGGCAAGTTAACGTAATTTAGGTATCCTAAATATTTTAATATTTAGCACTCCTAATCTTTTGTTATCTTACCCTTATTTCTACAATTCACTCTTGGGCTTTCCGCAAACATTACAAAATTTTACAATTTTAAGTAGTCGTGCAAAATTAATTTCCTAGTGAAGATAGGCAAGAGGCAAGAGGCAAGAGGCAAGAGCGGGAGCTCCTCTCGACTTTGTGTGATAATCAGTGCCTATTATTCGGACGAGTCTTGCTAGGCAAGGCTTTGAAGAATATATTCACGGAAAATTACCCCTATTCTTCTCCCTTCCACACAGAAACAAGAAGAGCCGAGCGGGGTTAGATATGTGTAATTAATTTTGCTTAGGTACTTACAATTTTACAATAGAGACATGATGCTGATTTAGCGCCAATTCAAAAATGAAACGCATCAACCTCAAGAGTTGACAAAGAAAGGCTCATCAGGTACTGTCTGAGTAAATTCTCAAAAAGTGCTGGTAAGCTGTATTGAATTTAAACTGCGTATTAAAATTTTTAGTACAAATGCTCAAACTGCCTCTCCCTGCTCCGGCACTCCCCGCTCCCCTGCAATCCTAACGAGTCATTTAGATAGTCAACAGCTTGTCCTCGTTGGCCCACCCGATTCTTTTCCGGAAGCCAAGGAGAGGAAAAATGATCGGGGCGCTTAAGTGCGCCCCAGTTTTGGCTAATAACCGCGCCAAACACCAACCAAAACCCCTTGCACCTGTACTTGTTCAGTATTGGCTGTAATTGGTTGATATTTTTGATTGGAGGGTTGGAGAGTGATGATTTCGCCTTCTTGGTAGAAACGTTTTAAAGTAGTGCCGTGGCCTTCGACTCTGGCGGCGACGATTTCCCCATTGGACACCGCTTCATTACCCGTGAGAGAACGCATAATCACCAGATCCCCATCGGCAATATGATCCTCGATCATACTGTCTCCGGAAACGCGCAGGGCATAACAGTCTTGACTGCGTTGCAACAGATTAGAAAGATCGAGTTTTTCTTCCACATCGGTGAAGGGTTCCACTAAACCACCAGCAGCGATCGCGCCTAGAACCGGTAAACCTTGCACTGGTTGTTTGAGAATCCGCAGAGTGCGTGCTTTTCCTTCTGTCCAATCAATATAGCCTTTGGTGCGTAAACGTTCTAAACGGCTTTGAATTGGTGCGGGAGAGCGTAAATTCATCGCTCGCATCATTTGCCGGATGGAAGGGGCGTGCTGAGTAGTGCGAATGTACTCAATTAGCCAGTCGTACAACTCCTGTTGCGCTTGAGTAAGGGATTCGAGGTTAGTCATGATCTATTTTCCTATCCTTGGGTTAAGATAATTTGTACTTTAGTTCATTTGTGTTTAACCTAGTACATCTTAACTTCATCGGCCGACTAAATCAACTGGTTATTAGATTTCTGGCGAAAATCAAAAATTGTCGTGCTTGGTTAGGAGACTCCGAGACAGGAGACTCCGAGATAGGGGATTATTTCTATTTATTCTTCCGACACCCCACACCCTACACCCCACACCCCACCTGCCCCCCCCGATGTCGGGGGGGTTGGGGGGGGTCACACCCCACACCCTACACCCTACACCCCACACCCTGCCACCACCGAAAAACTTTTTGCCGCAAACCCTAATTAATAATTCATAATTCCTTCTCCCTTCTCCCATGCAGTCTTAACGAGTAATTTAGATAGTCAACAGCTTATCTTCTGACCTAGCACTTTTTTAAAAAAAGTATCATTAATTTTTATCTCAATTCTGAATATTAATTAATCTCAGGGTCGGTTGCGGGCAAACTCAGCAGCGTATTAAGAAAAAATAACGAATTGCTAGAAAGCCGAGAATCTGGATAATGATCGAGGTGGAGACAGAAAAATTGCTCTACTTAAGCCTGTCTGCCGTAAGCGTCCAATAGTAGATAGGGAGTCAAAAGCGACGCTCAAGAAAATCCTTCGGTTGTCAGGGAAACGAGGGGATATTTAGTGCGAAATTGAGCCGTAAAAAAACTTAAAATCCCGACAAATATCGTAAAAACTAAGGGGAACACATGACCACAAAAACCTATGCAACCATAGATGGTAACGAAGCTGTTGCACGCGTTGCCTATCGTCTCAGTGAAGTGATCGCTATTTATCCTATCACTCCCTCCTCGCCTATGGGTGAATGGTCCGATAGTTGGGCTGCCGAACGCAGAGCTAATCTCTGGGGAACCATTCCTTCCGTAATCGAAATGCAGAGCGAAGGTGGGGCAGCGGGAACCCTGCACGGAGCGCTACAAACAGGCTCTTTGACTACCACTTTCACTTCCTCCCAGGGATTATTATTAATGCTCCCCAACTTCTACAAAATTGCGGGGGAATTAACCTCTTCAGTGGTCCATGTGGCGGCCCGTGCTTTAGCAGCCCAAGGGTTGTCCATTTTTGGGGATCATAGTGATGTTATGTCCGCCAGAAGTACGGGGTGGGCTATGTTAGCAGCTAATTCGGTTCAAGAAGCTCATGATTTAGCGGCGATCGCCACAGCTACCACCCTAGAAACGCGGCTTCCTTTTCTGCACTTTTTTGATGGTTTTCGTACCAGTCATGAGGTGCAAAAAGTCGAATTAATTAGCGATGAAATTCTCAAAGAACTGATAGATGAAGACCTAATTATTGCCCATCGTCAAAGAGCTTTAACTCCCGATCGACCGGTGTTACGAGGCACAGCACAAAATCCCGATGTTTATTTCCAGGCAAGGGAAAGCGTCAATCCTTTCTATCATGCTTGTCCCGATATCGCCCAAAAAATTATGGATCGTTTTGCCCAATTAACAGGACGGCAATACCATCTCTATGAATACCACGGTGCGCCCGATGCCGAAAGAGTGATTATTCTAATGGGATCGGGAGGGGAAACCGTCCATGAAACCGTGGATTATCTCAATCAAAATGGGGCTAAAGTTGGGGTTTTAAAAGTTCGTCTTTATCGTCCTTTTGCCGCCGACAAATTACTGGCAGCTTTGCCCACCACGGTGAAAAAAATAGCCGTTTTAGATCGCTGTAAAGAACCCGGTGCCGGGGGCGATCCGCTATATTTAGACGTGGTAAATGCCTTTATGGAAGAGTACGAAGGCAAGCTGCCGAAAATTGTCGGAGGACGCTACGGTTTATCTTCCAAAGAATTTACTCCAGCCATGGTTGCTGGTATATTTGATAACTTAAGTCTCGACAAACCGAAAAATCACTTCACTATTGGTATCGTTGACGATCTCACCTTTTCCAGTCTGGAATATGACCGCAGTTTTTCCACTGAACCAGAGGAAGTAGTGCGGGCGGTTTTCTACGGTTTAGGTTCCGATGGTACGGTGGGAGCTAACAAAAATTCAATCAAAATTATCGGCGAAGATACTGATAATTATGCCCAGGGTTATTTCGTCTATGATTCCAAAAAATCTGGCTCCGTCACCGTTTCTCACCTACGCTTTGGACCAGAGCCGATTCGCTCTACCTATTTAATCACCGATGCTAACTTTATCGCCTGTCATCAGTGGGAATTTATCGAACAATTTGACCTGCTAGAAACCGCTAAACCGAACTCAATTTTTCTCCTCAATAGTCCCTATCCACCGGAGGAGGTATTTAGTCACCTACCCCGCAATCTCCAGCAAACTATCATCGACAAAAATCTGCAAGTTTATACGATTAATGCCACTCAAGTGGCCAAAGAAGCGGGGATGGGCAGCCGGATTAATACCGTGATGCAGGTGTGTTTCTTTGCCCTAGCGGGGGTTTTGTCTCGGGAAGAGGCGATCGCACAAATCAAAAAAGCCATCCGCAAGACCTACGGCAAGAAAGGCGAAGAAATCGTGCAGATGAACATCAAAGCCGTGGATTCTGCCCTAGAACACCTCTATCAAGTGCCAATTCCCGCCACTGTCACCCCCGAAGCTTTTGAATTAAGACCCCCAATTCCCGACACTGCACCCGCTTTCGTCCGAGAAGTCCTCGGCAAAATTATCGCCCGTCACGGGGAGGAATTGCCCGTTAGCGCCCTTCCCAACGATGGGACCTATCCCACCGCCACTAGCCAATGGGAAAAACGCAATATTGCCCAAGAAATCCCCGTTTGGGATGCAGATGTCTGTGTTCAGTGCGGAAAATGCGTTCTCGTTTGTCCCCACGCCGTTATTCGCTCGAAAGTCTATGATGAGGCCGAATTAGCCACGGCCCCGGAAACCTTTAAAGTCGCTAATGCCAAGGATCACGACTGGAAAGGGCTAAAATTCACCATCCAAGTGGCCGCCGAAGATTGTACCGGTTGCGGTCTCTGCGTTGATGTTTGCCCCGCTAAAAACAAATCGCAACCGCGTCTAAGAGCGATTAATATGGCTCCCCAACTGCCCCTGCGGGAACAGGAACGAGTTAACTGGGATTTCTTTCTTAATTTGCCTAATCCAGACCGATTAAGCCTAAATCTCAACAAAATTAACCATCAGCAAATGCAGGAACCTCTCTTTGAGTTTTCCGGTGCTTGTGCCGGTTGTGGTGAGACTCCCTACGTTAAATTAGTCAGTCAGCTATTTGGCGATCGCATGATAGTGGCTAATGCCACCGGTTGTTCATCTATCTACGGAGGTAATTTACCGACAACACCCTGGGCAGTTAATGCCGAAGGTCGCGGTCCAGCTTGGTCGAATTCCCTCTTTGAAGATAATGCCGAATTTGGCTTAGGATTCCGGGTTTCCATCGATAAACAGGCAGAATTTGCCGCCGAACTGTTAGCAACCCTCGCTAGTGAAATCGGAGAAAGTCTAGCGGCAGATATTCTCAATTGTCACCAAGTCGATGAAGCGGAAATTTACGAACAACGGCAACGGGTAGAGGCCTTAAAATCCCGTTTAGGGCAATTAACCCCGACCACGCAGGTGAAAATGTTGTTATCCGTGGCCGATTATCTGGTCAAGAAAAGCGTCTGGATTGTCGGGGGTGACGGTTGGGCCTACGACATCGGTTATGGTGGTTTAGATCACGTTTTAGCCAGTGGTCGCAATGTCAATATTTTGGTCATGGATACGGAAGTTTACTCAAATACGGGCGGCCAGGCCTCGAAAGCTACTCCTCGCGCCGCCGTAGCTAAATTTGCTTCTGGTGGCAAACCGGGACCGAAAAAAGACCTCGGTTTAATGGCCATGACCTACGGTAACGTCTATGTGGCCAGCGTGGCTATGGGGGCAAAAAACGAGCAAACTATCAAAGCTTTCCTAGAAGCGGAAGCTTATAACGGGCCATCGTTAATTATCGCCTATTCTCACTGTATTGCTCACGGGATCAACATGACCACCGCCATGAACCATCAAAAAGAAGTGGTGGAAAGCGGTCGCTGGTTAATGTACCGTTATCATCCCGATTTAGCTAAAGAAGGCAAAAATCCCCTACAATTAGACAGCCGTGCGCCTAAGCTTACCGTAGCGCAAACTCTCTACTCGGAGAATCGCTTTAAGATGTTGGCCACCAGTAAGCCGGAGGAAGCTAAACGTCTGCTCAAAGAAGCACAAGCAGATGTGGATACGCGCTGGCAAATGTATCAGTATTTAGCAGCAAAAGGTACAGGGAGCAAGGAATAGTTATGAATCTACACACTACCTACATGGGTTTACAATTGCGATCGCCGCTAGTCATCGGTGCGGCCGCACCCTTGAGCGAGGATATCGACAATATCAAGAGAATGGAAGACTTTGGAGCCGCTGCCGTGGTTTTACACTCCTTTTTCGAGGAGCAGATTAAACACGAAAGACTGGCTCTACACCATCATTTTACCCACGGAGCCGAGAGTTTTGCGGAGGCTTTGACTTATTTTCCCGAACCGGAGGTTTTTCACGTTGGTTCCGACGAATATCTCAACCATATTCGCAAAGCCAAAGAAATGGTCGATATTCCCATTATTGCCAGTCTCAACGGTGAGACCTCTGGGGGATGGTTGGAGTATGCCATTCAAATTCAACAAGCGGGCGCTGATGCTTTGGAGTTGAATATTTATTATGTTCCCAACGACCTAGAATTAACCGGAAATCACGTCGAACAAAACTATATTGATATCCTCAAAATTGTCAAATCGGAGGTATCAATTCCCGTCTCGATGAAGTTAAGTCCCTACTTTAGCAATACGGCCAATATGGCTAAACAATTAGCGGAAGCGGGGGCCGATGGGTTGGTATTATTTAACCGTTTCTATCAGCCGGATATCGACTTAGACACCTTAGATGTTCACCCCAACATTATCCTCAGTAATCCCCAAGCGATGCGTTTACCCCTGCGCTGGATTGCCATGCTTTATGGTCGTGTACCGACGGATTTTGCCGCTACCAGTGGTATTCATAACGCCATCGACGTGATCAAAATGATGATGGTGGGAGCAAAAGCGACTATGTTAGTTAGTGTTTTATTACGCCACGGTTTGGAGGAAATTACCAAGATCGAACAGGGTTTATTGCATTGGTTGGAAGAAAATGAATACGAATCGATCGAGCAGTTAATTGGCAGTATGAGTCAAATGAATTGCCCAGATCCGAGTGCTTTTGAACGGGTACAGTATATGAAAGCTCTGCAAAGTTACGAACCTGTTTGGAAACGTTTTCAAACCACCAGCAAATAAAAGTGGGGAGTGGGAATGGGGGAATGGGGAAATGGGGGAATGGGGGAATGGGGGAGTGGGGAGATAGGGAAATGGGGAAATGTGGGAGTGGGGAAATGGGGGAGTGGGGAGATAGGAGAATTTCAACTAAAACCCTACAACCCCAAAACCCCAAAACCCTACAACCCCAAAACCCTAAAACCCCAAAACCCCAACACCCCAAAACCCCAACACCCTAACACCCTAACACCCCAACACCCCAACACCCCAACACCCATCCGACTCCTGACAAAAAAATCCTAGAGGATATAACCATGAACGAGAATCAAAACAAAAAAATCGGTATTCTGACCAGTGGTGGCGATTGCCCGGGGTTAAATGCGGTAATTCGTGCCGTGGTGAAAGCATCAAAACTAAAGGGTTGGGATGTGTACGGCATTCCCTACGGGACCGATGGTTTTATGCAGATTGCCGAGGGAAAATATCACCCCCAAGATTTGATCCTGACTCACCATGGCTATAACCTACCCGGGATATTGAAAGGATTAGACGTTTTGCAGTTTCTTAGTGGTAGTGTCTTGGGTTCTTTGAGCAAAGGACATCCCGAAAACCCAGAAATTGCCACGAAAATCCTGCAAGGATACGAAATGCTGGGATTAGATGCTCTGATCGTCGTCGGGGGCGATGGGAGCATCGATATCATCTACGATCTCGCCCAGAAAGGCAATTGGAATATTATCGCGGTTCCCAAAACCATCGATAATGATGTTCCCTATACGGAATGGGCCGTCGGTTTTACCACTGCCGTCGATATCGTCACCCAAGCTTTGTATGATCTCACCTTTACCGCCGCTAGTCACGAAAGGGTGATGATTGTGCAGGTGATGGGTAGAGATGCCGGTCATTTAGCCCTTCATGCCGGGATTGCCGGGGGGGCCGATGCGATTTTTATTCCCGAATTAACCCCTGCTCTCACTCCCGCAATCATCGACGGTTGTTGTGATCATTTGGCAGAATTACGCGCTCAAGGTCGTCAATTCGCTCTCATTGTCATTTCTGAGGGGGTTAAAAACGAAGATAACCAAAAAGAGAAGTATATTGCCGATTATTTAGAAAAATTAATAGTTGACAAAACTCGCTCTTTGTGCGTTACCGATCCCGTCTTCTGTTATCTCAATTCCATGGATGTGCGGGCCATGTCCTTGGGACACCTGCAAAGAAGTCGTCCTCCTTTGGCCATGGATCGACTGTTAGCCACGGCTTTTGGCATTAAGGCCGTAGAATTAATTGAAAAGGGAAAACTCGATCGCGTGGTGATTTGGCGCGGGGGACAAGTGCGTAGTTTGCCCCTGAAACCAGTGATCAAAATTATCAAAAAATGTCATCAAGAAAATCGCTGTGCCTATCCCGTGGATCCTGATGGTTTTATCGTCAAAACGGCCCGTTCTTTGGGAATTTACCTAGGGGAAAATACCACAACTGAGACGGCAGTGGTTCCGCAAGCTGTGGAGGTGTTAGTTTAGTTATAATAAAGCGAGAAGGGTTGCTCATACTTTCTCGCTTTGTTAATTGGTTAAGATTAGGTATTTCTAAACGCTACAATTACGAAAGATAGTGACAGCTACTGTCGAAATAAAGAAACTTTTTAAAAGAGTGTAATTAGGGCTTGCTGAATAAATGTGAAATATAGACGAGGTAAGGGTTTTAGGGGCTTATTTTGCGAAACAGGTGCAAGATTTTGAGAGAATCGTGGTTGAAAACCTTGCATCTTCGGGGCGAAGCATTCGGGCAATAACCTATCGCTGAAACCGTAGATTTCCTATCCGAATGCTTCGCCCCTACTTTTTCAGCCAGCCCTAATTAATTTTCTGAGCATAAACTTTTATTATCGGCCTGCGTCCTGTAGGGGCGAAGCATTCGGGCAATAACCTATCGGTGAAACCAGAGATTTTCTATCCGAATGCTTCGCCCGTACTTTTTGCCGCAAACCCTAATTAATTTTCTGAGCATAAACTTTTATTATCGGCCTGCGTCCTGTAGGGGCGAAGCATTCGGGCAATAACCTATCGCTGAAACCGTAGATTTCCTATCCGAATGCTTCGCCCCTACTTTTTCAGCAAACCCTAATTAATTTTCTAAGCATAAACTTTTATTATCGGCCCGCGTCCTGTAGGGGCGAAGCATTCGGGCAATAACCTATCGGTGAAACCAGAGATTTTCTATCCGAATGCTTCGCCCGTACTTTTTGCCGCAAACCCTACATAAAGACTTCTACTATCAGTGATGAGGTTATAAGATTGAACTATTGGACAAGCTTCAATGAGATGTCTAATCTCTTGAAAATAGTCATTAATCAACAAATTCTATCTCCTCAATTTCTTCTTTGTCTTGCAGTAAAGCTTCTAGCATCCAAGCTTCTCCCATCCATTCATCAAAGTCTAAGGTATGCTGCAATTCATTGTTTTCAAATCGTCTGAGAAATTCTTGTGTCTGCATTTGATACTTATTTTCAAAAAAAGTTATTCGTTCTTGGGTGCGCTTAATTCCTTCTTGAAGTTCTTGCAGTCTTTCGGTTAATGCGTCTTCAATAAATTTTTTAAGGAGTTTAGATGCTTGGATTTAAGTTTTACTTCAGCCATAATGCTTCCGAGTTGATAATCGCTGCTGTTTGCCATTCGTCAGTCCATCCTAATTCTAGTTCATCTACTGCTAAAAAAGCTTGGGCGAGTTCTTCTGCTTCTTGTTGTTGTCGCCATTGTTGTAAAATTGAGGCGATGAAAATGCTTTTATCTTCTACTTTCTGGTCTAGGTAATTAACCAGTTCATCAGGTAAAGAAATGGAGATTTTAGCCATTGTTATCTCTTTGGCTATTTGATTCTAATATAGACTATTTTGATTGAGCTAAAATAACAGAATTAAGGGGGAAAGATTCAGTTTCTAAACGAGTTAAATCAACAATTTGACTAGCTTGATCAATATCAATTCCAACTAATTTTCCTTCGCTATCAAAATCTAAAACAATATCAGGGGCGATTTCTTGAGAATCGGTGCTTGTTTTTTCTGATAGGCTAATGTATAGAGAATCGGTTTCAGGATAATAACTAAATTTCATTTTTTACTCCTTAAAGTTACGATCTGGGAAGGCGTTATAAATGGTTTCTCCATCATCTAGAGTGACAACTCGCAAGTATTTTCCTAATTCGGGAATGTATAACCAATGACGAATGCGTCCATTTGGTTCTATTTCTCGTCTAACTGGATTCTGAATAGCCTGTTGACACCATTCTCGCTTAAGATAGGGTCTTTTGACCAAGACTTGTTCTTCAAAGTAGCGGGTAGTTTTCATTCATCATTTTTCTGATCGATTCCTTCTATCATAATTTTAACGAAATTTAGATAAATTTCCCCAGATACTAAATTCTCCCCCCTTTTTAAGGGGGGCAGGGGGGGATCAAATCCCATCACACAAATGTCTATCCTCCTCCTTAACGCCAGAATTAGGATTGTGCAAATAAACCCGCACCCAATCGCAACTACGCCCCATTAAAGCGTTTAAGTCCTGCATTGTCCTACAATCTTTCTGTATTGTCCTACAACTCTTCTGCATCGCCCTATAATCCTTCTGTATCCTCACAAAGAAGTCTAAACCAAGATTAACGGGATTTTAGGATTAACTGGATTATTTACTTGGAAACTCCTGACAATCTTTTAAGATTGAGCATCCTGAAAATCCTCTAATCCTCAAAATCCTGATACTGACTATTTACCCCCAATCCCATCACACAAACCCCTATCCTCCTCCCTGACACCAGAATTAGGATTGTGCAAATAAGCCCGCACCCAATCGCAACTACGCCCCATTAAAGCATCTAAATCCCAACCATTGCTTCCATTCCACAGTTTAATTGTGTTATCCCAACTACCAGAAGCTAAAGTCTTACCATCGGGGCTAAAACTTACGCTAGTGACAGACCTATCATGCCCAGTGAGAGTATGAATTTCTTTTCCTGTCTCTACATTCCACAGTTTGATTGTCTTATCATCACTACCGGTCGCTAAAGTCTTACCGTCACTGCTAAAATTCACGCTAAAGACAATGCTATTATCCCCAGAGAGAGTGCGGATTGCTTGACCTGTTGACCCATTCCACAGTTTGATTGTCTTATCATCACTACCGGTCGCTAAAGTCTTACCGTCACTGCTAAAATTCACGCTAAAGACACTGCCATTATGCCCTTTTAAAGTGCGGATTGCTTGACCTGTTTCTACATTCCACAGTTTGATGGTCTTGTCACCACTACCGGTCGCTAAAGTCTTACCGTCAGGGCTAAAACTCACACTATAGACATAGCCATTATGCCCAGAGAGAGTACGGATTTCTTGCCCTGTCTCTATATCCCACAATTTGATTGTGTTATCCCAACTACCAGAAGCTAATGTCCTGCCGTCCCTGCTAAAACTCACGCTAGTAACAGGTTTATTATGCCCTTGGAGAGTGCGGATTTCTTGCCCTGTCTCTACATTCCACAGTTTGATAGTCTTGTCATCACTACCGGTCGCTAAAGTCTTCCCATCACTGCTAAAATTTACGCTAAAGACACTGCCATTATGCCCTTTTAAAGTGCGGATTTCTTGACCTGTCTCCACATTCCACAGTTTGATAGTCTTGTCATCACTTCCAGTCGCTAAAGTCTTACCGTTACTGCTAAAACTCACGCTAGAGATAGGTTTATTATGCCCTTTGAAAGTGCGGATTTCTTGCCCTGTCTCTATATTCCACAGTTTGATAGTCTTGTCACCGCTACCAGTCGCTAAAGTTTTACCGTCACTGCTAAAGCTCACGCTTCTGACAAAGCTATTATGCCCAGAGAGAGTGCGGATTTCTTGACCCGTCTCTACATTCCACAGTTTGATTGTATTGTCACCGCTACCAGTCACTAAAGTCTTACCGTCACTGCTAAAATTCACGCTATAGACAAAGCTATTATGCCCAGAGAGAGTGCGGATTTCTTGACCTGTCTCTACATTCCACAGTTTGATTGTATTGTCACCACTACTGGTCGCTAAAGTCTTACCGTCTGGGCTAAAACTCACGCTAAAGACACTGCCATTATGCCCTTTGAAAGTGCGGATTTCTTGACCTGTCTCTACATTCCACAGTTTGATTGTCTTGTCATCACTTCCAGAAGCTAATGTTTTACCGTCCCTGCTAAAACTCACGCT
>VYKR01000140.1_pt1 | contig 21233 bp, 19 predicted proteins | sample 5109561 | NCBI WGS metagenome assembly VYKR01 (sample SAMN12291799, study PRJNA351875) | freshwater metagenome | isolation source: freshwater lake | place: USA: Michigan, Ford Lake | collected 2015-08-15
GGCTTTTTTAACTGCCAAGTCGAGGTTTTTTACAACTCCCGTTAAGTTTGAGCCATCTCCGAGAAATGAGGTAGCTTTGACATTGCCATTGACCTCTAATCTTTCGGTAGGAGCAGCGGTGGTGGCAATGCCGATATTGCCAGTAACAGTCAAATTGCCACTGACCTCTAACTTAGCCCCTGGGGTGATTGTTCCAATACCGACATTGCCATTACCCAGAATCGTCATTTTAGTAGTAGCGTTCGTCCCAAAACTCAAGGCATGGTTAGTTTTCGTACCGAGAATCATGGCTCCTGCTGGCGACCCCCAGCAGCCCTTCTCGTGGACAGACACTCGCCCATCAATCTTAGCGGTTCTAACCGATAATTTGGCATCAGTAACCCCTAAAAGATCGAGAATGCGGCTCCAACCTTCTGGATTTTCTAGGGTAGTAGTGCCGATGCCGACGTTGCCAGTAACCGTAAGAGAATCATTGATGCCGAACTGTTTAGGTCCCCCATAGAGCAAGCATGGCCAATCGCTTTCAGGAACGTTGTCTCTTCCCAGTTTTAGACTGCTGTAGATACCGACTTCATTTAAAGACATGATGATTACCTCCTTTTTTTATTAATAAGTAGTCGTGCAAAATTAATTTCCTAGTGAAGATAGGCAAAAGGCAAGAGGTAGGAGGCAAGAGGTGGTTAGATATGTGTAATTAATTTTGCTTAGGTACTTAGGAGTTGGGCAAAATCGCTAACTGTTGAGAACTGCCCTAGCTCTACTCTACTAATATAGCAGAAATCAGTGCAAGCTCAGGCATTTTAACGGCTATTGCTTGACAACGGGCTTGCAAGGCTTCTTGCTCAGCTTTTAGTTCTTTGAAAGCTTCCACAGTCAGGGCTTCAAAACCCATGATGGTCAGAGTTTTATAGCCATCAGAACTGTCACCAACCCATTCTGGAAATACGGCTGCCACCTCTTGCGCCAGGAACCCAATTTGAGTCCCGGTCAAATTTCCTTGCTTTTCTGGTTCTTTCCATTCATAAATTACTCCTCGCAGTTGCATCAGTTTCTCTAAAGCTTTCTCTAGGGGACGGATATTTTGTTTAAGTTCTGTATCCAGTCGCGGATACTCAAAAGGTATAGCTTGTGCGAGAAGAAGGGCAAACTGGTTGGCATCTCCACCCCGTTCAACCCATTCCGTCAAGTCTTTTACGTCCGAAGGAAGGTTGACAACTTTAATCTCTCTTGCCTTGCCGATTAAAGCCAATCCGACTTCTTTTAATTGGCGCTGTCCGGTGCGATCGGTATCGAGACAGAGAAAAACGCGCTTGCCCCGCAGTGCCTCGGAATAGTCCTCTCGCCATTGGTAAGGACCAAGGGGGTTAGAGGTAGCCGCCCAACCGACAGGGAGCCCCAATTGCCTAGCGGTGTCTGCATCCTTTTCTCCTTCTAAAACCAAGACAGTGTCGGCCTCCAGCACATCCGCTAGGTGATAGAGGACGATCCTGATACCCCCTAGATGCCAGCGCCATCCTCCTTGACCATCTGGGCAGCGTTCCCGAAAGCTTTTAGGATGGAGGCGAACGACTTGAAACAGCAAGTTGCCCTGCTCATCTGTGTAGTCATAGGTAGTGACAATTTGGCTGTGACTGGGTGGGGGCTCTTCCTGAGCAACTTTTTTCCAGGTAACGCGCCGCTTTTCTTCAATTGCGAGGTCAGGCAGTAACTCGTCAAACTGCTTGGCTTGCTGGATTAAGAGAGCAAACTGGTCAGCTTGCCCGCCTTTCTCGACCCATTCCGTTAAGTCTTTGACTCCCGGAGGCAGGGTAATTACTTTAATTTCTGTTGCCTTATCCCGCAAAGCGAGTCCGACTTGCTGTAAGTGAAGTTGTCCGGGGCGATCGGTATCGGGACAGATCAACACACGCTTGCCGACCAAAGCCTCTGAATATTGAGTCCGCCACTGACCCGAGCCAAAAGGACTGGAAGTGGCAGCCCAACCAGCAGGAAGCCCTAATTGCACAGCCGTCTCTGCATCTCTCTCTCCTTCAAACACGATCGCTGTGTCGGCATTGAGAACATCTGGCAGGCGATAGAGAACTGGCCACACCCCTTCCAGATTCCACAGCCATCCCCCTCGACCATCAGGGCGGCGCTGTCGGAAGGTTTTGGGCTGGAGGCGGACGACTTGAAACAGCAAGCGGCCTTGCTCGTCCGTGTAGTCATAGATCGTAAGGATTTGGCTGCCGATGGGCGGTGGATGTTCCATAAGATTCTCTGAGATTGTTCCTTTCAAGCCCCGTCACTCTAGAGCGTCCCGACTGCTAGTTGTCGTTCGAGTTCTTCACACCGTTTTTTCAGGGCTTCATTTTCTGCTTTTAACTCCTTGAGAGCCTCGACAACCAAGGCTTCAAACCCTCTGATGCTTAGGGTCTGATAGCCGTCGGCATCTACCCCAATCCATTCGGGAAACACGGCTTCTACTTCTTGAGCGATCAGCCCCATCTGCGGTCCGGTCAAGTTTCCTTGTTTTTCTGGTTCCTTCCACTCGTAGGATACGCCCCGCAGTTGGAGGAGTTTATCTAAGGCTCCCTCTAGGGTACTGATATTCTTTTTGAGCCTTTCATCAGAGGAAATGCCCCAAGCCCCTCCGCCTGGTTTGAAGGCATTGCCTGTAACCGTCAGATTGCCGCTAGTGGTGTCAACCAAAAGCCGCCATCCCGGCTGGCCAGTGCTGCCCCAAAAACCGACCGAATTCTCATTGAATAAGCCGATGAAGGCAGTATCAACTTCACCGTAATAGGCGTTGACGCTGGAACACCAGATGCCTGCGGTAGGAGAACTGTTACTAATTTGTCGCAGCCGCATTCTGCCCCGGCATTCTAACGACTCATTCGCGCCGATATTGTTGTTAATAGTCAGTCCATTGACTACAGTTAAGGTGTTAGCGGTGAGACTGCCATTACCCGTAAGGGTCCCCCCACTGATGGGCAAAGCTCCTACCTGGGCGGCTGTTGTATTGTGGGGATTATCTGTACGGGCTGAATGAGTTTCGCCAATGGTGATGCGTTTGTTGGTATTATCTGGGGTGAGGGTAATAGCGTTTGAGGAGACTAAATCCACATTGCCGCCGGGATTGTTCACCCCGTCGATGCTGACTAACGCTCCTACTTGTGCGGCAGTCGTGCCATGCGGATTATTCGTGTTATTGGCGTGATTATTAACGAGGGCAGTTACCTCGCTATCGCGGGCAATTGCTGGGTCAATTCTCGCCTCATTAATCACCCCTGTACTCGCATTAATCTGAGTGACAAGGCGGTTAGTTCCCTCCTGGTTATCGATTTGTGCTGCGGTTGTTTGGTGGGGGTTATTGGTGTTACTGGTGTGGCTATCCAACTCAGTCCCATCGGCAGAAACATCCCGACCATCCACTGTCCCAGTCACTTCCAGATTACCAGTAACTCTCAGGTTACTTTGTAAATCGGCTCGTCCGGCGGCTCCTAAACGCATCCGGGACCATTGGGAGGGGTCAACATTAGTATCAGTTAAAGTGAGACTACGGGCTTCTAAATCGCCAGCAACAACCCCAGCAGCACGCCGCCGATTGACTCCCTCTCCTTCATCGGTGGCTGTAATTTTGCCCTCATTGTTCACAGTCACCCGCCCCAAGATCAATTGCACGCTCAATTGATCAGCGGAAGGGGGATTTTCACTTATCTTAATGGTGGGGATTTCTTGTACGCGGGTAAAGCCTTCTACTCCCGTTTCATTCGTCTTATCGACTTGCTTATACTCGTGGGCGATAGTAACATAGACCGTTTTATTAACAAAGCCAGATAAATCTTTATTAGCTTTCTCCACTAGCACAATCTCTCGTCCCTTACTGTCAATCGCCATGCCTTCAGCAATTTCTATCTGGGACGAACCAATAGTATATTGTAATTTTAAGCCATCGGCGATGCCCCAAGTGTGGAGATTCTCATTGTGTCGCCGTCTCATCTCTAGGTGATAGGTTTGTTCCTCAGTAAAATCGGGGGCTCGCAGGAATTGCCCGTTAAAGTAATTTAAGCGTTTGATTGGGTTAGCCATCTTTCGTCTCCTTGGGTAAGTTTAGATTGCAGTACAGATAGTGTTAGGTCGGTTATCTTCAAAGCGGATCTAAAAGAGTATCGATGCCTACAGTGGAATTAACATCAATCCGAAATACAGGCGTTACTACCGTAATCGGTTGGCGATAGTCAGTATGAGCCGGTTTTTGTAAATCGACAATAGCGGTGACAATCTCTTGCTGTTGCTTGCGCCGTTCAGGATTGGCCGTTGGCAAAACAATTTGCACCCAAAAGAAGAAGGGAGCGCCACCATCAAGGATGGTATCTTTCCCAATAGTAGCATGGACACCTACCTGAAATGGCGCGTTCAGTTCATTGACCTGCACACCAACATCAGATGTCGTCTGTACCCCCGTTTGGGTATAGATAATTAAAGCCTCTTCTAAACCGCGTTTGCTACCCCGCAGCCGATACAATTGAGCCGCTCTAGCAATCAACAGTCGTTTCTTATTTTCCTCCCAATCATCCCGCAGAGTCAATGCTACCCAACTAGCCAGCCAAGGTAAGAAATCCCTAGGAGCGCGTTGAGATGTGCTTAAGTTTGCTCCTGGCTCAAAATACCGATAAACTCCTGCTAACTCGGTTGTTCCGCTACTATCAGTGATGTTTCCTCCCCCCAGAATTTCTTCTAGACCTGGTTGGGGAACTTCTGAAGATACTTCTCCTAAACCAAGGATAATTCTTTCAAAAGCCAATAGGAAGCGACCGAGAAAATTCGGCTGGTTAGCTTCACTATCTTCTTGAAAAATAGCCGGTAGGTAATTTAGTAAACTACTTGCCTGTCCAGTTCTTTCATTGATTGTCATAAAATCCCCTCCAGAAAAAATTGTTTGATCACTTACTGGCTCAACCAGTAATAGCTGAATTCACCTCAACCAGTGATCGCAAATCAATCACTTCTCCTGCTTTGATTAACAGCCATCCCCCTTCTTGGTTGCGATCGCTGGATAATTGAATAGAAGTAACCTGAGCAATACCAGTAATAATTGTTGCCAAATTTAATTCAAGAGAATTTGTCTCAAGATACTGAGAATCTACTAATTGCAAGCTACTTAGTTTGATTGTTTGGTTGTCGGTAACTTCAATTTTTATGTCAGTTACACCCAGCGGATTTAGTTCGTGAATTGTGGGATATAAAGGATGAAAGAAAGCTCTGGTTTGGCTTTTAATTTCTCGCTTCAGTAAGTCGAGATTTGCTCCAGAAGCAGCCCTAACTTTAATTGTTAACTGCACTGCCAAGAAATTAGCACTAGGTGCGATAACAATCTGGGATAATTTAAGGCGATTTACTGGCAAATAATGATCATACAGCCGCAGTCCAATCGGTTCTCCCTGATCGTTCCAGATAGTATCTGTTGCTAGGCAATGTTGATCTTCTGGCTGGCACTTGCTGACAAGTAGAACGTCTGTTAAATAATCAATTCCGTCAATTTTTTCTAGTAATTCATACACCTCCGAGACGTGAACATCTCGACCAAAGGGCCAGTTTTCTGGGTCAAGAAATTGCTGCATAGCTTTGACGATGCCGTTACTGACTGTCTCAGTGAGTACATCAGAACGACGAGCAACGAGAATTTCTGCACTGACAGGAGTATAACTTGGTCCGACAACCGACAGGCGAGTAGTAAGGATAGACCGTTGCTGAAGATATCCCTGAAGTGCATCTCGTAGTAGAGTCGTTGGTTGCGGTCCTAATTGATTGGCACTGTCACTATCTTTATCAGGTAGAATCAGAACACTAACATAGTTAGGTTTACTTTGCTTCTTTTCTTCTTCCTTTCCTGCTCCTAAATAGCGTTGTGGAACACAGTGAGCGCGTCTAATTTTTTGGCTCACTTTTGAGGGTAAATTTTCTTCTTTTATCTCTAAATTCGTGGTTTCCCACCATTCTTTGCATCGGTCTTTAAGAGATTTTTCAAGTAATTTGTCCGCCTTTTCTTCTTGCTGCATCTGCACTAACCAGATGTTAAATTTTTGCTGACTTAGGGTTTCGTAATCTTCAGCCGTTACTGCTCGATATTCATCCCGCAAATTTAAAACAGCATCCCGGATTTCTTGCCTTAAATCCTGATTTTGATCGGCAACCCAATCAGGTCCATTAAGCAACCGCAAAAATGTTCGCAAGTTATCATCAGTTATTCGATTTTGCCGATACAGCAACATTTCCGTCAAGTAGGCAAACATTTCAATCAGGGTAATGCCGGGATCGGAGGGATTATAATTTGTCCATTCCGGGGCGTAGTTAGGAATCAGTCTGAGGGCTTCGGCAACAAGATCCTCATAAGTGCGGTCATCTAAGTTAGGCAATTCTAAAGGCATGGTAAATAATTCACAATTTAATTAATTTTCAATCTTCAAAAACTGCAAGCTTCCTCAAGATTCCTTAAAAAATAGGCTGATGGTGTGAGTACCAGAATAGACTAAGAAACGGCCGGTCTTTCTTATCGCCTCAACCTCCTGAGAAACCCTGCCATCATCGACCAGGAGGCGGCGAATATAACTGACACCCGGGACGGCTTCTAATAGGGCATAAAAATCGGATTTGTAGGGTTCGCGTCCAAAATCCCAGCCATTGCCATCTAATCCGCCCGTCAGGGGGTGTAAAAATTGCTCTAGCGTTGCTTTAACTGCTTGTTCGACAGCACTGGCTCCTTCGAGTGAACTCAAAGCAATTTCGACATTAACGCTTACTGGGATATAAGGAGGCCCAACCACCAGAATCTCGACAGTTGGACAAGCACGCGCTCTGAGAAACTTTTCAACTCGGCTAATCAGTTCCAGACTTGGTAGAGGCTTGAGCGCCTCAGAGCGCGGTACGATGATGATGCTGGTTGTTCCCCGTCTAGGTGCTTGCTCAGGTGGATCTCCTAGCCAATGTAGAGGTAGGCATTTCGCCCTTGCCACCTCTGGGGAAGCCAGTTTTGCTAAGTCTTCGTAATCTTCTAGGGTGACGGCGCGATCGCGGTGACGGATAGTTTCAGGGAGGCGATCGCGCAGGGATTCCAGGGTCTCTGCTTCTGCTCCACCCGCCGCCGCTTGTAAGTTGGTCACTTTCTCGATGTAGGGAACTGTGGTCTTCAGTTGCACAATACTATCGACTGGTTTATTCCCCGCTTTACCGCCGCCTGTCTGATACCGCGCTATCCTTAGATTACCAGTTCCCAGAGGCGGAATCAGCCCGTTGCGTCCGTTACCAAACTGAATTTTGCCCGTAAGCTGGTCGAGGACGTAGTGGCGATCGCGCGAAGTTGAGCCATAAAAATCAGGAACTTGCTGCCATTGTACCCAGACTTCTCGAGAATTGGGAATTGGGGTAATCGGGTTGCTATTTCCTTGCAGTTTTAGTCTCTCTAGCTCTAGTTCTGAAGGTTTTTCTGGTTCTCTGACCTCCAATTGTGGGTTTTGCAGGACGGGAAAGCGAGTCGTTTGGAAAATTTGATTTTCTGACCCGTTACTAGAACCTAAAATTTCCTTGACAATCGTGATCGTTTGGCTGGCAAAAGTTGTATTGAGGGCAAGGTTGATGATTCTAGGTTCAATGAGATAGTCTCCTGTTTCCCACTGTACCCGTAACCAGTAACGTTCCGATAAGTCAAACTCGGCTTTAGTTTGACAGTCAGCCGGAACTAAGAATTTAATTAATCCTGAAAGGGTGAAATTTTCGCTGCCATCCTCGACCGTAAGTTTTGACCAAGCTTGTCCATTCCAATATTGCCAAGATAACCGGACTGGCGACCTTGGTGGTAGTTGTTCTGCCACAAAAGTTTCTAAAGTAGCAGTATAAATAGTAGCAAAAGTATCAGGACGGCTCAGGCGTAGGAAAGCAATATCTCGGTTTTCCTGATTGAGATCTTCGGGAATAGTAATCTGCACTTTTAAGGATTTTATTTCCCCAGGAGCAAGAGTAATTGAAGTCCCTTCCTCTGAGATTGTCGTCTCCCAATTATTGCCCCAAATTTCCACTTGCCAAGTGACTGATTGATCCGTATCATTTGTTACCCATATAGGATGGGTAACTATTCCGGTTGTCGCAACTTGACGACTGTAGGGAGGAGAAAGAGGAATAAATTTTTCCCCATATTTCAAGTCTGCTAAGCAGACAAAAAGACTCAGAGGACGATTGGGAAATTTGGAGCGATTTTGCGGGAGGGTAAATCCTAGATATAACGAAGGATGAGATTCTGTGAGGGATTCAAAAGGAATAAATGGTTGTTCTTTCTGTTGAATGTAGGTAAAGTTATTGTAGGTTTGACAAGCAGAAAGGGACTGAGTAGCATTATATGTATAACTTAGGGTTAGGGATTTGAGCAAAGGGGGAGAAAGGGTGTTAGAAATTAACCATACTCCTGTCCCCACTGGATGAGGCGATTGTAGGGCTTCTGTCAAGGTCAGGCTATTATTTGAGGTATTAACAACCCCGATAGTTCGGACCTCCTGAGTGTTAGTTCCCGTGGCAATTTGGATGCGATCGCCCGGCATAAACCCCCGGCTACTGTTGACGATAATTTGCTCGGTGTTTTCCCTAATTTCTTGTCTGAGGGTAGTAAAGGTAGGTGGTTGAGAGGAAGGACCCGTGCCATAGTTTCCCCGAACAATCCGCACGCGAATCCAATAATTAGTCTTGCCATTAACTTCACCTAATCCTATCTGATTGGGCAAAGTAAAAGTGATTGACCCGCTTTGGGTGAATTTGGCAGTTGCTGGGCTACTAAAAGTTACCAATAATGGCTGCCAAGCCTTGCCATCCCAAGCTTCCCAGGCTAATTCAACTTCGTTTTCGGTGTTAGCGGAGACAGTTTCATTGAGGGCGATGTTGACTGTTACCCTAGCTCCTGCTTTGGAAAAGACTTCCTGACTAGCTAGGTAGAGTGTGTCACTGAGGCGGGGGGTTTCGCCAAAGGGAGAGAAGTCTTTAGTTAGGTCGAGGGGTGAAGAATTAATAAAACCGAGATCGGGTAGTAAATTAGACTGAGTAACGCTCACGCTCGCTGTAATCCCTTGAATTTTCGGTAAGGGAGGAGAACCAGGGATTAAAGACTGATTAAGCGCAACTTTCAGCCAGGACGCTTCTACGCCATTGATGATTTGTTTAACGGGAACGGGAAAGTTAGGAATTGATACTTGCCAACTTGGGTTATTTTCTGAGGTATTACTGACTAATTGACTGATTTGCCGCCAATCTTGACCATCCCAATAAGACCAAGTCAAGGGGAGTCCTGCTAACCTCTGAGCCTCCTCAGATTGAATTGTTAAGGTGGCGGTTTTGGCAACTGGTAGGGTGAACAGGTCGTCGCAAGCTAAGTACAGGCTGTGTTCGACTCCCGCATCGCCATGAAAGACAAAACCCGCAGTTGCAGTTTTGGTCGTCAGCCACCCAGTGCGATCGCTCCAGGTATCCTGCTGCGGCTCCTGCACAAATACGGAAGTGAGTTGAGCAGCAGTAACTACTAATTCCGCTTCTGTTTCAAAGATGACTGGGGCTTTTTCCCCTTCCGCTGGGGGAGCGGCTACCTGAGTTCCCACTGGAACCACTACATCCACTGTAGAGCCAGCCGCCAAAGAAAAGGTCAGGGGAGTGCGAGCGGCTTGAGGTGGGAGGCGGGAGGCTCCTAACAAGTCCAGGAATGCCAAGAAATTCTTGTCCGGGACTTGGTTCAAGCGCTCGATGATAATTTCGGCAAAGCGGGCAAAGGTGCCAATCAAGACGGCACTGATAGTCCCCTTTTTCGGCAGTCTCTTGCCTGTTACTGGATCTATTTCAGATTCCTGCCAAGTGGGTGCATATTCAAGCAGTAATTCCTGCAACTGCTGGGTAATCTCAGTTGCTGTGCGCTTGTCAATTTTCGGGGCTGATTTAACCATTGAATTATGAATTATGAATTATGAATTGGGAATTAGAAGATTAGCCGATGATCAATCTAAAATCAAACAGGATTCTCAGGATTTTAGGATTTTCAGAATTTGATAATTTTAGGATGATCAATATAAAATCTAAAATCTAAAATCTAAAATTCATCAACCGGCACTCCTTTCTAAATAAAACGGATAGACGAGATTAAAAACGTTATTACTTGCTCGCACCTGATATTCAATACTGATGAGCAGTTTTTCTCCGTCGCTGTCGGATTGGGGAATCACTTGAACGTCTAGTACATCAATGCGAGGCTCGAACAAGAGCAAAGCTTCTCGCACTTGTTGGGAAATTTTGCCAGCGGTGGCTGCCGTATTCATTTCAAAAACGAGGTCGTAAATCCCACAGCCGAAATCAGGGCGCATCACGCGCTCGCCCTTAGCCGTTCCCAGAATGATCCAGATGGACTGACGGACGCTTTCTTCGTACTTTGCCCATTTGAGCGCCCCCGAATCCACCTGAATGGGGAATCCTACGCCAACACCTAAAAAAGATTTCTCCATCTCCATCCTCCCCTTAACCAATTAAGACAGTACCGACAGCAATAACCTGTCCTACGGGCAAATCGGCTGGATCATTGCACGTCTGGGCTGTATCGCTGTTACGCGCTGCCATCTTACCGTTGATCTTGACGGTTGGGCTACCGATTTTAATAGTAGCTTTGTTGGCGGGAGGGTTCTGGAAGGCCGTACCAGGAGGGGTAGGGATATGGGGCGGGGTGTTGTCCGCCGTGCTGTCCACGGTGGCGGCTGCCATCCCCATAATCTTGACATCTGCACTGAGGTTGCCGTTGATGATGCCAATAAAGGGGTGGGGAAGGGGAGTCGGAACTGGTGGTCCCGGCGGTGCTGGCACCATGACAATGTGGGTGTCGGTGGCAATAATTTGGTCGCCTTGTTTAGCTGCGGGTTGTCCCATAATGGATTTTAGATTTTAGATTTTAGATTTTGGATTTTGGATTTAAAACTAATTGAGGTTGATAGTTGCGCCTTTAAGATTCATGGTGGCGCTGGCTTTGATATCCATGCCTGCACCAGCTTCTATTTTGCTGTCGGCGGAAGACTTAATTTCGATTTTTTGTGCGTCTAGTTTGATCGTACCTTTAGTAGCAGAAAGGGTAATGTCTTTGTCAGCAGTAATCGTAATTGTGTTATTAGATGTATCGAAAATTAGGCTGTTATTGCCACTTTTATCGATAATCTCAATAGTTTCTTTGCCATCTTCATCATTGAGACGAATGGCATGACCGCTGCGAGATTTGATCAACCGCAGGTTATTTTTCCCGTCGCTATTATTAGCTGGAGGTGCATCTTTGCCATTCCAAAGAACCCCCAAAACGTAAGGAAAACGAGGGTTTCCCTGCTCGAAACCTACCAGAACTTCATCATCTACTTCCGGGAGAAAGTAGATCCCTCTTTCTTTGCCGGCCATTGGGGCAGCAATTCTCGCCCAGTTGCTTTCATCTTCATCTTTATCGCTAAGCCAGGGAAATTTCAACTTGACTCGACCTAAGTTATCCGGGTCTTTATTGTTGGTAACTATACCTACGACCACTCCGAAAATACGACCAGCGATCGCTTCCCTAGTTTCCGTATCTACTGTCACCTCAAAGAGATTCATATTGCATTCCTCCGAATTGTAAAATAGGTGAAGTAACCGCGAGGTCCGTAGCGATGGCTGGCCGCGGTGACGTAATACAGTCCACTAAATCGCTCCCCAATACCATCGATCTCAATGACTTTACCAGCCCGTACTTGGGTATTACCCCGACAAATGCCTTGACCAGTAATCAATCCCAGTACCTCCCGATTGAATTGAGCTTTAGCAAATTGATCAGCCTCAGCTTGACTGGCAACGGGGCGATCGCTAATGCCTCCTATCCCCTCACCGAAGGCACTCTCACTAAGCTTGGCACCACTCGACTGTCCCCCCATCGTCGAGACTTCATCCCCTGCCTTAGCCTGTCCAAGAACTTTTTGCTTGTCCTTGGCACTCCAGCCGCGCACTGACACCTGGTTCACCTGTCCGAGAGAGGAGAGGCGGGGATAAAATTCCAGCAGGTTATCTTCCAGAGTCAGGGTTAAGACGGCGCTACTGGCATTCCCTACCGGACGGAACAAGAGGGTTTTGTCCTCTACTACTACCTCATACTGGAGCTGCCGCGCTCGTGCTTGCAAGAATTCCAGATCGGTCTGGTTAGCCTGCATAATATAGTCATGGGTGACTTGGCTATCTTCGGCTTTGGCAGTAAGTCCTCCTTCACTGGCAATTTGAGCGGCGATGTCGCTGTCTTTTTTCTGGAGGAAAGTACGAGTCTTGCGTCCTCTTTGTAGTCGGTGGCGGCGATCATAACCACGCACGATCAAGCTAGGCAGGCGATTAATTGTAAATTCTGGTTCTAATCCGGTAATTTCTCCCTTAATTAAGGTGGCCACTTGGCTCCCATAACCCAGTTTAACCTCTACTTCAGTACCAAGAGCAAAAAGAGCGTCATCGAGTAAGGAAATCTGACTATTCTGAGTTTCAAGTCCAGTCAGTTCCACTGTGAACATACTGGGTAGAGTTAGGTCATCCTCAACGGTGATGCTAATAACCTGAATTTCTGTCTCAATTGGCAGTGGTGAACCGCCAATTTTCAGAGCAAAACTCGGTAACAGCAAATTTGGCGTACTCGTTGTCGGCATTATCGATAATTCTCCTGATTTTAGATTTTAGATTAGTTTTTTCCCCGTTTTCTGTTCGCTGCCATATAACTCTGTCACCTGCCCAATTCCCAATTCATAATTCATAATTCATCAACGTAGTTTCGGAATAATTAGAGGATTGCTCACTTTTAAATGGCGCGGATCGTCTAGATTATTTGCTTGGGCGATAATGCGCCAGAGATTGGGATCTCCATATACTTCCGCCGCTAGGCTGCTTAAAGTGTCTCCTCGCTTGACTAGGCGTGTCGTTTGTTCGGGATCAGTTTGTTTGAGGTCTTTTTCTCGATCAATCCATTCAGTAAAAGTCACTGTCAGCCTAGCGCGTAGGGGTTTGCCATCACTTTTGAAGAGGGTGAAGTTTTGCACCAAGTTAGTCACCACTCCAATAAAGGGAAACTCAGGAGGATCAAGGGGGTTTCCCCAAGACACTGTGCAAATTGGCGGTTGCTGAGGATTAGCATCTCGTTCAATGCGCGTCAGCTTGACAATTTTATTGGTGAGTTGGCGCACGTCATCTACTGGCTTACCCTCAACGGGTTCGGTCACGTCAAAAAACAGTTCTAAAACAAGGGTACGACTTCCTCCTCCCCCAAACTGCAAAACTGGTGCATTCAAGTTTCTCTGAGTGGCAGATTGAGTTGTACTTGCTGTTGAGGCTGAGGTATCAGTAGATGATTGACTCCAGGTGACTGGTTTGGTAATTGAATAAGCAGTCGGATTGAATTGCACCGTAATTTCTGGCAGCTTAGACGGTGGTAGGGGTTTAATCTTTAATTTGGTAGGCGTTTCTAGTACCATTGGCTTATCCCTCGACGTTCACGTTCAACGGTTAACTGGCGAAACAGCAGACGGCTGACTTGTTCGGCAATGTCTGCCACATTGACTACCGGAGTCTGGTTTGCTGTCTGAGCGATCGCTGGTATAGCAGGATTTGATGGCATAGCTTCCATCTCGGAAGCCGTATTTGACATCTGACGCAGGATATTGGGACGATTGGGATTGACTGGGAGACTGACTGACGGCAAAGAGGAGTTAGTATAGCCGTTGTTGGCAGCGGAGAAAACTGTCCTCGCTGGTTCACTGGTAGTTTTACGCCAAACCAGATTGGTCGGGACTGAGAGGTTTCCTGGAACCTCTCTAGAGGGAATTTCTGGGACGACGGCGATCGAAGTTGTTGCTAATTCGGAGTTAACGGCGGCAATATCTCTATTTGCTTGATTTCCTGACTGTTTTTGTCCTCCGATCGCCTCTCTGTGTATTGTACCTGAACCTGTTGTTAGTCGGTTAGATTCTTTATCTAGCGATTGTAAGCTTTGCCGCAGCAACAAGGGGGTTGCTGTGCTTAAATTGCTTACTTGAGGTTGTCCTAATTCAACTGAGGTAACTTTTGTTTCTCCTTCTGTTGACGCAACTATTGCCTCTGATTGGTCTAAAATGGCTGCTGATTCTGAGTTAGAAGTGGAAGTATTTATTCTTTCAGTAATTGTTCTCAAAGGTAAAGTAGATTCTTCCGAAGTAGCTGTTAAAGAATCTATCTTCTTTTCTTCAGATGTCTGGTTGCTGCCAGTTTTTTCTGAATACTAAAGGGTTGGTTATTGCTTCGTTACTAACTAAAGATTGTTCTTGTTCAATAGCAGTAACTGTTGTCTCTGGTTTGAGAGATATTTCTGCTGATTCTGAGTTAGAAGTGGAAGTATTTATTCTTTCAGTAATTGTTCTCAAAGAGGAAGTAGATTCTCCCGAAGTAGCGGGTAGTAAATCTATCTTCCTTTCTTTAGATGCTTCGACTTGCTGGTGCAAATTTTGGCGCAACAACAAGGAATTTGGTGTGCTTAAATTGCTTACTTGAATCTGTTTTAATTCAACTAGAGTAACTTTTGTTTCTTCCTCTTTTGGCGCAACTGTTCTCTGTGGTTGATCTAAGGTAGCCGCTGGCTTGGAGTCAGGATTTGATACCGTTACACTTTCAACAATTGTCCTCAAGGATGGGCTATTTTTTTCAGAAGTGTTTGCTGGAGTCTCTATCTTCTCAGAGGAATTTACTTGTTTACTTAAAGAATTAGAATCTGGTGCTAAGGGGACAGCTTTGCGACTGAGGCGAAAAGTTTGACCAGCTTGGGAATCAGAAATCTTTTCTATTGGTGGCGCAATCTTCTCCTGATATATCCGTTCAGATAACATTGCTGAAGACAATTGGCTAGTGAGGTTCGGTTCGGTTGTAATTGGCTGCACTGGTGTAGCCAACATTAATTCCGTACCGCTACCTGGTTCACTCTCACCAAAAGCATAACGAGATTGCCACCTTTCTAGGAAGCGAGAACGCTGAACCATCCAGCTTGGAACTCGTGCTAATTGAGTCTGGAATTGTTTTAGGTTAATCACCCCAACAGGTTCACTCTGGCGGCGAAGGAGACGCTCTACCAGAACAGATTTTTCATCAGGAGAATCGACCATCTTATACACCTTTTTAGAAACCAATATTGACAGATGCACTCAGTTCAGCGGCGATTCCTCCTACCAAACTGCTCACGCTAGGACGGCTGAGTCCTCGGTGAAATAATTCGACACTTTCAAAGGCGACGTTGCCTGAATCTGCTCGCAATTCTGGGCCAGTCCACTTATAAGGAAAAGCTTCTTTAAAGTTCCACCAAATGACCGGGATGCGCTGCTTGTTCAGCAAATAAATTGTGCCGTTTTGGCGTTCAATCTTGCCTTGGACTACATCTTGATGCCAACTCCATAGTCCATCAATCGGGGTAAGTCCGTGTTTGAGAATCAAAGCTGGGGATTTGCTGCGTCCGGCAAAGCGATGTATGTAGTCATTGACACCGCCTTCCTGGTACTCTTCAATAGTAGTTTCTACCTGCAAACCGCTACATTCAGAGAACCCTCCTGCCAAAATTCCTTCAATCTCGACCAAAAAATTGAAGACCTGATAGGGATCGCTGCGAATTCCCAAAAGATTGGTCGCCAAACTGAAAGCGGCGTTTAAGCCCAAGGATGGCATCGGTTATTTCCTCCTGTTTGCTCAAGTTTGTTCGTTAAAACGCTGGTTGATCTTGGCGATTTCTGCCACCCACTGCTGGCGTTCTGGGTGTTCCAATCCCAGAATGTGTTCCGGCTGCCAGTGAAAGTGGTAGGCGATGTAGGCTACCTCCTCATAAAGCCGTTCGAGGGGGTAGCGTCTTACTCCCCCAAGCTAGTGAGTTCCACGTCAAACTCTTTTTCGCAGTAAGGGCATTGGGTATGAACCCGGTTGTGACCATTTTGATTGATGCGGCAGTAGAGGTCTTGTAAGTAAGCCAAATCTGCCGCATACAGTCCTTCAATCACCTTCGGGTTGATATACTCCAGGCTGCCAAGCTTAGCGATGACCCGCGACAGCAGGACGATCAACAGATAAGCTTGGTTGCTACGGACACGGGGATCTTTGAGGGGGGCAATTTCATCGAAGGCAGTGGCTAGGCGCATCACACCTTCCCGATGCAGGTTGCCTTCCCCATCTATATACCCTAGGGGTAAGGTAAAGGGAAATTCAGTCTGGAGCATGATTGGGTGATCAGTTTAGCCGGGGATTAAGCTTTAACCATTTCTTCGTGGACAATTTCTAGGGTTTCAATCGCTACTTCATTGCTGGTGGCATTAAAACTCGGACCTGTCCATTTAGAAGGCCAGGCTTCCCGCAAATTCCAGCGCAATTTTTCTTCCTGCGCTTCGTTGAATAGGACAATCGAGACATTTTTGCGGGTGGTTTTCCCACTGATCACGGTTTGTCGCCATTCCCAGAGGGTCTTGGAATCGGTGATGCCCCGTTTTAAGGTAATTGGCGCGAATTTATTCAAACCGGTCAATTTACGCACGTGGTTGGCATCGGTTCCTTCGCGATAGTCAACGGGATCGGTTGTCGCATCTAGACCGCTGCATTCGCGGAAGCCTGCTTCTTGAATGCCGTCGATTTCAACGCGAAAATTGAAACCTCGATAGGGATCAACTCTGTCAGCCATAGAAAATCTCCTTGTTAAACAGCCAGTAAGACAATTGAATGGTTAGTAATCAAGCGGTTGGGCGAATTTCCACGCTTCCCGCCCGATGAACGATCCGAATCACGAGAAACTCAGCAGGAGCAGCAGTGGCTAAACCAATTTCAGTTAGCACCTCTCCTTTTTCTCGGAGGTCGGTCGGGTTAGTTTCAGCATCGCACTTGACATAGAATGCCTGGGCTGGGCTGGCTCCCTGGAGTGCCCCTGACTGCCACAGTTGGGTTAAGTAAGCACTCAGTTCTCGCCCAATTCGCACCCACAAGCGGGGGGAATTGGGTTCAAAGCTTGCCCAGCCCAGATTTTGGTCGATCCACCGCCCCAAGGTGAGGAATAGCCGCCGGACGTTGAGATAACGCCAGTTGGGATCTTGACTGAGGGTTCGCGCTCCCCAGACGCGCAGGCCACGACCGGGAAAAGCCCGCAGGCAGTTGATACCTAGAGGATTTAACTCATCTTGAAGGGAATTGTTGATCGCCACTTGCAAATCCAGGGCATCCTCAATCTCTTCATTAGCTGGGGCTTTGAAGACACCCCTAGCGCGATCGCTGCGGGCAAAGATACCAGCAATATGACCGCAGGGGGGAACCCACCGCCCTTGGGTATTTTTCAGCCAGGGATAGTAGAGGGCCGCGTTAATTGGTTCGGGTTGGCCGCGGACAATTGCCTCTTGCTGCTTTTTGACTGTGGCTAGAGCATCGAGAATGGCGAAGCGATCGCCCTGTTGGGCGCATTGTTGCAACATTGCCTGTTGCACTTGGATAATGGCACTTTCATCCGTCAGCTTCATGGCATCGGGAACTGCCAGTAAGTCCAAATCCTTCAGGGGAGCGAGAGACGACAAAGCCGCTTCTAAGGCTGATTTTGGCTCTTGATTGGAGTCTGCTCGCACTACATAACAGCGAGTACCCCCATTGGCAAAGAAGCCGGTCACTGCCTCTAATAGATAGCCTTGGGCGATAAATTTTTCGCTGAATTCTTCCTGACGGTGTAATGCCAGCGGGGTGTTGACTGGGAAATCCTTCTCTGACTCTAATGGCTTAGCCTGCTTCTTTGGTGGCTTAGCCTGAAAGAAGCCGACGAATCCAGGAATGCCGGTGGGCAGCTTGGCTTCTGGTTGGCGGAAGCTTTCCTCTCGATAGACACCTGGCGTTTTATAATAGTCGTCGGGCGTTTTATAGTCGTCGATCGCCATAGCTCACCTCTTTTTTAGCTGGTTTGGGCCATCTGGCTGATGCGGAAGATGACAAATTCAGCCGGACGAACAATCGCCACGCCAATTTCCGTGACGACTTGGCCCAATTCGCGCAACTCAGGCGGATTGTTTTCGGCATCGCACTTGACGTAAAACGCCTCCTGGGGTGTATTGCCAAACAAAGCCCCCGATCGCCAGACATTGGTAAGGAATGCCGAAACGTTGCGGGTAATTTGTTGCCAGAGGGCGGGAGTATTCGGCTCGAAGACCACCCACTGGGTGCCTTCGTCAATCGATTCCCGCAGAAAGAGCAGGGTGCGGCGGACGTTGATGTATTTCAAGTCAGCATTGTCATCGCCGCCGACGGTTCTGGCTCCCCAGACTAGGATGTTGCCATTGAGGACGCGGATGCAGTTGACTCCTTTAGGATTCAAGTTATCCTGGTCAGCTTTACTGAGGGGCTGGCTCACGTCTTGCGCGCCAAAAATTACCTCATTGGCGGGTGCTTTGAAGACTCCCCGCTCGTTGTCAACGCGAGCATAGACTCCTGCCAGATGTCCACTCGGTGGTACCGCTAGAGAGCCATTAATAATTGGGTCAAAAACCTTGATCCAGGGGAAATACCAGGCGGCCAAATCGGTTCTTTTCGGCATGACTCCTGAGTCAGCAAAAATTTTGGTCAGCTTGGTTAAATCGTCAGCCGTTGATGGCCCATCTAAGATGGCAAAGCGATCGCCAGTGGCTTTACAATGAGCTACCACTTTATCTCGGATCGCGTCATCGGTGTTTCCTGGGATTGCTACCAGAGAAATCGGATCGATAGTGGCAAAGGCATTAAGTGCCTTGTCAATCTCAGTTGCCGCATCTTTAATCCTGACAACGTAGCAACTGCTGCCGCCATTGTTGAAAAAGCCGTAAACAGCATGAACGAGGTAGTTGTGTTTTGTATCTTGAGAGAAGTCTCCGAAGAACTGCTTGAACTGGCTGAAGTTTGTGCACAGTTTCACTATACCAGCCTCGATCGGCAAGAAGAATGGCTTATAATCGGCAGTGATAGCATCCCCGTTGGCTGGTGCAGCAGTAAAGGTCACTTGAGAGACTTTGTTCGTCTTGTCATTGGACAGCGTTGCCTCGGTCGGGTTGCCCTTAACCTTAATTTTAAAGGTGCCTGCATCGGTCACGACTGGATACCGGCTCAGATTGAAGACTTTCTTGGTTCCATCCCCCTTACCAACTGGTTCATCAATGACTACATCAACAAATGGCGAATTGACTTCATCTGGCACGATGCCAATAAATCCGGGGATGCTGGTGCTGACTCCGGCGATCGCTTTGACTGCTGAAGGTACTTCTTCAACATAAACGCCCGGAGAAAGATATTGAGGCATAGCCCTCTCCTTAACAAAATATTTGCTTAATCTCCATGCTAGCACTTTTGGTCTATTGGGCGTTGTCAGATGTAAAGATGAATCAAGCAAAAGTGTAGGGAACTGGAACATCCTTAAACTTAACCGACATTCCGCACATCTTCATAGACTTTTATATATTTCCCACATTCCGCACCCTCAACTGTCACATTGAAAATTTTATCTAAATCGTCAAAATGATTGCCGGCTCTGAATTACAGGCTAATTTGTTTGCCCAGCAGCTGCACAATTAGCCCTTTTGATTTCAACGACTAGGGTGCGGAATGTGGGTTGGTGTCACATAAGTAGGGAGGCACAATTATTTGTAGGATGGGTTAGCGGTAGCGTAACATGAGCGGGCGTTGGGTTTCATCTTCAAACCAACCTACGTTCATCTTATATTTAATTCCACCCACCCACTTAAAATCATCGGTTTTCTTCTCGCCATGCTGTTTGACGGATAGATTTAGGAGTAATATCCCTGTCTTCCCACAATCGTGCTAGGGCAAAAAAGTCTTGCTCGTTATCAGATAATGTTGTTTGATCTTCGATGATTTCTACAGAGTCAACAAAATCTAAAGCAGTTAAAATTTTAGAGAGTGTTTCTGCTTTTTCTTGGTCACGAATGTGTACGATTAGTTGTTTCATGGTAGGGTATTTTGCCTTGAGTTAGTATTAATGATCATTTTCTAATTCTGTTTTTAGCCAATTAATAATCGGAGAACTAATACGAATCCATGATTAATTAACTGTTGTGATAGATCTAAAATTTCTTGTTTAGATAGATAACCCATATCAAAACCAACCAAGAGAATTCCTAAGGTTCCTTTGACAGGTAATTTCATTGCTTTAGCAACTCTTCTTGCCAATTTCTCATCTATAATTACCCAGTCTGGTTTAATTGAAATTGCCAAGAGAATAACTTCTAATTCTCCTCGATCTAATCCTAATAATAGCGGTTCAAGAGGAGATGATGATACAACTTCTTGAACTTGAATCCAATTAGCGTTTTTGAGTTCTTTCGCCCCCGGTTTATCGTTTCCGGTGATGACAATTTCTTGATAGACTGCTAAGGTAATAATCACTTCATAAAATAGCTGATTAAGAAGGTCTAATTGATTAATCAAAGATAAAGCGATGATGGGTGTAGAATTAACAATTATCTTCATTCTCTTTGATTTTTTTTGCTAATTTATAACTGGTTTCTATCTCTGATTCCCATTCTTCTGCTGTGTAATCAATAATGGAAAAACCATACTCAGAGAGAAGTGTATAGAATGTATATTTATCGCATCCTAATACTTGTGCGCCGATTCCTGCTGAAATTTTTCCTTCTTGATAAAGATGCCCTAATGTATAAATTATGACTTTACGAGAGAAGGCTTCTTTTTCTTCTCTGGCGGCAATGAGGAGTTCTTCGGGAAATGTTACGTTAATGTTCATGAGTGTTTAAATATAATTTGTTTTTCTTGATTTTAGCAGGAATAATATCGCTAATTAATTGATGGTTGATAATTAAGATTCTCTATATTTTTCTCTTTAGTTGTTTATAAATTTCATCATCATTTCGTTTGTCAACCAGCAAGATTTCTATTGTTTGCTCCTCAACACGATAAACGATTCGATATTCACCAATATCGGCTCTATGATAAGATTATCCTTTTAACTTTAGAGAATCTTGGGGATAGGGATTTGTTCTCAGTTCGGTTATTTTTGTGGCTACTTGTTTGGCGTGTTTATCTGGCAGTTTTTTTAAGCATTTAGTTGCTTGTCAAGATAGGTTAATCTTAAGCATTTAAAATTTCTGACAGTAAAGCCTCACTTTCTGTTGTTCCGATAAAACCTTCTTGATGAGCTTTTTCTGCCTGTAAAGCCAAAAGTTGATTTT
>VYKR01000110.1_pt2 | contig 21224 bp, 20 predicted proteins | sample 5109561 | NCBI WGS metagenome assembly VYKR01 (sample SAMN12291799, study PRJNA351875) | freshwater metagenome | isolation source: freshwater lake | place: USA: Michigan, Ford Lake | collected 2015-08-15
CACTTCCCCACTTCCCCACTTCCCCACTTCCCCACTTCCCCACTTCCCCACTTCCCCACTTCCCCACTTCCCCACTTCCCCAAAAAAACAACCCGCGGCAGTTAACCGCGAGTTATTTTTGCTTAAAATCGGATCATTACTGAACGGTAATCGTTCCGACCATACCGGCGCCGCGATGGGGTTCGCAGTAGTAGCTGTAAGTACCCGGTTCGCTGAAAGTGCTTTCAAAGGACTCACCGGCGGAAAAAGCCAGACCCTTGTGGGATAATTTGCTGGCTTGGGCTTCGGGAACTTTGGCACTATCGAAAACGATGTTATGGGGAGAAAGTTTGTTATTAACCCATTTCACCGTATCTCCTGCTTTAATGGTGAGGGTGGGGGGGTCAAATTGTAGTGTGCCTGCATCACCGCCCATCTTCACCGTGAAGGTTTCCGCAGCAGCGGAGGCAGTGTTGAAGAAGAAGCTAGAGACGACTAGCACCACGGTAGCGACCAATAAACCTAATTTTTTCATGCTTGTTAATCCTTTACACGAGGGGAGATGACAAGTTTGACAGCCTGTCTTTTGACAAAAAAGTAAAAGTTTGCTTTTAACTGTCCCATGAATTGATTCTACACCAAGTTTGACAGCTTGTCTTTTGACAAGAAAACCGTTTTTTTCTGACCATGGTTGGGGAATTTCTGAAGAAATAGAGGAGAACCAATCGTGAAAAGATTATTAATTTCCCTGTGCTTGCTCTTGGCTGTGGTTACTTTCGGTATGGCTCGTCCCGCTTTAGCTGATGGGGCTTCGATTTTCAGTGCTAACTGCGCTTCCTGTCACATGGGCGGTAAAAACGTGGTTAATGCCGCTAAAACCCTGAAAAAAGAAGATTTAGCTAAATACGGCAAAGATTCCGTTGAAGCTATCGTTACCCAAGTTACCAAAGGTATGGGTGCGATGCCGGCTTTCGGTAGTCGTCTCAGCGCTGAAGATATCGAAGCTGTAGCTAATTATGTCCTCGCTCAAGCGGAAAAAGGCTGGTAAAAGTTAGTTATCGGTGGCGAGTTATCGGTTATCAGTCTGGTAAGAATTGTAGCGATCGAAATTCTTGGGTCAATTGCTGGCTTAAAATAGCTAATGGTTCATCTCGGGGCAAGGTTGTGAAATTGCGATCGTTTTTCTATATTTTAGGTGCGACGGTAATCATTCTCCTAGGAGTCGCTACAGCCAGTTTTGCTTGGATTCTCGCCGATAGTCCTCTGTCTTTGCTCAAAGGTGGGGTGCTGCGGGAACCGGCGGCGGCGATTTTTGTGCCGAAACAGGCCCCGGTTATGGTATCCTTGCTGGTCAATCCCGAACGTTTGGAGTCTTTTGGTCAATTAATCGCTACACCGGCTAATCGACGACGTTCCCACCAAGAAATTAAGGATTTAGAAAAAAGTCTGCTCGGTAAAACGGGATTGAATTATCAAAAGGAAATCAAACCCTGGTTAGGGGAAGAAATCACCCTCGCTGTTACTTCCCTAGATTTCGATCGCGATACCGATAATGGTATCCAACCGGGTTATCTTTTGGCAATTCAAAGTAAAGATGGCGAACGCGCTAAGGAGTTTCTGCAAGCTTCCTACTCAAAACAGGCGGTTTCGGGCAAATTTGACCTGGTTTTTGAACCCTACAAGGGAGTTAACCTAATCTATCAACGTCCCTTGACTGCGGGAGATAATAATCGTTTTCTCGCTAGTGCCGTGGTGGGTGATACGGTGCTTTTTGCCAATAATATCAAGGTTTTGCGCGAGGCACTTAATAACGTGCAAGTACCAGATTTAAACCTAAAAAATAGCCCCGATTACCGAGAAGCCCTCAAAAATATCACTGAACCGCGTATAGCTATAGTTTACGGCAATTTACCCCCGTTATCGGCTTGGATAGCTAATCAACCCGTCCCGGAGAGTCCCGAAGCGAAACAACGATTAGCCACGGCTTTTACGCTCAAATCCGGGGGAATAGTCGCTCAAACCGCCTTAATTGGGGTCTTAGGACAGGATGACCAAGCACCAATTTTATCTAGTCCCGTGGGAGCATTATCTTTTATCAGCGAAAATAGCCTTTTAGTCGCCGCTAGTCGCGATTTAAATCGTTTTTGGACTCAGGTAGAGGAGGGGTTAGAAGCGGATAGTCCCCTACAGGAATTAATAACACAGGTCTTAAACCGCTTCCAGTCGCCTTTAGGTTTAAATTTGCCTGAAGACGTTTTTAGCTGGGTTAGAGGCGAATATAGTCTCGCTCTCGTGCCTAATTCAAAGGGGATGGAACCCGATAGTGTTTTTGTAGGGGAACGGGTGATGGGAGTAGAGGTGGACAGTGCGATCGAGCATTTGGATGAGTTGGCCCGCAGTCGCCGCTATAATGTGGTTAATCTGCCTTTACTCGATCGATCGGTGACAGCTTGGACAAAGTTAACCACGGCGGTCCCAGAGGGAAAAGCGCAACTAGAGACGCTCGTGACGGGAGTGCATACCAGGGTCGATAATTATGAAATTATCGCCAGTTCTGTGGAAGCGATGGGTTTAGCTTTATCTGCACAGAAAAACCCCATTTTAGGTAGTGGTAAGTTTCGACAGGCAATTACTGCTTTACCCGCAGAAAATGATGGTTATTTTTACGTCGATTGGCGACAATTGCAACCAGTTATTGAGTCGAAATTCCCGATCGTGCGGGTGTTAGAATTATCGATTAAGCCTTTATTTAATAATCTGCGTTCTCTTACTATTAGCAGCCAAGGCAGTGAAAATTCTGTGCGTCGGGGAACGATTTTCTTTAATCTGGGAGTGAAATCTTAATCAGTTATCAGTTATCAGTTATCAGTTATCAGTTATCAGATAGAATCTTGTAGGTTTGGTTGAGCGATTTAATACTTAGGGGAAACCTGCTCGATTCAATGATTTGAGCGAAACCCAACATTATTGACGACATTGGTGTGGTTGGGTTTCGCTCAAGCGTCGCTAATATTTGACAGACAAGAGTTATTATTGCTCAACCCAACCTACTGCTGTTGATAACTTGTTTAATTTGTTGTGCTAGGGTTTGGATTTCTTGGGGAAAATTGGGGTCTTTGAGCATTTCTACCTGTAAAAAAGGAACCACTTGCTGTTCAATCATCGCCTCGGATTTGGTTTGTTCTGCTGCCGCTAAAACCTGAGCGGCGGCGAGTTCCTTTTGTAACTTTTGCTTAATTTTTTGCCACAATTATACACCTTTATCCATTGCTCCTTCCGTTAATTTACCGATAACAGCTTCAAAGGCGATTTTAGCGATTTCGGCGGCGACTAATTCGGCTAACATAATTATCAATGGGGGGAATTTTTCGCCATTCTAGCACAACTATTTGGGGATGAAAGCAGGAAAGTCAATCACTCATGTTATCGGGAATCAGCGTTCCTTTGATCCCCCCTTAATCCCTCCTTGATAGTAGGGTTGATTCATGAATCAACCCTACCCTTGATAAGGGGAGTGCCGATCCCCCCTTAATCCCCCCTTGATAAGGGGGGTGCAGATCCCCCTTTAATTCTAGAGCCAAAAAAGACAGGCATTGAGCCTGTCTAGAAAACCAAACAAATTACCTATCAGTTGGCCACAAATAGGGAGTTTTTGGCGTCAAATTTCCAAGCAATACCATCGGGATCTCTGATGCGACTCCAATCGGCAAATTCTGTTTCGGATTTATTTTTCTTGTTTCTACCCAAAACGGCTGGGGTAACTCCTAAACGTTTAGCCAAATCCGCCAAACTCATCGATGAGATGGTTTCAGAATCAGAGGTTAGAGATTCTTCCCTAACCTCTGATTCTGATTGGGATAAAGAACTGGCAGAACTGTTCAAACTAGGATTAATTATCTCCTCCGGTTCTTGAATTACCGTTTCTTGAACAGCGATCGCCGCGTTTTTTTCTTCCTCTTTTTCCTCAAATAATTTACCTAAATTAGTCAGAGGTTGGGAGGAGGAAATAACAGGAACCTCCGAGACAGAATTTTCGCTCTTTTCGGCGACAATCAGAGAGGATTTAGCCTCCTGGGATTGCTCTAAATTGGTCAGGGGAGATCTCGAGGCAGTAATCGCAGGAATTTGTTTTTCCCCTATTTCTTCTAAAGAGGGGTCACTCTCATCAAAAATACTACCCAAGGTACTGGCGGTGATAAAGTAATAGGCCATACCCTGATCGCCTACAGCTTTTTTTTGCGCTCCAAATTCCTCAGCTTTTTTGTCTAAAAATTGTCTGGCTAATTTGGCCGTGAGATTGGCTTTTGCCGATAGGTCAATCGGGGTGAGACAACCTTGATTGTCCTGTAAAAGTTGATTGAAATAGGGGTTAATCACCGTCGATAATTTTGACCAGCGATAGTCTTGCCACACCTTGACTGCCAGAGTTAAGAGGAAGACAAGTAGGATCAATGGCCAAGCGGTAAAAACAAGGATGATTAGCACCGCTAGGGGAATGATGAGGACGAGAAACCCCGCCGTTTGACGATCGATAATTTTTCCAGTCATAATTTCATAAGCTGCCACAATTAAAATTCTTAATGGCTAGTTTGACTATCTCCTGCCATAAGTGTATATGACCAGTTTAGGCTTTATTGGTCACGCCGGTTAGTTCTAGTCGTTCAAACATGGCAAATCGTGCCTTCAAGGCCAGAGAATCATCAAGTTTTGTTAAAAAAATGGCTTTTTGATACTTTTGTTCTAAAGCTTTTTGGATTAACCAATCGGCTAAAAAGGGATTTTTGGGTAGTAGCGGACCATGGGCATAGGTAGCGATCGCATTGTGGTAAAATGCTCCTTCATAACCGTCCTCTCCGTTATTTCCGTAGCCAGTAATCACCTTTCCCAAGGGAGAAACGGTCTGTAAATAGGTACGACCCCCGTGATTTTCAAAGCCAATTACTAGCGGTTTTTCCCCAGTCATAGCTTTAATTTCCTCCGCTAAGGGAGAGGCCGTAATTTCAAAAACCACGTTACCGATACAGCGTTTTGCATTGGGTCCAGGATGTTTACTTACTAGGTCTAATAATCCCAATCCTTCGATTCTTTGACCGAAAGCTGGTTCGTAATAATGTCCTAATAATTGTGGGGAACCACAGGTAAAAACTCCCGGTATTCCTGCTGATAATTGTTCTTTCATCGCCGCCGCTTTTCTCCCCTGTAAATCCCGCATAACGATCTCCTGTTGCCGATCCTGCGCTCCACCCCCAACAATTATATCTACTTGATAAAATGTCTCGGCTTCTGTTTGAGCATCTAGGGGAATAATTGTCACAGCAATATCACGCCATTGACATCTTCTTTGGATAGTAATAACATTACCTCGATCGCCATAGGTACTCATTAAGGTCGGATATAACCAGCCGATTTTTAGTTCTAGTTCTTGCATAATTTTTTAGGGGATTAGGGAATTAGGGAATGGGGGAATGGGGAATTAGGGAATAGGGGAATGGGGGAATGGGGAAATGGGGAAATGGGGAAATGGGGAAATGGGGAAATGGGGAAATGGGGAAATGGGGAAATGGGGAAATGGGGAAATGGGGAAATGGGGAAATGGGGGAATTCAACTAACACCCTAACACCCCAACACCTAACACCAATCTTCACTCTTTTCTAATTTCTACAAAATCTTTCTACCTGTGAGAATCTCTCGTACTTCTAACATAGCAGAATAGGTGGGTAAAATATGTAAAGTTTCCTCATTTTTGGTGTTATTAAGGGCAATTTGGAGCGCTTTTTTTAGATCGGATTCAACAATTAAATTAACGGGAGAAGCGAGACTATCCTGACTATATTGTAAGCGCAAAGCCATGTCATAAAGTCGATCGCCCGTTACTACTAAAGTTGTTCCCAAACGGGTTAATTTTTCCGTATCCACATCCCAAATCCAAGAAACATCCGTCCCGTCGGGGATGCGATCATTGAGAACTAAGAGAGTAGTCGAGGACTTTTCTTTCTGTAAAATATCAGCCACCGTGCGAATTGTTTCATTCATACCCACGGGATTTTTAGACAGTAAAATCCTAACTTTTTTGCCCTCAATTTCTAATTCTTCCGCTCGACCAAAAGCCGCTTTAAAACCCTGAACTGTCTCAAAAATTTCTCGATCTTTAATCCCCAATTCCTGGGCTACCAAACCCGCCGCTAAAGTATTATATTTATTATAAACACCGATTAAAATCTGCGGCCAATCCTGACTATGAAAAGCAGGATTACTCTTTTTAAAGCCGCAACTAGGACAACTAAAATCCCCTAAATGGGAGAGATAAACTCCGCGATAATCCAAAGAAGCACCACATTTAGGACAGTAAATAGAATCGACAGCGTGGGGAATTTCTTCTAGATATAATTCTGGCTCACTTAAGCCAAAATATACAACTCTTTGGGGCAGTTGTTGACCCAAATGGGAAAGGGTGGGATCATCAGCATTGAGAATCACTAAAGTATTGGTGGGTAGGGGAGATATGGCTCCTTGCCAACGGCGACTAATCGTATCTACTTCCCCATAGCGATCGAGTTGATCGCGAAACAAATTAAGAGCTAAAATAGCGCGAGGACGACAATCTTTTAAAACCAAAGGGAGAATATTTTCATCCACTTCTAAAATGGCATAATCAGCCTTTAAAGTGCCGAATAAATTGGCATCGGCTAATAAAGCAGTGATTAAACCATTAATTAAATTTGCCCCGGTGGTATTATGGGTGACTTTTGCCCCTTGACGCTCTAGAATAGTTCTTAGGAGTAGGGAAGTGGTAGTTTTTCCATTCGTGCCAACCACCAAGATTACCCCCCGTCGGACTTGCCCACAAAGTAGCGGCAACAAACGGGGATGGAGACGACGGGCAATTTCCCCCGGCAAGACACTGGCAGCCCCTAAACGGAGTCCTTTAACCACAGCAGTAACGGTTTTAGCCACCGCTACGGCTATCCCTAAACGGATGCGATCAAACAATTGCATGAACTGAGATTCTCATAGCTGTTTCGTGATTTTACCGCTAAAAGAAGACCAGTAAACGGGGTAAGTTCCCTAATTAGTCTCCCAGTGGGGGTAAATCTCAGTTTATTCTGGCTTTTTTTCTCGCCTAACAAGGTTTTTAATTGTAGTTCTGATCGGAAATTTTCTGCGTAATTCACTATAAGTAATTGTTGATTTTTCCTCAATCATAAATAGAAAAGCTTCTTGTGTAGAATTGTATTTTTGAGGATAGCGAGAACTGCTAGGGTGAATGGCGATTAAATTATAAAAATAAGAACCTTGGTTAAGAGAATGGAGGCGACGTAGATCGCTAGTGAGAAAAGGCGCAGGAGCAAAATAACGAAAGAAATGATAACCAAGTTCTGCTAAAAATTCTTGCAATTGCTCAATTTTAAATCCGTATTTTTCGTAATGGGGTGAACAAACTTCAATATATAAAATGGGGTGATACTGTTTTAAGGTCTTCCTGGCTCCCTGAAGAACTTTAATCTCCATTCCTTCCACATCTATTTTAATAAAATCACACTGTTTTAGATGCAAATTATTTTCTATCCACAAATCTAAGGTTGTGGAGGTAAAGAGTTCTCCCTCCACCTCTGATGATTCAATAAATCGGGTGGCTCCCATGTTTTTAGGAGCTTTTCTAATAGAGAATTTTTTGGGATTGTCGCTAATAACATCAGTTTGTACTTGTACTAAATGTGAAACATTATTCAATCGCAGATTTTCCAAGAGAATTTGATGAGTTTCTGGACAAGGCTCAAAGGCAAATACTCGGCCTTCAGGAGATGATAAACGGGCTGCCAAAGTTGAAAAAGTGCCAATATTGGCACCAATATCAAAGCAAACATCTCCTGGATGAATCATTTTATCGTCGATTCCAGGATAAGCACTCTCCAAATTTTGCAGATTTTCCAATAAGTTAGCCATCTTCAGATCGAGACAATAAAATTTACTGTCAGGTGTATTAACCAGCCTTAAATTATCATTCATAAACTCAGCCTTGAAATATTTGAAAAAATTATATTACGCTTCGAGAATTTTGTCAATATTTCAAGCCAATAGATTTCCAGAAAATGTAGCATCTGAGTTAAGTTTTAGCCACTTGACTACAGGGAAGTATTCTTAGAGCATTTATCTCAATGGTAGAGTACGAAATTTTCTGTTTGGGGAGTCAGCAGACCAGAGCGCGGAGACGATGCCAAATATACGTTACACTTCACCCTTATGAAAAACGCTTAATCAAAGTGATTGCCACTGCCATCAAATACAAAAATGCCTTTATCTGCCCCAGGGTTTCCTCTTTGAAAAAGACAGCCTATAATATAGGTAAGTTTGGGGCCGATTCTACCGCACACGACATTTTAGGGCTAGAGCTTATGGGTTTATTGACAAGATTGGGGATTTCACTGGGATTACTCGCCCTAGGTGGTACTGTGGGTGTGCTAGGAAATCAGTATTTAAGCAGAAAAGCACCCCTAGAGGTAAATAAACCGCCGGCAATCCTCCCCGCTTCCCTCTCTCTCCCTGTTATTCCCCAAACCGACGGTAATGTTAATTTTATCGCCCAGGCCGTGCAGAAAGTCGGGCCGGCGGTGGTGCGAATTGACTCGGCCCGGGAAGTGGCCGACCAAATTCCCGAAGAATTTAAACAGCCCTTTTTCCGGCGCTTTTTTGGTAATGAAGTGCCAATTCCCAAGGAGCATTTAGAACGAGGAACCGGTTCTGGGTTTATCATCAGTACAGATGGACTACTTTTAACTAATGCCCATGTGGTGGAAGGGACAACCCAAGTAAAAGTGACTCTGAAAAACGGTCAAATCTATCAGGGTAAAGTCCTGGGGGTTGACAATATGACCGATGTGGCCTTGGTGAAAATCGAGGCGGAAAATTTACCGACGGTGACTTTTGGCAAGGCCGAAACTTTAATACCCGGGGAGTGGGCGATCGCTATTGGCAATCCCCTAGGCTTAGATAATACGGTGACAGTGGGCATTATTAGCGCCCTAGGACGCACTAGCAGCGAAGTGGGGGTTCCCGATAAACGGGTTCGTTTTATCCAAACCGATGCCGCTATTAACCCCGGCAATTCTGGCGGCCCGTTACTGAACGCCAAGGGTGAAGTTATCGGTATTAATACGGCAATTCGGGCCGATGCTCAGGGTTTAGGGTTTGCCATTCCCATCGAAACCGCCCAAAAAGTGGCGGGACAGCTATCTAGTAAGGGTAAAGCGGAACATCCCTACATCGGCATCCAGATGGTAACGCTAACCCCAGAATTACGGCAGCAATTGAACGAAACTAAAGAATTAAACTTTAATATTGACCAAAATGAAGGGGTAATCGTCCTGCGAGTGGTGGAAAATTCCCCCGCTCAAAAAGCCGGAATGCAAGCGGGTGATATCATCGAAACTGTGGCAGGAAACCCCGTTAAAACCGCCGCCGATGTGCAGCAAGGTGTAGAAACCAGTGCGATCGGTGGTAATCTGGAAATCGAGATTAACCGCAGGGGTAAACAACAAACTCTCACCGTTCAACCGGGGGTTTTTCCTAGCAAAACTAGCGAGTGAACTACTTTCAACCGGTCAAGGGGCGACCCCTTACCCTAAACTGGGAGGAGAGAAAATAGCAGCGGAGCGATCGAAATTGAGGCAGCGGTTACAATTAAAACTATCAATTGGGCGCGGGGCTGCCCTTCTAATCGGTTTGCTGGGATTAACGGCCTGTCAACCGCCTGATCCGCCGACAATTTCGCCGACAGAATCGCCTAAAATTGAGGAAACTGGCCGCTTAATTCTCAATAATGCCACCTTAGAACAGGCTAACCCCTCCGGACAACCCCTCTGGAAAATTCAAGTCAAAAAAGCTACCTACACCCAAGACCAAAAAATCGCCCGTCTGGAAAATATCAAAGGTAATATCTATCAAGATGGGAAAGTGGTTTTACAGGTTAGTGCTGACCGCGGTGAAGTTTACAAGGAAGGCCAGGAAATTCTCCTCAAAGATAATATTGTGGCTGTGGATCCCCGCAATAAGGCCATTATTAACGCGCCGGAATTGCGTTGGCTACCCAAGGAGGGTGTTTTAATCTCCCCCAAAGGGATCAAAGGTAGTCATCTACAACTAGAAGCTAAGGCGCGCCAAGGACGCTACGACACGCGCCAAGAAAAACTAGAATTACAAGGTCAAGTGGTGGCTACCGCCAAGGAATCCCGTGTTGTCCTGCAAACCGAGCGCCTGTACTGGGAAATTCCTCAACAAGTCATTAGTACCGATCAAAAAGTCGCTTTTGATCGCTATATTAGTAAAACTATTATCGATCGCCTTACTGCTATCGGCGGTCGTTGGGAAAGAAAAAATAATCAGGTTATCCTGCAAGAAAACCTCGAATATCGCTCTTTAGAACCACCTTTACAGATTTCTGGTTCTCAGGCAATTTGGAACTATCAAAATCGTACCCTAACTTCCGATCGCCCCACGGAAATTTTTCAATATCAAGATCAAATCACTATTACTGGTAATCGTGTGGTGGTGGAATTAGGCAATCGTATCGCTTATCTCAAGGATGGGGTTAAGGGAATTAATCAGAAAACTGGGGCGCAATTGTATAGTCAGATCTTAACTTGGAAAATGTCGGAAAAAATTGTCGAGGCCGAGGGGAATATTATCTATGAACAACAGGAACCAAAATTTAATCTCACTGGCGATAAAGCGATCGGAACTTTAGAAGATAATAACATTGTTGTTAGTAGTAGCTCCCCCGATCGAGTTGTCACCGAGATTTATCCCCGTTAACAGGGAAAATTAGCCAAAAAAAACTCTCCCCAAAAAAGGGAGAGAGGGGGGGGAAATATTTAGGGTTTGCTGAAAAAGTTTTTCGTGGGGACAGGGTGTGGGGTGTGGGGTGTGGGGTGTGGGGTTCACCCCAATGGTCGGCACTTTTTGAGGGAAAAAAAGTTTAAAAACCTTATCCAACAAGGTTTTTAGATTTATTCAGCAAACCCTATTTAAAACCTTACCATTTGAGCAGGTTAAACTGTTCCATATCGATCGTGTCGCGGTTACGATAGATAGTCAGGATAATCGCTAAACCCACGGCTGCCTCGGCTGCCGCTACGGTAATCACGAAAATAGTAAAAATTTGGCCTCGGATATTAGCGGGGTCAAGATAGTTGGAAAAACCCATTAAGTTAATGTTAACGGAATTGAGCATCAATTCGATCGACATTAAAACCCGGACGGCATTGCGACTGGTGACTAAACCATAAATTCCGATACAAAATAAAGCCGCCGCTAATAACAAATAATACTCTAACTGAATCTGCATGATACCTCTTTCTTTGGTCTTATTTAGGGGCGGTTAATTCTCTAGGTCGTTCGGGTAATGTTAAGGCTGTGGCCGTAGGTTCTTCAGCTTTCAGGGTGGGGATAAGGTCACGACGAGCTAAAATAATTGCTCCGACCATGGCCATTAATAATAGCACGGAAGCTAATTCAAAGGGTAGCAAGAAATCACTAAAGAAATGCTTACCGATTTCTACTAAAGTATTAGTCACTACTGCGGGAGAAGTGCTAGAAATTGACCAAGGCGTGATTAAAACCATGGTCGATAACAGGACAAATAAACCCACACAAACTAAAGCAGTAGATGCCCGACGAATCCAACGTTTAGGAATATCAGAAAAGTCCTCTTGCTTGTTAACAAGCATAATGGCAAAGAGAATTAAAACGTTAATTGCGCCCACATAAATTAGAATTTGTGCCGCCGCTACAAAATCAGCATTTAGTAAGAGATATAAACCGGAAATGCTGATAAAAACACCACCCAATAAAAAGGCGGAATAAACGATATTAGATAATAGTACCACGCCTAAAGCTGTCCCGATTACCAGGGCTGCTAAAATGCCAAAAGATACTATTTGAACGCCCTCGGCTAAATTCACAGTAGTTTCATCTCCTTTTATGTTTGAGAGTTATTAATTATTAGTTATCAGTTATCAGTTATTACTGTTAAATTTCCAACTCCTGACGGCTGATAGCTAACTGCTAATTAATCAGTAATTTCTTCTGGACGTTTACCAGCGCGTTGACTACCGGCGGGTAAATCGTGGGGTTCGATGACACCTTTAGGCAGATAACCTAATTCCCTCAAAGGTGTTACCATCGGGTCTTGGGTGACTTTGTAGGGTAAACGGCCTAGGGCGACGTTATCATAGTTTAATTCATGACGATCATAGGTCGCTAGTTCGTATTCTTCGGTCATCGATAGGCAATTAGTCGGACAGTATTCCACACAATTACCGCAGAAAATACAGACCCCAAAATCGATACTGTAGTGTTTGAGTTCTTTCTTTTTAATTTCCTTGTTAAAAGTCCAATCCACTACTGGTAAATTAATCGGACAAACTCGCACACAAACTTCACAAGCGATACATTTATCGAACTCAAAGTGAATTCTACCCCGATAACGTTCCGAGGGAATTAACTTTTCGTAGGGATACTGGACGGTAACTGGACGACGACGCATATGATCAAAGGTAACGGATAAACCTTCGCCGATGTATTTCGCCGCTTGAATGCTACCTTTGGCGTAATCGCTGACTTGTTTGAGGATGTTAAACATGATGGTCAGAGGGATATTAAGTTAACAGGGCAAAAAAGGAAATTAACCGCCAAAAGCAAAGGGAAAAGCTAGTTTTAGGGCGGCGGTAAGTAGTAGGTTAACTAAAGATACCGGTAGGAGAAATTTCCAGCCTAAATCGAGTAATTGGTCAATGCGAACCCGGGGTACGGTCCAACGCAAGAGAATAGCGATGAAGATGAGGAAATAGGCCTTTAATACTGTCATCGTAATCCCTAGGGAAGCGGTGATAATTTGTAGCCAGGGATTGGTTTCACTCACTCCCAACCAGCCGGCCACAGCATTGACGGGGATAGGAAATTCCCAACCGCCAAGATAGAGGACAGCGAAAACTAGGGCCGACAGCACGAGGTTAACGTAGGAACCCACATAAAAGAGAGCGAATTTCATCCCTGCGTATTCGGTTTGATAACCGGCGACTAATTCCTCCTCCGCTTCTGGTAAATCGAAAGGCAGACGTTCACACTCAGCTAAAGCGGCAATCCAGAAAATCAGAAAACCCACCGGTTGGCGCCAGATATTCCAGCCTAAAATGCCATAACCGGATTGTTGTTCGACAATATCAATGGTACTGAGACTATTAGACATCATCGCGATCGCTAATACCGATAAAGCCAAGGGAATTTCATAACTAATCGATTGCGCCGCCGCCCGCAGGCCTCCCAGTAAGGAATACTTATTATTTGAGGCATAACCCGCCATTAATAAGCCAATGGGGGCAATACTGGACAAGGAAATCCATAAAAAGATACCTACGTTTAGGTCAGTAATCAGCAGATTTTGGCCGAAGGGGACGATGAGATAGGAGACAAACACCGGCATCACCACCAAAATTGGCCCGAATAGGAATAACCAAGGATCGGCCTTAGCGGGGACGACATCTTCTTTAAAGACTAATTTCAGACCGTCGGCGACTGGTTGTAAAACGCCCAAGGGTCCTGCGTATTCGGGCCCGATACGCTGCTGGACGGCGGCGGAAATTTTCCTTTCTAACCAGACGCACACTAAAACCCCCACCGTGGCGGCTATAATCATCAGGAACATGGGTAAAGGCATCCAAATCGCTTTAGCCAGTCCTCCACTTAATCCCAAGTCTGTTAGGGATTTAATGAAACTTTCTTGTAAATCTATGCCTTGATTCATATTTGGCGATCGCTGTACTGTCAATAGTTCGGCATGGTCTGAAGATTTTTAAGCAAATCTTATAGCCTAGTATACAGTTAGTCGGTCTGAGGGTTATCAGTAAAGTGACAAAGGCTTCAACTCATTAGCAGCCAAGAGAGTCAAGCAATCTTGATTCCCCGTCCGAGAATAGCTATTAGTCAATAGTTAGACTCTGAATCTATCAATGTTCTCATCTGTTTCTTAGCGCCGACAACCTCAGCTAGTTATCAATTATTCACAGGAAAAAAATCTAGTTAAGTAGCTGGTTATAATTAAATTAAAAATGGATTTTAGGTTCGATCCCCCCTGCCCCCCTTGATAAGGGGGGTGCCGATCCCCCCTTAATCCCCCCTTGATAAGGGGGGTGCCGATAGGCGGGGGGATCCCTCTTGATAAGGGGGGTGCCGATCCCCCCTTAATCCCCCCTTGATAAGGGGGGTTTCTGATAATTTTTAACGCCTACCTACTTAAATTATCGTTTAGGCAATGAAAGCAGCCCGCTTGAATCTGTCTTCCTCTTTGTGTTCTTTGTGCCTTTGTGGTTTATCCCCAGAGCCAATCCGACTTTTAAAACCCAGTTATCGAGCGTTTCTCGCCAATCGCCGCTATTTATTGTGATAAGCCGCCTGTAGGTCCCGAATCGAAAACAAAGCTTGAAACTGTATTCCCTGAGATTGGTAAAATTCCGCCCCTCCTTGTTCTCTATCCACCAAAGCAATGATTAAATCTACTTGATAACCCGCATTGCGTAATCTTTCTACCGCTACCATAGCACTTTTCCCCGTTGTCACCACATCTTCGAGGACAACTACCGCCGCACCGGGGTTTAAAGTCGGCCCCTCGATATAAGCCATGGTTCCGTGACCTTTTGCCTCTTTACGGACGATTAAAGCTGGAATAGGGCGATTTTCGTAGGCAGATACCACACTAACAGCACTGACAATCGGATCCGCTCCTAGGGTTAATCCTGCCACCGCTTGGGTATCTGAAGGCAGTAGAGACAACAATAAACGCCCCACGGCTAAAGCTCCCTCAGCATTGAGGGTAACTTGTTTCCCGTTGATATAGTAGCTGCTTTTTTGTCCTGAGGACAGGGTGAAATCCCCCTCTCGATAGGCAAGACGGACAAGAGCATCGAGGAGGAATTGACGCAGGGAAGCAGTGTCAAGATTCGCTGCCGAAGAATTAGCCATATTTTCAGAATTAGGAGCCTGATTGACTCCAAAATTTCGGTTACAATTGAGCCAAAAGTCATTATATATTGACTCGATCGCTAGTATTGATTTCTTTCTCATCCCATTGACGCGATTTTTTAATTAACCCTATCCCTGTGAGGAGATTTTTACCCATGCGCGCTAAATTTTTACTTCCTTCCCTGTTTTGTTTAACCGGTTTAGTCTGGTTGAGTTCGTCTAATGCGATCGCCCAAACTCCACCCGCCACCAATCCCCCACCGGTAAAAATCCAACAATTGCAACTTGTCCCCTCTCCCGATACGACGGTGGGATTTAATAATATCCCCGGTTTGTTTAACCGCGCTGTTAATAACAATACGGGTCGTTTCTACGACTATACCAACATTTTAGGACAGTTCAACACTCTTTTTGGTTGGCGTACTTTTCCCCAAGGTTCCTATTTCGATAATCTGATTACCCGGGATGCCAAATTAACCGAAACTTTATACTATGATGTCATGCAACAGCAACAGTCTGGGCCTTTAATTCGCACCCAAGATTTACCCAATCCCTTCGATACTTCCCTACAGGAAAATCCCAGTTATTTAAGTCCAGGCGGATTTTAATCCACCAATTCAGACTTGGATTGGCTAAGTAGCTGGTTATAATTAAATTAAAAATGGATTTTAGGTTCGATCCCCCCTTAATCCCCCCTTTGATAAGGGGGGTGCCGATCCCCCCTTAATCCCCCCTTTGATAAGCTGTCCTTTAGTCACATCTTTCTTAACATTTCAAACCCTTGTAGCACAAGGCTTTCAAGACTCGGTTAACAATTTGTAATATTCCTTGTTGACACCCTTACTGACACCCCCTTTGATAAGGGGGGTGTCTGACAACTTTTAACGCCTACCTACTTCACAATGTAATCGGTCGAGAATCTTCTTTGAAGGTTCCCGAACTGCGGCAAGATACCTTTTTAAGTTCAATCGAAGCTCCCTGAGAAGCTAAACTCTCACCCATTTGGCAATATCAAGGGTTTTGTCATAACGATAGCTCATGCCATCATTGGCAATAATCGTTTGACCTCGACTGGCTTTATTTTTGATGGTACTTAAGCTATAGTTGGTCAGTTTTTGCATTTCTTGATGGGTAAAATTGTCTTGATTGTTCATTTCAGAGGCGATTTCTATCGTTTCATCAACGGTTTGCTCATTGTTGGTATGAGTTGCAATCGCTGTTGATGGATGATAGTCTGCCATGCTCATTAAACGCCAAGTAGAATCCTCGGAAAGTTCCAAAACCTTTTGATGGTAGTTAAACAAACTTTCTCGATGTCCGACACTAATAAAGGTCTTGCCAGTTTGTTGTAACTGTTTATATAAATGATCTTCATTTTTTAAATCTAAAGCACTGGTGGCTTCATCTAAAATCACAAAATCTGGCTGATTAACGAATAGTCGCGCAAAGGCTAGACGCTGTTGTTCTCCTAAAGATAAGATATTTTCCCAATCCACTTCCTCATCAAAATTTTTGATGCGATTAAGAACATCTTGCAGGTTAACTTCTTGTAAGATTTCTTTTAATTGGAATTCACTCATCTCCGTTGTCGTTTGAGGATAAATTAGCTGTTCGCGCAAGTTTCCTAAAATGATGTAAGGACGTTGGGGTAAAAATAATAAATCTTCTAGGGGAGGTCGCATCAAATTACCTGTCCCTGTATTCCATAACCCAGAAATAGCGCGTAAAAGAGAACTTTTTCCTCGACCACTTGGCCCAACAATTAATAAACCTTCCCCTGGTTCAACGGATAGGGATAAATGTTCGACAATCACTTTAGCGGCATCGGGAGTTTGTAAGGTGACATCCTCAAAAGTTAGATTGTTATCTTCAATGACTTGAATGGTATTAACTGGGTTGGTTTGTTCGCTTACACCCTCTAAAGCTTGGGAAAAATCTTCTAAACGTTCAATATAATTAATAAACTCACCGGAGCGTCCAAATTCATCGACTAACACGGATAAAGCTGTGGAAAAGAAATAGCAACAATAGCTGGCTTGGTTAACTTGTCCAAACTCAATTCTACCACTAATATATAATGGGGAGACAATTAAGAAGGGGAAGATTTGAACAATGGATTCATAGCCGCGGTTAAAAAATTCTTGGTTTCTTTCCCAATTAATTTTTTCAATTATAATTTTAATCACCTGATTGAACTTCCTTTGAATAATATTTAACTCTTTTTCTTCCCCTCTAAAAAATGCAATTGATTCGGCGTGAGTCCGAACATGAGTAATGGCGTATTTATAGGTTCCTTCGGTTTCTAATTGTTGTTTACTGACTTTATTTAATTGTTGAGTAATATAGGTAGCAAGAATATTTCCAATAATCGTATAAACCAAAAGCACTATAGAAATGGTTCTAGAAATTGACCAAAGGATGACAATAAAAACCATCATCTCCATGAGTTTTTCGACGCAGGTTGTTAAAAAGTCCATCGTTGTTCTGGTGATGGGTTGAATTTCTTGGGATAAACGTTGATCTGGATTTTCAATATCTCTTTTAAAATTGATTTGATAATAAGCACGATTTTTAAAATATTTTTGCAAGATACTACTATTGATCCATTGATACCAATCCAGCGCAATTAGTTGTTTAAGAAACTTGGACAATCCTCCGAAAAACGTCATACTACCTAGGGTAATCCCATAAATAATGACAAGATGAGTTAATTTTTCTACATCCCTAGCTTCTGTGAAGGTAATTAAGTCTCTAAAAACAAAACTATTAAACGCATTAAGACCTACTAATCCCACTAATAATAAAAACAATAAAACGAGCATTCCCCAGGAACGAATAATCTGCGAAAAAGCTCTATCCTGGTGTTCTTTCGGATACCAATAAACTTGAATAAATCTTAAAAATTCTTGAAGAGATTGATTGAAAGTTCGGGTATCTTCTTTGAGATTTATACTATCTGAGGTTTTTTCTGCAACATTCATAGGATTCTCCTTGGGCTAAAATGGTGACATTATAACTTTGAATGTCTATCTCTTGAGTTAGACATTAATTCAGCATACCATAAAAATCTGCATTATTATCAGAAATTATATTATTACTATTTTCTGGATTTTCTACAGTTCAGGAATGAATACTAACCGAATTGAATCAGATTCATAATCGTTTGATAATTTTGGCAGGATTACCAGCAACAACAGTAAAAGGTTCTACATCTTTTGTTACAACAGAACCTGCTCCAATAATTGCTCCTTTACCAATCGTAACCCCTTTAAGAATACCAACATTAAATCCAATCCAAACATGATCTTCTATCACCACAGGTGCAGATTGTATATCAACATCCTTAGCATCCTTAATCAGATTATTCAAAATGACTACTTCCACAAATTCTTTCTGTCTTAAAATGTAATTTAATGAATGAGCATCGGTATCATAAATATTGACATCATCGGAAATCATAACTTCGTTTCCAATTTTGATAGAATTAGCTGATCTAATTCGAGTTTTCTCACCAATATAACAATTTTTACCTATTTCTATTTTTCCACCATGAGCAAATAAAAATAATTCACCCAATATGACGGTATTCTCTCCAATTTGAATTAGACTTTTATCCTCCCTAAGGTTTATACACTTTCCGATAAATTTGACGGAACTGTGAAATGTAGCATTGTCGGAAAGTTTTTTATGTTTTTCGATCCGTTCTTGTTCTTCTAAAAATTTTGAAATTAATAAATATAATTGATGTTTTAAGTTAAACATAATATTTTCCTCGTGAAATTGATCACCTATTTTTGGGGAATGAGATAAGCTGGTAAAATTCAGATTAATGGCTGTAATTAAATCGACATTTATTATCTTAAAAACTCACTTTTAGTAAAATATTCAAAATAAGTTTTTAACAATTTTTGATCAATCGGGGGAAAATTAAAGGCCGTACCCTTTAACCCCATCACCGTATTTTGAGAATCCAACTCGGGGGAATAACCTGCGGATAAATTTTCATCGGAAAAAATATCTAACACCGGAGATAAAGCATTATCTGTATTAATTTTACATTGTTCTGTTAAATGCGATCGCCATTTTTCAAAAGAAACCAACTGCAAGGGATAACCCATTTCCCGAACACAATCAAATAACTCACGATTTAAGGTTGGGTGAGAATTCAACAAATGAAATGCTTTCCCTAAAGAGCTTTCTTGACTGGCTAAATGTACAATTGCACCACTCACATAATCCACAGGAGTGAGGTCGTCTGTACTGTCACCAAAATCAGGAATCATTCCTAATTGAATACAGCCTTTAATCATACGACAAAACAAATCTTCTCTATTACAAATTCCGGTTTTACTATGTCCAATAATTCGAGATGCTCTAAAAATTGTCATCGGAAGTCCCCGCTTTCGAGCTTCCATGATTAATTTTTCGGCAACCCATTTACTTTGAGTATAACCAGCATTGAGTCCATGATTTATACCTAAAGGATCAGATTCTTGAATTAAGTTTCCTTGAGCATAACTGGGGGAAAAAACAGAAGTTGTCGAGACAAAATGAACAGGTTTAGTTTTAATTAAGCACGCTAATCTCAAGATTTCTGCTGTTCCTAAAACATTAGTGGGTTTCAGTATTGAATAGGGATAAATGGCATTAACCCAAGCTCCATTATGATAAATCACATCAATTTGATTGGCTAATTCCAGAAAATCAGGTTGACACATTCCTAAACGTTGTTGGGATAAATCACCAATAACAGGAATAATACGAGAGCTTTTCTGTTCATCCCATAATTGAAAGGTTTTTAATTTCTGGTAAATTTTCGCTTGAGCTTGTTCTAAATCTTTGTCTCGAATTAAACAATGAATATTAGCTTCTGTTTTATCCAACAATTCAGCTAATAAATGAATTCCAAGAAAACCCGTAGCTCCTGTTAGCAAAATATCAGCAGGTTTTTGAGGAAAGAAAGTCAGAATATTCTGCGGTTGAATGGAGGGGTCTAAGGTGATTTCAACTTGCCAATGTGGGATTTGAACACTCTCAATTTTATCAGATAAATTCAAGTCTAAATTAGAGGATAATCCTGCTACCGTCGGTTCTGAAAAAAGATAGTTTAAAGGAATATTAATAGCTAATTGTTCTCGCAGTCGAGAAATCACTTGGGTAGCTTTTAAAGAATGGCCACCTAAGTCAAAGAAATTATCGAAAATACTAATTTGCTTTAACCCTAAAACATCTTGCCAAATCTCAGCAACAATTTTTTCTGTAGCTGTCCGAGGTGCAATCATCGTTTTTTGATCCTGACTTGCGGTGGGTGCAGGTAAAGCGCGACGATCTACCTTAAGATTAGTAGTAAGGGGTAAAGATTCCAGAAAAACAAAAGCTTGAGGAACCATATACAAAGGCAATTTACTGGACAGAAACTGACGCAGTTCACTAATCATCGGTATGCGTTCATAATGAGCTACTATGTAGGCGACTAAATATTTATCCCCCGGAGTATCTTCCCGAATAATCACACAAGATGTTTGTACATCAATATTTTGGTTAAGTACCGCTTCAATTTCTCCCAACTCAATACGGAATCCGCGAATTTTAACCTGATTGTCAATCCGGCCAAAACATTCAATATTACCAGAACACCGCATAAATGCAATTCTCCCTTAACTCCAATGGGTACAGGTTGCAGATTTTGATCCAAGATATATGCTTTTGTGTTAGCAATGGGACGACCAATCAGCACTGAATTGATTTTTTCTGACTGATAATCTAGCAAGTCATGAACTATGGCCGTTACAGACGCTTCTGTGGGTCCATAGACGTTAATACATTGAACCCGTTTTCCGACCATTTGTCGCCAAATATTGACGGTTTCTGGTAACACTGCATCCCCTCCCACGGCCACAACTCGCAGACTGGATGGTACAGTAGCTAATGATTGGGAAACGGCGATTGCCCATTCATGCCAATAGGCGGGGGTAATATTTAAAACAGTGAGGCTTTCTTGTTCGATAAAATCAGCAAAATCAGTCAAAGTTGCGAACATTTGCCCCGGTCTTAAAACCACTGTGCCACCTTTTAACCAGGTGGGAAAAATTTCTTCGGCAGCGACATCAAAGCCAAAGGAAGCAAACTGTAAAACGCGATCAGATTCTGTTAAACCGAATACTTCACTAATGCCCCAACTATGATTAACTAAGGCTGCGTGAGTTAACATCACTCCTTTAGGTTTACCTGT
>VYKR01000080.1_pt1 | contig 21148 bp, 17 predicted proteins | sample 5109561 | NCBI WGS metagenome assembly VYKR01 (sample SAMN12291799, study PRJNA351875) | freshwater metagenome | isolation source: freshwater lake | place: USA: Michigan, Ford Lake | collected 2015-08-15
GGGGGGGGGGGGGCATGGATCGCCGAACGGAAGGCCAAGCTGTCGCTCAAAGGAGGTACGATGCCGGCGTCACCCGCGTCTGCAAGATCGCGCGGCATTACAGGGAGCTGTTATGCGGAACGACGGGACTGCAGTAACGGCATGTACTCGCCGGCGCGCTCAGGTTCCGCAATTAACCCGGCCGGCGTAGGTCGTCGTCCGCCCGGCTTCGGTAACGGTGAGCTTAGCGGGCTGATCGGACGCCGTTCCCGCCCGGGTCGCGCGCCCATGCTTCCGTACAGCAATCGTGATACCGTCGCTCATCCAGCGATCGAATGTGAACGGCCCCATGTCTTTCGCACCCGGCATCGGCTTCAGCAACACGTAGCGGCCGTTCCGCTTCACCACGGCTCGATCGTCGGCCATGCCCATCAGCCATGTGGCGTCGCGGGGGTGGCCCTTGTCCTTCCGGTCCGACCAGACGCAGCCTGCCCCCTGCACGCCATGCGCATCCCCGTCCTTCCTCGACATGTGCTCGAAAGGCGGGGTCGCGCCAGCTTTGGGAGTGGCGGCGTCCACGACTGAAGACGCCATCAGCGTGGCCGTCATCGTCACAATCGTCCAGTGCACCATCCGTCCTCCTCGTTGCCGGCGATCATGGTGCGACGCGTCGATCAGGGGCAAGCGCGTTTCGACCATAGCGTAGGCCGATCAAGGGTCGAGGAGAGCGATGCGCTCGACCCCTAGCAGGTCGAGCCATCCCGCACGCCGGCGAGCTGCACGTGCCGCCTGGGCAGGCGTCTGGCCTGCAGCCATGCCCGGTACCCAAAATCGAGTTTCCACTCGCTGCCGCCGTCGCGGCGGATCGACCATCTGCCGTCCCGCTCGTTGCGGCAGCTCGCCTCCTCACGCCTCGGCCCGCACAATTTCAATTTTCAACACGAACTCATCGGCACCTTAGCAACCTCGTCCGTCGTGGTGGGCACACCCGGTGACGGCCCGCTGCTTTGCAAAACGACTTCGCATGCGCGCGCGCCGGAAGCCGCCGGCTTCCGCGTCGCCGCTGAGCGACGGTTAGTGAGACTCAGGTGAGTCTGTGAAGGTCATTCGATGAATGAAATTCAGAAGAAGGCTGACGCCTAGTCTACTAACAAGAAGGAGCTACGAAGTTGAAGAACAACGACAACGAGCCGTTCACCTCGTCTGGGCTGACCGAGGCGCGCACCCGCTGGGTCGGCTCCGTCCGCCACCTTATGCTCGGGCTCGATCCGGCCCGGCACTATCTGGCGGCCGATAACGAGCCGATCTTTATGGGCGGCGATCCGCTTGACGGAGACATGCTCCAGGTGATCGCCGCCTGCATGGAGGCAGGTCAAAAGGGATCGGATACGGAATCCGAGCTCGTCTATGTCGAGTTTGGTGGGCCGGCGGACGCAAGCGAGCCCCGAGCTGCCCACGTCATCTTGCTACGGGACAGCCTGTTCCTCCTACTGCGGAACTGCCGCCTGTGGGTGGGACAGAAGGGCGGCGCGGCCCTGATAAGCCCGCATGGGAAAGGCGGGCACTTCGTTCACGAAGACGGTGAGCTGACCAACGTGCCGGGCCTGCCGGCACGTTCGCTCGCACCGGGGTTCGCACGCGCGAGAAAGCGCTTACGCGCGTGCGCGGCCGCGATGCCGGACGAGCCGGCGCGGCACAGCTTCGACCCGGTACGGCGCGCGGCATAAAAGGTAAGGGGCACCCGTCATAGCTTGGCCGTGGCGGGTGCGTCGGCATCCATGACGCGTTAATCAAACGGACACGGCAGGATTGGTGGTGAGCGGCCTGGCCGCTTTCGGGCATCACGTTACCTCAAGTAGCCATCCATTCAGGTATCGCTGCTCGGCCGGTAGGGGCTCAGCACCTGGTGTAGGATCGCAACCTCCGATCATCAAACCGAACCTACTTGCCGAGGCGCACCGATCAGTCGAGTTGCGGGCAAAGTCGTTGAGCGTCGCAGTCCCTTGTGGCGCGCGGCCGGCCCTGCAATCCTCAATCCATGGCCATCTTCGACGACTGGTGCGAAACCGACGAGCTATCCGAGCGCCGGAAGCACTACTACAAGCTCACCGAGCGGGAGGACGGCCGGGCCGAGGTAATTGAACGGCTGGCCGAGGTGGTGCGCAGCCATTACGACGCGCTCGAGCGGATCGCCGAAGACATCCAACACCTGGGCTATGCGGGAGCGGCGGCCGCGCTGGGCGAGATGCTGCCGCGGACCGGACGTGCGCGAGCCGGTGACGTCGGCGAGATCCTCGCGGCGCAACTCACGGAGGAGCGCCTCGAGTTCAACGTGCCGGTGAAGCGTCTCCGCTATAAGGACGGCCGGGAGGTCCCGATGCGCGGGGACGACCTGATCGGCGTGAACTACGCCGCGGATGATGGCGGGCTCTGGCTCCTCAAGGGGGAGGCCAAGAGCAGGCGCCGTCTGGATCGCACGACCATCACGCAGGCGCGGGAGGCCCTCGCGCGCGACGACGGCCGATGCACGCCGTCGTCGCTGATGTTCGTCGCGAACCGCCTGCTCGAGAGCGACGACACCGACAGCAGGCACCTGGGACGCCTCATCCGCGACGAGGCCGCGCGGAGGGCGCTGCCGCATAGTCGCGTCGACCACGCCTTGTTCACGATGTCAGGCAACGGCCCCATCGACGCCCTGCAGAAGGACTTCGACGCGGCGGAGCGCGGTCGCGGCCACGAACTCGTCAACCTGCATATCGAGGACTACGACGACTTCCTGACGGAGATCTACGAGCGGGCGGCCGATCTTGGAGACGGTTGAGGAGCTCGTCGCCTTCCTGCGCGACGCGATCGGCCCCGAGGCGCGGGGCCGGTTGCTCGCGCGTGGTGGCGCCTGGTCGCTCATGCGCGAGGACGGGGTGCTGCCCGAGGGGGCGCCCGACTTCGGACGCGGGATCGACACCGACCTGGCGGAATACGGCTTCTCGATCCTGCGCGCCGCGCTCGCCCTCCACGAGACTGGCGAGGAGCGCGGTCTCGCGGTGACTGCGTTCGAGACCGCGGCGGTCGCCTTCGAGGCGCTGGTGCGGAACTCCGAGCCGGACGCGGCGGAGCGCGGGTTCCTGCGCACCCTCGCCGCAAGCTGCTACCACCTAGGAAGCTACTCAGCGATCGCGTTCTCCATCTTCGCGGGAGCACCACAGGCGATCAACGCCTCGCCGTCCGAGAAGATCGTCTCCGCACTCGTGCTCCGGAACCTCGGTGGCATGCGGCGACTGGCACGGGAGTGGCTGGAGGATCCGGAGCACGCAGATACGTCCATCGCGGACGCGCTCGCACGAGGAGACGCCTCGCCGGACGAGGCGGTCGCGACGATCCTCACCTCGGTGGTCTGCCGCGCCATGGCTGCATTCGACCTGGCGCTGCAGTCGGGCGATCCCGCGCTCGTGGAGGACGCACGGTCGATCCTCACGACGGGGCTCGTGATCGCCGACCGCGCCGCCAACGTGCCGCAGTGGTGGGTAATCAGGATCGCCCGCGCCCTGATCGGCGACCTCTGGGAGCACTCGCTCCACCGGACGCTGCCCATGGAGCCGCCGCTCGGTGAGACGGACGACTACGCCGAGAAGCGCTCCCTCTTCATCGCCAGCCTCTACGGCCGCAAGGTCGCGGAGGTGGAGCTGTGGCCGTCACAGAGGGAGGCGGCAACCCGTTCGACCGACCTCGGCGACGACCTGGTGGTTGCGCTTCCGACCAGCGCCGGCAAGACTAGGGTCGCCGAGATCGCCGCCCTGATGACCCTTTCGACCGGGCGTCGGGTCCTGGTGGTCACGCCGCTGCGCGCGCTATCCGCTCAGACCGAGCGGTCGTTCCGCCGGACGTTCGGTCCCCTGGGCTGGAGCGTGTCGTCGCTCTACGGCGCGAGCGGCGTGTCGGAGGGCGACGAGGACGCGCTGCGGACGCGACCGATCGTGATCGCCACGCCGGAGAAGCTCGACTTCGCCCTGCGATCCGATCCGGCAATCATAGACGACGTCGGCCTGATCGTCCTCGACGAGGGGCACCTCATCGGCCCGGGCGAGAGGGAGGTCCGTTACGAGATCCTCGTGCAGCGGCTGCTGCGACGCGCGGACGCCGCCGACCGACGACTGGTGTGCCTTTCCGCGATCCTTCCGGAGGGCGAGGCTCTCGACGACCTCACGTCTTGGATCCGGAGCGACGTCGAGGGGGAGGCGGTCCGCTCGAAGTGGAGACCGACCCGGCAGCGCTTCGGCACCATCACCTGGTCCGGTCGGAGCGCCCGGCTCACCTTCGGCCTCAACCCGGAAGCCGCCTTCGTGGGCCGGTTCGTCGAAGTCAGGGCGGCAATTCCCCCGGAACGCAGCGGACGGCCACGCGACGTCAAGGACTTGACCCTGCTCTCCGCCTGGAAGTTCGCGGAGCAGGGCAAGCGGAGCCTCGTGTTCTCGACGCAGGCGAACTGGGTCGAGGGCTTCGGGACGCGCGCCGCTGATCTCGTGCGAAGGGGATATCTGGACAGTCTGGTGGACGACCTGACGCCGCTCGCCCGGGCGCTCGAGGTCGGACGCGAATGGCTCGGCGAAGATCACGACGTCCTCCGGGCCATGCGCGTCGGCGTCGCGGTCCATCATGGCAAGCTCCCGCAGCCGTTCCTCCGCGAGCTGGAACTGCTGCTCGGGTCCGGGGTGCTCAGGGTGATCGTCGCCTCCCCGACGCTGTCGCAGGGACTCAACCTGAACGCGGCCGTGCTGCTCGTGCCGTATCTGGTCCGCTCCGGCGAGATGATCAGCGGCGAGGAGTTTGCCAACGTGGCGGGGCGTGCGGGACGTGCGTTCGTCGACGTCGAAGGATTCGTTGCGCACGTCATCCATGACCAGGTGGAGTGGCGGACCGAACAATGGCGGCAGCTCGTCGGAAGGGCGCGGGCGCGCAACCTAGTCAGCGGGCTGCTGCAGGTAACCTCCGCGGCCATCGCCAAACTGGCGCAGCAGGGCGTGTTCGACCGCGACGACGCCTTCGAGTACCTCGCCAACTCGCGGGAGGCCTGGCGCTCGGACGACGAGCCCGCAGATGACGACGAAGATGACGGCCAGACGTCGCTAGACGACCTGGTCGAGAGGCTCGACGCCATCGTGTTCGGCCTCGTCGAGGCGCTCGACGCCGACAGCGAGGAGCTCCCTCGGCTGCTGGACGAAGCGCTGAACGGATCGCTCTGGGCGCGTCAGGTCGCTCGAGAGCCCGAGGGCGTCAGGGAGAGCCAGAGGGCGCTGATCCTCGCTCGCGCTTCGATCGTGTGGCGGAGCACGGACGCGACCAGCAGGCGCGGACACTTCGCGATGGGCGTAGGGCTGGAGTCCGGCCTGGCGCTCGACGCCATCGCCGACGAGGTCGGCGAGCTGATCGACGAGGCCGACGCCGCCTCGCTCCGCGGCGACGAGGAGGCTCTCGGCGATGCCTTGGTCGCGCTCGCCGGACGGCTGCTCGCCATACGCCCGTTCGTGCCCAAGCCCGCCCTGCACGCGGGCTGGGAGGGGACGCTCAGGTCCTGGGTGTCGGGCGACGAGGTCGCCGCGATCGGCGGCGACCGGATGAAGACTGTCGAGGAGGCGTTCGCCTACCGGCTCGTCTGGGGGCTCGAAGCGCTACGGACGCGGCGCGTGAGCATGGGCTGGGAGCCGCTCACCGTCGCCGGCGGAGGCGCCGCGGTGCTCGAGACCGGCGTTCCCCAGCTGATGATGTCGATGCTGATCCGGGCGGGCCTTCCCTCGCGCGAGGCGGCGATCGCGGCGATCAGGACGGGTGGCGCGGAGTTCGCGGACTCCGCCGGCATGCGCGAATGGCTGCGCAGCGAGGAGGTGGAGCATCTCACCGCACAGGACGACTGGCCCACGGCGCGGACCGTGGAGCTCTGGCGACGCTTCCGATCGGAAGCCACCGGCGTCTCGACCGCGACCTGGACACGTGCAGTGTTCCGCCAGCGACCGGCACGCGGCGAGAGGATGCCGGCGGCGGGAACCTACCGCGTCGAGATCGACGCCGGATCCCGCGAGGCGTGGCTCGTCAGTCCCGACTTCTCCCGCGTCGCGCGTCTCCGCGGGAGCGTGCGGGACCGATCCGGGGGCATGTGGAAGGCGATCGTCGCCGACGGTGATCACGAAGTCACGCTCGAGCGCATCGGACCGGGCCAGGTTCGCTGGCGGAACGACGCAACAGCCTGATGCGTGGTGCCGTCCGGCCCAGCACGTCGGAGACCGTTCCTCAACCGACGGCTGACCCCATGCCGGAGAAGCCATGCGGTGGTGCGGCAAGGCATCCGGCGGTCGCGCGACGCCTCGTGAGAGTCCTCCACCCCGAGCGCGACGTCCCTGGCCGGCAACCGGTCCGATATCACGCAGTCCGTGATCTCTTGACCTGCCGCGGAGACATGCACAGCATTTGCGCAAAGGGAGACTGGAAGATCAACGCAGAGACCAAACCCGCCAAGCACAGTGCACCGGGACAGTACCTCGGATTCGCGCTGCAGCCGGTCCGCGTCTTCTATCATCTGCTGACCAGCCCGAAGGGCGCCAAGGTGTCGCTCGAGTTCAAGGACGACGTTGCGATCCATCATGCCAACGGTGGCCTGCTTCTCGAGCAGACCAAGAGCGCGCTGAAGCAGAACCCGATCTCGGACTGGGCCGAGGATCTTTGGAAGGCCTTCGAGAACTGGCGAGCCATGCTCGTCGCCGAGGAGATCGACCCCGGAGCTACGCTCTATCGGCTCTTCGTCACGCCGCAGAAGAAGGGAGCGTTCGCGGAGGCGCTGTCGGCCGTTGTTGGCGACGATGCCGCGGTGGCCGCACTGGACCTAGTACGAGCCAAGCTGGCGAAGCTGAAGGCGGTCCCGGGCTGCGCCGCCCACCTGCAGCCGTTCCTCGATGCGCCCCTGGAGCAGCAGATCGCAATCGTCAGCCGCTTCGAGCTGGAATCGAACGGGACCGATCCGCTCGATGCGATCCGCGCCATCCTCCGTCCGGCCATCGCCGAGAACGAGATCGACATCCTCATTAAATCGGGAATCGGACAGGCCAAGCAGGCGCTCGATCGTCTCATCCAACGAGGCGAGCCGGCGATCCTAGACGCGGACGCCTTCCGCGGCGAGTTCCATGCCTTCGTCCGCCGGAACAACATGCCGGGACTGCTGAACTCCCTCGGAGACGCACCGGACGATGATCTGGTCGCGGACATCGCCTCGACCAGACCCACCTTCATCCGCCAGCTGGAACTCGTCGACGCAAATCACGACGACCGGCTGCGCGCCGTCAGCGACTACCTGCGGACCTCCGCGGACAAGGCGGACTGGGCGGAGCGAGGCATCATCTTCCAGGGCAGTCTGGACGCCTGGGACGACGATCTCGTGCGTCGTCAGGGATTGTTCCGAGGCGACGTGGCCGATATCCACGCCGACAAGCCCGCGGAGGTCCAGGGTCGACTGGTCTACCGGCAGTGCGCCCAGCATCAGGCTCCTCTGGAGGGTCGCGTCGTTCCCGGCCACTTCGTCCACGGCAGCTTCAACGACCTGGCCGATCGGCGCCGCGTCGGCTGGCACGCGGACTTCGACAAGCTGCTCGACGAGGGGCCAGGGTAATGGCCTCCCCGACTTCCGGACTCAGCGAACTCGACCTCGTCCAGAACCCCGCCGTCGGAGCCTACCTGCTATGGCAGTTCGCGCTCGGGTATCAGGAGGACGGGGCCGAAGCCGCGCCGCTACTCCTGGCGTTTCTGGTCCTCCCCATGCTGCTGCATCGGCCGACCTTGGAAGCGGTGGCATCGACCCGAAAGGCGTCCGGGCTGACGCTGTTCGCCGCGAAGTTCGATGCGGAGCGCGAGGCGCTGCTCGAACTGCATGGACGGGCCATGACCCTGCGTCCCCTGAGCCTGCAGTCGATCGGCGTGGCATCCACGTCCCGGCTGGTCCGGATCGATCATGGAGCGGCGACGCTGCACGGCTATTCGCTCGACCTGCTCGGCGTAGGGAAGCCCACCACTCCCGAGCGGCTGAAGGGCTTCTCCGCAGCCGCCGGGAAGATCGGACACTGGTTATCCAAGCTGGGAACCGCCCAGGTTGCCTCGACGCTCAGAGTGGACTTCTGATGTACTTCCAGCTCCGCAAACTGATCCTCTGGCCTCGGACCGACGAGGCCCCGCGCGAACTGGACTTCCATCCGGGCGTCGTGAACGTCATCAGCGGCGCCTCCAAGACGGGCAAGTCGGCCGTCATCCCGATCGTCGACTACTGCCTGGCATCGGACAAGTGCGCGATCCCGGTCGGCGTCATACGCGAGAACTGCAGCTGGTTCGGCATCGTGATCGACACGGTGGAAGGTCAGAAGCTGCTCGCCAGACGCGAGCCGGGCGACCAGCAGAGCACCGGCGACATGGTCCTGATCGAAGGCGAGAGCGTCGACGTTCCTCGCCGCATCGCGAACAAGGACACGACCCACACGAACGTGAAGAGGATGCTGGACCGCCTCGCTGGGCTCACCAGGCTTGGCTTCGAGCCGGATACCGAGGTGGGAGCGCAGTCACGGCCGAGCTTCCGCGATCTCATGGCCTTCACCTTCCAGCCGCAGAACATCGTCGCCAACCCCGACGTCATGTTCTTCAAGGCCGACACAACCGAGCACCGTGAGAAGCTGAGGACGATCTTCCCCTACGTGCTCCAGGCGGTGACGGCGGACGTCTTGCAGGCGCGCCATGAACTGGAACGGCTTGGTCGGCTCCTGCGCCGCCGCGAGAACGAGCTTCGCGCGCTCGTGGCGGCCGGGAACGCGTGGATGCTAGAGGCGCAGTCCTGGCTCAGGCAGGCGATCGAGTTCGGCCTGTTGCCGCCCGATCAGAGGATCCCCACCGACTGGTCCGACATCGTCGATCTGCTGCGAGGCGTAGTGGTGGCCAACGGCGAAGCCGCACACCCGACGCTCGCGGGCATCGACGCCGCGCTGAAGCGTCTGCAGGAGTTGCGGGACAAGGAGAGCAAGGCCGCGGCCGAACTCACGCAGCGCCGTCAGCGCCTGAGCGAACTTCGCCGGCTCATGGAGAGCAGCGAGGCCTACGGAAGCGCGCTCCGCATCCAGCGCGACCGCCTCTCCATCTCCGACTGGCTTAGGCAGCTCGTCCCGGAGGACCGGCCCGAGGATCCGATACCGCTTCTCAGCGATGGCGGACGCGAGAAGGTCGAGCAGCTGAGCGACGCGCTCGCGGCGATTGAGGTCCGGCTGCGAACACATCCGAGCGTCTCGGACACTCTGGACAGGGAGGTCCTGCGCTTACGCGCAGACGCGGAGACGTCGATCTCGCAGCTGAACGGCATCCGCCGGGAGATCGGTCTGCTGGAGCGGAACTCGCAGCAGGCGAGACAGGCGATCGACCGCTTCGACCGGATGGAGCGCTTCCTCGGGCGCCTCGAGCAGGCGCTCGAACTCTACGACCGCACCGACCAGTCCGCCGGGTTGCGGCAGGAGATAGACGCTCTGAAGGCGCGGATCGCCGAGCTGCAGAAGCGCGTCTCCGAAAGCGAGATCGCCCGCAAGCTCCGCAATGCGCTCGACGGCATCGAGGCCACGACCGGCCGCCTCATTCCGCGCCTCGATGCCGAGTGGCCCCAGGCGCCGGTCCGCCTGATGATCCAGGATCTGACGGTGAAGGTGATCAGGGGCACGCGCGACGACTACCTCTGGGAGATCGGGAGCGGCGCCAACTGGCTTGCCTACCACGTCGCCCTGACGCTGGCCCTCCAAGACTTCTTCCTCGCTCTGCCCCACCATCCAGTCCCCGGCCTGCTGATCTACGACCAGCCGAGCCAGGTCTACTTCCCGCGCCGGACCGCTGGGGAAGGCGGGAGCGAGCCGGTCGCCTGGCCCGACGAGGACGTCGAGGCGGTCAGGAAGGTGTTCATGCTCCTAGGCGAGCAGGTCGCTGCCGCGGATGGTAGATTGCAGGTTATCGTGCTCGATCACGCGGACGAGGACGTATGGGGCGACATCGATGGCGTCGTTCTGGCCGAGCAGTGGCGCGACCATGCGCTCGTGCCGTCCGCGTGGTTCGAATGAGGTCGGAACATCCATAGATCCAGGCGGATGCCCTCACGTCGACACGTCGGCTCGAGGCAGGTTCCGGACCGGCGTGCTCCTTAGAGGTAATCACGACTTCGCGGGCTGGATCAGAGCACAGCCTTGAGGCAAGCGTGATCCGGCTCGCCGAAACTGACCGTTGGAGTAGCATGAACAAAGGGCGGAAAGTGGGAGGCGAGCAGGCCGATCTGAATGTCCGCAACTGGGTCTGCACGCAGATTAGATACCGGCTTGGCTCATCAACCATCGTATCTCCTTTGATCCTGCACGGCCGTCTTAGCCAGACCTTCATCCAGTCCGGCTAGGGAACTGGATGCCTACCATCACTGAGACCAGCGCTCGGGCCGACCTAGTCGCGAGTATCCATGCACCGTGGCAGGCCACTGTCGGCGAGTGTCTCGCTCGATGGGAGGCGCTCCGACCTGTGGAGCAAACGCAGAGCTACCTCGTGCTGCGTGGCGATGCGGGTGCAAGGCGCACGCTGAACGCCTCAGCCATTGCCGAGCTGGTCGGTCAGAGCGGTAGAGGTCATCAGCGCGCGTGTTGAGCGACCCGGACATATGTCCGCTCTTCGCGATTAAGTAGCGACCGCTAAACGACCGCCCATGGGCCTTTAGACGTTGCCTCCGTGAACAACTCGACAGCGCAAGGCTGAGAACCATCTTTTACCCGTTAGACCGCTACAGATCAGCTGGATCGAAGGAATACAAGCGAGTCGGGAGCGAGGCCGGCGCACCGGCCTTGAACCAGGTCGTGTCCTGGATACGGCTCGCGGTGACGTAGATGCGTCCGTCCGGTCCTTCCGCGAAGGTATCGGGCCAGCGTAGGCGACGATCGGTCAACACGGTCTCGACGCTGTCGCGCGCGAGCCTCGTGATCGAGAAGTCGGTCGGCGAGGTGATGTAGAGTACGCCAGCCCGGCTCATCCACAACCCGTCTGCGACATGGGTGGTGGCGACCTTGCGCAGCCCGGCCGCGCGGGCGCCCTCGTCGACCTCCGGGCGGAGCAGCTTGGTGTCGATCGCGTAGAGCGTGCGGCCGGTCAGCGCCTGGAAGTAGAGGGTCGCGCCGTCCCTCGAGATCGCGATGCCGTCGGCCGCGAAGAAGGGCTGGCGGCCATCAGGACGACGGAGTTCCTTACCGTCGACCGTGACGGTCACGTCGTCCTCGGGCTGGGTGCTCGGATGGCCGTCGAGTGTACGGTGGCTCTTCCCGGTCTCCAGATCGACGACGATGATCGCGCCGCGTGCTCCGGAATCGGTGATGTAGCCGGTGCGCCCGTCTGGAGAAAAGCGGATGTCGTTCAGATATGTGCCCTGGAGCGCGACGTCGCCGGGCACCGGGATCACCTTGGTCACGCGGTCCGTTGCCAACTCGACGCGCACCAGCTTGGGCGCGCCCTCAACGATGCGCTCGTTCCCGGGCGCGCCGGGATCGAGCACCCACAGATTGCCCTGGCCGTCCGGAACGATCGACTGGACGCACACGAAATGGTCCGCGACCGACAACTCGGTCGCCTTCTCGTTGCGCCACGCGTTCCACTGCTCGTCCGGATAGGGCCGCACGCTTCCGTCCGCCATTATCTCGGCGACCGAGATCGGCGCGTCGTCGGTCCAGCGCGGGAAATTAACGAAACGCCGCCCGTCCGCGCTCACAGCGACCCCGGTGACCTGATGGTCGAACCGCGCCTCCTCGCGCAGCGCGACGCTTCGCCGCGACTTCACGGCCCTACCGACGGCGAGCGCCGCTCCGAGGACGGCGAGAGCCGAAAGCGAGTAGAGCGCGCCGGGCGTGGACCTTCGGACCGGCTGCGCGCTATCCGGTCGCCTTTTGGGGTTTTCCGTCGCCTGAGGGATTTCCTCGACTCTGGTCGGATTGCGTTCGGCGACGCCGTTCTCGCGGTGACGAAATGCGGACAGCGCCTGATATACCTGTAATCGCGCCCGGTTCGCGCTACCGAGCGGGCGATGGGCGGCAAGGCTGTGCGCCGGGCGAAAGGTCATCACCTCGTCGAAGAAGCGCACGCGTTCCGGCGAGTAAGCAGCCTGGCGCGGGAGCCTGATCGTTCCGATTACCCGGTAGGGGCTGACATCAGTCGGCCACTCGACCGAAGCGTCCTCGATCGGCTGCCGTTCGGCGTCGGTCCAGAGCTGCGCCCGTACTTCGAACACGATGTCGTGATCGGCAAAGGCGGCGACGGCCGCATGACGGAACCCGTCCTCATCCTGATGCGGATCGAGCCGCCAGTCGATCAGCGCGGCCTGCTCCGGCGATGCCGGGACGACGCCCAATTTCGCGACATGGTCGCCCCAGCGCATCGCGGTCTGGCTGAAATAGCTGTCGGCGAGCGGATGGCTGAACGGGTGCCCAAAGAAGTCGGCCTTGTCGCTTTGCGCCCCGAAAGCATGAAGCGCGCGACTGAAATTGCGTGCGGCCGACGAGACCGCGCTCTTCAACAGCTCGGGCGCGCCGGCCGACCCGCTGATCACCGTACCGTCGCGCAGAAAGCCCTTGGCTGTCCCAGACGGAAAGGTCGTGCCGGTGGCGAGCACGAAATCTTGCACAGGCGCGTCATGGCCGGGAAGCCGTTCACCCTCGGCGCCGAATACCTTGATCGACATACCCCGGTGCGTTGACACGCGGTCACCCAACGTCTCGCCCGGCCCTTGCGCGAAGCGGACGGCGACCGGGTGCCGGCCGGGCTTCGCGAACAGCCCCTGCGCCAACTCGGGCGGCAGGTCGGGGATGATCAGCTCACCCGTCACGCAGGCCGAGCTTTTGGCGTGGCTGGCGCGGACGGCACGCTCCTCACGCTTCTCGACGACCTCACTTTGGCCGGTCATGCCGGCGATAATGGCGTCGATCGTCTTCTGCTCGTCCGGGTCGACGATCTCCAGGTCGGCCCTGTAGCGAAGCGGGGCGTTGCTCATGACGCGTCCTCCATGTCTTCGGCGAGCGTCGCCATGTCGATGACATAGCGGAAGCGCACTTCGCCCTTCTCCACGCGTTTCATGGCCTGGTTAATCTCTTGGATCGGGATCACCTGGACATCCGACGTGATCCCATGCTCGGCGCAGAAGTCGAGCACCTCCTGCGTTTCCCCGATCGACCCGATCAGCGAACCCGAAACCGAGCGCCGATGAAACGCCACTGCCTGGTTGTTAACGGGCGCCATGGGTTCGAGCGCGCCGACGATGACGAGCGCCTTGTCGCGCTTCAGTAACGCCACATAGGCGTTCACGTCGTGCTTCTCGGGCACGGTGGACAAGATCAGATCGAAGGTGCCTGGCGTGGCGGTCAGCTCCTCCGCCTTGGCCGTGACCTCCTTCCCCATCTCGACATGCCTCGCGCCCAGCGCCTCCGCCTCAGCCTTCTTATCCGAACTGGTGGTGAAGACCGTCACCTCCGCGCCCATCGCGCGCGCGATCTTGACCGCCATGTGGCCGAGCCCGCCCAAGCCGACGACGCCGACCTTGTCGCCCGGCTTCACGCCCCAATGCTTTAGCGGCGAATAGGTGGTCACACCCGCGCAAAGGATCGGCGCCGCCTGCTCGGGTGTCAGCGCTTCGGGGATGCTGAGCACGAACTCCTCGCGTACGACGAGCACGTTCGAATAGCCGCCGAACGTGTTGTCCCGGCCATAGATGTTCTCGCCCGTGGCCGCCTTCTTGGACGAAATCATCGGGCCGTTATAGGTGGCAAGCCAGGAGTTCGGCCCTTCGCAGTAATTCTCGTCGCCTTCGCGGCACGGCTCGCATTCCCGGCAGCTGTCGATCATGCAGCCCACGCCGACCAAATCACCGACCCTGTGACGCCCGCCGTCCGCGGCCTTGGTGACGCGACCCACGATCTCGTGTCCGGGCATGCAGGGGTAGACGGTGTTACCCCATTCGTTCTTCACCTGGTGAATGTCCGAATGACAGACCCCGCAGAACAGCACCTCGATCTGAACCTCGCCCGGCTTGGGATCGTCGCGCTCGAACGCCATCGGCTTCAGCCGCGAGAAGGAGTGCTTGGCCGCGTAGCCGAGAGCTTGGATCATGGTCGGGTCCTCAGGGTCGTGAAGGTAGGACCGGCGCTCGGGCGAGCGCCGGCAGATCATCAGCTCAACGCCGCGCGCGCGGCGTAGGTCCCGTCAGCGCAGGGCGCAGGCGGCCGACCGCATAGGCGTTAGCCTGCTGAGCACCGCGGACGACCTTGCCCATTCCGAATGCCTCGTGGGTGATGGCAGGGAAGGTCCGCTGCTGAACCTGGACGCCTGCCGCGCGCATGGCTTGCGCCAGCGTCTCGCCGTCCGAGCGCAGCGGGTCGATCTGCGCGTTGACGATAGTGGTCGGCGGCAGGCCACGAAGGTTCGCGCGCACCAGATTCACGCGCGGGTCCTGCTGATCGGCGGGCGTGCGCGAATAATAATGAGCGAACCAGGGGAGCGCCGCCGCGCCCAGCGGCTTCGCGTTGGCCGAGTCACGCCTGGACGGCAGCGTCGGGTCCGAGTTGGCGATCGGGTAGACCGACAGGATGTGGCGCGGCACCGGCAGCTGGTTGTCGCGCGCGAAGATCGCGGTCGCGACCGCCAGATTGCCGCCCGCGCTCTCGCCCGAGAAGGCCATGCGGCCCGTGTCACCGCCGATGCGTTGGGCATTGGCGAGGACAAAGCGATAGGCCGCGATCGCGTCTTCGTGCTGGGACGGGAACTTGGCCTCGGGCGCCTTCCTGTACTCGACCGAGACCACCATCGCGTTCAGCATCTTGGACAGCATGCGCGGTGTCGCGTCGTAGACGTTCACGTCCGCCAGCACCCAGCCGCCGCCGTGCCAATATATGACGACGGGCATCGGCCTGCCCGCGGGTGCTCCGGCCGGCTTGTAGACGCGCACGAACTGCAGCGGGTCGGAGCCGTAGGGCATGTCCTGCGTCGTGACCGCCGGATCGGGTGCGGTGGACATGCCGCGCTGGGCCATGACGGCGCGGACCGCGTCGGCGGGCGTGGGCTGGGTGCGCGCCTGGGCGGGGGTGAGCTGTTCGAACGGCCGGGCGCCGAGCCGCTGGTGCGCGTCGAGCACCGCCTGCATATCGGGCGCCGCGCGGGGCGGCTGCGTCGCGACCGCCGGGGGCGGGGGCGGGGGCGGTGCGTTCGGGTCGCGCGGCGACTGGGCCAAGGTGATGGCGGCGGTGGCGAGAAGTGCAGACCCGAAAGTCCAACGAGCAATGCTGTTGCGGGATAGGGTCATGTCGTTCTCCTGTTGATCAGTCAGCAACCGTGAACAGCGCGCGTCGCCCTCAGGTTTCTGTACGGTTTCGGTCAGAGCCGGTTATGGCTGAGCCGTCGCGTCGGGCGGAGCGTGTCCGTACGCTGTAAAAGGCGGGTCAGCTTGTCGGATCAGGAGCCATCAATGCCCAGTGACGTCGCAGCGCCGGTTTTCCTTCACCAGACGGGGTGTCTGGCTCTGGACGGGCCGGAGCTCGGCAACCTCCTGCTTCAGCGCCTCGGCCCGAGCGACCTCGAGATGCTCCGACCGCACCTCGAGCGGGTGATCCTCAAGCCGGGAACCGAGCTGGCGGCCGCGGGCGAACCGATCGAGGCCGTGTGCTTCCCGGAAGGCGCGATGGCTGGTCTCCTCGACGTCTTGAACGACGGCCGGCGCATCACCGTCGGGCTCGTGGGTCGGGAAGGTTGCATCGGGTGGCCTCTGCTGATGGGCTATGACCGTTGGCCATATGATGTCTGCATCGTTGCCGAACGAGCCAGCGCGCTTCGGATCGACGCGTCCCGCTTTCTGGCCGCGGCGGAACGGAGCGCCGCGCTGCGGACGCTGATGCTGCGCTTCGCCGGCACGTTCGTGGCGCAGATGGGCCGCACCATCGTCTCCAACGCGATCCAGACCACCGAGCGGCGAACCGCGCGCTGGATCCTGCTCTACCACGATCGGGTGCGGTCCGAGGAGATCATGGTCACTCACGAAGAGCTCGGCTTTATGCTCGGTGTGCGGCGATCGAGCGTCACCGATGCATTGCACTTCCTGGAAGGGGATGGTGCGATCAGATCTTTGCGCGGCCGCGTCGTCGTGCGCGATCGCCTGCGGCTAGAGGAGTTGGCGGCGGACACCTACGGTTTCGCCGAGGCTGAATACCGCCGGCTGATCGGACCGTTCGGGCGTGAGGGTTTCGCGGCCCCGGCCGGGTAGGCTCCTTTCATTCCGGGCAGCGCCGGCTTCGGAGCATGACCGCCCGAAAACAAAGGTCAGAGAATCGCAGAACTAAGCCGAATTCACCGACATGAACGAACGTCCAACTTCGGGCAGCCGCTCGCGTAGCCAGAGCGTTCGAATGTGGGTCAACTTCGTTCGAGCATCGGAATGGCGCATCACCCGCAACGGTGACGGGCTCCATGCGGCGCTTGGCGGGCCAGTAGTCCGCGACCGGGTAGTGCTGCGTCGAGCGGTTGTCTCAGATCGCGACCGCGTTCGGCGTTCAGCGAAAGCGACCCTGGTATTCAGCCGTCTTAGACTGCCCGAGCAGGTGACGGAGCAAGATAGCGCCCTCCGCCTCGTTCATGTCGTCGATCCGGCTCTTGAAGCTGGCGTTGACGAATAGCGCGCGCTAGCCGCTCTCGAGGTGCATCGGCACGATCGGGTGGTGTTGCGGTGGGAACTCGGCCGCCATCGGCGCGCTACGCTCGGGCGCGATGTGGTCGCTGAAGTCGTGGAGCAAGTCGCGCGCCGCAGTGCGGCCGTCGATTGGCGCCGTCACCTCGTCGGACAGCTCTTCGTACGCCGCAGCCGCATCGCACCAGAGCGTGTCGCCGCCTATCGCGGGCAGCTCGCGTGCTCGGAGCACCGCGCCGAAGCTGGGACCCGCCCGAAACGTCACGTCCGAGTGCCACTTGGCGACCGCCCGGTAGCGCCGGTTATTATCCGCGTCCGCCACGCGACCTTCCGCACCGCGGATGTCCGGGATCTCAGGGTAGTCCGGCACATGCGCGATGACCGGATGCCCCTCGAGCGGCCCAAAGACGCGCCCCAGCGCGAGGTGCTGTTCGCAGGTCAGGTCCAGGTCGCGCAGGAACAGTTCCTTGTTACGGATGAGCAGCGCGCGGAGCGCGCCGGCGATTTCCGGGTCTACCGTATCGTCAACCTGCACGCCCGCACTTCCGCGCCGAGCACGGGGCCGCAGAGCTTTACAACCAGGTCCAGCTCGTCAGTCTGTAGCGCTGTCGCCATCGCTCTCTCCTCGAACGCCCTTCAAGCATTCCCTGACCGCGCGCGCGACAGCGTCGCATTTGAGTCAAGCGCGGAAAAGCTATGTTGGGCTGCGCGCAGGCGTTTGGCACCTGGGCGTCATGGCGCGGCGGTCCTCCCTCAAGCTCCCGTCCTTCGATGTCCAGGTCGCGGTCGGCATGGCCGCAGGCCTGGCACACGGCTTTTGCGCGCGCGGGCTCCGGGCAGAGTGCGCGGCGTTCGCAGGCCCCTACGACGTCGCACGCGCTCTATCTTGTTTGAAAGAAGACGATCGACTTACAACGAACGCCTTTCGGCCGGACATTTACGTACTTTCGTACCGCTGGTTGACCTTGCGTGCTCCGGCAGCCCGACCACGGCGGGCACCATGTTTCTGCCGCTCGAGCGGCCGTAAGCGTATCGGAGCGACTGTCTGAATGTGAGCAGTGAGCGGCGACAAGAACGTGATAGCCACAAGCTTGTCTGAGAGCTCGGCTTCCTCATCGTAGGAACGTTCCGTCTCAGTTTCGCCTTCGTGGCCCAGAATATCGCATCGCACGCTGTCGGGAACTTTACCCTTCAACATGGATGATGCAGCACCCCGGAAACTGTGGACGTCCTTGTCACGCCAGGCACCGCCAATACGATGTCGCCAGCTTGTGCCATCAGGAAACGCCCACGTTCGCAACTTACCAAAAATGCTCTTATAGAACGTACTAGCAAAGCTTTTCGAACCAGGCGAGTACATTTCCGGGAAGACGAAGCTATGTCCGGCAGCTCTTAACTCTGTTACGTATTCAATAAAGCCCAGACGGATCAGCTCCGGATGGATAGGCAACTTGCGAATAGATTGGACATTCTTGAGCGCGCGCTCGTCGGTAAAATCTATTTGAAAGTAGGGGACAGGCTCGTGTTCGTGCATATCCGACAAGGAGAGGCCGACGAGTTCAGAGCTGCGACCACCATAGAGTGGCAGCATCAGCGGCAGCCAGTACCATGCATCGTGGAAGACCTCGGCTCCGGGACAGAGCCGGTCATCCAAGCTCGCCGAGCCGGACCACACTGGAGCCGAGAGCAGCTTTGCGATCTCCTGCACCGTCCAGTTCGCCCGCTTCTCGCGATTGCGCTTGCGTTGCAGTCGGGCCTTCTTTCCAAGACCTCTACGCGCTTCGGCAAACGAAATCGCCTCTGCCGACTTATGTCCACCGCCCCGATCGCTGCCTGCGAATTTTAGTACCTGTTCGATCCAGGTAATGTGCTTGTTGATCGTCGCTTGTGAAAGGCCGACATCCAGCGCCGGCATTTTTGCCGCACGCTCAAGGCTACCCACTAGCCCACGTTCTTGCTCATCCCTCGTGCGACCCCATCTACTGGGCAGGGCGCGGCAGAGATTCGTGAAAGCCAGCACATGAGCCTGTGTCACATCTTCCACGTACGCCTGACTACCGCACGCATTGTCGAACAGCATCGCGGCCGTGCGCACCTGACCTATCGTTGTGTCACCCCAGCCGCCATCGGCTGCGAACGCTGCAATGCATTCCTCCGCGGCGTCAGTCAGGAGCTTCTTGGAATCACTCGAGGAACACAACGGAGCAGGTAATTCAGATTGTGTTGCCGAGTCCGTTGTCGCTACGCTTTCCAACTTATTTTCGATTTCTCCGCCTACCAATGCCCCTTCACGCTCATCAATAACGCCGGCCTCGAAAGCGCGACCGCCACGCCGCAATAACTCAAACGCAAGCGGCCCATCGTCGGAGAGGGCGTCATCAACCCACGACCTGAGGTCGCCCACGTCGACAGGTAAGCGCGCGGTTGCTTCCCGACAGGCGGCAGCACGTGCTGCGCACACCACTCGCTCCATCCGATTGAGATTGCTTGGCGTTCGCGCAATGCCGAACGCGTCGGCGTAAGCTTGAAGCTGTTGGCCAGATACAGCGTCTCCACTCCAGTAAGCAGATAAGGCCTCAGCTACCGCTTTGGCGTCGGCGGGAGCCCAGCCATTTCTGGAGAGCCGCATATGGTCGTCCGGCGTCCAGCACGCGCTTTGTCCCTGCTGCGCTAAAAATTCCCATGCCTCGGCATGGATGCTGTTCATCCTGGCGTGCTCTCCGGACGGTATCGCACTTCCGACCTGATCTTTTAGAATGCGATTGAGCTGCCAACGCATCGCATCGCTGAAAACCTTCTTCAGCTGCGCTGGAGCCAGTGCTGTGCCGTTTACACCATATGCCACGCGCAGGATCTCTAGTTCCGCTCCCAATCGGAAAGCGATAGCAGTCGCGCGTTTATAATTTCCTGTACGGAGCGGAAACGATAGCGGAACGAGGTGTCCGCCGACCGTGATCTTCCTTCGCCAATAATAGCTACCGCCTCGAAGGCGGAGATTGGGTGAAGGCATGCACATCGCCTCATGGGTACAGCGATGGGTACAAGCTTGGGTACAAGCGTCCCCAACCGCCGAGTGGGCGACGTCAAATCAAGCACTTAGCGATAAATGGTCGGGGAGACAGGATTCGAACCTGCGACCCCCTGGTCCCAAACCAGGTGCGCTACCAGCCTGCGCCACTCCCCGCCGATCGCGAACGCAAGTAGCGCAGCTACTCGCGACACGCAATCGGCGCGGCCGGCGTGACGCAGTTACGACCGACGCCGCGGCTTCGCCGTGGCGAGCTTGCCATTGAATAAGTTGGTCGCGCAGTGCCGCCAGCCGCGCTTGGACACCGCCAGCCGTCCGGCATATTGGTGGGCCCGGCAGGACTCGAACCCGCAACCTAGCCGTTATGAGCGGCCAGCTCTAACCATTGAGCTACAGGCCCCACCGGCGATCCGGTTAGCCGAGATGCCCTCAAGAAAAAAGGGCACCCCCGTCGTGAACGGAGGTGCCCTTTCGACCGGTGCGGGAAACGCCGTTACAGGTTGCGCGCCACGTCCTCGGCGGCGTCCCTGACGTTCCCCGCATCGGCCTCGAGATTTTCCGAAGCACTCTCGATCGCGGCGGCCGCATCGGCGTCCGCCGCATTCCCGGCCAGCGCCTCCAGATTGGCCGCCTGGGCTTCCAGGTCGTCGGCCAGCATGTCGGCATTCACCTCCACCGCCGTCGCCTCGGGCGACTGGGAGCAGGCGGCGAGCGGCAGTAAGCCGATCGCGGCGAGAAGGATCAAGTGCTTCATCGATCAACCTGTCGTCTTAGTTGACGTCGGTCTCGTTGTCGGCGGCGTCCTCGGCATTGTCCGCCTTCATCTGCATGTTCTCCGACGCGTTCTCGAGCGCGGCTTCGGCGTTCTCGGTCGGCGCGTCCTCGGCGGCGTCCTCGAGATTGTCGGCCTGCGCCTGGAGGTTGTCGGCAAGCGCTTCGCCGGCGGCTTCGTTACGCTCGGCCTGCTCGGAATTGCAGGCGGCGAGCGACAACAGGCCGGTGGCGGCGAGGGCGAGTACGAACTTCTTCATGGTGGAACTCCCAAGTACATCGTCGGGCGGCCCCCGGCCGTCGACGAGGCGTTCTCAATACCCGACTAATTTAGTGGGTCAATAGGAATCGCCTTTTTTTCGCCGCATTTCGCCTAATTGCGCGGGGTCACCGGGCCCAGCTCCTCGGGCGCATAGGCGACCACCGCCAGCATCGCCGTCCAGGCGGCGACGTTCTGGCGCATCTGCTCGGGATCGACGCGCTCCAGCGTGTCGTCGGGCGTGTGGTGGATGTCGAAGTAACGCAGGCCCGACTGGTTCAGGTCGATCGCGCCGACCCCAAGCTTGAACATCGGCCCGACATCGGCGCCGTCGCCCGCCACCGCCGTCCCGCGCGGGATGCCGAGCGGGGCG